>Ga0070727_10000990_pt1 | contig 31445 bp, 12 predicted proteins | sample tdAd472_FD_66722 | JGI IMG/M metagenome (GOLD analysis project Ga0070727, IMG submission 66722) | Marine sediment microbial communities from the Atlantic coast under amendment with organic carbon and nitrate - tdAd47.2 | ecosystem: Environmental > Aquatic > Marine > Coastal > Sediment | place... | reverse complement strand
GCATCCGGATTCCGATCGCCGGGCCTTCCGGCGTCCGCAAAGCACGAGCGGACCTCACCCCCTGAAAACCGCTCCGCACCTCACCCTGCCAGCCATCGAGTACCCGGACAGACTCCTAGGCGGGCAGATTCGTCAGCAGCACGAGCGTCGTGTCGCCGTCGCGCGTCGGCTTGAGCAGTCGCACTTCGATGCGCCGCACCCTCAGTGTTTCGCCGGAGGCGACGGCCAGGTCGAGCTGGTTCTCGAAGACCTCGACCGTGTCGCTGCGCCCGATCTTCCGCAGCTGGCCGCGCTCGACGCCCTTCACCTTGCCGTGCTGACGGATCACGAAGCAACTGCCCGCCGCCGATGCTCCGTCCCGCTCAGATGATTGCCGTCAAGGATCCGCGTGGCATACCCGCGAACATCCGGCTCCCCCGCTCCGCCCAGCCGCGGACTGATCGCGATGCACTCGCGATACGCGTGCCGCACGAGTGCCTGCGACGTCTACGGTTCGACCCGCTGCAGTTTGTTGTAAACCGACGTGACGGAGACATCGAGCTGCTCAAACCATTTGCGGCACGCCGCGTTGACACTGCGGTGCTCGCCGAGCACGACCGAGGTCATCAGCCGGCTGAGCGTCGAGAACAGCAGCGTCTGCTCGTACTGCAGTTCGGCGTGCTCGTGAAACAGCCGGTCAACGGCCTCGGGGTCGAGCAGTCGCCGCAGCACCAGCTGCCCCGCCGTCGCCATCGGCCGCTGCGAGGCAAAACGCTGAAACACCGGATCAGAAAACACAGACTTCCCCGAGACGGCCTCCCTGCCGGTTCAAGTGACGAAACCACGCCCGTATCGTCACAATGCACAAACCACGAAGGCCAGGCCAATATTGAAAGCCCTGGTCTGCGCGAGTTTCGCTACCGGACGCATCCCAGAATCCATGTTTGACGACGCACTACTCTGCAGCAGCGCCGGGTGTCCGGGAATGTGCGTTTTGCGGGAAGTCGAAGGTCAGCACGAGTGGTTCCGTTCCCGTGTTCTCGATTTCCACGCCGCCGCTGTTCAGTGCGGACTGAGTGATGAATCCGATCTCGGGGTAGAGTTCGCCGAGCTTCATGTCATGGTGATAGCGCACGGCGAGCTTGCCGACGCGGCCGGTTCCGCCGTTCGTGTGGAACAGCGCGGGACTCTCCGGGCTGAACGTCGTCCGGGCGCCCGGCTGGAGGGTCAGGCGGAGAATCGAGCACTTCTGGTCGCCGAGGAAATCGCCGTAAACGATCCACCTGGCATCGACTCCGTCGCCTGAGAATTCTTCGGCAGTGATTGCCGGACGCGAATTCTTCCGGACGAAGTTCGGGTCCTGGTTCGCTTCGAAGTCAAACTTTTCAACCAGGTACTCCCAGTCTTCGTGCTTAGCTTTCGGATAGTCCTCTTCCCGGCAGGCGTAAAACGCATCGGCTGCTCCGATGCGTCCGTCAAGCGTCAGATCCTCGGCCAGGAAGTGCTCGTCCATCGTGACGTGCAGTTCGTGGGTGCAAAGGTTCGTCGGCGAGTGCAGCACGCCGTTGGGCATCACGAAACCGTTATCAATCCACATCATCGTGTGCGGCGACAAGTGTCGAACTCCGTTGTACTCGCCCTTTCCGAAACTCTTCATGCAGTCGAGAAACTGGTCCTTCGTCACGAACGGGTACAGCCCCATGGCCGTGGTGTGGTAATGCGACGGACTGACTCCAGGGTTGTCGAAAGAATTGATGTCATAGACTTCCCACTTCGACCAGTGCAGGTGGTGTGGGATCGGGTTCAGATTGTCGAACTTCTTTGACACGATCGGCCAGGTTGGGTCGCCGAACAGCGCCTTCGAAAAGGCCGTCACCTTCTCACCCATGACGGCTTCCGGATTGGCGACGATCAGATCCTGCAGCGAGATTGTCTGGCCGTTCGGGGTGAGGACGTGTGCTTCGCCCTCGCGGAACGGTGCCTTGTTCGTGCGCGTGTCGATGACGCCGGTCACGATGGGGACGGTGCAGCACATCCAGAGTTCATCGAGCCCCGTCCCGTTCATGTAGTCCGGGTAGTACGACTGAGCATCCAGGCGAAGGCGTTTCCCTGGCGTACAGAATGTTCGACCGGCGTAACGGTGCAGAAGCTGCAGAACCCCGCCGTGGCTGTTGAGGCAGTCATCAAGAACCGAATCCGCTCCACCACCGGCGCCGTCGATGACATCCTGCTGGGGGTACTCGTGCAGTTTTTCCGGGAGAATTGCCGTCGAAGCAGACATGAGTGATCGACCTCAATGAGCCTGAAGAAGTGTGTCGCTTCCCAGGAACGTTCTGGAGAGATGATGGGGTTCGAACTGGCGACGACACCGCCAGGGGCTGACCACGCGGAGCGTGATGCCACTGTGGCGCCGTTCGAACTTGCGAAAACACCGCGAGGCGCGGCCAGCGATCGCGGCGGGGAGTCTAGGAAAAGACGTCGCCAGAGGAAACAAACCCTGAGCCGCGACCGAATCGAAGTTCGCCGTTTGGCCTTCATTCAATCTTCACGCGGCCCGCATATCCCCGGGTGGTTGTGCGGAGTTCTGCTCCGGCCATTCGACCGTCTGTGTGTGGGTATTGTGATGTTGCGTCTTCGTTCTGACCGAACTGTTCGTTGCCTCTGGTCGGGCCTCTGTCTGTTACCGCTGCTCATGCTTGCCGGATGCGGCGGTGACGACGTTGATTTCTCAAAGCCAACGATTAAACCGGGCGGGGGTTCCGCAGCGAAACCTCCGGCCCCCAAACCGGACAGTCAGCCGGCGGCTCAACCCGAGAAGTCCGAGCCGGCTTCTGCGAGTGCTGCCGCGAAGCCGGCGGGCTCAGAGGAGTCCGCAACGGTTGCCGCGGGCGATGGGGACGCGGGCGTCAAGCAGCCCGCTGAACCGGCACGCAGCGGGAACTCGTCGCCGAAGCAGGAGGCCGCCGCAGCCGTCGCCGAAAAGATCGACTTCGATCCGGCCTGGCTGCCCAATCGTGATCAGGTGACGTCGTTCTCGGACGATGGATCGCTGGTCGCTGTCGGCAGTGCGGACGGGCGGCTGCGCATGTTCGATGTCGGTGCCGGTGCTGTTCGAGATGTTTTCCGGACGCAAAGAGAGAGCATCACGCAGGTCATCGTCTCTCCGGACAACACGGTTCTGGCAGCGGTCACAGCGGACGGTCATCTGCGTTTGCACTCGTCCGGCGGGCCGCAGGGTTTCGACCAGTACAGTCAGTCACGGCTGGCCACCGGGATTCAGCAGCGCGGCATCGGCGTGCATGCCGCTCCTGTGACGGCCGGAGCCTGGCAGCCGCAGGGCCGGCTCCTTGCGACGGCGGCCGCCGACTCGTCGCTGCACCTCTGGGGGATGCCGCTGCGGGATGCCGTGGAACTCACGGCGGCCGGTGATGAGGTCGTCGCCGTGACCGTCAATGCTGAGAACGATGTCGTGGCGAGCGTCACCTCGGGGGGCCAGGTCCGGCTGATCGACTTTGCCGACCAGTCGGTGCTCACCGAGTTCACCGTCAAGGACGCCGGAACGATAACTCGCATCGCGCTGGTTTCCAGCAGCGACACGGTGCTGCTTGGAACTCAGGACGGCGCGATCCTCGCGTACTCAAGCTTGCGCGGCGAAGAGATCACTCGACTGACCGCTCACCAGGGAGAGGTGACCTGTCTGGCCGTCGCGGCCGACGGGCGAGCGTTTCTGTCGGGTGACAGTGTCGGCCAGTTGCGGCTGTGGAGACTGCCGTTGTCAGGGGCGAGCCAGCTGGCACGGTTTGACGCGGAAGTTGACGAGTTGAAAGTCACCTCCGACCGCCGTTACGCGGCCTCGCTGGTTCGCGGTCGCGGGCTGTCACTGGTTCGCCTGGCGGTTCCGCCGGTGATTCGTCCGGTCAGCGGACGCAGTGACGATCTGACGGCGGTGTGCTTTGTGCGGTCGGGGTCCGTGCTGGCCGGGGCGACTCGCGGCGGAGCGGTGCGGTTCTGGTCGGTGCCCAATGGTGACCTGATTGCAGAAACCGCAGCTCACGACGGGCCGATTCGCGGCATCAGTCCTCATCCGCGAGACCTGTCTGTTGCGACGGCGGGAGAGGACGGTCGCATTCGTCTGCTGGAGGTCCCGACTCGCCTGCCACAGATTCGGAATGCCGGCAGCGAACTGGCCTCGCTGTCGTCGTCGGATGACGGCCTGCTGCTCACTGCAAACTCTGGCAACGGACAGATTCGTTTATGGCAGACGGTGAATGGATCGCAGGTCGGACAACTGGACGGACAGAATGGCCGAGCGACCGCGCACAGCTCAGGACGCAGCTGGATCGCAGTCGGTGACGAGTCGGGAGCGATTCGTTTTCTGAAAAGCGACTCGGTTCAGCCAGCAGGCGACGTGCAGACCGGCAACTCGGCCGTAACGCATCTCGCCATTGATGACCGGTCCGGTACCGCGTTCAGTGTCGATGCCGACGGAGTGGTTCGCGAGCTGACAGCTCCGCCGAATGTTCCCCGGTCGCTGAAGCTGCCGGTCGCGGGTGTGAGCGCGGTCGCCTCGTTTGAGGACGGTCGGCAGGCGATCATTGCGACGCGCGACAGGAAGCTGCTGCAGATCGACACGGCGGGTGAGAAGCCGGCCAGCAGGACGCTCGGCCAACTGCAGTCCGACGCGCGAGCTGCTGCGGTGCTTCAGGACGGATCGATCGCGATCACCGGTCATGCTGATGGCGGCGTCGAGCTGCATGGCGAAGGCCGGAGCGCATTGCGGTTTGATTTCGGAGACTCGGCGAGCGTTCGATCGGTCGTCGTCGAGTCGGCAGGCCGGCGGGCACTCACGGTCCACGATGATGGAGCGGTTCGCGAATGGAACCTGAACGGCGTGGCAATCGAGACGTCCGTCGAAGTGCCGGCGGCGACGCTGGCCGCGATCAATGCGTCGGGAAGCCTCGCCGCTCTGGCCACGGAGAAGAAAACCGTGGCGGTGGTGCAGATCGCGGATGGCACGGTGCTGAGAGAAATTGGCCCGCTGGAAAATCCGATCACCGCTCTCGGGTGGGAAGCGGACGGCGTTCATCTGCTGACGGGAGAGCAGGACGGCCAGGTGCGACGGCTCAACGCCAGCACGGGTGAGGAACGGATTGCGTGGCGCGCGACCGCTGCCGTGACGGCGATCGTTGCCCTTCCTGAGTCTTCCGGATTTCTGATCGGACTTGAGTCCGGGGCTGTGCAGAAGTGGTCCAGCAAGGAGGGCATGACGGCTGAGCTGCGTCCGGCAGGCAACGCTCCGATTCGACAGCTGGCTGCGGGGGCGGACGGGGCTCTGTTGATTCTCGCCGGACAGCAGGCGGAGCAGTGGAGTCTGAAGACTGGAGCGAAGACCGGCGATGTTGATGGCGGTCCGGTGTCGAGCCTCGCCTTCGCCGCCGATGGTAAAACGCCGTTGCTCGGAAAGTCTGCTGATGGCGAACAAACTCTGCTGACCGGCGTCTGGGGCCGGAATGGTGCGTTTCGCGTGGGAGCTTCCGGAGTCGTGACGTTTCGCGGCGCGGACAACTCAACGATGCAGTGGAAGATTGGCCGGCGGGTTCGGTCAGTCACTGCCGGCGGCGGAAACTTCGTTGTGATCACCGAAGATGGCCGGAATCAGATTGTGACCGTGCCGCTGCGGCGAACTTTGAAAGTGCCCCGTGGTGTTCCGCTGGCGGTCGGTCGGGAACCCGGAGAAGACGCGGTGCTGGCGGTGACGAGTGACAGCCAGCTCGTTCGCTGGGCGGCGGCTTCAGACGGAGCGGAAGTGGTCCGGACGTTAAACGCCGGCACGACACTTGAGCATGCAGCCCTGGATGAGAGCGGCTCGATGGCGGCAGCGATTTCAGGAACGTCGGCTTTTGTCTGGTCGCTGGAAGCGGGAAGCGGCAATGAAGAAGCGACGGCCCGTCCCATCGTGCTTCCGTCGAAAGGCAGCTGGCTGAAGTTGAATCGGTCTGGAAACCGTCTGCTAACGGGACTGGCGAACGGCGACGTTCTGGTGATTGACACGGCCCAGCGAACAGTTCTGGAACAAGTGTCCGTTCCGCAGGGGAACGAGGCGGTCGTCGAGTTCTCGGGCGGCAGCGACAGCATTCTTATTGGCAGCAGTGCGGCCGAGCTGAAGGTCCTCCAGCCGACCGTGCGTCGGATCCTCGCGACCGATGCGAAGTCGGTTGGTGATGTGGGCATCGCGAAGGGGCAGTTTCGCATCGTCAGCAATGACGGGGCGACGCGATGCTGGGACGCGGCTGCTGAACCGGTGATCAACCGAGCGGCCGCTGACGGCGAGGCCGCCCGCCTGACGAGAATTTCGGGCAACGGCGAATGGGTGGTTCAGGTTTTCGGAGACTCATCGGTGGGCACGCGACGTCTGCGGGACGGCCTCGAACCAACGCTGTTCACAGTCGACTCGCCCGTCAGTTCGCTGGCGGTCAGCCATGATGGCCAGCTGGTGGCGATCGCGCTGCAATCGGGAGTTCGCGTCGTCGATCGCGCCGGGAATCTCGTGCAGTCCATCGAGCGTGAGAAGGAGGTTGAGCAACTGACGTTCGTCGGCAGGCAGTCGACGCTGGCGCTGAGCAGCAGCGATGGCAGCATCGATTTCTCCGCGTTCTCGCAGACCGAGCAGGAGCTGAAGGTCGACGGCCCGGTGACCGGAGTTGCCTGGAACGCCGCCGCGACTCAGCTGGTTTCGTGGGACGATCGTCGCGTGCGTTTGTGGAATCTCGAAACGGCCGATGAGCAGTTGCAGTTTGACGATTCGTCCACACCGATTCTGCAGGCGGGCTTCGCCGACGGCGACCAGCTGCTCGCGGGCATCGCCCAGGACGGTCGCATTTATGTCTGGTCGCTCGCCGACAGAAAGCTGCGAAACCAGTTCGCCGGCCCGACGGATCCGCATCAGGCGGTGATCTCGTCAAACGGCCTGGCGATCGCTGTGGTCCGTCAGAGCGGACGGCTGGAGACGTACTCGCTGAGCAACGGCCAGCTGCTGGAAGTCTGCAATCCTGACGGGGCCGATGTGCAGAGTCTCGATCTGCGAGCGGACGATCTGGCTGTCTTTGCTGGAGGGCGGAACGGACACATCACCGAACGCAGCCTGAGCGCCACGGTGTCGATCGCCGCTCACGGATCGCAGCGCATCACCGACGCGACCTTCAGTGCCCGCAACGGGTTTCTGCTGAGTTGCGGTGAGGACGGTGTGGCGGCTCTGCATCAGTCTGAAGGCCGGCTGATTCGGAAGTTTGAAGGCGCGACCGGGACGCCGGTTGGCGTGGCCGAGTCACCAGACAGCTCGCTCGTATTCGTCATTTCCGCAACCGCCGATGCAGGGGCTCTCACCAAATGGAAGCTTGCCGACGCGACATTGCAGCAGCAGCAGCCACTGCCTGTTAAGCCCGGGTTCTGTCGTACTGCGTCATTACAGGGACTCTTGGCTGCGGTTGATCGCTCTGGCCGGATTCAACTGATCGATACAGCCAATGGCAGTCCAAATGAATCCATAGTCACTACCGGTGACGTGACGGATGCCGTTATCGCTGGCATTGCTGAGACCGTAGTTGCGGTTGGGCGGAATGGTGGACTAACAGCGTATCCGTTCCAGCTTGCGGTTTCGCTAGACAGTCCAGGGGTTGCAACCTCAATCGACTGGTCAGGCGATGGCCGATATCTTGTAGCAGGAACAACTGGTTTAGTCTCGATCTGGGATATCGAAACGAGTTCTCTTGTCACCGGCATACCTGTCGGAGAGTTGCCGCCATACGACGGGCGTGAGGGTGACGAGGCAAGTAAAGACCCGCGCGACAAAGCTAAGCGTCTCGCCTCTCGCAACCGAGCCCCCGAAAGGAATGAGGTTCGGCGAAATGTTCGTCCAGCACGCTCGAACCCTGTTGCATCAGAGCCAGAAGGGGTGCCGCCCGCGACTGAGCCACCCGGAACTCTGACGACACAGGTACTGATCACCCCGATGGGCGAACTTTGTGCCTCGTTCATCGATGGGTCCGTCCGAGTCTGGGACTTGAAGCAGGCGACGCGTCCCGGTGAGCCTCCAGTCCCGCACACGATTTTCCGACATCCGTCACCAGTACGGGCCGTCGCGGTTGATCCGCTCGGAAAACGGGTTGCGTGTGGCTGCGAGGACTCGAATATCTGGCTCTGGGACGTAGCGACTGGTCAGGAACTGGCAAGGTTCTCCGGTCACAAGGGAGCGATCACGTCTCTTGCCTTCGAGGAAAGTGGGCGACGCCTGTTTTCCACTGGCTCAGATCGTGCTGCCAAGGTGTGGCCTCTGAATACTCCCAATACCGGGAGCAAGGCTGACATGGAAATCGCAATTGCCAGCTCGTCTGAAGAGCTCCGCAAATCTCTTCAGACGCAACTGCAGGCAGCCGAACGAGCAGAGGACAGGACGCGTCTGCGCCGTGTTATCCGCACGTTGGATGATTCCGATCGATTGAAGGCGGAAGGTTCTGAAGCGGAACCAGAAGACGGAGAGATTAGCAATCTGCGGGCGACCTTGAGAGACGCTTCGGTGGAAGGCCGGAGTACCGCACGACGAGATCTGTTATTCGCTCTTCGGAAGAAAGAGATTGAATCTGAGATTATCAACACAGAAGCACTGACTGAGCGTCAGAGGCTGCGTCGAGAACTGGATCAACTTAGGGCGCAAGGTAATAGAGCAGGAGGTCAGAAGATCAGGGAACTTGTCGACGCTGACCGCCAACTCGCGAAGCTGCAGAACAGCGACCCGCAGAAGTCCGTGCTCAAGGAACGGATGCAGGACCTGCTGAGGGAAAACCCGATCTGGCCTCGGACTCCAAGGGACACGTGGTCACGTGACGACTCGCACCTAATTGCCTCGCTGCAGACAGACTTCAATTTTGATACGAATCTTCGCCCCGTCGAGCTGGCCCTCACAGAAGACGGCCTGACGCTGGCAGCTGCACGAGAATCTGCTGAGCTTGAATCTCCGTCGCGGAGTCGTCCACGAACACGCGGCGAGGCCCGTCAGGCTGATACTCCAACACGCGAATCGCGTCGTGCGCTCGGTGTTGTTCGCGTTTGGGATGTATTGACGGGAACTGAGCTGCGTGCATGGAACGACGTCGAGAACAGCTCCGTAGATTCTGTGGCTTTTTCAGGCTCCGGTGACACCGTCTTTACCACGCCAGACCTCTTCGTATTTCGGCTGTCGACAGGTGAGTCGCTTGAGCTTGCATCCGGTGTTTCTCTGTCACTCTCTCCTGACCGGCTGTCTGCTGTCGCAGGACTGCCTGGACGCCCACTTGAGATGTCTGATGCACTTCGTCTGATCGATATTGAGGCAATGCAGTTCCTGCCGAGACATGTCGATGCTTATGAGGCATTGGTGCCTGCCGTCGCCATCTCGAACGATGGCAGGACACTCGCCGCTGCAATCCGAGAGCGAGCCCGGCACCGACTGGTTGAATACGATGCGAGCTCTTTAAGTGAACGCACTGTTGTTGAAGAGTTTTCACACAGAAAGCCCTGGTACGAGGATGGAGAGCTGGGAATCATGCACTTAGCGTATTCTCCGAATGACCGATACCTTGTAGCCTATGGGACTTATGGCGATAAGGATTATCGACTGACTGTAATTCATCGGGCGAGTGGTGAATCGTCAACAATTAAGGACAACAACCCGATTGCGCGGCGAGATTCAATAGTCCCCTTGCGATTTGCCGGTTCGAGTGACCTTCTTGTAATTGATGCCAGGACAGGGCTACACGTTGTCAATATGGAAGATGGGCGGACTCTCGACAGAGTTGACTACTCCACGTTGACGGGAGGTGACCGGTTGGTTCGGGTATCCGGCGATGGGTCGGTTGCAGCATTCGGAAGCGCCGATGGCGTGGTCACCCTCAGAAAACTGGGACAGAGTCAGGGCCGCGTACACTTTCAGGCACACGCGGGGCCGGTCGTCGGAATAGCGTTCTCAGATGGTGACCGAATGCTCGTAACGGCTGGTGAGGAGAACCAGATTCGTGTCTGGTCACTGGCAGGTTTTTTGAACTCGCGGCAGCCGGCTGATCCGATCGAGATGAAGACACGCACGGGCGAACGCCGCGGTCGCCCCTAGTCAATCATTGGAACGATCATCTTCAGAATGCGAACAGCCAAGTCAAGATGACCAGCGCGGCAGGTCGCATGCACTTTGGGCCGTATGGCTGAAAGCGGAGCCGTAATGAGTGGTTCACTTCGTGAGATCCGGACCGGCGTTGAACAGAATGGCCTGGTTTCCACGGCGGCAATGGCCGAGTTCGTTGAACGCCACCGGAAGTTTCTGCTCGACGCGACTGGCAAGCAGATTGCCGAGCGACTGGTCCGTGCGGAACTGCTGACGCGCTGGCAGGCGAAGTTCGTGCTGCAGGGCAAGGCGGAACTGCTAACGCTGGGCAGCTATATTCTTCTGGACAGAATAGGCGCGGGCGGCATGGGCGTCGTCTTCAAGGCCCGCCACCGGACGATGGATCGCATCGTGGCGATCAAGACGCTGCATCCCGAGGTGGCTCGTCGCAAGCAGACAACCGCCCGCTTCTATCGCGAAGTCAAAGCGGCCGCGAAGCTCGTCGATCCGAACATTGTCACCGCCTACGACGCGGGACATGAACGCGACATGCACTTTCTGGTGATGGAGTACGTTGACGGTCGAGACCTTGGCGTGATCGTGAAGGAGAACGGCCCGATTCCGTACCGTCAGGCGATCGAGCTGATTCTGCAGGCGGCTCGCGGACTGCAGCACGCTCATCAGCAGGGCATGGTTCACCGGGATATTAAACCCAGCAATCTGCTGCTTGACCGACGCGGCATGCTGAAGGTGCTCGATCTCGGGCTGGCGCGGCTGACTTCTGACGCCGGCCAGACGGACGCTGACGAAGATCAGATGACGCAGGCCGGACAGGTGATGGGAACCGTAGACTTTATGGCTCCGGAGCAGGCTGAGAATATGTCGACGGTTGATGGGCGAGCTGATATCTACAGTCTGGGCTGCACGCTGTACTACATGGTCAATGGGTGCGCAATATTCTCCGGCAAGTCCGTCATTAACAAAATGCTTGCTCATCAGCAACAGCCCGTCCCGCCCCTCGGCAGCAATGAACATCCCGTTCCTAAGGCGATTGAGGCCGCATATCGCCGCATGGTCGCCAAGCAGAAGGACGATCGCTTCTCTTCAATGCATGACGTTGTTACGGCACTGGAAACGACGCTCCGCGCAGAAGACGTAGATGTAGCCTCAGGAGAGATGCGGTCCAATGACGCTGCTCAGCAACTGGCTGCCGCTGCAGAGCAGACACGGGCTGAGCTGCCGGCGTACTCAGAACTGTCTGAGATGAAGGCCGGGTTGTCCGATGGCACGCTCGATCTTGAAGGCTCGTCGGGCATGTCTCTGCCATGGGACGACGGTCGCAGGAATCGCATCGGCATGGCGCAATGGGTTGGGCTGGCCATTGCTGCAGCTGTTGTCTGTGGAGCCATCATTCTGATTAAGCCGCCGCCGAAACAGACTGAGTTCTCCCGCTCTAACAACGAAACGCCAGAGCGTCTACGCGAACCACGCGTGTTTCATGCCACTGAACCCCGCTCAGAAAGCTCTGTCACTGACGGCCAGTCGTTGCCCCGCGCACCACAGGCCGAAAACAGTTTCAGCCTGTGATTCTTTGGGGCAGAGCTTCAGGCCGCAGGCAGCCGCACGGAGAACGTGCTGCCTTCGCCAGGGGTGCTCTCAACATCAATGCTGCCGCCGAACTCGTTGACCAGATGCTTGACGATCGACAGGCCCAGGCCGGTCCCGCCGATGTCGCGCGAGCGCGCTTCGTCAACTCGATAAAAGCGTTCGAAGATGCGCGGCAGATGCTCACTGGCGATGCCGACGCCGGAGTCCGCAACGTCGATCTGAATCTGGTTGCCGGAGCTACTCCAGTGAATCCGCACCTCGCCGGATTCCGGCGTGTACTTCACGGCGTTGCCGATCAGGTTGTTGAGGATCGTCTGTAGTCCCTTGCGGTCAGCACGGGCGAACAGATCGGTCGACGGCGACTGCAGCTCGATCGTGATCTGCTTGCCGGTCGCGACTGGCTGCTGAGAATCGACCGACGACAGAATCGCTTCGGCGACAGAAACGCGTTCCAGCTGAAACGCTTCCTGCCCGGCTTCGATCCGTCCCAGTTGCAGCAGGTCCTGGACCAGGTCGTGCAGGCGGTCACCCTGCTCCTGAATTCGCGTCACGAATCGCTGGCAGGCTTCCGGATCGTCAATCGCTCCGCTGAGCAGTGTCTCGGCGTATGCCTGGATGCCTGCCAGCGGCGTCTTCAGTTCGTGAGAAACATTCGAGACGAACTCCTTGCGCAGGTTCTCGAGCCGCCTCAGATCGGTGATGTCCTGCAGCACGAGCATCGCGCCGCCGGACACGTTGCCGCGCAGCCGTGTCGCGTACAACGACAGAATCCGCTGCTCACCCCGCAGTTCGAACTCCGTGTGAATCTGGTCATCGCCACTCTCAACCCGGCGAAGCGTCTGGTCGACGTTGGGATGCCGCACGACTTCCAGCACCGGGCGCCCGACCGTTGCCGATTCGGCTCCCAGCAGGCTGATTGCCGCCTGATTGGCAAACGCGACTTTCTGCTGCGTGTCGACGACGAGCACGCCTTCGACCATCGCTTCCAGAACGGTCTCCAGAAATCCCGTGGCAAGTTCCAGTTCGCTGATCCGGCTGCGATGTCCCGAAACCAGCAGGTCGAGATTCCGCGCCGCGTCGGCATAAGCGTCGGCAAGAATTGTCAGACGCGCTTCGACGGCGGGCAGCAGATCATCGTGTTCCGTCAGTCGCCGAATGTTGCGATGCGTCATCGCCAGTCGCCGCAGCGTGGCCTGCGACTGGCGATGAATCAGAACGACGCTGGTGCCGAGCACGATCGTCAGGCCGAAGCCGGTCAGCCACAGCAGCGCCGTGTCCAGTGTCCGTTCGGTCGCGCTGGGAAACGTCGTCGCGCTCACGCGAATCACGACCAGCCGATCGTCACTGCGCGACAACCTCACGGCGGCCAGCGACTGCCACACACCTGCGCCGCGCCGTCGGTCTTCTCCACTGCCGGCGGTCCGGGCCAGAAACAGTTCCCGCAGTCCGCGATCAATGTCCGTCAGCTCCGCCGCTCCCGCACCGCCGGTGCCTTCCCAGTCGATAACGTCGGACCTCGTCTGCGAGTCATACAGCAGTCGCGGCGGTTCGCTGAGTTCGATCAGCTGCAGCCGGACAAACAGGGAGCGTCCCAGTGCGGTCAGCCGTCTGGCGATCTCCGGATTGCTCATGGTCTGTTCGGGCTGCACGGCAAGATTGGACTCGACACTCAACGCGATCGCCCGCAGCCGCCGAACCGCGGCGCGCTCAGACTGCTGACGCAACGCCCGGCTTTGAAGCTGCGCGAGCAACAGCAGCGTCAGCAGCGGCCCGCTGACGGTGAGCACCAGCAGCGGCTTCAGCCGGGTCGAATCCGGAATTGAGAACAAGCAACAGGCTCCTTTCGACAGGGCGGGTTTGTTTGACCCGAAGCCGCAGGCGACGGCGCCCAGCACTGAAAACGCACCCTCTCACGCCGTCGCCTGCGGCTTCGGGTCAAACAATCAGACTCACACAAGGAGTTACTCAACGCCCGCGGTGCCGCCTGAGACTGTGTCGCCAGAGTACGAGCATCGCAACAGAGTCGAGAGCCGCTGTCTGACCCTTCTCTGATTAACCGCAGAGCCTTCACACAATCCAAACAGTGGAGCCCGACAACACTGGCCCCAGCGGGGACCTGTCCAGGGTGTCCCGCACGTGAGCCGCGGTCGGTGGCCTGTTTGCCCAAAGAATCGGCAGTTGCTCATTCATCACCAATTCACGTGAGGCGCAGACGTCTCTGAATTTCGATCCGCGACAAATCACACGCGGGGGCGAGGTTCAGTGAACCAGCAAGCTCCCCAGGTTGCTCCCGCCACTGTTCCTCGCGTCCCGCCCGAAACTCACTGTTTCGCCGGTTTTCTGAATCAACAGTTTTTATCAGGCAACGAAAGGAGGTCTCGCTTCACGCGGCTCAGGGGTCACTGGGTCGACGAATCGAACACAACTGACTGCGAAACGCGAATCTCTTTGCTTACTCGGGAACTATCACTTTTCTTCCTTGAAGGAAACCACAGAACCATGAAGAAAATCACAATGAAGAAGTCCGCTCGTGGCGGCTTCACCCTGATCGAACTGCTGGTCGTGATCTCGATCATCGCGATCCTGGTTGCTCTGCTCCTGCCGGCCATCCAGTCGGCGCGTGAAGCCGCTCGTTCGACGCAGTGTAAGAACAATCTGCGTCAGATCGGCATCTCGATGAACGTTACCGCAGAAAAGGACCGGCTCGGTCGCTACTGCACCGGTGCGTTCGACTTTGAGCGTGACGGTGCTCCTGACCGCTACGGCTGGGTGCATGATACGATCTCCAACGGTGCTGGTCTGCCGAACGACATGCGCTGCCCCTCCAGTGAACTGCTCGGTACAGAGAAGCTCAACGACTTCATCGGCGTCACGAAGACTGTTGACGGCGACGTCATGCCGGCTGAGCGTGAAGGTCAGCAGGGCAAGTGGTTTGCGCAGATTTTCACACCTGGCGACCTGACCTATATGGACAACACGGCCAATGCTGCTGCCCGCGCAGCGATCATCGACGACATGGTTGTCAATGGTTACAACACGAACTACGCCTCCAGCTGGTTCATGGTTCGTGGCCAGCCGCGAATGGTCGCCTCGACTGTTGCGACCGTGGATCTTCTCGCGATTGATGCAAGCAGTGGCTTCAAAGAATTTACGGATACGCTGGGTCCGCTGACGGCGCGTCAGGTTGAAGGTGCCGACGTTCCGTCGAACAACATCCCCATGCTGGGTGATGCAGCTCCCGGTGACAGTGACGAAGCTGTCCTGTCGAACAATCTCACCAACGCTGCTATCCCTGCTGGTTCGCGGCTTGCTGAGTCGTTCAACGACGGCCCTGCTTATTGGAACACTGGAGATGAGTCTGTCGATCTCATCGACAATGATAACACTACGGCTCCGGCTGCTGGCGGCCTTCCGGTTCTGTCAGTCATGATTAATACGGAAGGCGGCGCGACTTGGCCTGTACCGGGTGAAGTCAGCACGTTTGCTACCACTGACGCAAAGGCAGTCAGTGGCCTGACGAATGCTGGAAGTCTTCCGCTTCAGGATACCCGCGACTGGTTTGCGATCCATGCTGGCCGTTGCAACATCCTGATGGCTGACGGCTCAGTGAAGTCGGCCATTGATATCAACGGTGACGGCTTCCTGAACCCGGGCTTCCCGGTCCAGGTCGGAACGGTCAAGACGACTGAAGAACAACTCGCGGCCACGGTCGGCTACACCGATCCTGTCTGTGAAATTGGTGCCTTCGACATCTTCTGCGGCGTTTTCCTGCGGAACGATATCGCCCGTAAGGGTGCATTCGAAGATTAGTCAGTTGCTCCGCTCGGGAGCGATCGTTCTGATCTTGAAAATGTGAAGTTTGAGCCCGGGTCGCAGTCTTTTGCGGCCCGGGCCTTACTGTCTTTGGGGTGATTCTCAGAGCCCGAGCTGACACATTGCAGAACGCCTGCGGCGATTCCCGTGAACGGCCAATGCGATAACGCAGGCGTTTGTCTGGCGACGGAGCGCAGAAGACACACAATTGCAATCAATGGACAGCGCTTGTGACTCCTCGTCCAAGTCGATTTGAAGTCGCGTTTGTGGAAGGCTTCGTCGAGCATTTGATCACACGCCAGGTAGCCAATGAGTACCTGTGCAATGTCTGAACTGGCCCGCGAATTATGCCCGTGTCAACGAAATGCCCACGATGTGGTGCGGATGTTAAGCCCGCAATGGCAAAGTGTTTCGAATGTGGCCAGCGACTTGGTCCTGCAGCACCGTCGGTGACAGCGCAGCGCCCAGCAATGCAAGCTGGATCGAGCGAAGTTCGAAGTGCACCGGCCTCAATCGCTTCCTCGCAGTCGGATGGCCGGTCGCGGTCGAGGAGCGCTGCGATTGGTGCGTCGGAGACTGACGCCTCGGAAGCCAACCGCATTTCCAGCGGAGGGCACCAACCAAACTCGATGACAACTCGACACGTAGTTGGCAGTCCTGCCTCACGTTCTCAGCATTCAGCGTCAGCACCGGGCAGCTACGCGAGTTCTTCAAACTCATCAGAAGAAGGCGTCCTGATAGAGGTATGTTCATGCGGTAATCGCATGCGAGTGCCCGCTTCCTGGGCGGGCCGCCAGAAGAAATGTCGGCACTGCGGCGTAGAGCTGATTCTGGGCTCTGGTGTCGCCCCAATGGAGTCGGGTGTCGCCGTCCAGCGGCAGAATGAGCTTGATGACCAGCTTGGGAGACTGATTGAGGGGCTGATAAAAGAAGTCGAAGGCCAGGACGACCAGTCGCCTCTTGCCAGCAGGGCATCGGGGCGAGTTCTGAAGCGGCTCGAACAGCGGCTCAAGGTCGTTGATCCAGTGAGCCGTGAGGAGGCGATCAAACGCCGGGCAGCCGTACTCGAACTCGGGAAGACAGGTGACTTCCGCGCAATCGATTTGCTGAAGCAGGCAATCTACGATTCCTGGGAGCCGGTTCGGCAAGGCGTCGCAACTGCTGCGGGAGAACTTGGTGATCCATCGGCGTTGCCGCTGGCCCTTACCCTGCTGAAAGACAGTGACAGCGAGGTCGTGCGCGAGGCTGTTTCTGCTCTGAAAGAGATTGGTGATCCGCGTATTGTGCCAGTTTTGCTCACGTTTGGGCAATTGGCCCCGGCCCTCCGATTGCTTGCACGGGAAGCCATCGTTGGCGTTGGCGAAGCCGTGGTACCAGCACTGATCGAAGCAATTCAACGTCCTGACAATCTTGCTCAGGACGCGATCATCGCGTTGGGACGAATCGGCGATGACCGGGCAGTTGCACCTCTGCTGAATGCACTTGATCGGATGGACGGTCCGCTGCGTCCTTCCATCGTCGAAGCGCTCGGTCGTATTGGCGATGAACGAGCGACCGGACCACTTGTTAAGTTGCTTGACGCCGATGACGAGAAGCTTCAGGTGTCAGTTGCGTCAGCACTTGCTCGATCTCCCGATGCGCGTTGCGTCCGTCCGCTCATGGGCATTCTGCTGCGAACGCAGAATGTCGAGTTGCAGAGGCATGCGATCCGTGCACTCGCTGCGACGCGAGATCCTCGTGCTGTGCCGCCGATTGCCAGGTTACTGGATAGCTCTGACGATACGGTGCGGGAGGTCGCTGCCGAAGCACTCGGCGCAATCGGTGATAAGAGTGCTTGCGACCAACTTGTGAAGTTGTTGCGGAGCGATAATTCAACACTTCTGCTCAAGGTCATTTCCGCCCTGCGTAAGGTGGCAACAGACCAGGCGGTTCCAGCACTCATTCCGTTAGTTCAGCATGCGAATCCGTCGGTTCGCCGTCAGACGGTTGAGTTACTTGGAGACCTCCGACCTGAGGACGCGTTTGATCTGTTTGCCGAACTCCTGTCGGATGACGTATCTTTCGAAGTCCGTGCGGCGGCGGCCAAAGGCCTTGGGAAGCTGAAAGACAAACATGGCATACGGCTCCTTGAGCAGGCGCTTCGAGATGAGCCAACTGTTCGCTGCGCCGCAGTCATGGGGCTGACTTCGATCGGCGAAAAGAGCGTGATTCCTGCGTTACTGGCAACGCTCAAAGATACGACTCCCGTTGTTCGTTATCATGCTGTCACTGGTCTGGGAAAGCTCAAGGCAGAACAGGCAATTGGAGCAATCCAGCGTCTGCTCGAAGACAAGGATTCGATGGTTCGGACAGGAGCCGCGAAGGCTCTTAAGGAACTTGGCATTGAGCGCCCGGTGATTCCACTGTCGCGCCGCGTGGCGCTCGGATTCAGTCGACTGATTCCGAACAATGTTGCAGCACTGCTCCCTGGTGGCCCGCTGACGCTGATCGCTGCACCGGTTCTTTTGGCCACTCTCGCCGTCATCTGGTTTGCAGTCAGCAGCCGGACTGGTCCCTCTGGCGAGCTGGAAACAATGGTGGCAATCAGCAAGGTCGCAGAGGTGGCTGCCGTCGCTTGGACTGAGCCTGAGAATCACGCCGCGACTGTGAGAAAAGATGGAACGATTGATATCTGGGATGCAAGCGATGGCTCGTTCCTGCGGCGTGACGATCTCGGAGGCCGCATTCAAGTTGCACCGTGTTCCGGTCTGAATCCGGAAGGACTCTTCCTATTCAAGACATCGCGCGAGAGCAGCGAGATTGCAGTCTTCAAGGGTTTCGGGAAGAAAGGGAGCAAGCCGCCAGGAACGTGGCAGACGATCGACAAGAGGATCGCATCTGTTAGTGCCTCTTCAGGCGGGGATGTCGCACTGTTAACATTCGCCAAAGGCAGCATCGAGCTGTGGCGTGCCAATTCTGACGAAGAGAGGATCGTTTTCGATTTCATGGACCGGCCCGCACCTGTACTTTCGGGTGACGGATCTCGTGTAGTTGGCCAGGTTTGGCGCCCCTTCGACCCACAGTCTCCGAAGTTTGGTGAAGCCTTCATCGTTGTTTACTCAACAGAAACTGGCGATATCATCTCGGAAACTGAAATTGATCTGGCTGAGCAATCCATTCTGCAATTAATCCTTGACGGGAATGGCGAGGTACTCACGTTCGTAACGAGTGATGGCCTGGCCTCGGCAAATGTTGGTGAGATAGCTTCTCTCGCGTCGGTGAATTTCAAAAAGACCGCTCGTGTTTCCGGCTTGAGAATGTTGTCTGCGACGGACTATATCGGAGTCCAAGGCTCCGAAGTGGTTGTTCTTCACAACGCCGGTGATGATGCAAAGTCGATCAAGTTTCACACGTCGCAGGATATGCGGGCAGTTAGAGCAGTCGATGCTGTTTATTGCAAACAACTCGATAGCATCCTCGTCTCATGCTCAGACCATCGGTCTGCATGGATCGTTGATATCGGCAGCGAGAAGTCGCAGGAACTGCATCCCTTGGCGATTCCCGAGGACGTACGAAATGGGAAATGACCGTCGGGTTTCGAAGGTTTGTCAACAGTGCTGATTCACGACGATCAAATGCTTGGCGAGGCGGCGTTATGCTCGGAAAGCTGATTTCTGTCCAAGGGAGCGAATCCTTTTATCTCACTCGCCCGGAAATCACGGTGGGGAGTGACGAAGGATGTGATGTTGTCATTCAGCATCGTTCCGTTGAGCCGCTGCACTGCACGCTGGAGTATCACGATGGGACGTGGTTCGTTGAGGATCACGGGACGCGGACTGGCGTGCGGGTTGACGGGGACCGTTTTGACAGCACCTACATTCCGGTTTACAGCGTCCTGAGTATCGGCACGGTGCAGTTTGAGGTGCATTATCGCGCCGGGGCTCCGGTGGCAGTTGGGGCCGACAGTGAAGCGTCGAATGTCTGGCCGTCAGTCAACGGGGAAACCGGGGCGCAATTCTCGTCCGGAGGTCGGCTGACCGGCGCGGAAGACGAACTGCTGCTCGCGCCGGATGACGATTCCGGTGTGAACCTGCGGGACGGTGAGAGCAGTCTCGGAGGCGAGGGCTCGGAGGAAGGCTCGCCGTCAGATCAACGACCGGCGTTTAAGCGGCTGGGGTTTCTGAGTCCGCTCGAAGGAGATGCTCCGCACCGGTTGCTGAAGGAACGCCTCTATCTGGGCCGTGACCCGGACTGCGATGTGGTCGTCCCCGGACTCGACGTCGCTCCGCTGCATTGCGTGATGGAGCTTCGCGATGGCTACTGGCATGTTCGCAACCTGAAGGACAACGGCGTCGCCATTGATGGAAAGAAACTCTCGGAAAGCTGGCTGATTCCCGGAGCCGTGCTGTCGATCTGCGGCCATGAGTTCTCCGTCGACTACGAACCCGAAGGGGACGCTCCGGCCTCAGCAGATGCAGCGGACGTTTCCGGCACAACTGCCGTTTCAGAAACGGCTGCGGTCTCGACCGATGAGCATCCTGATGCGCACCACGAGATCGTCAGTCGGGAGCAGGTCGGCAGGGAACCGTTGCTGAGCGACAGCGACGAATCGTCAGACGGCCCTGACGATTCCACGGCGGATGCGGAATCGGCCTTGTCGCTCGACGAACTGGCCGCGGAAGCCGACGAGTTGTTCAACGCCGCGGCGGACGGCGATCAGGACGTTTCCGTCGCCGCGCCAACAGCTGGCGAGATCGCGGACGAAATCGTTTCGCAGCAGGACGTCGTTGATGACGCGTCGGTTGATGGTTCCCAGACGGAAGACACTGCGGCGTCGGTCGATGTGGCGTCGGTCGATGTGGCGTCGGTCGATGTGGCGTCGGTCGATGTGGCGTCGGTCGATGCTGCTGACGATTCCCGGACGGAGCTGGCTTCGTCGAAGACGTTCCTGCTGTTCGAGAATCCGGATGATGAGCCTTCGGTCGCGGAAGGTCAGGGCGTCACAGCAGCGTCTTCGACCGAGAGCAGCTCGCACTCGCACGACGGCGATCAACCATCTGCGGTCAGCGTTCCGGAATCGGACACTTCCGGATCCGAATCGGAGTCCGACTTCGAATTGAGGACTCCGGCGACCACTCGTTCTGAACTGCCAGGACTGTTCTGCGAAGACGACGAGGCAGCAGCAGACGCGTCGCCAGCGCTTCCATCCGTGGCGGGCAACGAGACAACAGACGGGTCCGGCCTGACGAACGATGCGAAACCGCAGAAGCCGATTTCTGAGCGGCAGCCGGCAGAGACGAAACCGGCGGCGACCGGTTCTCCACGCACGGACAAATCCGCTGCAGCGGGAGCCGCCTCGCTGTTTCCGAACTCGGCGGCGAGAGCAGCTTCGGGTGAAGAAAACCGGTCGCATTCCGCGGGGCTGGATGTCGCAGCACTCACGGTTCAGCGGCACGAGCAAGTGATCGGATTTCTCGACGCGCAGTCGCTCGACGGTCTGATTCTGACGCGGCCTTCCAGCATTGCCTGGATGACGGCGGGCATTCATTCCGGCCCGGAACTTTCCGGCACGTCGGCTCTCGTCATCACTCGTGACGAATGCTCGATGCTGGCACGCGATGTCGACGCGCGGCTGCTGACTCGCGAACTGGCGTCGATTCCGCAGTTCCACATCAGACCATATGCCTGGCAGGAATCGCTGACGCTCCAGCTCGAACAGCTGTGCTCTGATGGCAGGTTCGCCTCGGACGGAGATCGATTCGCTGACGTTGCTGATGCCTCCGCAGATCTGACTCGCATGCGTCTGCCGATGGAACGTCCGGAGCGGCGGGAGTTACGGCGCCTTGGCCATCAGGTCGCTCACGCGGTTGAAGCCACGCTGAGGAATTTTCATCGCGGGGCGACGGAAGCCGAGATCGCTGGCCAGCTCAGCAATCGCCTCTTCCGTCACGGCGTCACGGCCGAGCAGATTCAGGTGTACGCGGACGATCGTCGCGGCGACTACCGGCGTGCGAAGTTCGATCGGCGGCCGGTTGAGGACGGCTGCACGCTGTCAGTGACGGCTCGTCGGCACGGGCTGCATGTTGCCGCGTCGCGGACTGTCTGTTTCGGGACGCCCGATCGACAGATTCTCGACGACCACGCGTTGAGTCTCGTCGTCCAGGCGACGGCACTCGTTTTCTCGAAGCACGAATGGCCGATCGCGGATGCCTGGAAGCGGGTCCACAGGATTTACGAGAAGATCGGTCGGGCCGATCAGTCATTGCGTGTCGAGCCCGGCTGGGTGACGGGTTACGAACGCTCGGAGGCTCCGATTCTGCCGGACAGTGACTTTCAACTGCTCGCCGGCATGCCCGTCATCTGGCAGGCGGGCGTTGGCACGGCGCTCTCGGTCGACACGGTTCTGATTGCCAACGGCGGCATCGACATTCTGACACCCAGCGAGTTCTGGCCGACGCGCCGCGTTGCCGTCAAACGCGTCGAACTGCAGCGGCCGGACATCCTGATTCGGAACGACGACTGACACACAACGCCGACGAGCTGTCTACGAAAGTTGACGACGGCGCGCGATTGACGACGGCCTGCGAACGCCACTGCTGGCGAGGCTCGCTGGCCGCCAATGCGAGTATCTGCCCCGCAACTCGTCACCGTAGCGATCGGCAGAAATCGATCGATGCCGCACAACCGGTCCCGCTTGTGGGACAGATGCGAATCGCCGCCCAGGCTTCACCAAACGTTAACAGGAGTTGGTGACCATTCAGCGCGTGATGCTTACGGAGCGTGCCCGAGACAGGTTTTCGTCTCAGCTCGTCCGTTCAGACGTGCGGCAAATGAGTATTTCCCAGTAGTGGACGAGGTCACGAGTCCTGTTGCTCAGGAACGTGTCCGAAACAACTTCCCCATAGTGGCGCCTCGCTCCGCGAGGCCAGCCCAATTCCAGGCCTACCTCGCGGAGCGAGGTGCCACTGTAAAACGGGAAGTTGTTTTGAACGCGCTCCCTTAGGACTCGTGACCTCGTCCACGACAGCAAACACGTTCCCCACAAACAGGCTGCCCGGAAAGACTGGAAATGGGTCAGGTGATGTCGGATCAGACTCTTCGCCCGGAAGCTCTGGTTGGCCAGCGCGTTGGCGAAGATCGCTACAAGATCATCTCACGGCTGGGCACCGGGAGCATGGGGTATGTGTATCGAGCGTTCGATTTCCGACTCGAATCGGAAGTCGTCATCAAGGTTCCGACCGAATCCCGCTTGCGGGACGACGGATTCCGGCGGCGGTTTCTGCGCGAATCGCGACTGCTCGTCCAGCTCGATCATCCGCACATTGTCCGCATCATTGATGTGGGCGAGCATGGCGCAATTCCCTTCGTCGTGATGCAGCTACTGGGCGGCGGCTCGCTGCGGGAACGGTCGGAAGGTCCCGAAGGTCGCGTGTTTCCGCTCCGTCCAGACTCGCTCAATACCTGGCTGCGCGAGGTCGCCAAAGCGCTCGACTACATGCACGCCAAGGGGGTGATCCATCGCGACGTCAAGCCGGCAAACATTCTGTTTGATGAAACCGGCAACGCTTACCTGAGCGACTTCGGACTCAGCAAGATCCTGCAGGGCGAAGGTGATGATGCCGACCCCAGCGCGACGATGGCTGGCGGCATCGTCGGCACTCCCGACTACGTGGCACCGGAACTGGTTCTCGGGATGCCGTACGACGGGCGAGCTGACCAGTACTCGCTGGGCATCGCGATTTACGAGCTGCTGATTGGCCGACCACCGATGCGCCATGCAACGAACTCCGGTTCCGGCACGATGGTCAATCAGACGCAGAAGCGGTTGAAGCTGCTGTCGGATGTCCGTGACGGTGTTACTTTGCAGCTCGCCCGAGCCGTTGCGAAAGCGATTTCCAAGAAGCCGGAAGACCGCTTCAGTTCGTGCCTCGAGTTTGCCGAGGCTGCACTCGCGGGAGTTCGTGCTCAGCCGGTCGCGCCTCGGCCAGCCGGATCCGCAGCACAGTCGACTGTCGACACGGGGGCCAGCGATTCGCATCCCGCTGCCCGAAGGCGGCCCTCGCGCCCGGCGACCAGCCGAACGTCAACAGTTGCATCCCGAACGTCTCGCGGAGAGTACGGTCGAGTCCCGTGTCCGGCCTGTCAGCGAACGCTGCCGCTCGAACCTCACTTTGCCGGTCGGCGAGGACGCTGCGCGAAATGCCAGACGCCGCTGTTGATTGGCGAGGACCTGTGTTCGTTGAGCGTCGTCGCCCCAAAGATCCTGCCGGCTGACGCCAGTGGTTCGGCCAGTTCCTCCCAGGTCCGCAGTTCCGCTGAGGCGAGCGATCTGGTTCTCGGAGACGAGTTGTTCGGCCTGAAACTCAGCCGCAAAGTCGCGATCGGAGTTGCCGCCGGAACCGTCATTGCCCTGCTCGCGGCAACCGTCTTCGTCACGTGGTCGGCGACAAAGCCGGAAGACAAGGTTGAGGCCAAACGCTTCGGCGGATTCGAGTAACGACGCGGTTCCCAGGCTGCCGCATTTGGGCTCACGCACTGCGGGGCGACTCTCCAGGCAGCGTCGGACTGTCGGCACGATCGCTGCGACCTGTCGGAGATCCCGGACTTCTCCATCCGGGCTGACGTGACAGTTTGCCGCAGTCGGATTTGGCGGTCAGGATGTTCTCTGCAGGCTTCACTCTTTGTGCGCGCCCGGTCCGGCGAATCCGCCGCGCGACCGTCGAGCGTGCCGGTGATCATCCCGAGGCAGACCATGCTCCGACCGATTCAGATTATTTACTGGCTCATTGTTTCGCTGAGTGCCTCGCTGGCCGGGCTGCTGCCGCGCTGCTCCGCCGCCGACGCGAATCGCGAGTTCATCTACGGCCTGATGCCGCGTCAGGAAACCGGAGCCCTCGACTTCATCCGGAAGCATCCGGAGTGGGACGGTCGCGGCGTTGTGGTCGCGATTTTTGATACCGGCGTTGATCCCGGAGCGGTCGGGCTGCAGACCACGATCGATGGCCGCCCGAAAGTGATCGACATTGTCGACGCTACCGGTTCGGGAGATGTCGACACGTCAAAAGTCGTCAAGCCGCAAGACGGCAAGCTCACCGGTTTGAGCGGTCGGACGCTGACGCTCGATCCGAAGTGGAAGATTCCGTCCGGCGAAGTCCGCATCGGAATGAAGAACGGCTTCGAGCTGTATCCGCACGAACTGGTCGACCGTGTCAAAGAGCATCGCCGCAGGGAGTTCCTCAAACAGCAGCGCGCTCTCGAAACGCAGTTACGGGCGGAGATCGAGAGTTTCAACAAGAAGACATCGAAAGTCGACAAGGCCGAACTCGAAGCCCGGCTCGACGCGCTGACCGCCGCGACGAAGAGCTACTCCGATCCCGGCCCGGTCTATGACTGCGTCGTTTTTCACGACGGTAAGCAGTGGCGCGGAGCGGTCGACACGGACGAAGACGGCAGCTTCGACGACGAACAGGCGATGACGAACTTCCGTGTCGCGCGCGAGTTCACTCGGTTTGACGATGTCTCGCTGTTGAACTTCGGCGTCAACATTTACGAGGACGGTGACGTGCTTTCGATCGTCGCCGACTCGCACCCGCACGGCACGCACGTCGCGGGCATCGTCGCCGGCCATTACCCCGAGCAGCCCGAATGGAACGGCGTCGCGCCGGGAGCACAGATCGTTTCCGTCAAGATCGGCGATACGTACATCGACGGCATGGAAACCGGCAAGGCGCTGATTCGCGGTACCAGGGCGGTGCTCGACAACAATTGCGACCTGATCAACATGAGCTTCGGCGAGCCGACGAAGACACCGAACCGCGGTCTCATCATTCGCTACTTCGACGAACTGGTTCGCAAGCACGGCGTCATCTTCTGTGCGAGTGCGGGCAACGCGGGACCGGCCCTGTCGACAGTCGGCGCTCCGGGCGGAACAACGAGTTCACTGATCGGGATCGGTGCTCACGTTTCGCCCCGGATGGCGGCTGCTCAGTACGCTCTGCGGGAACAGGGCTCCGACCTGCCTTATACCTGGACGTCGCGGGGGCCGACGTTCGATGGCGACATGGGCGTCAACCTGTTTGCCCCCGGCGGCGCATTCGCTCCCGTGCCGCAATGGACGCTCGAAAAGTCGATGCAGATGAACGGGACCTCGATGGCCTCGCCAAACTGCTGTGGCAACTTCGCGCTGGTTCTTTCGGCGGCTAAAGCCGAGAAGATTGATTACTCGCCGACCAGTGTCCGCCGGGCGTTTGAGAACACGGCGAAGCACATTGAGGACGCGTCCCCGTGGGCTCAGGGGGCAGGACTGATTCAGACGCCAGCAGCGTTCGAGGCACTCGCCCGCGACGCCGGTCGCAACTCCGAACTGCTGCCGCTGGAAGTTTCCGTGTCCGGTGGCGGGCGCGGCATCTACCTGCGGGAACGTCACGAAGCCGGCGACGACGCTCAGCCGCAGGAGTTCCGGGTCACCGTCAAACCCGACTTCCATCCCGACGCAACGAGCGACGAGAAAGTCGGCTATCGCATCCGCCTGAAGCTCCAGTCAACGGCTGACTGGGTCCGCTGTGGCGAGCAGATGACGGTTTCGTCGGTCGGAGAACTGCTCAGCGTGCTGGTCGATCCGCGCGAGCTGCCGCCGGGACCGCACTTCGCCGAAGTTTACGGTCTCGATCCCGAGCATCCCGAACGCGGCCCGCTGTTTCGTCTGCCAGTGACCGTCACGCGGACCGTTTCCAGCGTCGATGACTGGGAGGACAAACGGGTCAAAGGTCTCGAAGGAAGCGAGACACCGTTTCTGGTGGGCAACTGGCTGGAGGAGTACTTCCACGAGTTCAAGCCCGGAAAGATCGCGCGGCGGTTCGTTCCTGTTCCTGCCGACGCAACGTGGGCCGAGGTCCGGTTTCATCTAGACGCCCCCGAGGGCGGACGCAACCGGATGTTTATGGTCCATGCTGTGCAGTCGGTGCCGGGCTGGACGAATCGTGATGGCGAGTCGAACAACTTTGTCGTGCTGCACCACGATGTGCCAAAGTCGATCAGCTTTCGCGTTGAACCGGGCCGCACGATGGAGCTGGCAATCGCTCAGTACTGGAGCAGTCTCGGGCCGTGCCGCCTGCAGTACGAACTGACGTTCTTCGGCATCACTCCCGACCAGAAGCAGGTCACACTGACGCCCGGCGAACCAGCCGTGCCTGTCGAAGTCAGCTCGCCGCTGCACTACTCGAAGATCGCTCCCTCGGCGAAGCTCGACACGCTGCGGCATCTGCAGAAGCCGACATCGGCCACGATCAAACAGCTCGCCGCAGACCGCGACGGATTCGATGACAACCGTCGGTTCCACGAACTCGAACTGACCTTCTCGATCGAACAGTCGTCGAGCGGCTCGGTGACGCCGCGATTCCTGCTGACCGATGACCTGCTGTACGACTCCGAGTACGGCGGCACGGTGTGGGCAATCTTTGAAAGCGGCGGACGACGGATCGCGACGGACGATATCTGGCCGCATGCCGTGCAGCTCACCAAAGGCAGCTACACACTGAAACTCTGGATCCGGCACGACGACCGGTCGAAGCTCGACCCGCTGAAGTCGATGCCGCTGGCGCTGGATCGACCACTCGGGTCACCGATCACGCTGCCGGTTTACGCGACGCGGGTCGCTGCCGTGAATGACGGGCCAAAGTTCAGCGCGGCAACTCTGCGGCCGGACGAGCATCTGCGTTTGTGGGTCGGGAATGTGAAGAAGGCTCCAGCGGGAGCCGCCGCCGGCGACACGCTGCTCGGCACGATTTCCTATGGTGAAGTGATCTCGGACATTGAGAACCGGAAACGTCCGGAAGGCTTTCCGCTGAGCGCCGTGGTCTCCCCGACCGACGCCGGCAGCGGCACATCGTCAGGCTCGTCCGGCCCCGCCTTCGCGGACTTTGACCAGCCGGATGACGGCAGGAATGCGGACCAGCCAAAGCAGAAACTGGCCCGCCAGGCTCGCGCGGCGCGACTGGAACTCATCGCCGGCCTGTCGCTCGATTCGGACCGTGAAACGTTCGACAGGGAGATCAACGCCTTGCTGAAGAAGAACGAGGATGATCTCACCGTCCTGGTTCTCAAGCTGCGGCGTCTTGATGAAGCAAAGTGGCGGAAGCAGCACCTTGATGAGGTCGTGGCCGCAGCCGACGCGGTACTCGGCCAGATTGATCAGTCAGAGATCGCTCTCGCACTGATCGGTCGCGCTGTTGAAGACGACAAGCAGGACGCCAGGAAGCGCAAGCACGCAGAGAAACTGAAGTCGCTGCTGATCGATACGCTGTACCGCAAGGCGCGGGCGATTGGTTATCGCGAACTGCCTGAAGTTCTGGAGAAGCATCCCATCAAGGACCAGAAGGCTCAGGACAAGGCGTTCGAGGCCGCGTACAACGCCCTCGCCAAGTGGGTCGATCCGGCCAGCGAGGATTACTTCCTCCTGCACGTCCGCAGCGAGGCGCGCAAAGGCAACTTCGGAGCCGCTCTGAAGTCGCTGAACAAGCACGGTTCCGACAGCGACTACTGGCACATCGAGAAGCACCGCAAGCTGTACGACAAGCTGGGCTGGGACCACCTGACTGACAACGCCTGGCACTGGCGAACGGTGAGGTACCCGAACGGCAAGCCGTGAAGACCCGGCAGCCGGGCGGAAACGGACGAGGACTGAAACGCGGATTCGCAGCAGGAAGTCGTCGCGAAACTCGCGCAGAGTTTCGTTCTGGGCTGCCGAAAGTCTGCGCGACTTTCGCTACAGAATCGCGCTCTGACGCCAGCCTGAATGGCGGTTTCAGAAGACCGACAGCAGCAGAACCTGGGCGGTGCGGATCAGCGAGCTGCGTTCTGTCGGGGTAACGGTGCCGCGTTCCAGGATCTGCCGCGTGGTCACTTCGGCCTGCTTGACGATGAAGCGTTGAAAGCCGGACAGCTCGCGGGCCTTCGCGCCGCCAATGCCGAACTGCGCCGCCTCGTCGGCTTCCAGCAGTTTGTGGGCGATCGCGTGGACGGCCTGCACTTCGGCGACCTGCGGCTGCACATCGGCAATCCACTCGGGAGCGGTATCAGCATTGGCGGCTTCGGTTGTGATGTTCAGGATGAGGCTCGAAACGCGGGCCACCTGCTCGTAGTCGATCTTGTCTGCCGTGTCGCTCGGCTTGTGATAGTCGGGATGCTCACCTGTCGAGAAAAACAGAAACGGGATTTTCCTGTCGCGGAACGGACCGTAGTCGCTGCGCGTGCCGATCAGGTCGACGCCCATGCGGGCGATGTTCAGACCTCGAGGACGGCCGACGCGGTTGAGTAGATCGTTCATCCCGGTGCCGTGCTCGCTGCCAAGAACGAACACGGTGGAGATCGGCAGGTCACCCAGCGACCGACCGATCATGTCAGCCGTCGTGAACAGTTTGACCTGCTCGATCGGCCACGGCGGATGAGCGGCAAACCAGCGTGAACCCCACAGCATGTGTTCTTCGAGATCGAAGCCAACGAAGACGAGGCTGCGTCGAGGTCGCTGCTTGAGTTCTGCGAACGCCGTTGCAACCTCAAGCAGCATCGAGGTGCCGGACGCGTTGTCGTCGGCGCCGCGGAAGATCGCGCCGTTTCGCTCGCCGAGATGATCATAGTGAGCGCTGACAATGATGAACTCATCGCGAAGCGTCTCGTCACTGCCCGGCAGCCAGGCGCCGACATTCTGACCGTAAAACGTTTTCGTCCCGTCTTCACGATCGGGGCCGGGGATTGGCTGATAGAAGTTCTCGCCGAACAGCGGCTGCAGCCCGATCTCGCGAAAGTGGCGGACGAGATATCGCGCGGCTTGAACGCCGGCCTGCCCGCGACGGCCTTCAAACTGGTCGCTGGCCAGCAACTCAACATGCGGCCGCACATCGCCGGGCGCGATGGCCGGTTCAAACACCGGAAGGTCAGCATCGACGAGCGGCGTCACTGCCGGTTCGGGCAGCGGAGGCGGTTCCTGAGCCGGCAGGCAGGAACAGGCAATCGCAACGATGGCGACGCAGCGCAGCGACAGAAGCAAAAATCGAAACATGACAGCCACCCAACCGGCGGGACGTTCAGAACAGCAGACGGACCAGCAGCATAGTCCCGATGCCGAGTTCAAGCCGAGGGCAACCCGCCGCGTGCTACTTCGCCTTTTCCGCACGCTGCACGGCAACGATCAGGCCGCCGAACTGCTCGAACGACGCCGGGAAGCTGACGGCGACGTTGCGCTTTTCAAAACTCAGCCGAGTGGACTGGCTCTGCTTCCATTCGTCCTCGCTGAGCGACCCGTCCTTGTCGCGGTCCAGTCGACCGAAGACGAATTTCGCCCAGCGACCTTCCGAACCATCAACGTCATACTCGACCGCCGTGATTGGTGCTCCGGACGCGGCAGCAGCAGTTGTTGAACCTCTGCTGCTCCTCGACATCGACGCGGCGACCGGCCGGCCAGCTGTTCCGGTATTCGATGCCGTTGATGTTCCCGCTGTCGTTGATGTTCCCGCTGTCGGAAGCTGAGTCGCGGCGGACGGCGAACTCGCACCAGAACGGGCCACTTCCTGCGGAGTCAGCAGGCCGTCGCGGTTGGCATCCAGGGCGAAGAACTCGGCGTACTTCGCGCGATCCCACTCGTACAGTCCGATCTGCCCGTCGTGATTCAGGTCGGCAGCCGCCCAGGCTTCCGGAAGATCGACAGTCACGCGGACTCGCTGCGGCGGCGACCACCGGGGCTTTGCGTTTGAGCTTCCGCGTCCGCGCGAATCGTCGCGCGAAGATCGGTCTCTGTCGGAACGTCCGCGATCATCACCCCGGCTGCGATCATCGCGGCCTCGATCGTCGCGTCCTCGGTCGTCGCGGTCACCACGGTCCCGATCGTCACGTCCGCGGTCGGAGTCTCCGCCTCGGCCAAACCTGCTTGGATCGAATCCCGGAGGCGGCCCGCCGAAACTCGGAAGCCCGCCACCAAAGCGACTGCGGTCGAAACCGCCGAAGCGACTACGGTCAAAGTCACCTCGGTCAGACCCGCCGAAACGGCTGCGGTCAAAGCCGCCCCGATCCGAGCCTCCAAAGCGGCTGCGGTCAAACTGAGCCAGAGCGGAATCGACAACGCTCAGGTACAGGACGGCGACAATGACAGAACAGACGAGGTGGCGCATGACACGACTCCTGAAACAACTCCGCTGAAAAATCCACCGAGACCGCTACGAACGCTTTGCCGTTGCCGCCGATGTTTCAGCCGGAACTTCCTTCAAACGAATGTCGAGATCGAATTCCTGCGGGTAACTTCCATCACGCCCGCGTTTCTTGATGTCGGACGGGTTGAGTTCGACGCCGGGACGCTTCATCAGCTCGGCGTTGAGACTTTCAACGTCGAATCGTTCCTTTGCGTTGCCGCTCCCTGAAATCGTGCCGCGTTCGCCGCGAGTCCCTTCGCCGAAGCTCAGTTTGGTCAGATAGAGGCGCTCGGTGCCCCCCATCGCGTCCGCCAGCTTCCCGGTTTCGTCCAGCCAGTCGACACGTTTCGACGCCCACTCGTCAACAGCATTCGCGACCTGGACCTGCGGATCAAGGCGTTCGATGGTGTCGTTCTGGTCGCTGACCGCTTCCTTCGCTTCCGCCAGTTGCTTTTCGAGACCGGCAACGGCGTACGCTCGGTATCCAAACGCCGATGCAATGAGGACGACGGCGGCGGCGGCGAGCGCTCCGCGTTTGATGTTGCGGTAGTCCTTCTTCTCCTGAGGTCGCCGCGGATTGATGAAGTCGATCGCATCCAGCACGTCGGACGCCTGACAGAGCAGATGGCCGATCGGGCCGGCGAAGGCGCCGTGAGCTTCGTCGACCGGGCGGCAGGCGAGACTGACCTGCGGTCCGCGGAACGGGTCCAGCCGCCTCACACTGCACTGAAACCGTTCGTTGATGGCCGCGTCCAGTC
>Ga0070727_10000988_pt1 | contig 31464 bp, 30 predicted proteins | sample tdAd472_FD_66722 | JGI IMG/M metagenome (GOLD analysis project Ga0070727, IMG submission 66722) | Marine sediment microbial communities from the Atlantic coast under amendment with organic carbon and nitrate - tdAd47.2 | ecosystem: Environmental > Aquatic > Marine > Coastal > Sediment | place... | reverse complement strand
GGCACCGAGTCGCCGACAGCGACGCCTTTTACCGACAGCTTTCAGCGTCCGTTGGCGAGACCTCTGTTTCCCCGGATATCGACTTTAATGATGACCAGCCGCTGGGTCGGGCGGTGGCACAGATTCACGCCACCTACCTGCTGGCCGAGACTCGTCGCGGGCTGGTGCTGGTTGATATGCACGCGGCCCATGAGCGTATTGTTTATGAACGGCTGAAAACTCAGTACGGTGAACTGGTGACCCAGCCACTACTGGTGCCGTTAATCATCAACCTGACCGATGCGGAAATTCGGCTGCTGGAGCAGTATCAGCAGCTGTTACAGGACCTGGGGCTTGAGCTAACCCAGAGTGGGCCGCAGCAGATTGCAGTCAGGGCAGTGCCGGCCCTGCTTAATCGCGATAACGCTGAGCAGTTGGTCCGTGATCTACTCGATGAGCTCGCTCAGCACGGTAGCGCTGATCAGATTCAACTGCAGATCGACGCCTGCCTCTCCTCCATGGCCTGCCACGGTTCCGTACGTAGTGGCCGGCAACTAACGCTAGCCGAAATGGATGGCCTGCTGCGGGATATGGAGCAGACCGAGCGCAGCGGACAATGTAACCACGGCCGACCAACCTGGACCGAGCTTTCCGTGCAGGATCTCGACCGGCTGTTCATGCGGGGACGCTAGCGTTGGCCTGTCGACCTTTTCAGAGGCGCGAACAATGACCGTGAGCGTGACGCTGCTGGTGGCGGTTAAAGAACCACTGCCCGAGCAGTCCCAGCCTGGGTTACCCGCCGCGGAGGTACCGGATGATCTTCCTCGGTCTGAACCCTGGCTGGCCGCCGGCTGGCCGCCGCTGTCTCCGCTGGCATCCCAACCGATCGCAGAATCTCGAAGTGGCTACGAGTTGCTGTGGCGGTTAATTGCCGGCCCTGCCGTTAAAGCGGATGACAAGCCCCCTCATGTGGCTGAGCTCACCGCCGCTCTGGACGGCCTGCCGGCCAATCGCCACCGCTGGCGGGCTGACCCGGTTCATCTGCTGCCCGATCGTGATCAGCTGGTGGTTATTCCCGGCAAGCTGGCTAACCTCTCTCAGGCGGAGGCCGAACGCATTGTTGAGTTGCTAAACGATTATTTTCAGGACGACTTCACCCTGGAAATCGGCACCACTCATCGCTGGTACTTAACGCCCCGCCAGCCATTGGCGATTAAAACCCACTCACTGGATGCGGCCGCTGGCGGTTCCGCACGCGTCTACCAGGGCCAGGGAGTCGATGCGATGGCCCTCCAGCGCTGGTTGAATGAAATTCAGATGGCGCTCCACGCCGCCACCGACAATGGCCTCGGGGAGGCGCAGCAGCCAACCGCAGAGCTTTCACTGGTCAATAGCCTCTGGGTGTGGGGTCAGGAGGTGATTGGCGATGATGAGGCAGGCGACCCGACAGCCCGTTTGAACGCCCAGGAATCTGTGGTGCCGCCGGTGGACCAGGTGCTGGCCGACGCTGCCTGGGCGACCGCATTGGCCAACCATTATCAGGTGGCGGTCAGACCACTGCCCAGGCCCGCCGAGTTGGCAGACCTGTTGCCGGCTAGCGGTCATGTACTGGTGGATCTCGCTCAGGTGGACGGTAGTTACCAGCCCGATGACGCTCAGGTACAGGCCTGGTGTGAGCAGCTTGGGCCGCTTATGGGTAAACAGATCGACCAGGTTTCTATATACGCCATCGACCGTGATGGCTGGCAGTTGCGACAGTGGCAGCGGAGAGATTTTCATTTTCTGCGCCGCTGGTGGGCCAAACTGAGGCAGTCTCGAAACGCTGATCAACCATGATTATTCGTCGCTCGTTTGACCCGCAGTTAGCCGCCGATCTGGGTAAGCAACTCGGTAGCGAACTACTGGGGCGTATTTATGCTGCCCGCAGGGTGTCCGACACTGAGTTAAAAACCCCGCTGTCTGCTCTGGCTCGCCCCAGCTCGATGCACGGCATGGCCACTGCCGTGGCGCTATTGATCGCCGCGTTGCAACGGCAACATCGGATCATTATCGTTGCAGACTTTGATGTTGATGGCGCAACCAGTTGTGCGCTATTAATCAGGGGCCTAAGGGCGCTGGGGTTTACCCAGGTCGAGTACCTGGTACCTAATCGGTTCGATGACGGTTATGGCCTCACACCCAGCATCGCTGAGCAGGTCGCCGAGCGGGGGTGTGACCTGCTGATCACCGTCGACAACGGCATCACCAGCAATCGCGGCGTTGAGCGCGCCCATGATCTCAACATGCAGGTGTTGATCACCGACCACCACCTGCCACCGCCCGAGCTACCCGCGGCGGATGCCATTATTGATCCCAACCTGAATCAATGTGATTTTCCCAGTAAAGCGCTAGCGGGCGTCGGAGTGGCCTTTTATCTACTGCTGGCATTACGGGCAGAGCTGCGTCAACAGGGATGGTTTGAAACCAGCCAAATTGCCGAGCCAAACATGGCTCAGTGGATAGACCTGGTTGCCCTGGGTACGGTCGCCGATGTCGCCCAGCTCGATTACAACAACCGCATACTGGTCGCCCAGGGGTTGCAGCGCATGCGCAGTGGCCAGGCTCAGGCTGGGGTGCAGGCGCTATTGCAGGTTGGCGGTCGCGACCCAAAAAGTGCGGTCGCGGCCGACCTCGGCTTTGCCGTCGGGCCAAGGCTTAACGCCGCCGGTCGTCTTGAGGATATGTCGGTCGGTATCGAATGCCTGCTCACTGATAGCCCCGGCCACGCCCTGGATCTGGCCAACCAGCTAGATCAGTTAAACCGCCAACGCCGGCAGATAGAAGGGGAGATGCAGCGTCAGGCATTAGCAATCCTTGAACAGGTAGACCTGGACAGTAACGCCGGGTTTGCCGCCACGCTGTATCACCCGGAGTGGCACCAGGGTGTTATCGGTATTCTCGCCTCACGCATTAAAAGTCGCCTGCACCGCCCGGTGGTCGCTTTCGCCCGTGGCGATGATGGCCTGTTAAAAGGCTCAGCTCGCTCCATCGAAGGCGTGCATATCCGTGATCAGCTGGTCGAGATAAGCCGCCAGCAGCCCGCGCTACTCAAGAGCTTTGGCGGCCACGCCATGGCCGCTGGCATGACCATTCACGAAAGCGATTTAGAGCAATTCCGGGAGTTGCTCGATAACCAGGTCAGCCTGGCGTTAAACGGCGTGATTGCTGGCGAGGAGTACCTTAGCGATGGCGAAATACCCGCAACTGAGTTCAACCTCGAGCTGGTCACCCTGTTGCGCAACGCCGGCCCCTGGGGGGCAGGATTTGAAGAGCCCTGTTTTGATGGTGAGTTCGAGTTGGTCGAACGGCGCACCGTGGGTGACAACCACCTGAAGATGAAACTACGCTGGCCGGACCAACAGCGCTCCGTGAATGCCATCGCCTTTGGTCAGGCCGAAGAGTGCGAGGCCGCGGTAGGTGACCGCGTGCAGCTGCTTTACCGACCACAACTTAACGAGTGGCAGGGTAATGTCACGGCAGAATTTTTAGTGGAACGAGTGCTTGGGGTGTAGGTCTTCCCTCGGTACAGTCTGCGCAGGCCTGAGGTGTATCGGATGACAAGGGTCACAGTCGTATTCTGATCTGTTTGAAGCATCCAGGTTTATTGATGACAACAGGCGCACCCTGTTTCTGTCGGTTTCCAAATGGCTTTTCTAATAATTTCTAGAATCATAGGCCCAATGTAGAAGCGCCTGCCTTTGCTTCTTTCTGCAACCGAAATCATACATTTCGCAATTTTTTTTAACCGCCGCCCGATGACGGACAAAGGCTTTCCACCGCTTTATCTGGCGAGTGTCATCACTCATTCTTCGGCCCATGAAATACCGGCAATACCACTGGAACCAGCCACGGGGATCTTCCGCATGAATCCACCCCTTTTTAATCCATTCGCTTAATGGTTGAGACGCGTCTACCTGGAAATAGTTGAGGCTGATATCTTTGAATCCAGGGCTTAACTTGGCACTCACAAACCAGTCATCCGGAAACTCATCGGTGCAGTCAGTCAGATACTTGCCACCAAATACGCCGAGTTCCAGCATTTCTTTGGGTGTTAGCTCAGGGCAAAAGTCCGGATGGAAGTTACCCCCAGGGCTTTCGATCAGATCGTAGCGATAGCCCCGCTGCATTTTGTCATTCACCTCAACCGTTTTCATAACGTATTTAGCAGCATCAACTCGCTTGGATGGGGTTGCATATAGTAAGTATTGGTGATGTAAGGGTGCGGGTTTTTCCTAAAGTGATGTTTCAACAAAGTGATAGGAACAATTAGCGGTAGTAAACCGTTTCGATATTGTTCGATAACCTCCCGCAACTCCTGCTTATCGTCTTTCTCAAGCAGGGTTTTCAAATGTCGCTGTATGTGCTGTAGCGTGTTGGTGTGCGCTTTTCGATCGGCACGCTTTTTTAGCAGCCGCATCATTTTTTCCAGGTAGGTGTTTTGCAGGTCATCGGAATCTATTTTGCTGCTGTTGGCCAGCCAGCGCCCCAGGTCTAGCGCCTCATTTTGATCATGGCTCATGTAAATATACTTATGGTTTGCATGAAATTCAGTCAGTCGTTTCCAGCTAAAGTCGTCCCGAATTAATGCTTTCCAGCGTGCATAAACGAATACGCGCTGAATAAAGTTTTCTCGTAATACGGCATCGCCTAAACGGCCTTCTTCTTCAACGGGAAGGTACGGGAAGTTTTTAATCAACTCTTTCGCATAAATGCCCACGCCGATACGTTCCGGCATATCACCGCTGTACAGACGGACCCGTTCCATGCCGCAACTGGGAGAGTCCTTTTTTAAGATATAGCCGCATAATTCCTGATGCCAGTGCCCCTGTTGAGTAGCGCAGGTCCTGAGCTTTTCGGTGACATCCAGATCTTTGGTTTTGGTACCGACACAGCGGGTCTCATTGTCGACGCGAACGAGGCGAATAGTTTCTCTTGGTACCCCCAGGCCGATCTCCACTTCCGGGCAAAAAGGCATGAATTGAAAATGCGATGCCAGCACATTCATAATGAAAGAATTACGTTTATGCCCGGAATCAAAGCGAACATTTTCACCTGTCAAACAACTGCTGATGCCAATTTTTATCTTGTTGGAGCTGGGGTTTTCCATAAAACTTAATCCCTCATCGATCGACATCAAGTATCCGGATCCGACCTACAACTAACTGGCAACTTCGGTACCGTTAGCAGGTGGTGCGGCGGTACGCGGCTAGCTCATCACTGACAGTTGCCGTTCAGGGTGCTCAGGACAATAGTCCGAGAGCTGGTTTTGACTCGAAAGGGGTCATAACCCCTGGCTAATACCGCTAGTTTGGAGCCTGGTAACGGTGGAAGGTACCGGAACATCGACCGTTCAACCATAGGCAATCGGTGAGACTGCTCCCAAAATGGCTAACCGAATACTGCGGGCGGATCGATCGTTTCAATCATCGCCTGTTTGGTTAATGCAGCGGATCAGGCGCTATGTGTTGTGGAGGCGAGTCCGTGTCACGCTAATTTTAGCCACGTTTCCGCTTCAGACCGGGTCTGAAAAACGCTGATCTGCCAACTGGAAGAGTGATGGCCAGCATAGATTTTGGACATGCCAAAAATAAGTTTCTCAGGACAGACCATGGCCACTCGGACACCCTCGACCATCTCAGAGGCCAGTTGGTCCATTTCCGAGAGTATCTGGGTTTCGACGACGGAGACGTCGAATTTTTCGACACGGCTCAAATCGACAATTTGATACGCAAGTTGGGTCAATCGCGGGTCAGAAACGACCTGCCGATTGGCGTCGATACAGTCAGCGCCGGTGACAATCCCGCTGCCAATAAACTCAACGCTTTTGGCTGACCATTTAAGCTCGATGGGCATGCTTGACTCTGTTTTGAATGACTTGCTGGTTGAAACGGGTCGCTCCGGTTAAGGAGGCCTTATCCCTCTGTTTCGGCATCACGACTCGTAACTTAATTTCTTCCATTTTTCCACAGGGCTCAGGGACCCAGCCCGTCCCCTTTTCTGTAACAGGAAGAAGAGGAGGACGAATCTTCCCTGTTTCGGCTTCTGGAGCCGCCTGGCTGCGGTTTATCGCTAGCCGAAAAGGCCCCTGAGGTGTATGATTTTGCCGCAATTTTCCCTCTAATTAACGGGCTGCTGACAACATTTTTTCAGCGCTTCTCCCATGTAAAGGATCTCCGTGAGCGACCTCGAAACTAACCCTCTGAAACGGCAACTGGACGATATGCGAGCACGGAGTGACGTGCTTAGGGGGTACCTTTGACTATGAGACTAAATCCGAACGACTGGTTGAGGTGCTGCGGGAGTTAGAAGACCCGAACATCTGGAATGATCAGGAGCTGGCGCAGACACTCAACCGTGAGCGTGCGGCCCTCGAATTAGTGGTGCAGACCCTCGATAACCTTGAACAGGGGGTGGTAGAAAGTCATGAACTGCTGGAGCTGGCCGACGACGAGGGCGACCAGGAGACCTTCGCCGAGGTTGAGCGGGATGCGATCAGGCTGGAAGAGCAGCTGGCCAGGTTAGAGTTTCGGCGCATGTTCTCCGGTGAGCAGGATGAAAGCGCCGCCTTTGTTGATATTCAGGCGGGGTCCGGTGGAACTGAGGCTCAGGACTGGGCCAATATGCTGCTGCGAATGTATCTGCGCTGGGGCGAGAAGAAAGGCTTTGATGTCGAACTAACCGAAGCCTCCGACGGTGACGTGGCGGGTATTAAAAGTGCCACTATTCACATGAAAGCCCCGTTTGCCTATGGTTATCTGCGGACCGAGACCGGGGTGCATCGGTTAGTGCGTAAATCGCCGTTCGATTCCGGCGCGCGGCGTCACACCTCGTTTGCGTCGGTGTTTGTCTATCCAGAAATCGACGACGCCGTGGAAATTGATATTAATCCCGCCGATTTGCGGGTGGATACCTACCGGGCCAGTGGTGCCGGCGGTCAGCACGTCAACAAGACCGACTCGGCGATCCGCATTACCCACGAGCCTACCGGCGTGGTGGTGCAGTGTCAGAGTGACCGTTCACAACATAAAAACCGGGCGGCGGCGATGAAGATGCTGCGCGCGAAATTGTTTGAACGGGAAATGAATATCCGCCGCGAGGCGTCGCAGGACGCGGAGGACTCGAAGGCCGATATCTCCTGGGGCAGCCAGATCCGCAGTTATGTGCTTGACCAGTCACGGATAAAAGACCTGCGCACTAACGTGGAGACCGGCAATACCCAGGCGGTGCTCGACGGCGACCTTGACCAGTTTATTGAAGCGAGCCTGAAAAGCGGCCTCTAAATTAGCCGCACTGCTCTAAACCTTATTTCAGCCCCGAATTAGCGGAACTACTTTCATGACCGACGCCACTTCTCCAGACTCCAAATCCGACCCGTCAAATACACCGCCAGCGGTCGATGAAAATGAACAGATCGCCCAGCGGCGCAGTAAGCTGGCGGCGCTCAGGGAACAGGGCAACGCCTTCCCCAACCAGTTTCGTCGCGACCAGCTAATCGGTGATCTGGTGGGCCAGTACGCTGATACCGACCGGGAGGCGCTGGAAGCCAATCCGGTCGCCGTGAAAGTGGCCGGTCGTATTATGACCCGGCGGATTATGGGTAAGGCGAGCTTCGCCAATATCCAGGATATGGCGGGTGCGATGCAGGTCTACGTGCAGCGTGATTCCCTGCCGGAGGGGTTTTACAACACCCAGTTTAAGAAATGGGATCTGGGTGACCTGGTCGGTATTGAGGGTACCCTGTTTCGGACCAAAACCGATGAGTTGACCATTCGGGTGAGTAGCATCGAGCTTTTGGTGAAAGCCCTGCGACCGTTGCCAGAGAAATTCCACGGACTGCAGGATCAGGAGGTTAAATACCGTCAGCGCTATCTGGACCTGATTGTCAGCGAGCAGAGCCGGCAGACCTTTAAAATTCGCAGTCAGGTCGTGGCGGAGATCCGCCGTTTTCTCAGCGAGGATGGGTTTATTGAGGTGGAAACACCCATGATGCACGCCATCCCCGGCGGTGCCATCGCCCGACCCTTCGAGACCCACCACAACGCCCTGGATATGCAGCTGTTTTTGCGCATTGCGCCAGAGCTCTACTTAAAACGCCTGGTGGTAGGCGGCATGGAGCGGGTGTTCGAGGTTAACCGCAGTTTTCGTAACGAGGGACTCAGCACTCGGCACAACCCCGAGTTCACCATGCTCGAATTTTACGAGGCCTATGCCGATTACCACGACCTGATGGCGAAAACCGAGACGCTGCTCAGCGGCATGGTTAAGCGCATCACCGGCGATGAGACCCTCACCTATCAGGACGAGGAAATCAATTTCAGCGCACCGTTTAAACGCTACACGGTCGAAGAGGCAGTGCTGGAGTACAACCCCGGTACCACGGTTGAGCAGTTGCGTGATCCGCAGTTGCTGGCGGAGCTGGCGGAACAGGTGGGCGCCAAGGTGCAGCCGGGCGATGGTCCGGGCAAGGTGCTGCTCGAGATATACGAAGCAACGGCCGAACATCAATTACGCCAGCCGACCTTTATTACCGCATTTCCCACCGAGGTATCGCCGCTGGCCCGCCGCAATGATGACAACCCGGCGGTGACTGACCGGTTCGAGCTGATTATCGGCGGCCGCGAGATTGCCAATGGTTTCTCCGAGCTCAACGATGCTGAGGACCAGGCCGAACGGTTTCGTGCCCAGGTTGAGCGCAAGGATTCGGGTGATCAGGAAGCGATGTACTACGACAGCGACTACATCCGCGCCCTTGAACACGGCCTGCCGCCGACCGCGGGTGAAGGCATCGGTATTGACCGGCTGGTGATGCTGCTCACCGATTCGGCATCAATTCGCGACGTCATTCTGTTCCCGCATATGCGACCCGAAAGTTAGGTTCTGCTGCGGTTAGCCGATAAATATCCTCTTTCGTTAAAGGGCAGGAAACAGTATGTCGAACAGTAAGGTACTGGTCACTGGCGGTGCCGGTTACATCGGCTCCCACACCTGTGTGCAGTTGCTGGACGCCGGTCACGAGCTGGTGGTGCTGGATAACCTCAGTAATAGCTCCCCGGAGGCCCTGCGGCGGGTTCAGCAGATTACCGGTAAAACCCTGCAGTTTGTTGAAGGCGACATTCGCGATCGGCCACTGCTGGATGATCTGTTCGCGAACCATTCCATCGACAGTGTGATTCACTTTGCCGGGCTTAAAGCGGTGGGCGAATCGGTACAGCAGCCGCTGCATTACTACCAGAATAACGTGGCTGGCACGCTGACCCTGTGTGAAGCCATGGCCGCCCACGGCGTGAAGAAAATCGTCTTCAGCTCGTCGGCCACGGTTTACGGTGATCCGGCCAGCGTGCCGATTACGGAGGATTTCCCTCTTTCCGCCACTAACCCCTATGGTCGATCCAAACTGCACATTGAAGAGATGCTGCGGGATTTCTCCGTGGCCGATCAGGCAACCAACGAGTCCAGTCCCTGGTCGATAGTGCTGCTGCGTTATTTCAATCCCGTCGGTGCCCATCCCAGCGGACAGATTGGTGAAGATCCCAACGGTATTCCCAATAATTTGATGCCTTACATTTCTCAGGTGGCGGTGGGCAAACTGGAACAGCTGTCCGTATTTGGCGGTGATTACGACACCGTGGACGGAACCGGCGTGCGCGACTACATCCACGTGGTAGACCTGGCCAATGGTCATTTAAAGGCGCTGGAAAAACTGGACCGGCCCGGTAGCGAGGGTGTTTCCACATACAACCTCGGTACCGGCAATGGCTATAGCGTGATCCAGGCGGTGGAGGCCTTCGAGCAGGCCAGCGGCCGTCAAGTGCCCTACAAAATTGTTGGCCGCAGAGCTGGGGATATCGCTGCCTGTTATGCGGCACCCGCCCTGGCCGCAAAGGAATTGCACTGGCAGGCCAGTTTGAACATTGACGATATGTGCAGTGACGCCTGGCGCTGGCAAAGCAACAATCCGGACGGGTATTCCTAGGGCTTCGGGATTTCAGCCGAACCGGGTGCGCTAACTTCGGCAGGGTTGTCGGGCGACTGGCTTAGCGGAGGGGGAGTGAGTGCAGATTTCAATTATTTATAGCTCGGAGAACGGCCATAATCAGCGCATGGCGGAGGCCGTGTTACGCGGCTGTGAGTCGCACCAGGGAGTAACGACACACCTGTTTAAGATTAGTGACGGTGATTTTTCCGGTAGTCGCTGGAGTAATGACGAAGTGATGACGGTGCTTGATAAGTCCGACGCCATCATCATGGGTTCGCCAACTTTTATGGGATCGGTCTCCAGTAAACTCAAGGCCTTTATGGAGGCCTCGGTAACACGCTATCTGCCCGAAACCTGGAAGGACAAAATCGCGGCCGGGTTTACGGTCTCCGGTGCGACCGCTGGCGATAAATTCAATACGCTCAGCACCATGACCACTTTTGCCATGCAGCACGGCATGATCTGGGTGGGATTGGGCAGTAACCCGTTCAATAACGACGAAGGTGTCAACGCCACCGGTCATTATTACGGTGCCACTGGCCGCGCCGAGCTGGATGAGGACCCCGCGGTTGCCCCCGCTGCGTCCGAGTTGAAAGCGGGGGAAATACTCGGCGCGCGGGTCGCCAGTTTCGTACACCGGCTGGGGACTTCGTAAAGTCGAGAGCCAGGTGTTCCGGATCAAATTATCAGGCACTCGTCGGCAGCAGTCCTAGCGGGCCGATTTTCCATCTGTTAACCGCCGAGCACCTTCGGCGATCCGGCCATTTTGGTGAGGATCATTGAACTGAGCGTCGAGTCTCGCGGCGTAATATTTGAGATCGACGACGCAGTTGTTCCCGGTAATGGGACTCAACAAGTTTAAAATTGACGGCTCAACCCGAATTAATCCACTTTGAAGGTACTGCCTGGAAAATGGCGCTAACCATTTCCCCATTTCTTACCGTTGCCGACAGCGAAATTGAGCTGACGGCTATCCGCGCCCAGGGGGCGGGAGGGCAGAACGTCAATAAGGTATCGTCCGCGATTCACCTGCGTTTTGACATTCAGGCTTCTTCACTGCCGGCTTTTTACAAGGAGCGTCTGCTGGCCCTGGGAGATCGGCGTGTCACCAAAGAGGGGGTAATTGTGATCAAGGCGCAGCAATTTCGCACCCAGGAAAAAAACCGGGACAGTGCGCTGGCGCGATTGCAGGCAATGATTAAAGGGGTGGGCGTGGTCAAAAAAACCCGCCGACCGACCAAAGCGACCCGAGGGTCTCAAACCCGGCGGATGGATAGTAAAACCAGGCGGGGGCAGACTAAAGCACTGCGTCGCAAGGTGACCGATTAACCTCCCACAGACGATCAATCACGGATTCAATCATGACCAACAACGATATCTTGCGCCGGCTGCGATACACCTTCGATTTTGATGATTCAAAGATGATCGAGGTGTTTGGCCTGGCAGACCATTCCGTGACGCGGGAACAGGTCAGTGCCTGGTTGAAAAAAGACGACGATGCCGACTACCGGAGTCTCAACGATAAGCTGTTTGCGACCTTTCTCAATGGACTGATCAATGACATGCGCGGCAAAAAAGAGGGGCCGCCCGCAGAGGTTGAGGAGCAACTCAATAACAACATCATCTTCCGTAAACTAAAAATCGCGCTGGACCTGCAGGCTGAAGAGGTGCTGGACATTCTGGCGATGGCCGGTTTTCGCTTAGGCAAACACGAGCTCAGTGCCTTTTTTCGCAAGCCGGGCCATAAGCACTACCGTGAGTGTAAGGACCAGGTGTTGCGCAGTTTTCTGAAAGGGCTGCAATTAGCAACACGACCCGATGAAAAACCAGCGGCAGGGTTTAGCTGGGATTAGGCGGTCCCGGATCGGGCCAGATTATTCCCAGAGAATGGATCTGCCAGTCGGGGGATACAGGTTACCTACTCGGTCGGGGAAATTGCTGAACACGCCATCGACCCCAAGGGCATGCATTCTGGCGATATCTTCCGGGTGATCCACCGTGTAGACATACACCTTCAATCCCCGCGCGTGGGCGTCGGTAACAAAGGCCCGGTCGATAAATTCAAGGGATGGGTGGACCGAAAACGCGCCGATGGTTTCGGCAAATCTGGCGTTGTCCACCGGGAGGCTGGCGGTGAGTGCGCCGATTTTAATCTGGCTGTTTAGTAGTTTTAGTTCTACCAGTTGACGGTGGTCAAAGGATGACACCAGGATGGAATGCAGCGGCCAACCGCTGTTAACCAGGTCATCAATACAGGCAGCGACCGGCGCGGCGGTGCCCGGTCCTTTGAGTTCGATGTTAAGCCCGGCCCGCCGATTAATCAGTGTTCCGACTTCGGCCAGCGTCGGAATTTTCTCTCCGCTACCGGCGTCCAGTGAACGCAAATCGGTAAACGATTGATCCCATAAATAACCGGTGCCGTTGGTCGTCCGTTCCAGCCGATCATCGTGGAAAACCACCAGCTCTCCGTCCACCATAAAGACATCAATCTCGATGTGGGTGGTGCCCAGGGCAAGGGCTCGTTCGATGCCCAGAAGTGTGTTTTCCGGCCCATGGCCTTTTGCCCCGCGATGACCAATGCCTATAAATGATTGTGTGGTTATCGTCATTTCATCATCGGTGTGGGGTTATCAGGGATTAGCAGGTCGGCAGCAGTTTATCGGAGCAATGACCCGAGTGTTCTAGCTGGTGCCCCCGTTTTCACTGGATGGCTGAGAAGGTCGACAAGGTCACCTCCGACACCGTAAGGTGAACCCATCGGTATGGTGCTGGCAGACGAACCATTATCGTAACCTTAAGCCATGTTTCCATCGGGCTCGGTTGCTGCCGGGGCAGGCGGGGGCTGGATTTCACTGCATTATTAAACGGGAGAGGGAAATGGGAGATCGGTTAAAGGGTGAAGTGGCGATCGTGACCGGTGCCGCGGCGGGTATTGGTCAGGCGTTTAGCGTGGCCATGGCCGCTGAGGGCGCCAGCCTGGTGCTGGCCGACCTGGTTAATGCCGACGAAACCGTGGCGAAGATCGAAGCGGTGGGCGGCAAGGCGATTGCAATCATTGCGGACGTGACCGATGAAGCCGCGATGACCAGTATGGCCAGCGTGGCCATCGAAGCTTTTGGCAAAATCGACATTCTGGTCAACAACGCCGGCATCTACCCCCTTAAGTCAATAGAAGAGACCGATCTGGATACCTGGAACCGGATCATCGGCATTAATCTCACCGGTACTTTTCTGGCAACACGGGCGGTGGTGCCCAGCATGAAGCAGGCCGGTAAAGGCAAAATCGTCAACATCAGTTCCGGTACTTTTTTCATGGGGACACCCGGGGCATCGGCCTACGTGGCCACCAAAGGCGCGGTGATCGGCATGGCCCGCTCGCTAGCATCTGAACTAGGTGGCGATGGTATTCAGGTTAATTGCATCGCACCGGGCCTGACGACCACACCAGGGGTGACCGGCGGTATCGGCAATGAAATGCGCGATGCTGTCGTCACCATGCAGTCGGTTAAACGACGCGAGGTGCCCGAGGACATGGTCGGTGCCTTACTGTTCCTGACCTCGTCCGATAGCGATTTTATGACCGGTCAGGTGATGCTGGTCGATGGGGGGGCTGCGAATAACTAGCAAACTTGTGGCACAATCCTTAACGATTGTTTAGTTCCGGCTGGTCTAGCTGGAAATTACCCGGAGAAGGAGAGGGCGATGGGTGTGATCGAAACGAGGCTGCAACAGATTCGAAGCGGTGCTTCGCGCTGGAGTCGTCGTGATTTTCTTAAAATCAGCGGCGGAGGGGCTTTATCGCTCTCCATGACCCAGCTCGGTGGAGCAGTATCGACAGCCTTTGTCGGCCGGGTGTTTGCAGCGGATGAGAAGATCGCCTACAGCAGTACCGAAGATCTCTACCGGGACATCTGGAAATGGGACAAGGTTACCTGGGGTTCGCACACCAATGTCTGCCTGCCGGGTTCCTGTTCATTCCGAATTTACGTCAAAGACGGCATGGTCTGGCGCGAAGAGCAGAGCGTTAATGCCGACGCCAGTAACCCCAAATACCCGGACTACAACCCGCTAGGTTGCCAAAAAGGCTGTTCGTTCCATAACAACCTTTATGGCGATGAGCGGGTCAAATACCCGCTGCGGCGGGTAGGCGAGCGTGGCGAGGGTAAATGGGAGCGGGTGAGCTGGGACGATGCCCTCACCGACGTTGCCACCTCGATTGTTGATACCCTGGAAACTCAGGGGCCGGATGCTTTTGTAATGGATCCGCCCCATGCTCACCTCGGTTGTGTGGGCTGGGCCGGTTCGCACCGCATGACCCAGCTACTCGGTGGGGTTAGTCCCGACCTGAATGTGCTGATTGGTGATTTCTACAAGGGTTTTTTCGATACGATTGGTAAGCAGCACACCGGTTATTCAGCCGATAATCTTTTTGATGCAGAACTCATTTTTTTGAGTTGTTCCAACTGGTCTTACACCAATCCGTCGGTCTACCATTTCCTCTCTGAGGCTCGTTACAACGGCACCGAGCTGGTTTCAATCACGCCGGATTACAACCCCACGGCGATCACCTGTGACTACCACGCGCCCATTCGGCAGGGGTGCGATGCCGCATTCTGGATGGGTATCAGCAAGGTGATTGTTGATGAAGGTCTGGTGGATGAGGAGTTTGTTCGCTCACAGACCGATATGCCGCTATTAGTTCGTCATGACAACGCCAAATTCCTCACTCAGGTTGATGTCGAGGGTAGCGGCCGCGATGACCAGTATTATTTTTATGATCTGACCAGCGACGGTCTGGTCAAGGCGCCACGGGGCACTTTGAGTTTTACCGGCAAGCAGGCATTGGCCGGGCACTTTCAGGTCAAGTTAGCCAATGGCTTGCGGGTGGAAGTGTCGCCGACAATGGAGTTTCTGGTTGCTGAACTAAAAGACTACACACCTGAAAAGGTCTACGAAACGGCCAACATTCATCCCACCTTGCTGATCGAACTGGCGCACAAGGTCGCCAGCAAAGTGACCTGCAGTTATGTTGGTTTTACCTCAGCCAAGATCTATCACGGTGACCTGGGCGAGCGTGCTCTGGTGCTGGCAATGGCGCTTTCCGGCAACTGGGGAAAACCCGGTACCGGCTGGAATTGCTGGGCCGCCCCGGCCGATCCCATTGAAATGATGATGGTGATGAATAAGCCGGTTAAGCAGGGCGGACTAGCGGAACTGGGCCAGCTCGAACACGCCCTCGGCGAGAAACTTCGTGCCGAAGACCCAGACATCAGCGACGAAATGGTCGGCATTGAGCTGATTAAGGCGATGACCACCCAGCTGGGCCAGGTACCGCCGGTGTTTCTGCTCTATTACCACTCGGGTTACAAAGAGCTCTACGACAATATGGAGTGGAATGACCCGGCGCTACCCCGAAATTTTACCGCCTACCTCGAGGAGTCCATCGAGAAAGGCTGGTATACCCGGGAACACGTGCGCCCGGCACCCGAGACCACGCCCAAGGTCTACATGGTGACCTCGGGTAATCCGCTAAGGCGACTGCGTAGCGGTATGATCAAGTTTCGTGACGAGTTTATTCCCAACCTGGATATGCTCTTCGCCATTGATCCGCGAATGTCTACCACCGCCATGTTTAGCGACATCGTACTGCCGGCAGCCTGGTACTACGAAAAGGAAGACATGACGCTGAGCATCACCATGAACCCGCGGATGTGTCGCATCGAAAAAGCGGTCGAGCCCCAGGGCGAGGCGCGGCCGGAATGGGAAATTTACGCCGCTATCCTTAAAAAGGTGGGTGAAGTGGCGACCGCCAGGGGTCTGACCAGTTACACCGATTTCTTCGGTGGTGAGCGTCGTTACGACGAGCTCTGGAACAAGTTCACCATGGATGGCCAGGTGGTGACCCAGCACGATGCCCTCAGGGAGATGATCGACATAGCCGCTGCCACCGGCATCGCCAAACCTGGCTACACCCTGGAGCAGTTTGATAAAGATGGCATGTTCGAGCAGCAGGGCATGGGTGCGGGTTTTATGAAACACCTCACTGCTAACGATTATGACCCGAGGAAGCCATTTTTCAGCCTGCGTTATCACGTCGATGACAAGGTTGTTTATCCTACCCAGACTCGCCGCGCGCAGTTCTATCTCGATCATGACTGGTATATCGAGGCCGGCGAACAATTGCCGACCTGGAAAGAACCGCCCAAGATTGGCGGTGATTATCCCTTCGTGATAACCGGTGGCCATCCGCGCCACAGTGTTCATTCCACCCACACTTCTTCCCCGGGGTTGATGAAATTGCACCGGGGTCAGCCGGTCATGCACATCAATGACGGTGCGGCCCGTGCCAAAGGTCTTGCCGATGGCGACTGGGCGAAAGTGTTTAACGACTACGCGTCGTTCGAGATCATGATCCGTACCTCGCCGACGGTGGCCCCGGGCCAGGTGATTGTCTACTTCTGGGAGGGCTATCAGTTCCGCAACTGGCAGATTTACGACAACCTGCTTATTGGTATGCCCAAGCCGCTGCATCTGGCCGGTGGTTATGAGCAGATGCGCTTTTACTTTCTTAACGGTAGCCCCGGTCCGAGTACCGACCGCGGTGTGCGCGTTGATTTTGAAAAACTCAACGAAACCGCTGCTACTGCCTAATCTAGAGAGGAATGATCGATGACCTACGCACCTAAAGGCGCACCCAAAGCGCTGTTAAAAGAGTCCAGCCGCCAGATCGCCAATATCATTGACCTGAACAAATGCATGGGCTGCCAGTCCTGTACCCAGGCGTGTAAAAACCTCTGGACCGACCGCCCCGGCACCGAGCACATGCGCTGGATGAATGTCACCACCTACCCAGGCAAGGGTTATCCCAAAGATTATGAAAGCATGGGCGGCGGCTTTGAGGCCGACGGTACCGCCAGTCCCGGCGCACTGACTAACATGAGTGATGTGGGCGATAACTTTCAGTTCAACCACGCCGACGTCTACTACCAGGGCAAGGGTCAGAGCGTGCACCTGAAGCCCTCCAGTGCGCTCACGGGCGAAGATCCTCAATGGGGTTACAACTGGGATGAAGATCAGGGCGGTGGTGACTGGCCCAACGGCTACTACTTTTATCTGCCACGTAAGTGCTATCACTGCACCAACGCTCCCTGCATCGATGCCTGTACTCACAACGCGTTATTCAAGCGCGACCAGGACGGTATCGTTGTGCTTGATCAGGACCGTTGTCATGGTGATCGGCTCTGTATTGAAGCTTGCCCCTACAAGGCCATCTACTACAACCCGGTGACCGAAAAGAGCGAAAAATGTGTCATGTGCTTTCCGCGGGTGGAGCAGGGCATTGCCCCGGCCTGTGATCGCCAGTGCCCGGGGCGTACCCGGCTTGCCGGTTATATGGACGACGAAGATAGCGACATGTACAAACTCATCGTCGAGCACAGAGTGGCTTTGCCGCTGCATCCCGAGTTTGGCACCGAGCCAAATGTCTATTACATACCGCCGTTCGATTCCACCAAAGCCTTTGCGGAGGATGGGTCAATTACCGACGAAGGGCGCATTGAAATCAGCGTGCTGGAAGAGCTGTTCGGTCCGGACGTTGGTGAGGTTGTGCGTAAGCTGAAAGCCGAACGTAAAAAACGTCAGAACAACGAACCGTCGGAAATTATGGACCTGCTGATTGGCCGTAATTTCTGGGATCGGTTCAGTGAGCTCACCGGCGACCCGGCCGACCTGGATACTTTTAGCACCGCCGCCATGAGTGACGGGAGTGATCTGGGATGAAAATCAGTCGAGTCAATGCTTCCGCCGCCACCATGCTGGATCCCACGGCCGGTGTCTGGAACGAAGTGGAGAGTCAGCAGTTCGCCATGGTGCCTACGCCCCTGAAAGGTAACCCGGCGATTAAGGCAATATCGCCCTTCATCGAACGCAGCACTGACCACGGCACCATCCGCCAGCTATCGGCGGCCGGTATGCATAACGGCACCGAGGTCGCTCTGCGATTGTCCTGGCGTTGTGCAAAAAACAGCGAGATCGCCGACCTGGATCAATTCGTCGATGGAGTGGCGGTGATGTATCCACTGGCGGTGGCTTCCAGTGCGGTCACCATGGGTGCCAAAGGGGCACCCGTGAACGCCTGGTACTGGAAAGCTAATACGCCGATGGAGGGTTTTGACGTAGTCGCAGAAGGCTACGGTAGTTCAGAACGCCGTCCAGGAGCGGATACTGAACTCACCTGTGAGGCGGTACACGACGGCGAATCCTGGCACGTTGTACTGCGGCGACCCCTGGATAAGGGCAACCGATATACCCAGTTTAATCCCGGTAGTGGTCACAAGATCGCCTTCGGTGTTTGGGATGGTGGCAACCGGGAACGAGCCGGCCGCAAGTCCTTCTCCGGTGAGTTCATGTTGATCGATATCGAGGCCTGAACCATTGCCAACTAGAGACGGAGCAGCCGATGCGTTTGGGTTGCCGGACGAGGAGGGCCAGGCGGAGCCGGTAGCGGTCGCCATTCCAGCCGAACGCCAGGCCGACACAGCCCGCAGCGGTCTTTATGCACTGTTAGCCAGTTATTTTTTGTTTCCGGATATTAATCTACTGAAGTTGCTCGCCAGTGGTGACTGGCGGACGCAATGTAACGAGCTGGTGACTCTATTACCTTATTCACTCTCCGCCGCAGAGCCTGGCCCGGCGCTGGAGGAACGCACGGTTTCACTGACTTTTAGCCGCCTGTTTGACGTGGTTCAGGGGCTGCCAGCGGTGTCGCTGCTAGAACGCCGTTACGGTAAAGGGCGGACGAAAACTCAAAAAAAACTTTGGGAAGACCTGCTGCGCTACTACAACCATTTCGGCCTGGAGTTTGCCGAAGCCGCCGCCGAAGGCGGCCCGGATCACCTGGTCAATCAACTCGAATTTATGCATTACCTGAGTTTTCTACAGTGTGGCAGCGGCGATGCCGGTGGCGATTTTCGCCGTGCTCAGCGAGATTTTTTAACGAATCATCTTGGCCAGTGGAGTAGCGAGTTCGCTTTGGCCGCTCAGGCAGAACCGGATAGCGAGCCCTATCGCCAGGTGGCTAAACTACTGACTGAGTTTATAGCCAGTGATCTGCTTTACCTGCAGACTGAGTGTGATCGCGTCGCTGCCAGGGACTGAGCGGCCGTTAACCGATGGTCATCGGGTGTTAGGCAGACTCGGCTCGTTGATCCCGAGCGGCGGGTGATGGCTGATTGGCAGAGCCATCGACAATAATTTTCTGCTTGCGCCACAACAGCAGCACTGCCAGACCGATCAGTATTCCGGGCAGGCCCTCGTAAACGGCGTGATGCCATTCCAGATAGCGCCACACCAGCGCGGTTAGGAGTCCCGTCAACGCCGCGATAATGCTGATTGACTGGCCGGGTTTCATCCCCAGGCAGAGAACAATCAGCAAGGGCGCAAAGGCACTGGCAAGTCCGGACCAGGCCATGATCACCAGGCTGAATACGCTCTGGTTGTTGGATAGTGCCAGCAGCAGCGCACAGCCGGTAATGGCAATAGTGGTGAATTTAATCAGTAATGGTCGTTCTATCCGGTGCGGCAGCAGGTCGTGGGTGATGGCCGCAGAACAACTGAGTATCAGCGAATCGGCGGTGGACATGGTCGCGGCGAAAATACCCGCCAGCACTAAACCGACGACCAGGGGCGGCAGTAATTCGAGGGCCATCATCGGCAACGCCAGTTCGGCATCGAAACTGCCACTATCGGACAAATAGACGCGGGACAGCAGACCCACGCCAGTGGTGATGCAGTAAAACGCAATAAACCAGAGGTAGTACCAGGCGCGGGCCTGACGCATGCCGGCCTGATTGTTCAGGGCCATAAAACGCACCATGATGTGGGGCTGTCCGATTACCGATAGCCCGGCAAACAACCAGCTCACGGCAAACAGTATGCCCCCGGCAATTCCAGGCAGGGCCAGGTCTTTGGGGAACCAGTCGAGGAAGCCTGCCACCTCCTGCATACTTGAAATGGCTCCTCCCACTCCGCCTAACGATTGTGTTGCCACGATCAGTAATGAAAACATGGCGACAATCATCACCGTCGACTGGGCGGCATCGGTCCAGATGGAGGCCCGAATCCCACCGGCAAAACAGTAGAGCGATACCACCACGGCACCAATAACAGCCCCCATCCAGGGAGCCCAGCCAAAAAGCACCTGCAGGGCTTTGCCGCCGGCCACCAGTTGGGCGCCTGCGTAGGCCAACAGGAACACCAGGGAAATAACCCCAATTAGTCGCTGTAGCTGGTTGTTGTTGCCGCCATACCAGCCACTCAGTACCCCGGCATAACTCGCTTCGTCGCTCCTTTCCGTCGCTTCCCGCAGGCGGGAATGGACGAACAGGGAAGCCAGAAAATCGCCGACTATCCAGCCGATCATCAACCAGATGGAAGCCAGGCCGGTGGCGTAGGTATAACCAATCACACCGATAAACATATAACCGCTGTTATTGGTCGATACGGCGGACAAGCCGACCAGCCAGGGGCTCACCGTATTGTCAGCCAGATAATAATCCTGGCGGGTGCCGCGGCTTTTAAGCAGTGAGGAGAGACCGACCAGCGTGAAGGCTAACAGGAAACCGATGAAGGACAGGGCGATTAAGTTGTCACCCATGGTCGAACCTCAAACACAGTGCAGGCACTGGCGTGGAGATTAGATGCCAACGACAATGCCCAGTCCGGCGATAAAACCCGGGCCGTTTGATATTCTCTGTCACTCTTTGTCGAAAGCGTCGACAATGATGGCGCCCATCGAGGCCGGCATGGTGATGATGATTAATCGTTTAATCGCAATGATGGGATCAGCCACGATAGGAAATTTATCGAGGGCGGTTAACACTAGTGCTACCACCAGTCCCGCCACCACGTAAGCGATCAATATTCGGAAAAGGAAAACGGGGATACGGTAGGTAATGTCACCCTGGAAAACGCTTTCATAGGTGAAGAAGGCCAGAAACATGACGGACAGTGCTGTTATCAGCAAAATGTTTTCGGCGGGCAGCGTTTTACTCAGGCTCCAGGCTTCTTCGGAAAAAGAGATAGGAATCGCAAGCGCAAATGCGCCGATCGCTACCTGGCTGGCGTCTTCCAGATCAAAATTAAGCTTCACGTACCTGGTCCAGTAGTTGATTAAAGGGTTCGTAGCTTTTTAGCGGCACCAACGCGGAATCACTCAGCAAATCCTCCCGATAAGTTTCAGAGCGTGCCAGCGCTTCATCCAGATATCGTATTGCTTCGTCAAACTGATTCAGCGCCGTATAGGCGCAGGCGAGTTGATAAAACGCGTGGCCGTTGTCGGGATCAATCGCCAGTGCCTGGTTGCAGAGATTTACCGCCCATTGTGGTTCTTCCAGCTCCAACGCCGCATCGGCCTTATAAGTGAGCGCCTCAGTGTCGTTGGGCTGAAGTTTTAAAATCTGGTCGTAAGTAGCAATCTTATTATGGGAACCAAGGTCCTGTCCTGCTCTTAACCACAGAGAATGCAGTTCCTGAGTGAGTGCAATTTCGGCTCGATTTTCTTCAAAGAGCTCGGTTTTCTGGCTCAGTTGTTTTTCAATGTTTCGCAGCCGGTCTTCGTAGGTCTCGATCAATCCAGTCACCTGCTGGTCGGCATTTAAATGTACTCGCTCCTTGATATCGCGGATTGATGTCCACCCCACCAGTACCAGGATCGAACTGGCTCCTGCTATCAGGTAGAAAAAGTAACTGACCGTATCGGTGGCGTATTCGACGCCCCGGTCGATGGAGGTAATTTCGCGATCAACAATTTGCTGGAGCAGGTCGTTTTTCTGCGCGGCCATATCGGTGCGCAGCTGTTTTAGTTCATCCAGCACATAGAGCTCAACAAAAGGCGATTTGGTAATGCGCTCGCCAAACGCTGGATTACCGTCCGGCGGCTCCTGGGCAGAGGGTTGCCCCAGTCCTGACAACAGCAGACAAAGGCACACGGCCATCCATTTTACGCGGCGCATATCGATCTACCGTGATCGTGGACCTCCACTAAACAGCCGTGCAGGCTTTTGACCGCGGTTTCATAATCGTCTTCACCCACCACAAATTGCATATCCACCTGACGCATGGATTGATGCATGGCCAGCACATTAATATTTTGTGCCGCCAGTGCGGCGACGGCCTGGGAGAGCATGCCCGGAACTCGCATGTCGCTGCCAATGGCCGAGACAATGGCGGCTTTTCGTTGATCCAGTTCCGCGTCGGGGTATCGGTTCTGGAGTTCATTGCGGATGCGTTTAATGGTCTTCAAATTGGTCGCAAGATAGTGAGTAATGGTGTTGGCGTTCACGTCCTTGGCGACGATTTCCGCTTTATAGCGGCGCAGCACCGCCAGAATTTCACGATCATAAAGGTCAATCTGCCCCATCATGTCCTGGTCAAACAGCTCCAGCGCATGGATGCCCTTGCTGCCGGCAATGATCTCGACACGTGGGGTTTCGCTGACATAGTCCCGCGCGAATATAGTGCCGGCATGGTCGGGCTCAAAGGTGTTTTTGATGCGCAGGGGGATGGCGTTTTGACGCAAACCTTTTGCCGCTTTGGGGTGAATCGCCTCCATACCGAGATTGGCCAGTTGATCCGCCACATCGTAGTTGGTCCGGCCAATGGGCACGGCGTTGGCTTCACCGACTAGCAGGGGGTCGGCACTGCTTAGATGAAACTCCTTGTGGATAATCGCTTCCCGGGCGCCGGTCAACACAGCGATGCGGCTGAAGGTGATCTCGCTATAGCCGCGATTGAAACTGGCCATTAATCCACTGTCAGTATGGGCGTACCCGGTGACAATGGGCAGGGTCGTGGCCAGATCAATGGCAGAAAATGCCTGCCGAATACGTTCATCCAGGGGGACATGGGTGGCGGTTTGCCAACCACTTAAATCGACAAAGCAGGTATTAACACCATCGCGCCGCAATAAGGCTGCGGTGTTCCAGGCGCTGTGGGCTTCGCCAATACTGGCAAGCATTTCCCGCACCGTGTCCAGATGTTCGGATAACGAAAAATGGCCATGGCGGCAGACGCCCTGGAGATCCGTCAAGCATTGATGGGCTGCATCAAGGCGTTCATCGATAAATCGATTGGCACGCTTCAGGTCGGCTTCGTTGCTAAATAGTCGCTGATTAATGCCGTGCAATTTTTGCTGCAATTGGGCCATGGCGTCATACCAGCTGTCATCGTTTTCACTACTGGCAAACAGGCCGTAAACGCCGGGTTGTCCCGATTTTTTATGTTCCAGCAGGTCGTTAGTAACGCCGCTATAGGCCGACACCACAAAGATCCGCTGATACAGGGAGTCGCCGTTGGCAGGCCGCAAAACAATGTTATCGCGCACCGCCTGATAGTCGCTCATCGACGTGCCGCCGATTTTTTCGACGCTGTGCTGTGCAGGTGCTTGTCTGTTGGGTGTCATATCGGTTACCAGAAATAGAGATGAGTGGAGGGCTGGATTGGTTCAGGTTGCACCGGTTCAAGCCTTCTCGGCGCAGCCAATACAAAGCCGCGTGGCCAGCACCGCCTGTAGTCGTGCGAAAGGAATCTCGTCGCCGCACTGCTCGCAGTAGCCAGCGTCTTCGCTTTCCAGCCACTGCAGGTTGTTGCGTATCAGGGCGAGTTCGAGTTTTTCGTTTTCACTCACCTGAGAATTAACCGCCGATGCAAATTTTTCGTCGACGCTCAAGGTCTCTTCTTCCGCGTCTCTTTCTTCCTGTGCAGACGTTAAAAATTTCTCGATATCGTTGATACGTGCCTGCATCAGCTGCTTAAGCGTGTGCCGTTGCTGTTCGTTAATCGTTATTCTCCTTGGGTGCAACGATGACGGGGGCGATAGTCTTGCGACTACAGATGTATTCGGGTCTTGGTGGTTGATCGCAAAATGGGTCGACCGCGCGATTGCTAAGGGCGTTATAGACAAAGAAGGCATTAGAGCGCGGGTAAGGCGTGATATTGCCGTTTGATCCATGCATGGTGTTGCAGTCGAACAGGATGACGCTGCCCGGTTTGCCGGTTGCAGTGACGATGCCACCCGCTTCAGCCAGTTGATTTAAACAGTGGTCGCTGGGGACCCCATACTCCTGTTTGCGTAACGATGATTTGAAGTGGTTGGCCGGGGTCTCTCCTTCGCACACCACATAGTTCAGATGGGAGCCAGGTATCAACATCAATGGGCCGTTTGCCGGGTGGTTTTCCGTCAGCGTGATGGACATGCTTAGCGTGCGCATGGCCGGCAGGCCATCCTCAACGTGCCAGGTTTCAAAATCCGAGTGCCAGTAAAACTCCTTTCCTCGAAAGCCTGGCTTGTAGTTCAGCCGCGACTGATGGATGTAAACCTCATCGTCGAGCAGATACTGGGCGAGCCCCGCCAGGCGCCGATCCTCTGCCAGTTTTTTAAAGACCGGACTGATCTGGTGGATTCTAAAAATTGAGCGGATATCACCGCTGCCGGGTTCAATAATGGTCTCGCCCGACGCAGCAATTTTGTCGTTCCGCCTCAGTCGTTCGAGTTCCTGTTGAAAGTGGTGAACTTCTTCGTCGCTGAACAAGTTTTCTAAAATCAGAAAACCTTGTTGTTCGTATTCCTTCACCCGCTCTCGCTCGATCGGTGCCGGGGAGTTCTCCGCAGCGTAAACCACCGGGTCCAGGCGTTTACTGAGTTGAGCGGGTAGCCCACCTCGGGACGGGTAGCGGTCTGGCTCGAGTTTCGGCGTTGGTGCGGTCTTTGAATTCATAATCCGGTGGATCATCGACTGGTGAGGGTTCAATCTGCCTGTTCACCAGTGGTTCCTCAGTCTGTGAAGGATGATTAATCGCTTATCGCTTCGGCCTCCAGCTCATAGGCCCCTTCAGCGTTGTGTACTTCCTTGCCATTGAGCGGCGGGTTAAATACACAGGCCATTTTCATTTCCTTGAAAGCACGCAGGGTATGTTTGTCGTGTTTATCCAGGTTGTAGAGGGTGCCCGGGGAGATGGGGTAGACCCTGCCATCGGCAGCTGTTTCCACCTCACCTTCACCGGAAATACAGTAGACCGCTTCCAGATGGTTTTGGTAATGCATCTGGAAGTCAGCACCTTCGTAGATGGTGGTGAGATGAAAAGAAAATCCCATACCGTCGTCCTTTAGCAGGAGCCGAGTACTCTCCCAGTTGCCATCGGGGGAAACGACCCGTCGGGTTGTTCTTTCTGCGTCCTTCAGGTTTCTAACGAGCACAGCAATACTCCTTGGTTTTTACAAAAATTTGGACAGACCCGGGCGGTCAGTCGGTCCACTGGTGTCACCGCTTTATGAGCCTGGTGGCTACCGGCAGAGAGTTAAGCGCTGACCAGTTTGCGGGTCATCGAAAAAATCGACTTCTTCGGGGATTGGGGATTCTTTGGCGCACACTTCTTTGATGGCCTGCTCGACGACATCGATACCTTTTTTAAGGTTTTCATCGGTGATAGTTAATGGACAGAGGAATTTCACCACCTCGTCGTCAGCGCCGCTGGTTTCGATGATGAGGCCATGTTTAAAAGCGTGCTGGGTGATGGCGCCGGCAAGCTCCCCGTTCACACAATTGATGCCCTGAAACATGCCGCGGCCACGCGCGGTAAAGTTGCCCTCGCCATACTGGTCAACAATGGCTGCCAGTCGTTCAGACACATATCGCCCTTTACGCTTAACCGCTTTGGAAAAAACATCATCCGACCAAAAATGATCAATAGCCGCTTTGGCGGTTACAAAGGCCAGGTTATTCCCCCGAAAGGTGCCGTTGTGTTCGCCGGGCTTCCACTGATCCAGCTCCGGTTTCATTAAGACCACGGCAAACGGCAGACCGTAGCCGCTCAGGGACTTGGACAGGGTGATGATATCTGGCTCAATACCGGCGGCTTCAAAGCTAAAGAAATCACCGGTGCGGCCACAGCCCGCCTGGATATCGTCAACAATCAGTAACAATCCATGTTGCTTGCATACCGCCTGCAAATTCCGCAACCAGTCCAGGCTAGCGACATTGATGCCGCCTTCGCCCTGTACGGTTTCCACGATCACCGCGGCCGGTGAGTTAATGCCGCTGCTGGAGTCTGACAGGACTTTATCCAGGTAAGCAGTGGTGTCGATGTCATCACCCAGGTAGCCGTCATAGGGCATGCGATGAACACCATTAAGCGTAGTGCCGGCAGCGTCTCGGTGGTGGGAGTTGCCGGTGGCCGCCAGGGCACCCAGGCTGACGCCGTGGAAGCCGTTAGTGAAGGTGACAATGTTCTGCTGGCCAGTCACGTTGCGGGCAATTTTCATGGCTGCTTCGACCGCATTGGTACCCGTGGGCCCCGTGAACTGCACCATGTAGTCCATTCCACGCGGCTTGAGGATCTTTTCGTTAAAAGCCTCCAGGAATTCTCCCTTGGCTTTGGTATGCATATCCAGGCCGTGGGTGATGCCGTTGTTATTGATGTACTCCAGCAGTTCTTTCTTGAACACCAGATTGTTGTGGCCGTAATTTAGCGTGCCTGCTCCGGCGAGAAAATCGAGGTATTGATTATTCTCGGAGTCGTATAGGTACTCACCGCGGGCCTTGTGAAATACCCGCGGGAATGCCCGTGCGTAGCTCTGCACTTCCGATTCAATTTCATCAAATATTTTCATGCCCTGGCTTCCTTTTGTTGTGGGGTAACGGCAGAGACTGGCGTGTCTTCGCTGGTGGTATCGGCGGACCGTTCCAGTGGTCCGATGGTCACCAGCAGCTCGGTGTCGTGCTGCCCGGAAAAATGTTTTTCCTTAGTAAACAGGTCGTTACTGGAAAGCGGTGCTCCGTAACGCCTGGCAATGCGGCTAAATAGCGCCCATGAGGCTTCGTTGGCCTGGGTAATAGTGGTCTCGATAAAACGGACGGATTCGCACGCTTCTCTTTGGAGAATCTGCTCGATCATCTTCGATGCAAGTCCCTGACCGCGGGCACTTTTGGCAACCGCTACCTGCCAGATGAACAGGGTTTCAGGTTTGTCGGGGACTCGGTAAGCGCTGATGAATCCAACCAGTTCATCGTGCCGTCGAACCGCCACCGATGTGCTGGCAAAGTGGTGACATTGCAGCAGGTTGCAATAGGCTGAATTGGTGTCCAGGGGAGGGCAGGCGCTGATTAGTTGAGAAACGGCCCAGCCATCGTCGATTGATGGAGGGTAGAAATTAAATTCCTGACTCATTAATAACACTGTAAGTAATAAAACTTCCTATAAATATCATTATAGAACTAACCAAAAATGATTAGCATGGGCGAAAAATACAGCACATCATCCGATTGTTATTTGGGGGTTTATTGCCAATAAAGCCATAAAACCTCATTTTCCCGAATTAATTATTTAGTGCTCGAAGTATTGTACCCTAAGCATATTGTTTAGCAACCGCTGGTGCCGGTCGAGCGGCCCGTTAGACCGGGTCGATGCAGCAAATAAACACGCCCCGGTATTTATTCGCAAAGGCGGTAGAGACTGATAGCAACTCCTGTGCAGTCAAAATATAATTCGCTAACAAGCACATCGGGATAACACTAGAGAGCCCTGAATTGGAAAACATAGATGATGTTTTGGTCGCGTTGCGCCGGGTAATCCGGGCCACCGATCTGCATTCCAAGCATCTGGCCAAAACAACCGGGCTCACCACCCCCCAAATCCTGTTGCTGCAGGCAATTCGTGCGAGAAGTGATGTCACCATTGGCGAGCTGGCCAATGAAGTCAGCCTCAGCCAGGCAACGGTAACCACCATTCTTGACCGACTGGAAAAGCGAGAGCTGGTTTACCGGGAGCGTTCCACCAAAGATAAACGCAAGGTGCATGCTCATTTGACCGAAGCCGGTGTCAACATATTAAAAGATGCGCCCGTGCCCCTGCAGGAGCACTTTACTGATCAATTTAGTAATCTCGAGCAGTGGGAGCAGACAATGATTATTGCCGCCCTGCAACGGGTTGCGCATATGATGGACGCTCAGCGTATCGATGCGGCACCGGTGCTCGACATAGGTTCAATCGACCGGCAGGGCAACAGCATTGATAAGGCCTGAGCGCCTGCCTGATTTGCGGTAAGTTGTGTAGACAACCATCCCTGGGCCGTCGGCAGGCGACGACAATGAACCCCGCCGGGCGAACTGCCCCCAAAACACCCTCGCCGGTCAGCGACCGGTTAATCAATACAGGAAATGAACCCGAAAAAATGGATAGTACCGATAAGCTAGCGGTGTTGATTGATGCCGATAATGCTCAGCCAGCGATTGTTGACAGTCTGTTGTCTGAGATTGCTAATTACGGCGTCGCCAGCGTCAAACGCATCTACGGCGACTGGACGGCCCCAAATTTGAAAGGCTGGAAGGAAGTGCTGCTGGATCACTCGATTCAACCGATGCAGCAGTTTGCTTACACCAAAGGTAAGAACGCCACCGACAGTGCGATGATCATCGATGCGATGGACCTGCTTTACACCGGAAATTTTAATGGTTTCTGCATCGTTTCCAGCGATAGTGACTTTACCAAGCTGGCATCACGGATTCGTGAGTCAGGGCTGCTGGTCTATGGTTTTGGCGAACAGAAAACGCCGTCCTCCTTTGTCTCCGCGTGTGACAAATTTATCTATACCGAGGTGCTGCGGGCGAAAACGGACAAAACCAAAGCCATCGCCAAGCAAAACAGCAGTCAACTCAAACAGAATACCCGCCTGGTAACGCTACTGCGCAATGCGGTCGAGGTGTCGGCGGATGATGATGGCTGGGCGCAGCTCGGCCCCGTTGGCAGCAACATTGCCAAACAATCTCCGGAATTTGACCCCCGTAATCATGGTTATACCCGGCTCGGTGAGCTGGTCATTGCTACCAAACTTTTCGAGGTAGAGCAGCGACCCATTGGTACTGGCAATTCCAAAGCCGTTTACGTACGCGATAAACGTAGCAAATAACCGGGCGTTAATGACCGGGAGGGCAGGCGGCATCATCCATATCGCGCTCCATGTCCTGGTGCCGGCGGCGGTTGCCGGGTTGTTCTTTCGTCGCCACTGGCAAATAGCCTTTGGGTGGATGATGGCCACGATGGTGGTAGACCTGGATCACCTGCTGGCATCGCCGATTTACGACCCGGCACGCTGTAGCATCGGTTTTCACCCGCTACACACGGTTTTTCCCATCGGTGTCTATTGTCTGCTCGTTGTATTTCCGAAAACCCGTTACGTCGGCCTCGGGCTGGTAATTCATATGCTGCTGGATGCGCTTGATTGTCAGATGAATTTAGGAATCTGGTTTGTTTAGGGGTCTGTTTAGGACAGAATAGCGACCGAAGGCTGTTAAAAGGCTAATTGACCCCTGACTGGCCCCCGTTGAGTCTCACGGGTGCTGATCTCATCAATAAATAAAGAAGGAGAGTGAAAATGAATAACCCCAATGACAAGGCTGGAACACCCTCGGCGTTTCAACAGATGGCTGAAGAGGCTCGGCGAATTTGTGGCGATGACCCCCATCGTGAAGGGGTTCCCGAAAAAATCATGGCGTTGATGACCGAAGCCTTTAAAAAAGATGAAGTGCGCGAGGCCGCGCTACAGAATTTGAAGAATGGACGAGACCTGTTTGGCAGTAATGCTCAGCCCGGTTTCGGCATCATGGGCGTTGAATCCAAAGAAATCGGTTATCGCGAACCCCATGACCATGAAAACTGCTGGGCGGTGAATGTCCAGGTGCGGGGCGATATGCGTCTGGTGCACTGGATAAAAGATTCCAAAGACGAGGAAACCGGCGACATCGTTTTGCGCAAGGTTGACGAAGTGATGATGCACCCCGGCGACGTGGACTATTCAGCGCCCGGCATTGCCCATGAACTCTATCCGCAGACCGATGACTCGGTAGAACTGGCGGTACGCTGTCACTCCCTTACCGAGATTATTCAACACCGTTATGACCGTTCCACCGGCGAGTACATTAACTGGAGCTGGGGCAGGAAAGAAGCGGTCGGCGGCGGCAAATTTACTACCGTCAACGCGGAGAATGAGCCAGCTCCCCTGTCATCGATGACCAGCCGGGTTAAATAGCCAGCCTGAGAAAGTTGTTGGGGAGGTTCGCCCGCCGCTGCGGGTTGTAGCGCCTGCGTTAGTGGGGTGGTTCGGCTACAATGCGGCGGGTCGGCCATGGTCTTAATTCGGCTGAGTTTGACCCTGGTTAATTCTCTCCCCGGCAAGGAATTCGTCTCTAAAAAATGTCGCAGGCCTCTAAAACTACGCTCACCGAAGATGATGGCTACCACATAGTTCGAGGGTTGCGAGAGGCAGCGCTACTGTTCTGTCTGGCCGGTGCGCTGTTTGCCCTGATTGCGATGGGCAGTTATGACCGCTGCGACCCGGCCTGGTCGCATAGCGGTTGCCAGCAGGAGACGCTTAACCGGGTAGGTCCCGCCGGTGCCTGGCTGGCCGATCTGGGTTACTACCTTTTCGGTGGGTTTGCGCTGGTGCTGCCAACCTTGTTGGGCTGGTTCGGCTGGTGGCTCTACAGCGCATCCAGAGGCAGCGGAATTTCAATCCGTTACCAGCGACTGGGATTTCAGAGTCTGGGACTGCTGTTTACGCTGGCCGGTGGTTGTGGCCTGGCGAGTCTTCATTTTGCCGTGGGCCTGGGCCTGCCCGAGGGCCCCGGTGGCGTGCTCGGTATCGAGGTGTCCAGTTTTTGGGTGACTCGATTCAGCGTGGTTGGTGCCACCCTGTTTTTACTAGTGTTACTGCTCAGCGGTATCACCTGGCTGACCGGTCTTTCGTGGCTCTGGTTAAGCGAGGTAGTGGGTGCCCGCACCCTGCTGGGCATCGACAAACTGGTTGGCCTGCTACGGCAGCGTGCCGACGAGAACGAGGGTAAAAAAGCGCGCGATCGACGGGTCGAAAAGGCCAGCGCCCGGGAAATTAAAATTGAATCCCGCGAGCCGGTTCGCATCGAACCGGTTATTCAAACCCCGCCGGTCAGTGACCGGGTGCAGGAAGAAAAGCAGATCGAAATGTTTGCCGCCAGTGGCGACTATGCACTCCCTGCTTTGGGCCTATTAGACGACGCGACGCCGAGTGGTCATCAGCTCTCTGATCAGGCATTAAAAGCACTCTCTGATCGGGTCGAGATCAAGCTGGAGGAGTTCGGGATCGAAGTCACCGTGGTGGCCGTGATTGCCGGACCGGTGGTTACCCGGTTTGAGCTTGAACCTGCCCCGGGATTAAAGGCCAGCAAAATCACTAATCTGTCCACTGACCTGGCTCGGGCCATGTCAGTGAGTAGCGTGCGGGTCATCGAAGTGCTGCCCGGTAAACCCACCGTGGGATTGGAGATTCCCAACGAGCGTCGGGAAATGGTGCGCCTGAGTGAGGTATTGCGCTCGCGGGTGTTTGATCAGAGTGATTCGGTCCTCACCCTGGCTCTGGGTAAGGATATCCAGGGCGTGGTCTC
>Ga0070727_10000987_pt1 | contig 31543 bp, 27 predicted proteins | sample tdAd472_FD_66722 | JGI IMG/M metagenome (GOLD analysis project Ga0070727, IMG submission 66722) | Marine sediment microbial communities from the Atlantic coast under amendment with organic carbon and nitrate - tdAd47.2 | ecosystem: Environmental > Aquatic > Marine > Coastal > Sediment | place... | reverse complement strand
AAACGCGATGAGGCCAGCCAGGGCCGCACCGAGAAGCGGAAGAAAGATCGCTGCCGTATACATGGTGACGCCCCTACCCCTTCATCGCATTAATATCTTCAACCGCGATGGAGCCGCGGTTACGGAAGAAAACCACCAAAATCGCCAGACCGATGGCTGCTTCGGCAGCGGCGACGGTCAAGATGAACATGGTGAAGACCTGGCCGACCAAATCGCCGAGGAACGATGAAAAGGCCACGAAATTGATGTTGACCGAGAGAAGGATCAACTCGATGGACATCAAGATAACGATCAGGTTCTTCCGGTTGAGAAAGATGCCGAATACGCCCAGCGTAAACAGAATGGCGGCGACCGTCAGATAATGGGAAAGACCGATTTCAAACATTACACGCCGCTCCCCGTTGTCACTTTGTGGAGTTTGACCGATTCATCCGCCTTACGCGCAACCTGATCGGCAACCCGTTGGGACTTAACGCCTGGACGGCGACGATGGGTCAAAACGATGGCCCCGACCATGGCGACGAGAAGCACCAAGCCGGCCGCCTGGAACAAGTAGACGTAGTCGGTATAAAGCACGAGGCCCAGAGCTTGGGTGTTGGTGATTTCCGTATTCGCCGGAACCTGTATGGCCTGCGCTGTTTCCGGCGTGATATGCGACGCGCCGATAATCATGCCCAATTCCAAAAGAAGGATCAGGCCGACCACCGCTCCGACCGGAAGGTATTGCAAGAACCCCTGCCGCATTTCGACGAAATTGATGTCGAGCATCATCACTACGAACAGGAACAACACCGCGACCGCGCCGACGTAGACAACGACAAGAAGCATCGCCAGGAATTCCGCTCCCAAGAGAACGAACAATCCGGCGGCGTTGAAAAACGCGAGAATGAGGAACAGCACCGAATGCACCGGGTTTTTGGACGAAATGACCATTACCCCCGACGCCAGCGTGATTCCGGCGAATAAATAGAAAACCAATGCCTGAACGATCATTTATGTCCCCCTTCGGACGCTTGGCGTCCGCGGAAACTGGAAACGTTATACGTCATCAAATTCATTCCCCCCGATCACCGGTACGGTGCGTCAGCTTCAAGCCGGGCTGCCAGCTCGACTTCCCAGCGCTCGCCGTTGGCCAGGAGTTTTTCCTTGTTATAGAAGAGCTCTTCGCGGCTTTCGGTCGAGTATTCGAAGTTCGGCCCTTCGACGATGGCGTCGACAGGACAGGCTTCCTGACACAAACCGCAATAGATGCACTTGGTCATATCGATGTCATAGCGTGTCGTGCGGCGGCTGCCATCTTCGCGGGGCTCCGCTTCGATGGTGATTGCCAAAGCCGGACAAGCGGCTTCGCACAGTTTGCACGCAATGCAGCGTTCTTCACCGTTGGGATACCGGCGTAAGGCGTGTTCCCCTCTGAAACGCGGGCTCAGCGGCCCTTTCTCATAAGGGTAGTCAATCGTCACCTTGGGTTTGAACATGTATTTGAGCGTTAGCCCAAGACCGACAAGCAGTTCGGTCATCAGGAAGGCGCGAGCGGTACGGTCGATAAATGCCATCTTTGCCTCCTAGACCTTCGGTGCGATATCAAGCGCTACGGCGAAACCGGCGTAGACAACGACGGCAACCAGCGTGAGCGGCAGGAAGACCTTCCAGCCCAAACGCATCACTTGGTCGTAGCGGTAGCGTGGATAGGATGCCCGAACCCACAAGAAGAAGAACAGAACGAAGGCCGTCTTCAACGAGAACCAAATCGGCCCCGGGATCCAATTGAACGGCGCCATATCGACGATCGGCAACCATCCCCCAAGGAACAAGGTTGTCAGCATCCCCGACATCACGATCATGTTCGCGTATTCGCCCAAGAAGAACAGGGCGAAAGCCATCGCCGAGTATTCAACGTTGTAGCCGGTCACCAACTCGGCTTCGCCTTCCGGAAGGTCGAACGGGTGACGCGCCGTTTCCGCGATGATGCAGATGAGGAAAACAACCGCCAGCGGGAACATGGGAATGACGTTCCACAGTCCTTTCTGGGCCATCACGATGCTGTTGAGGTTCATCGAACCGGACCAGAGCAGAACGCAGACCAGAATGAAACCCATCGCCAGTTCGTAGGACACCATCTGGGCCGCTTCACGAAGGCCACCCAGGAAGGCGTAACGGTTGTTCGACGCCCAACCGGCCATCAAAATGCCGTAGACGCCAAGCGATGAAATCGCCATCAAATAGAGCAATCCGACGTTGATATCGGCCAGAACCATGCCTTCGCCGAAGGGAATAACCGCCCAGGCGACCATGGCGAGGATGAAGGTCAGCATCGGTGCGATGATGAACACACCGCGGTTGGCCCCTGTCGGGACGACGGTTTCCTTCAAAAACAGTTTCAAACCGTCGGCGAACGGCTGCAACAAGCCGAAAGGACCGACGACGTTCGGGCCCTTACGGATGTGCATCGCGCCGATCACCTTACGCTCGGCGTAAGTCAGATAGGCTACCGCCACCAGCAGCGGAACGACGATTGCCAGGATCTTGATGACGATCCAGGCCGCCGGCCAAATATAAGCGTTCCAGAGCTCAACCATCGGTGCCGGTCCTCTGCTCGGTTTGCGGTCTCACATAAATCTCGGTACATGCAGCCATGGTTTTTGAAACACGGCTAATCGGATCGGTCATGTAGAAGTTGGTAATCGGCGTCACGAACGGCTCTTTTACCGGCTCCCCTGCGCCACCAAAATCGGTCCACTCAGCGGTTTGCACCTGGTCGATTGCTCCGAACACCGGATTGGTTTCGGCTAAACGAACGCGCACCTCCTGGAGGGTGTTGTAGTCGAGCAACTTGCCCGCCGCTTCGGAAAGCGCCCGAAGTATCGCCCAATCTTCCCTTGCTTCACCCGGGGCAAACACCGCTTTTTGCCCGCGTTGGACGCGTCCTTCGGTGTTGACGTAGGTGCCGCTTTTTTCGGTGTAGGCCGAGCCGGGCAAAATGATGTCGGCGCAGGAAGCGCCCGCATCGCCGTGGTGCCCTTGATAAATAACGAAAGCCTTTTCAAGCTTCGCGGTATCGATTTCGTCGGCACCCAGCAGGTAGACCACTTCAATGTCACCCGATGCTGCGCCTTCGAGAATGGCGTTTACGTCTTTTCCGTCTTTACCGGGAACGAAGCCCAAATCCAGCCCACCGACGCGGGAGGCGGCCGTGTGAAGAACGTTAAAGCCGTTCCACCCGTCTTTGATCATACCTCGGTTTTCGGCAATCGCGCGGACTTTGCCGAGAATGTCGGCTCCATCGGCGCGGGTCAGCACGCCCGCCCCCAAAATAAGCATCGGGTTCTTCGCGGCTTTGAGCACCTTGGCGAAATCGGAACGTCCGCTGGTGATTTTCGAGAAATCATCCGGACCGTTGCCGACGTGATCGTATGGGTAGGTCAGATCAAGTGCTTCACCGATGACGCCGACCTGCAGACCGCCTTGGAGATAGCGCTCGCGGATACGTGCGTTGATAACCGGCGCTTCCCAACGGGGGTTGACGCCAATCAGCAAAATGGCATCGGCCTGATCGATCCCGGCAATCGTGCTGTTGAAGATGTAGCTCGCCCGGTTCCCGGCATCGAGTTTCGCACCGTCCTGACGGCAATCGATATTGCTCGATCCAATTTTTTCCGCCAGTTCTTTTAGCAGAAGCATTGATTCGCAATCGGCCTGATCGCCAGCAATCGCAGCAAACTTAGCGCCGGCGACGGTGCCAAGCTTTTCTCCAGCAGCCTTTAAGGCTTCGCCCCAGGTCGCCGGAGCCAACTTGCCGTTGCGCCGGACATAAGGACGGTCGATCCGCTGAACTCGAAGGCCGTCGATGGCGAACCGCGTCTTATCGGAAATCCACTCTTCGTTGACTTCTTCGTTGACCCGCGGGAGGACGCGCATCACCTGCCCGCTCTTCGAATCGATGCGGATGTTGCTGCCGACCGCATCGAATACATCAATGCTTTCGGTTTTCTTCAACTCCCAGGGCCGCGCAGTGAACGAGTATGGCTTGCTGGTTAAGGCACCGACCGGACAGAGATCGATGAGGTTCCCGGAAAGCTCGGAAGACAGAGCGCGATCCACATAGGTTGTAATTTCCATATGTTCGCCGCGACCAATGCCGCCAAGCTCCGGCGTTCCGCAAATTTGCGAGGAGAAACGAACACAGCGAGTGCACTGAATGCACCGGGTCATTTCCGTCGCCACCAGCGGGCCGAATTCCTTTTCTTCGACCGCCCGCTTTCCTTCGGTGTAACGGCCTTTGCCGATACCGTAGGCGACGGCCTGATCCTGAAGGTCGCACTCGCCGCCCTGATCGCAAATCGGACAATCAAGGGGGTGGTTAATCAGGAGAAGCTCCATCACGCCTTTGCGGGCGTTGATGACCTTATCGGTATTGGTATGGATGACCATTCCATCCCCGACCGGCATGGCGCAGGAAGCAATCAGCTTCGGCGCCTTCTCCATTTCAACCAGACACATACGGCAACTGCCCGCAATGGACAGACGCTCGTGATAGCAGAAGCGCGGAATTTCGATGCCAGCCTGTTCACAGGCTTGCAGCACCGTCAATCCGGCTTCGACTTCAATCTCATTGCCATCAATAGTCAGCGTAGGCATCGAGTTCTCCTATGCCGCTGCGTTCTTGGACGCCTGGAAATCGGCGATCCGTTTTTCAATTTCCGGCCGGAAATGCCGGATAAGCCCCTGGATCGGCCATGCTGCGGCGTCGCCAAGTGCGCAAATGGTATGTCCTTCGACTTGCCGGGTAACCTGTTCCAGCATGTCAATTTCTTCGACTTTCATATCGCCGGTGACCATCCGCTCCATCATGCGCCACATCCAGCCAGTACCTTCGGAACACGGTGTGCACTGGCCGCAGCTTTCATGCATGTAGAAACGCGAGAGACGGGTGATCGCCCTTACGACGTCGGCTTCTTTGTTCAAAACGATAACAGCTGCCGTCCCAAGACCCGAGCCGACCGAACGAAGCCCATCGAAATCCATGGTCACGGTATCGCAAACCTCGGCAGGCATAATCGGCACCGAACATCCGCCCGGGATAACACCCAAAAGATTATCCCATCCGCCGATGACCCCGCCGCAGTGTTTTTCGAGGAGGTCTTTAAGGGAAATGCCCATTTCCTCTTCGACCGTGCAGGGGTTGTTTACGTGGCCGGAAATACAGAACAGCTTGGTGCCGGTATTATTGGGCTTGCCTAGCGAGGCGAACCAGTCGCCGCCCCGCCGACAAATTTCGGGAACAACGGCGATCGATTCGACGTTGTTGACCGTTGTCGGACAGCCGTACAGGCCGACACCGGCGGGGAACGGTGGTTTCAGGCGTGGTTGGCCTTTTTTGCCTTCCAAGCTCTCAATCAGCGCGCTTTCTTCGCCGCAAATGTAAGCGCCCATGCCTCGGTGGACGTAAACATCCATTTTCCAACCGGAACCGCAGGCGTCTTCACCGAGAAGACCCGCCGCATAGGCTTCGTCGATGGCGTCCTGCAACGCTTCCGCCTCGCGGTAAAATTCTCCGCGGATGTAGATATAGGCGGCGTGCGCACCAATCGCAAAACCGGCGATTAAGCATCCCTCAACCAATTTATGAGGTTCGGCGCGTAAGATCTCGCGATCTTTGCAGGTTCCGGGCTCACCTTCGTCGGCATTCACGACGAGATAGCTGGGGCGTCCGTCAGACTCTTTCGGCATGAAGGACCACTTGAGACCAGTGCCGAAGCCAGCGCCGCCACGGCCACGCAGACCGGACTCCTTGACTTGATCGATGATCCAGTCGCGGCCTTTCCCCAAAATTTCCTTGGTATCTTTCCAATCTCCGATGGACTTGGCGACATCAAGGCCTTTCCCTTTCAGGCCGTAGATGTTTTTAAAGATACGGTCGCTGTCCTTTAGCATCAGGAGCCCTCCTTCAGCGAAGTCAGACCACCGGCAGGCTGACACCCTTGCCGGTCGCCCTGTGGCCCGGTTTTAGGCTGTTTGCCGTTTTTCAGCGCCTCAAGGATCGCCTTGGTGCTCTCCTCGGTCAGGTCTTCGTAGTAGTCGTCGTTCACCTGGATCATCGGTGCGTTCACACAGGCTCCCAGGCACTCAACTTCCGAAAGGGTGAATTCACCGTCTTCCGTCGTTTGCCCTAGGCCGATCCCCAAGGTGTCCTTGCAGGCAGCGATAATTTTGTCGGAGCCGCGCAGGAAGCAGGAAATATTGGTGCAAACCTGAACGTGGTTTTTGCCGACCGGTTTGGTGTTGTACATGGTGTAGAAGTGCGCGACTTCATACACCTTCATCGGCGGCATTTTGAGAAGGTCGGCCACGTAATCCATGGCGGCAACCGGCAACCAGTTGTCATTCTGGCGCTGAGCCAGATCAAGCAACGGCATGACGGCGCTCTGCTGCCGCCCTTCCGGGTATTTGGCAATGACGGCGTTGGCTTTCTCGAGGGTTTCCTCGCTAAACACAAAGCTCGTCGGCTGTTCGATATTTTGACTTGCGGTACTCATCGATCAATCTCGCCGAAAACAACATCCATGGCGCCAACGTTGGCCACCAAATCTGCGAGCATGTAGCCCTTGGTCGTAAAGTCCGTAGACTGAAGGTGAGCAAACCCGGGAGCACGGATCTTACAGCGGTACGGCCGGTTTGACCCGTCGGCGACAAGATAAACGCCAAACTCGCCCTTGGGGGCCTCGACTGCGGTGTAAGTTTCGCCTTCCGGCACCTTGAAGCCTTCGGTGAAGATTTTGAAATGGTGAATCAGCGATTCCATGTTGGTCTTCATTTCGCCCCGCAGCGGCGGCGCGAATTTACCGCTGTCTTCCTTGAAGGGGCCGTCGGGCATTTCGTTGATGCACTGACGGACAATCTTCAGGCTTTCATACATTTCTTTGATGCGAACCACATAGCGGTCGTAAACGTCGCCATGAGAACCAACCGGGATATCGAAGTCCATCCGGTCGTAAACGTCGTAGGGTTGCGCCTTACGCAAATCCCACGGAACGCCCGCGGCCCGAAGCATCGGTCCCGAATAGCCCCAATCCAAGGCCTGTTCGGCGGTAATGCCGCAGATATCGACCGAACGCTGCTTCATGATCCGGTTTTCGGTGAGCAAGCCTTCGATATCCTGAATGACCTGCGGGAAGCGCTCGGCCCAAGCCATAATGTCTTCCAAAAGACCGTCCGGCAAATCGGCCGAAACGCCGCCGTGGCGGAAATAGTTCATATGGAGGCGCGCACCGCACATGCGGTCGAAAAACTCCATCAGTATCTCACGCTCTTCAAAGCCCCAAAGGAACGGGGTCATCGCGCCAATATCCATAGCAAAGGCGCAAACGTTGAAGATGTGGTTGGTGATCCGGCCCAGTTCGGCGGTCAACACCCGGATATACTGACCCCGCAGCGGCACTTCGATGCCAGCAAGTTTTTCGGTCGCTAGAACGAACGCATGCTCTTGGTTCTGCGGAGACATGTAGTCCAAGCGGTCGAAATACGGCGTCGCCTGCTGATAGGTTTTATATTCGATCAGCTTTTCGGTACCGCGGTGCAGCAGCCCAACGTGAGGGTCGCAGCGCTCTACCACTTCCCCATCCATCTCGACGATCAAGCGCAAAACGCCGTGTGCCGAAGGGTGCTGAGGACCAAAGTTCAGATGATAGTTTTTGATTTCGTGGGACATCAGGCTCCACCCTCCGCCTTCTCGTCTCCCGGAAGAATGCTTTGCATACCTTCCCACGGACTCATGAAATCGAAGTTCCGGAAATCCTGGGGCAATTTAACCGGTTCATAGACGACGCGTTTTTGGTCTTCGTCGTAACGCAGTTCAACATAGCCGGTCAGCGGAAATTCCTTACGGAGCGGATGACCTTCAAACCCGTAGTCGCTCAACATACGGCGCAGATCGGGGTGATCGGCAAAATAGACGCCGAACATGTCCCAAACTTCGCGCTCGAACCAGTTGGCCGAATTGTATACGCCGACAATTGACGGAACGGGCGTCTCTTCGTCGGTCAAGACCTTCACCCGAACCCGCATATTGTGGCTCAAGCTGAGAAGATTGTAGACGACTTCGAACCGCTCTTCGCGTTCAGGATAGTCGGTTGCCGTGACGTCCATGCACTGCTTGAACAAACAGTTGGCGTCATCACGTAGGAAAGTCATTACCTTGACGAGGGCGTTCCGCTGAACCACGACGATCAGCTCATCGAGTTTTACCTCGGTGCCGATCACTTCCTGCGGCAATGCAGCGGCGATGTAGTCGCCCAGATCCTCAAGTGCTTTAGTCATGGTGCCTCGCAAGAAAAAAGCGGCCTAGCGCCACAGGGTGCCAGTCCGCCGAATCTTCTTCTGCAATTGAAGGAGACCGTAAACAAGTGCTTCAGCCGTCGGGGGACAGCCAGGAACGTAAACGTCGACAGGAACGACGCGGTCGCATCCCCGAACGACGGAATAAGAATAGTGGTAGTAACCGCCGCCGTTGGCGCAGGACCCCATGGAAATAACGTACCGGGGCTCGGCCATTTGGTCGTAAACCTTGCGGAACGCCGGAGCCATTTTGTTGGTCAAGGTCCCGGCCACGATCATCACGTCGGACTGACGCGGGCTGGGTCGGAACACAAGGCCATAGCGGTCCATGTCGTAGCGCGCCATAAACGCATGCATCATTTCGATGGCGCAACAGGCCAAGCCGAAGGTCATCGGCCACAAAGAACCGGTTCGCGCCCAATTGACGACTTTATCAAGGCTTGCAACGACAAAGCCTTTATTCGCCATATCCTCTTGGACGTTTTTCAGGATGGCGTCCTGATCATCGCCTGCCGGTACCGGCTGAAGGCTGGAGTTGGATGTTACTCCCATTCCAGGGCTCCCTTTTTCCACTCATAGATGAAGCCAATAGTAAGAATGCCGAGAAAGATCATCATTGACCAGAACCCATACATGCCGAGATTCCCGAGAGTTACGGCCCAGGGAAACAGGAAGGCCACTTCGAGGTCGAAAATAATGAACAGAATGGCAACGAGATAGAACCGGACGTCGAACTTGATCCGCGCGTTCTCGAAGGCGTCAAAACCACATTCGTATTGCGAGTTTTTCGCCGTATCGGGACGCTGCTGGGCGACGATGACGGACGCTCCAATCATAATACCGGCAAGCGCGATAGCGATGCCGAGGAAAATCAGGATTGGAAGGTATTCTGAAAGTAGCGCATCCATTGCGGCGGTCCTTTCACACCCTTGTAAAGGTTGGCACGAGACGAAGAAAAGGCGAAGCGGTAAGGACTGTATGCCCAAACACCGACAACATTAGAAAAACGAAATGTACAGCAAAAAGGCGAATGTCCACCGGGGTTAAAGATGCAGCGGATTTTTGCTGGGTTTTACGCATCCTCCCTCATCCCGATTTCGGTGATGGTTCACCGGGGTTCCCTTCAGCGACGGATCGGTCCTGGCGGACCGTAAATGGCGGGAGTGACGGGACTCGAACCCGCGGCCTCTGGCGTGACAGGCCAGCGCTCTAACCAACTGAGCTACACCCCCATGGGTCCGTCGCTGTCGGTGACCGGGTGTTTAAAGCTACACCGGTCAGGTGTCAAGCAGGAACAAGCATCGGAAAGTGAATAATTTTGGTCATACCAAACGGGGAAGGAACCCCTCACCGCCCAGCGGAATTTGCAAATCTCTTCACAGCGGGAGAACCTAAGGATTTTAGGTCTACTTGGACCGATAGACGCCCTTGCGGGTCACGATAAAATCGACCCGATCGTCAATCAGCGCGCGGAGACATTCTTCGGGTGTATTGATGATCGGTTCTTCGTGGGCATTGAAGCTGGTATTGACCAACACGGGGAGACCTGTTTTTTCTTTAAAAGCCCGTAAAATATCAGCGTAGAGCGCGTTGTCGTCGCGGGTAACGATCTGTGGCCTGGCCGTGCCGTCGATATGAACCACGGCAGGTATTTTTTCCCGCCATTGTTCTTTTACAGCGGTCGTGATCGTCATAAACCGAGCGGCATACCGATTCGCGTCGGTTATTTCGAAAACTTCCTCGGCGTCTTCCGCTAAAACATACGGCGCAAAAGGCATGAATTCGGTTCTTTGAAGGCGTTTGTTCAAAGAGTCGTTGATTCCGTTGTCGACCGGACTAGCAAGAATGCTCCGCGCTCCCAGCGCTCTCGGACCAAATTCCATACGCCCCTCATAGATGGCGCCCACATGCCCTTTCGATAGCAACTCGGCCGTCACATCGACCGGATCACCGTCGAGCTTTTTGACCCACTGGTGCCCCTCTAAAACCGAATCGATTCGGTCGTTGTGGTTGCGTCCCAGATACACGTTTTCGATTCGTTTCCGATGTTCCAGCCACGACTCCAGTCCGTCGCGGTTCATCAGGTATTCCAGAATTCCCCCCACGGTGATGCCTTCGTCGCCCATTCCGGGGAAAATAAACACCTCATCGACTCCGGTTCCTTCACAAAGCAACCGGTTGAGCCGGACGTTAGCAAAGACTCCCCCCGCCAGACCGAGACGTTTAACGCCATGTTTTTTGACCAAACAATTGACCGATTCGAAAATTCTATCTTCCAGAAGCTGTTGGATCGATGCGGCGACATCGGCAGGCTCACTTTCCGCTGCAAGCCGCTCTATTTCCTGACGCATGGCGGCATCGCTTGCAAAATCGCTAGAAATGACGCCCGCCTCATCAACAGAGAAATGGCTGCCAAGCGCTTCCAACAGGGTCGGCTTACCATAAGCGGCCAGCCCCGTGAGTTTCCCTTCGTGACGGTTCATACGATAGCCTAAGGCTTGCGTGGCATATCCATAAGCCAAGCCGAGACTATCCACCCGGCGCTCCTTTAAAAGAAACTCATCTCCGCCAAACAGACAATTGAGTTCGCCGTTTTTCAAGATTCGGTGACTGTAGTGAACATTGTCTCCGCATCCGTCGGCCGTATAGAGAAGCGCATCATCCCAATCAGTAAAAAAGAGAGCGCTCAGCGCATGGGCGAAATGGTGGTTGGAGAACACCACTTTCGCGTCGTCTCTGAAACCGTAGTCGGAGAGAAAGGCCTTCGAATCGAATAGCTTTTCAGCCTGTGCTTCGCCTGACTTGCGCAGCTCGCTGCACATATCTTTGAGCTTTTCCTTGCCAAAAGCCCGCTTAACCCGATGGTCGATCTTCTTGAGAGGACTAAAATGCTGAAAATAGCGAACCGGAAACGACGCTCTTGAGAGCACGACAACGTCGACATCGGTTCTCTTTAAGCCTGCAATTCCGAGAGCCTCGTCGATACAGGGTTCGGGGATCCCTCCCCCGTCGCCTTTAATGCGGCTCAACCGTTCAAGCTGAATGGCCGAAAGGAAGCGGTAATCGTCGAACAGCGCCGCCGTTCCGTCGTGATATCCGGTGTGTAGGGAAAGTATTTTCATGGAGAAACGGGCGTCCCATTTGCGGTTGCCGGCCCCTTGGTCGATGGTGGGCGGTGACGGGATCGAACCGCCGACCTACTGGGTGTAAACCAGTCGCTCTCCCAGCTGAGCTAACCGCCCTCACCGATCATGCCTCAAGGCGCAAGTGAACTAGCCTTTTTTGACGGCAAATACAATAGGCAAGAATTGAAAAAAGGGCTCAATAAACAAAGAAACCGGCCGGGAAAGTTTCCCGACCGGCTCTTTAACTCTGTAAGCGTTGAAAGGCCGTTTTAGTTGACGGCGTCTTTCAGGCCCTTACCAGCTTTGAATTTCGGCTGGTTGGAAGCCGGAATTTTAATCTTTTCGCCCGTGCGCGGGTTGCGGCCTTCGCTTGCGGCACGCTTGACGACGCTAAAAGTGCCGAAGCCGACGAGACGGACTTCTTCACCTTTTTTCAGAGCGTCGGAGATGGCTTCGAAAACACCATCAACGGCTTTACCAGCATCAGCTTTGGAAAGACCAGTACCACCAGCAACGGCTGCAACGAGATCGTTTTTGTTCACCTTCAGGCCCCCTTGTAAAAACAATGATGGAATGCAAGGCATTCCGGGATGAATTATAGGCGCGAAGTGTATGACCGGGGTTTTTGTCCGTCAATCACAGAACCGCAGTTTTCCCCAGGTTTTTTGCGATTCTTGGGGATTTTTTGGAACAAATTAAGCTTGACCGCCCTGCCAGGAGGCATCCCTTCCCATTTTACGCAAAAAAGGCCCCCCTGGAACATTGGTCCAAGGGGGCCTGATTGCCGATTCGATTGCAGATTCGTGCCGATTCTAGGGCCAGGTCGTTTTAGATGAAACGCTTCTAGCGTTTCCAGCTATAACGTGAATCCGCCCCTACTAACATTTTAGAGGGCGATTCACGGACCAGGCCAACGCTGATAACGCCTTAGCCTAATCCGATCGCACTCTAGTGGGTCGTCAAGCTGACGTCGCTTTGATCGTCAGTCTCTTTCGAAGCCGCTGCGGCCTCTTCTGCTGCTTCATCCCATTCGATGGGAACGAGAGGTGCCACAAGCGCCTTTTCCAAAACCTGATCCACCGATTTAACCGGAATAATTTTAAGGCCCTTTTTGACATTATCGGGAATGTCAGCCAGATCCTTTTCATTATCCGCCGGGATCAGGACGGTCTTGATGCCGCCGCGCAAGGCTGCCAGAAGTTTTTCTTTCAGCCCACCAATGGGCAGTACCCTGCCCCGCAACGTGATCTCGCCGGTCATTGCGATGTCTTTACGAACTGCAGTTCCGGTCAACACGGAGACGATGGACGTTACCATGCCAACCCCGGCAGAGGGTCCGTCTTTCGGGGTCGCCCCTTCCGGCACGTGGACGTGGATATCCTTTTTACTGAATAGAGGCGGCTCGATGCCGAACAAGACGGATTTCGCCTGTACGTACGATTTGGCGGCCTGAATGGATTCCTGCATTACATCGCCAAGTTTACCGGTGATGGTCATTCGGCCTTTGCCCGGCAACATAACGGATTCGATAGACAGCAATTCACCGCCCACCTCGGTCCAGGCAAGCCCGGTAACGACGCCGACCTGATCTTCCTCATCGACTTCGCCATACCGGAAACGGCGGACGCCCGCATACTTTTCCAAGTTTCGCGATGTGACTTTGACAACGGCCTCGCCATCCCCCTCGATCAGAATTTCCTTGGTGGCTTTTCTGCAGAGGTTGGCGATTTCGCGCTCAAGGTTACGAACGCCGGCTTCGCGGGTGTAGTAGCGGATAAGATCGCGCAACGCCCCGTCGGAAATCGACCATTCGTCTTTCTTGAGCCCCGCGGCTTTGATTTGCTTGCGCATCAAATGCCGCTTGGCAATCTCAACCTTTTCATCTTCGGTGTAGCCCGAAATGCGGATGATCTCCATCCGGTCCAACAACGGTTGCGGCATGCGCAACGTGTTGGCGGTCGTGACGAACATGACATCGGAAAGATCGTAATCGACTTCCAAATAATGGTCGTTGAAGGTGTTGTTCTGTTCCGGGTCCAAGACCTCAAGAAGAGCGGAAGCGGGATCGCCCCGCCAATCGGCGCCCATCTTGTCGACCTCATCAAGCAGGAAAAGCGGGTTCGAGAACTTGGCCTTTTTCATGCCTTGAATCACTTTTCCCGGCATGGAGCCGATGTAGGTTCGGCGGTGACCTCTGATTTCGGACTCATCGCGAACCCCGCCAAGCGACATGCGGACGAAATGACGCCCGGTCGCCCGGCCGATCGATTTACCCAGAGAGGTTTTCCCAACGCCCGGAGGTCCAACGAGGCAAAGAATGGGGCCTTTTACCTTACGGGTGCGTTGCTGCACTGCGAGGTATTCCAAAATCCGTTCTTTGACTTTTTCCAAGCCGTAGTGGTCGGCATCGAGAATTTTCTGCGCATTCTTGATGTCTTTGTTGACCCGGCTGCGCTTTTTCCAAGGAATACTCAGCATCCAATCGAGATAATTGCGCACGACGGTAGCTTCCGCCGACATGGGGCTCATCGACTTCAGCTTCTTCAATTCGGCCATGGCTTTTTCTTTGGCTTCCTTGGAGAGCTTGGTCTTGTTGATCTTCTCTTCAAGCTCGGCCGATTCGTCCTTGCCGTCGTCCCCTTCGCCGAGCTCTTTCTGAATTGCTTTGAGTTGTTCGTTCAGATAGTACTCGCGTTGGGTCTTCTCCATTTGGCGTTTGACCCGGCTGCGAATCTTTTTCTCAACCTGCAGAACGCCGATTTCGCCTTCCATGTAGGAATAAACGCGCTCCAACCGCTCGGTGACCGAATCGATTTCGAGCAGTTCCTGCTTCTCGGCAATTTTCAGCGCCAAATGTGAGGCGACCGTATCGGCCAATTTGCTCCAATCTTCGATCTGATTGATCGAGACGAGAACCTCCGGCGGAATTTTTTTATTGAGTTTGATGTACTGCTCGAACTGCGCCACAACGGAACGGGAAAGCGCTTCCAACTCCTGATCTTCGGGATCGTTCTCTTCGATCAAATCGACGTCGGCTTCAAAGAAGTCTTCGCGATCGGTGAAGTTGTTAATTTTGGCCCGTTTGCCGCCCTCAACGAGAACCTTCACCGTGCCGTCGGGAAGTTTGAGCAGTTGCAGAACGGTCGAAAGCGTTCCAACCGTATAGATGTCGTCGGTTCCGGGGTCGTCTTGAGCTGCATTTTTCTGGGCGACCAGCAAAATCTGCTTGTCGTCCTTCATGACGTCTTCCAACGCTTTAACCGATTTATCGCGGCCAACGAATAGCGGCACGATCATGTGCGGAAAAACAACGATGTCTCGGAGCGGGAGGACGGGATAAACACCCTCTTGTTTGGTTTCCAAGGGACTACCTTTCTTTTATCAACTTTTTCGGTGCCGAACCGAAGAATGAAGACCGTTGATCTTAGATTTGGCGCGCCAACCGTTACCGTCAAGTGAATATAGAGCGAAAAAGAACCGGAGGCTGCGATTTTGATGCAAAAGCATAGCTGATCGACATGGTTCATCAACGAAAACCCGTGTGTTTCCGTATTTTTTCCATGAAAAAGCCCCCAAAAAAGGGGGCTTGTTCGTAAAAATAGCTCTGATTCGGGATTAAACGGCGTCAGGCGCTGCTTTCAATCTCTTCGCTACGATCAGCGTGAATGTAAAGCGGCTTACCGTTACCATCGACCACCTCACCGTTGACCACCACTTCTTCAACGCTTTCGAATCCGGGAAGGTCAAACATAGTATCCAACAAAATGGCTTCCATGATCGAACGAAGACCGCGCGCGCCGGTTTTGCGCTCCACAGCTTTTTTGGCGATGGCGGTCAAGGCGTCGTCGTTGAATTTCAACTTGACGTCTTCCATTTCGAACAAACGCTGATACTGCTTCACCAAAGCATTTTTCGGCTTGGTGAGAATTTCAATTAGCGCCTCTTCATCGAGATCGTGGAGCGTCGCCAGGACCGGCAAACGACCGACGAATTCGGGTATTAAACCGAATTTAAGCAGGTCTTCCGGCTCAACCTCTTGAAGAATCTCTCCGGTTTTGCGGTCGTCCGGCGATTTCACATCAGCACCGAAGCCGATCGAAGCACCCTTGCCTCTTTGAGAGATAATTTTGTCGAGACCGGCAAATGCGCCGCCGACGATGAACAAAATGTTGGTGGTATCGACCTGCAAGAACTCTTGTTGGGGATGCTTACGCCCCCCTTGCGGCGGTACGCTGGCCACTGTGCCTTCCATAATTTTGAGCAACGCCTGCTGGACGCCCTCGCCCGACACGTCCCGGGTAATCGACGGATTGTCCGACTTGCGGGAAATCTTATCGACCTCATCAATGTACACGATGCCGCGTTGCGCTCTTTCAACATTGTAGTCGGCCGCTTGGAGCAGTTTGAGGATGATGTTCTCGACATCCTCTCCAACGTACCCGGCTTCGGTCAGTGTTGTTGCATCCGCCATAGTAAACGGAACGTCGATAATCCGTGCCAAGGTTTGCGCCAAAAGGGTTTTGCCGCAACCGGTCGGGCCGATCAGTAGAATATTGGATTTAGCCAGCTCCACATCGTTGGACTTGGCGGAATGGGCCAGTCGTTTGTAGTGGTTATGCACGGCTACCGAAAGCACACGCTTGGCATGCGCCTGACCAATGACATAATCTTCCAATACTTCGAAAATTTCACTGGGCGTAGGCACGCCGTCGCGCGACTTCACGAGGCTGGTCTTATGCTCCTCGCGAATAATGTCCATGCACAGCTCAACGCATTCATCGCAAATGAAAACCGTGGGCCCGGCAATGAGCTTGCGCACCTCGTGCTGGCTCTTTCCGCAGAAAGAACAGTAAAGGGTATTTTTTGAATCACCGCCGGAAGATTTAGTCATGGGTTCTCCAACTGCTGCTAACGCCAGACTTCCCTATGTTAGCCGTACGCTAGCTCTTCATTCAAACAGAAAACAATAAAGCATCCGTTTAACAATTTGGCCTTTGCTCGGGCCAAGGCAAGCATTTGCTGTCCAACGGGTGCGTTTTTTGTGCAAAGACAGGTTGTTAGCTGTCCTTTTCGTCATCCTCTTCCGTGGCCGGACGGCTACTCACCACCTCGTCCACGATTCCAAAATCGAGAGCTTCCTGGGCCGACATGAACCGGTCGCGTTCCAAAGCCTCTTCGATTTCCTTGAGTTTGCGTCCGGTATGGGTGACGTAAATCTCGTTCAATCGCGCTCTCAACGATAAAATTTCACGCGCTTGAATTTCGATATCGGTCGCCTGCCCTTGTGCGCCGCCTGAAGGCTGATGGACCATCACCCGGGCATTGGGCAAAATAAAGCGTTTGCCAGCCGCACCCGCTGCCAGCAATAACGACCCCATCGAAGCAGCCTGCCCAATGCACACCGTCGAAACATTGGGGCGGATATATTGCATGGTATCGTAAATAGCCAGCCCCGACGTCACTACGCCGCCCGGCGAGTTGATGTAAAAGGAAATGTCCTTGTTCGGGTTTTCCGCCTCGAGAAACAACAACTGGGCGCAAATCAGGCTAGAGACCGCGTCGTTGACGCCTCCGGTCAAAAAGACGATCCGCTCTTTCAGCAGCCGTGAGTAGATATCGTAGGCCCGCTCTCCCCGGTTGGTCGTTTCCACAACCATCGGGACAAGGGAATTCATCTTGGTCTCAAAGTCTTCCATATCGGCCTCGTAATTGAAATCCACTAAGCGAGTTTGTCGCGGGCGTAAAAAAAGCGTCCGGTTCTAGATAGTAGGACCGGACGCTTTTAGCAACACTCAAACGGCTACTCGGATTTATCCGCCGCTTTTTTAGCCGGAGCCTTTTTCGCCGCCGCTTTCTTAGCCGGAGCTTTTTTCTTTGCCGCAGCCTTTTTGGTCGGCTTGGTGCTCTGCGAAGGATCTGATTCAGGTTCCTTCATCAGTTCGTCGACCGATACTTTCTTCTCGGTCACCTTGGCCAACTCGATGATGTAATCGACGACCTTGTCTTCATAGATCGGACCACGGAAAGCCTGAACGGCATCCGGGTTTTTCTGATAGTACTCGAAGAACTGTTGTTCTTGCCCCGGATACCTTTGAGCTTCCTGCATCACCGCACGATTAAGCTCGTCCTGGGTTACTTCGATATTGTTCAGACGACCGACTTCGGCCAACAAAAGCCCGAGACGAACCCGCCGTTGCGCAAGAGCTTTGTAATCTTCCTGCAACTCTTCGTCCGACTTTCCTTTGTCGTCTTCGTCAATGCCGTCAGGGTTGTTTTTCCGGGTCTCTTCGAACTGCTTCCAGATGCTGTCGAACTCTTGTTCAACCATGCCTTCCGGCAGTTCGAAATCGTGGGCTTCAAGCAGTTCGTCGAACAAGACGCGTTTCATCCGCAGACGGGAGACGTTTTCAAACTCCCTGCCATGCTCTTCCTTCAAAGCGTCTTTCAGCTTGCCAAGATCTTCCATGCCCATTTTCTTGGCCAACTCGTCATCAACCTTGGCAGGAGTGGATTCTCTCAACTCTTTGACTTCGACCTCGAAAACTGCGTCTTTTCCCGCAAGGTTTTCTGCGCCGTAGTCCTCAGGGAACTTCACCTTAACATCGAGCTTGTCACCGACTTTTGCGCCAATGACCTGATCTTCAAACCCGGGAATAAAAGAGCCGGAACCCAATTCAAGCGGATAGTCATCGGCCTTTCCACCTTGGAATTCCTTGCCATCAACTTTGCCAACAAAGTTGATAACCGCCGTATCGCCTTTTTTGGATTTACGCTTCGACGTAATCGGTTCCGTCGTTTTATAGGCGGAAGCCAGTCGTTCCAGGCTCTCCTTGATATCGTCTTCCGAGATATCGACGACCATCTTTTCAAGCTTGAACTTGGAAAAATCAGCCGGCTCGAATTCCGGGAAAAGCTCAATGCCCAGAGAGAATTCCAAGTCCGAACCTTCTTCGAATTTAGTAATCTCGATCTTAGGCTGGAGCGCCGGGCGGAACTCGTTTTCTTCAACTACCTTTTGGGAAGTCTCATTGATTACGTTTTCAAGGACTTCGCCCATGACGGATGGGCCATACTGTTTACGCAATAGCGAGACAGGAACTTTGCCCGGACGGAAGCCCGGCATGCGGATCGTCTTCGAGACTTGCGTAAGACGGGCTGTGATTTTCTCTTCGATATCGGCAGCGGGTACAACAACGGTAAAATCCCGCTTCAATCCTTCGGCGTTGGTTTCTGTTACCTGCATGGTAAATCGTATGCCTTCAACTAGTTGCCATCTGATCCAGAGCCACGAAATGGCGCTGGACCTTTAAAAAATCTTGGTGCGGGCGGAGGGACTTGAACCCCCACGGATCACTCCACTGGAACCTAAATCCAGCGCGTCTACCAATTCCGCCACGCCCGCTACGGCGGCGACAGACACCCACGTTTTTCAATCCAGCTAAATGTTCAATCCGTAGATTTGAAAAAAAGCAGGGCTGAAAAACGGCGTCCTTGCCGGGGCCGCAACTCTATACGAAGCCATTTCTGTGTCAACGAATTTAGAAAACGGCCAAATTTCAACGCTCACAGGACAAAAACGACCGCTCATTTTCAATATTCTTAAGCGTAAAACGTTAGGGAAAATCGTAATTATTTCGGACCAGTTATTGATCCAAGTCATAAGAGTGCCATATGCTCTTGGTTGTTGGCAGAAAAGAAGGCTAATACGGACAAAGCAGCCAAAAAATCGATCCTGCCCCGCCGATTTGCGCCCCTGGGACAAACTCTCATAAAAACATAAGAAAGGGACAGACCGCTTATGACCCAAGATTTCAATAGAGATCAACGCCTTCGATTTCTGCAATTGGATGAACGTTCCGCCTCGGTCCTTCGCGAGTTTAGAGAGGTGTTGGGTAGACACATAGATGATGTGTTGGACTCCTTTTACTCCTACATAACCAGTTGGGATGAGTTGGCGAGGCTATTCCCCGCCGGCGTTCAGCATGCCAGAGACGCCCAAAAATCTCATTGGATGAACAATGTCTTCAACGCCAACTTCGGCGAAGACTATATGGCTCAGGTGATGCGAATCGGTAAGGTTCATGCTGAAATCGGGCTCGAACCGCGTTGGTATCTCGGCGGATACTGCTTCGTCCTGAACAAGCTTGCCGGCATTATTACTCAAACCTACCGGCGCGATCCTTCAAAAGCTTCGCTGGTGCTCCAGGCGGTCAACCGGGCGGCCTTCCTCGATATGGATCTCGCTTTATCGATTTATATCGAAGAAAGCGAAGCTAAAGCCAAACATCTGCTGAATGAACATGCCAATGCTTTTGAAGCGAGCGTGAAAGGAATGGTTGAAATCGTCGCAGCGGCCGCGACGCAACTGCAGGCGACGGCGCAAGGGATGGAAGGAACCGCTAACTCGACGAGCCAGCAGGCCGGCACGGTCGCCGCGGCAGCCGAAGAAGCTTCAACCAATGTCCAGACCGTTGCGGCAGCATCGGAAGAGCTTTCAAGCTCGATTGCGGAAATCAGCCGACAGGTTCAAACATCGAATAGCATTTCACAAAACGCGGTCTCGGAATCGCAAAAAGCCAATGAAAACGTTCAAGGGCTGGCGGATGCCGCCAAGCGTATCGGTGAAGTTATCAAGATGATCAACGATATCGCGAGCCAGACAAACCTACTGGCGCTCAACGCGACCATTGAGGCCGCACGTGCCGGAGAAGCCGGTAAAGGGTTTGCCGTTGTTGCTTCCGAGGTAAAGAACTTGGCCAATCAAACGGCAAAAGCAACGGAAGAAATCGGGGCGCAGATCGCCAGTATTCAAGATGAAACCGGTCGCGCCGTTACTGGCATTGAGGGCATTGGCAATACGATCAGCCAAATCAGCGAAATTGCCGCGACAATCGCCTCGGCGGTTGAGGAGCAAGGCGCCGCAACGCAGGAAATTGCAAGGAACGTGGAACAAGCCTCTTCCGGAACCAAAGAAGTGACGTCGCACATTACGGATGTGAGCCAAGCTGCCTTGGAAACCGGAGAATCGGCCAAACAGGTACTGGCCGCCGCTTCCGAGCTATCATCCCAGGCAGAGCAACTGAGTTCAGAGGTCTCAAAGTTCCTGGAAGACATCCGGAAACTATAAGATCACGCAGCATCACGGGCGAGGCGCAAATACCTCGCCCGTTTTTGTTTAAGTTAAACTCTTAAACGCCGAGGACGCCTTGACCTCTCCTTTGCCGCTGTAAGCTTCGTGATTACTCTCAATTTCTTTTAGGCGATAACGGTAGTTGATCATCATCCCTGACGATTGACGCAAGCCGTTTTCCGACGGGTCGCCCAACCAATTGAGCCGTTCCATTCGAGCTCCGTTGGTCAAATGAAAATGAGCAACCGGATCAAGCGCACGACCGCTGCGTCCCTTTTCGTGCATTAAATATCGGGCGCAGAGTCTCTTCAAAATAGGTTTCAACGCGGCTTCTGTTTTTTCATCTTCAAACCATAGAGGCTGAGACAGCACAGCCTTTAAACCGCCTTTAGCCCCGGCGTTTCCAGTGACAGATTTCAGAGCTTTCCGCTCATTTGGCAATAAAAGGTTCGGTTCCCCTTCCGCCAGTCGCCCATCCAGCCATTTCCTGAATCCGGGAATTGGTGAAAGCGTGGCGAAGGTTTTTAGGTTGGGGAAGCTTCTGGATAAGCTGCCGACGACCCGTTTAATCAGGAAGTTACCGAAACTGATTCCGGCCAATCCCTTTTGGGCGTTTGATATCGAATAAAAAATCGCGGTGTCCGCTTGATCGGGATCTTGGACCGGTGCGTTTTCATCTAAGAGCGGTTTGATATGGCCGCTCATCCCGGAAACCAGTGCGACCTCGACAAATATCAACGGCTCTTCCGGCATGCGGGGGTGGAAATAGGCAAAACAACGCCGGTCCGAATCCAGCCGGTTCTTCAAATCATCCCAACTCTTGATCGCATGAACGGCTTCATAGGCGATGAGTTTTTCCAAAACGGTGGCCGGAGACTCCCAGGTTATACGCCGTAGCTCTAAAAAACCGACATCGAACCATCGGGTAAGCAGAGCCTTAAGGTCGGCTTCCAAAGGCTTCAACGACGGATCGTCTTTTAGAAACCCCAAAAGCTCCGCACGCATGTCCACTAGGAACTTCACGCCTTCCGGCAAACCGTTAAATTGAGTTAAAAGCTGAATCCGCGGCGCTTCCAAAGCCTTGACCAAAGCTTTTTCAGCGGCTTCCCGTTCATCAGAACCTGCCGCCAATAATTTGGTGGCTGCGGCATCAACTGTTTCTCTATCCGGTCCAAATTCTTTTGCCAGCACCCCAAGAAAACGCCGCCTTCCCACATCATTCAATGATAAATAAGCGCGCCCCAACGCAGCGGCCCTGGATCGTGCAGAAACTTCACCGCCAAGTCCTTTCAGGCAGGCGCTCATTTGCGCCTTCAACTTGCCTAGCTCGCCGTCTGGAAGATCGGGGGATAAATCGACTGTTTCGCTGACTTTCCCAACATTTCCTGGAGAAGCAATTTCGAGCCACGCTCGCTTCAAGTTGCTTAAGGTACGGTCCAGAACACCCTTGGTTTCAATATTCATAACGTCCTTCCGGGCCTTTGAGGTCATTTAGAACTTCCGGTATCTTTTCCGGCAAATCTTCGGCGATTAGCTGCACACTACATTTTTTTGCCGCGTCGCTGTGGATCCAGACCGCAGCACAGGCGGCTTCAAAAACAGCCATCCCCTGCGCCATCAGTCCCGCGGCTATTCCGGCCAGCACGTCGCCGCTGCCTCCCGTCGAGAGCGTAAGCGGTGCATTGCTGTTGATAACAGCCCGGCCATCAGGCGCCGCAACCACCGTATCGTGTCCTTTTAAGAGAACAGTGGCGCCACTTAATTTGGCCGCTTCACGGGCACGGGAAAGTTTACAGCCGTCAAAATCGAAGAGCCGTGAAAACTCACCCTCGTGAGGAGTGAGCAAACATCTCCCTTCTATGGACGAAAACAAGGTTTCTGGATCATCCTCGAAGGCCGACAGGGCATCCGCATCGAGGATGACCGCCTGCTTGCCCCGCAATGCGGTTTGAACCAGCGACCGCGTCTTTTCGCCAACTCCGGCGCCAGGTCCAATCAATAAAGCGTTCTTTCGTTTATCTTCCATCAAAATGGCAAGATCGACCGATGAAGAAATAGGAGCAACTATGTTTCCGGGTTCCGAGGTTGAAAAAGTCTGAGCCAACGACGGAGAGCAAGCAATCGATACCAACCCAGCACCGGCTCGTCTTGCCCCCAACGCCGCCAGCCGCGCCGCTCCAGTCATAGTTCCACCAACGATAACCGCGTGTCCATTGGTGTACTTATGGGAGTTTTCATTGCGTTCGGGCAAAACGGTTTTCCATCGCGCCGGATCGTTTATCCAGCACTTGGGTTTGATTTCGTCCAACACGGATTCAGGTATCCCAATTTCTCCAATCGTCAACCGACCGACATGGCGTTTTCCCGGCAACAGAAAGTGACCGGGTTTGGCCCGGAAAAAGGTCACGGTATGTTGGGCTTTAGGCGCAATCCCTAAAATTTCTCCGGTATTCCCGTCGACACCACTAGGGACGTCGATTGAAACGACGGGTATATTATTTTTAATGATTTTTTCGAAAACGGCGGCCACCTCACCGTCAACGGGTCGGGCCAATCCTGCCCCAAAAACAGCGTCGACGATTAAATCGGCATTATCCAAAACAGATTTATCAAATGGTTTTATCCGGCCTTTCCACCGGTCGGCGTTTATCGCGGCATCTCCCCGCAAAGACTTGCTACTTCCCAGAAACGCGAGGTTTATTGACCACCCCTTTTTTTGAAGAAGACGGGCAACGACAAAACCGTCTCCACCGTTGTTTCCCGGACCACAAAGAACCGCCACACGACAAGGCCTGTAATGTTTCCTAATGACTCGCTCGACAACCGTCCCCGCCGCTTCCATCAGATCGATGCCCGGCACGTCCTTGTCTACGGCCGCTTGATCTGCGTGATACATTTGCTCGACAGTCAATAATTCGCTCGTCATTTCCCGTCCAAACTTTGAGTGAGCCCCTATCTTATCAAGGAGTTAGAGATGTTCCCACTGTTCAAAGTCATGACTGGAGAAAAAGTTTGTAGCGCTTTATAAGGTCTCGTGAAGTTTTGTAAGCCGTAAAGAGGACAATTTTTTGAAAATACTGGTTCTAGGGTGCGGCGTCGTCGGCACAACAACCGCTTACTACCTTAGTGAGCAAGGCCACGAGGTAACCGTCATTGACCGGTGCGAAGGACCAGGCCTTGAGACGAGCTTCGCCAACGGCGGACAAATTTCGGTAAGTCACTCCGAACCTTGGGCCAACCCGTCGACACCTTGGCGAGCCCTCAAATGGCTCGGCAAAAAAGACGCTCCTCTGCTTTTTCGGCTACGTCTCGACCCTGCCCTATGGTCCTGGACGCTACATTTTTTGGCCAATTGCACCGAAAGCAGAAGTCGCCAAAATACCGAAAGGGCCTTGCGCATAGCGAGTTATAGCCGAACCTGCCTGCGTGAACTGCGCGCTCGGACCAATATTTCCTACGATCAACTCAGCAACGGCATTTTGCACATTTACAGAGATAGCTCCGAGTTTGACGGAGCAGCGGCAGCGGCTGAATTTATGGTGGAGCAAGGTTTGGAACGCCGAATGGTTTCCGCTAGGCAATGCGTTGAAATCGAACCGGCTCTCGCTGCGGTTAAAGACGATATTGTCGGAGGGTATTTCAGTCCGGACGACGAAAGCGGCGACGCCTTCAAATTTACAATGGCGCTCGCCGACATTGCCGAGTTATCCGGCGTAAAATTTAAATATGGCGTCAGTATTCAACAACTGGTGACGGATGAAGGGAAGCTAAGCGGAATTGCAACCGATGCCGGTTTCTTTAACGCAGACGCCTATGTGGTTTGCCTGGGAAGCTATAGCCCGCTGCTCCTTAGGCCAATTGGAATCAACCTCCCTATTTACCCAGCCAAGGGATATTCCGTCACCTTACCGGTTGAAAATCCAGAGAGGGCGCCATCGACAAGCCTGACGGACGATGAGAATAAACTGGTCTATAGCCGATTGGGAAATCGATTGAGAATTGCAGGTACGGCAGAGTTTACCGGATACGATACGAAAATTGGGGTTGATCGACCGAAATCGATCCTGGAGAAAGCCCTTAACCTATTTCCCGGTTGCGCCTCACCGGAAAAAGCAGAATTTTGGACGGGCTTACGCCCTAAAACCCCGGATAGCGTTCCTATTATCGGCCGGACCCCATTCTCCAACCTCTTCCTTAATACGGGACACGGAACGCTAGGTTGGACAATGAGTTGCGGATCGGCCAAAGCGGTCGCCGATGTCATTTCAGGAAAAGAGCCTGAAATATCGCTATCCGGTCTCGATATGAGCCGGTTTTAATTTTCATAAGTCGGTCCTGCATGCTGAAAGGTCTATTGCAGGCCGAATCCAAATGGAATACTATCCGCGCGGGTTTATTCCACTTGTAAACGACTGACTGCAAGTCCCTGGGGTTACGGACATTTTTAGAGTGAAGTATTTCAGCGCCTCCGTATTGGGGATCGCGGCAAGCGCGATTCTAACGACAAGTGTTTCTGCTGCTTCCGGTTCAGCTCTCGAGCACCCCAACGCCTACTCAGCAACGCAAACAGCGCAAACCCCCATCGATTTCAGCTCAAACGCTACGGGCGACGTTTTGTTTTCCGCCGACAGTCTTACGCACCATAAGGAACTCGGTGTCATCGTTGCTTCCGGCAATGTCGAGGCTTCCTATAACGGCGAAGTCTTGATGGCCGATCAAATTTCGTACGATCAAAAAAACGATTCAATTACCGCTAAAGGAAATATTACCTTCCTCCAAAAGAACGGCGACGTCATTTTTGCCGATTTTCTAGAAGTCTCAACAGACTTCGCACGAGGTGCGGGAAAGAATATACGCTTGATATTGAGCGATGATTCACGGGCAGCGGCAGCGGAACTGATCCGGACGGGAAATCGCGATACGGTTCTTAAAAAGGTCGTCTACTCGCCGTGCAAACCCTGCGAAGAATTTCCAACGCGACCTCTTGTCTGGCAATTAAAAGCGGAAGAAGTCAGGCACGACCAAAAACAACAACGGTATGAATATAAAGATGCAAGTCTAGAGTTTTTCGGCGTCCCCGTTTTTTACACTCCCTATTTCGCTCATCCCGAACCCAACAAAAAACGCGAAACGGGCTTTTTGGCTCCGAGCTATGGCAACGAGAGCGACCTCGGCCTCTTCGTTTCCGCTCCTTTTTACTACAACATCGCCCCGGAAGCAGATGCGACCCTTACCCCTACTTATTACCCCAAGGAAAACCAACTTCTTTTGGCGGGGGAATATCGACGCAATACGACAAACGGCTCCTATGAATTAGACGGCAGCGGGACTTATATTTCGAGCAGCAACAAAGAAGGCGGCACCACGGCGGGCGACGAAGAGTTCAGAGGACACATTGCGGGAAAAGGTGAATTCGACCTCGATGAGACTTGGCGATGGGGTTTTGACGGCACCCATGTAAGCGATGACACGTATCTCAGGCGTTATAATTTTGATTCTTCCGCCACGGTTTTGAAGAATCAACTGTTTATCGAGGGGTTCCGGCAGAGAAATTATGCTGCCGTTACGGCTTACAATTACAGCGACTTAACCGACGGCACAGGCAATACCGACGTTCCATCTCTCTTGTTGGATGGGCGGTTCAACCATGTGGGCGCGCCCTCAAAGACAGGCGCCTACTGGTCGCTTGATTCTTCCCTCCTCTCCATCGCAAGGTCGGAAAGTCACGAAACGTTTCGGTTAGGAAGCAAGCTTAGCTGGGATCTGCCCTATACAGCTCCTTCCGGAGAAGTTTATCAGCTTACAGCTTCGGTATTGGCGTCCGGCTATTTTACCGATGGGGCAAGCGATCCGGAAACGGCGGAAAACTTTAATGGATTTTCCGGCCGCGTCATCCCTCAAGTCAGCATGGAGTGGCGTTACCCGCTTGCCCGGAAACATGGCAGCGTTACCGAGGTGCTTGAACCAATCGTTGGTATCTATATTGCCCCCAACATCGGCAGCAATTGGAAAATCCCCAATGAAGATAGCGGCGACCTGCAGTTTGATATTTCAAGTCTCTTTTCGGCCAATAAATACCCCGGAATAGATCAAGTTTCCGGCGGAACGCATTTCGATTATGGGGTCAAATGGAGCGCACAGGGAGCCAGCGGCGGAAGCAGTCATATTTACCTAGGACAAAGCTATCGTTTGCGGAAAGACGCTTCTGTCCCTGTAAACTCGGGGCTTGAGGAAAACTTTTCAGATGTCGTCGGTCAAGCAGGCATCTCTCCCAACCAGTTTATCGATTTTCTTTACCGTGCACGTTTTTCACAAGAAGACTTAGCTCCTATCCAGAGTGATGCGGAGATTTCAGCAGGTCCTGAGTCTCTTCGCTTAGGAGTGGATTACCGCTTTATTGATAGCTTGGCCGACAGCGGCAGCTACGGCGACCGTGAGGAAATAAGCCTTTCACTCAACTCAAAAATCACCCATTTTTGGAGCGGGAACGCTTATGCGACGAGAAGGTTGAGCGCTCCGAAAGGCATGCAGACTTTAGGGGGAGGGCTGACCTATCTCGACGATTGTTTCCAGTTCGACGCACGCTTTGATCGCAGTTATTATAGGGATCGAGATATCGAACCAAACGATACGATTGCTTTTCGTCTAACGTTTAAAAATCTTGGCGCTTTAGGGCTTTAAATAATATTTTTTTGAGTGTATAGCGGTTGCCTGTCATATCCGGTCATCCCTAACTTTAAGAAGTACAATTTGGGGGAATTCGTGAAATTTCTTTTGGCCGACGATCATGTTTTAGTCCGCGAAGGTCTCAGAGACTTTCTACTTAATAGTTTTAAAGGGTCGAAGGTTGTTGAAACCGGCTCCTTGGACGAAACTCTGCGCTGTTTGACAAAACCCGCAGAACCGTTTGATCTCGTTCTTTTAGATCTCTTGATGCCAGGAATGACGGGACACAAAAGCATTAAACACGTTTGTGCCTCATCTGGAAATATACCTGTCGCCATCCTATCGGGAACGGATACATCGCCGAAGAACCTGCAGGCCGTTTTTGATAATGGTGCCAGTGGTTTTTTCCCAAAATCAATGACAGGAAGCTCATTAAAGCAGGCGATAAAGCATGTTTTGAGCGGAGAAAAATTTATCCCTCCTCAAATCCTCTTTTCCCCAGCCCCCCCAAAGGCAAAGTCGTCAGCCCAGTTTCCATTGTCCAACCGTGAAGTCGAGGTCTTAAACCTCTTGGTCGAAGGGCTGACCAATAGAGAAATAGCCGAGCGGCTCGGCATCGCAGAACCGACAATCAAAATGCATGTTAAAAACCTATTTAGAAAAATCGGAGTGTCCAACCGCACTCAAGCGGTAACGAAATTTCCAGAAGGTTTTGAGTGAAAGTTTTTTCAATTTTTCCCCGTTTGGTAGTTGTTAATTCGGCAAAACAAAAAAAAACTACCCGACCTCAAAAAGTCGCTTGCTTTCATACCCGAACCCTTTTAAACAAACGCCCACACGACAGCGACCCCTTCGTCTAGTCGGCCTAGGACACCGGCCTTTCACGCCGGCAACACGGGTTCGAATCCCGTAGGGGTCGCCATTTTCCTTTTTGAGATTTTCCCCAAAATAGAATTTCAGAGCGCCCCTCCCAAAGGGGTGTTGTTTTGTTGCGAGCTGCACACAACAAAAAAGGAGGCGTTTTTCCCGCCCCCTCTTTCAAACTAGATCTCTTGTTAATCCGGCTCTATTCCGAGTAGTAGCTTTGAATGCGTTCGATTTCTTTTTTGGAACCGAGTATGACCGAAATCCTTTGGTGCAGGTCTGTTGGCTGGACTTCCAGGATTCGTTGTTTTCCGGTAGTGGCCATGCCTCCGGCCTGCTCGACGAGCAACGACATGGGGTTGGCTTCGTAGAGAAGCCTCAGCTTGCCTCCCTTGCTTCTTAAGTCGCTATCGTCCGGATACATAAACACTCCGCCGCGGCTGAGAATGCGGTGTACCTCGGCAACCATTGAAGCAACCCAGCGCAAAGTAAAATTCTTTCCGCGCGGGCCATCCTTGCCGAGCTGAACCTCGTCGATGTATTTCCTGATGGGTGCGTCCCAGAACCGTGTCCGAGACGAATTGACCGCATATTCGCTGGTTTCTTCAGGGATGCGCATGTTGGGGTGCGTGAGGATAAAAGAACCGATGTTGCGGTCCAGCGTAAACCCGTTCACCCCTCGTCCCGTTGTCAAAACCATCATGGTCGACGAACCGTAGAGCGCATACCCGGCGCAAACCTGCTCGGTTCCCGGCTGAAGGAAGTCCTCGACCTTGGGTTCCTTAACGCCTTCTGGACAGCGCAAAATTGAAAAAATGGTTCCAACCGAAATATTGACGCCAATGTTTGACGAACCGTCCAGCGGATCGAAAAGGAGAAGATAGTTGCCGCGAGGATAATGACTCGGGATCTGATAGACCTCCTCCATCTCCTCAGAGGCCATTGCGGCGAACTGGCCGCTCATCTCGTTTCCTTTAAGGAAAATATCGTTGGCGATCACATCCAGCATTTTCTGGGTCTCGCCTTGAACGTTTTCCGATTCAAGGGAGCCGTGAGTTCCCACCAAAGCGCCGCGAGCAACTTGGCTTGAAATCATTTTGCAAGCCGTAATGATTTCGTGAAGAAGTGCGGTAAAGTTTCCCGATCCCCCTACCAATCTTTGCTCTTCGATAATGAATTGCGTAAGGGTGGTATTTTTGTGCGGCATTTTGTCTCCCCTGCCTTGGTAAGAGTTCTCTTTTTTAAAGGGGTTCAGGCAAACAAGGAACCCGTAAAGTGGATACAATGACGGTTTCCGAGTTGAAAATGAAACTGCCGCCGGATACCGGCGGCATTTTTCTTATGGCGTGATCGATTTTAAGGAAAATTACTGGTGACGTGAAACGTGCCGCTTAAAGAGGTCCTTATCGTGCTCCAGTTCAAAAAGCACTTTAAAATTCTTTTTACGGAGATCGTCGCTGATACCTTCAACGTTAAGGCTCCAGTCACCCTGCATATGGAGATCGAGCCACTCTTCGATTTCTCTCACGCCTTCTTCGGTCTCATACATCAGACCGAATTTCATTTTACTCTTCTCAGCCATCTTCCCTGTCTATTCCCCAACTTTTAGACAAAATCAAGCATACATACCTTGGCCGTAATACCTTGACAACCTATGGATGCCCCCTTTGCAGTTATTTCTGCCTCCATTGCCCGGATGGCGTCAAGATATACTCACCGGGATTTGCCCGTTGAATAAGTTTTTGCCCAACGACCGCCTCAACCGCACTAAGATTTGTCTGATTCTTCACCGCAATTTCCCGGTATTTAGCGCGCCGCTTCAAGTTAATTTCCTCCGCCAACTTAACAATATTGGCCGGCGCAGAATTTTTGACGACACCCAAATAGCCGTTCGGTTGCTCGCCTAGAAATCCGGCTGCTTTGGCATCTTCCAATTCACCTGCATACACGGGGGATGCGCAAACCGCAGTAAGAAGAATTGCTAGAAACGCCCAAAATCTCAAAGTGTGCCCCATCGTTCTTTCCTTACTAAAAAAGCCCATCATCGTTTTTCAAAAGATTTTCGACATCCTTTTCAATCTTTACCCGAACCTCATGTTCAATTTTAACGTTCAAATTGATCGTGATGGGTTTATCCGGCGCCTCTACCTTGACGGTGGGTGAGCAGGCAATAACGCCGATCGCAACAAGCGGTAAGATTAACTTTCCAGTATTCTTCATTTCGCATCACCTGTTTGGCCACTCGCCAATCCCATCTCATAACTTAGTGTGTTTTTTCCAATTTCCGTTTTAGGGAATCTGGCAAACTAGCCCCAATCATACCGCGGCGGATCATATCACCCAATGCCCCTGTAATGGAAAAGTTCAGCTCCAGGGGGTATCCATTGTAAATATCCGGATTGTGGCCTGCCATCGCAATCCGCACCTCAACTTCCCGAGCCAAATCGCCGTTTAGCTGAACCTCAAGATGATCGTAGTGCAGATTTTCCAGGGCTTTCGCCAATAAGTCGGTTTCCTTCCCGAGGGAACTCAGATTGTTTTGCCCCTTCGCTGCTTGGTATTTAATGCTCCCTTTGTCATCAGATTTCAAAACGGCCTTTTCAACAAGCATCGCATCGCCTTCAACTCTAAGAGGAAAGATGCCTGACAGCCGCCCGTCTCCAGTCAAGCCAGAGATTGTTAGAATTTTGCATAGTTCTGCCAAATCGAGCTGTTCGGCAACCAACGCAATCGTGTGGCTTTGTCGATCAAGATCAAAAGATGCGTTTTCGGTGTAAAACTTGCCATCAGCAAACGGCCATGATGCGGTCTCGACAAGGATCGTTAAGTCATCAGCCAACTGAAACGTTGCCGTTATCCCTTTGAGGGGAACGCCGACATCAATCAACTCAACAGCGATCTTCTGACCTTTTGGCGTTCGAATCGGAAATAAGCTGTTAAAATTTAACCTGGTTGAAAGGCCGGCAACCTTCGCCACCGATGTATCAAACTCCATGGCATCCAGGATAACGGAAAGTTCCGACGAACTCGCTTGCCCCCACCCTATACGGCCATTTCCTTCCAGACGCCCCTTCACAGAAGATATCAGGCCCCCTAAGTGCGGAGCGTATTGGTTCGGCTGCGTTCCGCCTTGCGAAAAAATCAGAGGCTCAATTTCGAAATCGACACTGCCACTTTGTATATCCGAATGGTGCGCCCCTAAAAACTTTAACCGAACGGCATCCGCTTCACTGGCCTGGCCGTTGAATTTTAGATTATTTTTGCCATCGAGTTCGAAATTGCCAGAGAAAGAAAGCGGTAGTCGAAACGGAGCATTTCTTGACGTCTCCAAGCGGGCGTTTCTGAAAGTACCCGAGACGGTAAAACTCCCCTCATTCCAGTCGCCGACGAATTGTTCATACCCAAGAACAATTTTGGCTTCCGG
>Ga0070727_10000984_pt1 | contig 31621 bp, 28 predicted proteins | sample tdAd472_FD_66722 | JGI IMG/M metagenome (GOLD analysis project Ga0070727, IMG submission 66722) | Marine sediment microbial communities from the Atlantic coast under amendment with organic carbon and nitrate - tdAd47.2 | ecosystem: Environmental > Aquatic > Marine > Coastal > Sediment | place... | reverse complement strand
GACCCGGCGGTCGCGAGGTGCTCCATCCGCTTTTCGTACAGGATGCCCCAGACCTCGTGGTTCTCGTCGGTGTATTTGTCCCAGTGCTGGGTGATCTTCATCGAATCGACGTTGATCTGATCCGGGGGCAGCGGGGCGGAGCGGTCCGCTGCTTCCTGAGCGAGCCGGGCTTCTTCCGAGTCGATGACCGGTGAATTTTTCAACGCTTTGGCGGTCTCGCTCATATCCATTGCAACGGCTCCTCGTCAATCGTGGGGCATGCGTGCTCGAAGCGGCGCGCCCGCCTCGCTGGCATTATACCCGGTGCCGAGCGGATCCCGAGATCGCTCAGGGCATTCGGAAACTGGACCGTGCGCTGCCGGTGAAGCCGAACAGCCACTTCATGCGGTTCAGCAGCGGCCCGACGATGAACGCGAGTGCCGCGGTGTAGATCGCCGAACCGAGTTGGCTGCCGAGCTGGGCTGCAGCGTCGTCGACGATGATCACGTCGTACAGCGAGCGGAACTTGAGCATCGCGATCGCAACGATCTGAGTCAGGGCCATGGTCACGCCGGCGAGGACAACGATCGTGACGACGTTGCGCCGGAACATCATGCCCCGCAGGGTAACCACCGTGTAGGAGGCGAGCAGGCAACCGATCGCGTGACGACCGAGCACAACCACCGGCTCGGCACCCGGAGTTCGAACCAGATCGCCGAAGTCGAGCAGCAGACCGACGACAATCGCGGCGGGGAGCGCGTGGCGGATCGGCGCCCACAGCGCGACGTAGGCCACGAGAATCATCGCCAGCGACGGCGAGATCGACGAAGAGCCGAGCGCGAGCGCATCGCGGAAGCCCGTCTCGAAGGCCATCGCGATCCACGCGAAGATCGTGAAAACGATCCAGTTCATCCGGAGCCCTCCGGATCGCCGCCGGGGATGTGCAGGATCATCGAGCCGACCCGCCCGAGTTCCGGACCGGTCGGTCTTACGGTGAGCCGTATAAAGCCCGGATTCCGAGGCAGTTCCTCGACGGTCTCGACCAAACCGATCGTGAAGAACTGGGCGGGGTCGGGCCACGTCGGATCGCGCAGGAGCACGACGGCGCCGGGGACCAGTACCCCCTCGGGCTTGCCGACCGAACCGATGGGCTCGGAGACCAGCACGCCGTCGTCGGTCGCGCGGAGTTCGACGGTGACCTGAACCGCGGACCGGTCAGGCTCCCGAAGCGAGTCTTCATCGATCGGCGGCGTCACGATCGCGCCGATCAGGTTGGGTTGCATCCGCGGGTCGGTGATCAGCCGGATCGACGAGGTCGCCAGGTCGGTCGCGACGACCTGGCCGATGAGCTGCTGTGACGACGCCGCGACCGCGATGGTTCCGGGCACGACGCCGTCGCGACTGCCTCCACGCACCTGCACAAGACCCGTCGACAGGTTGATGCCCTGGCGCTGCGTGCTGAGCCGGCGTGCGCCAACGCTCGCCGGGTACGGCGTGCCGGCTTGGAGGCTGCGGATCACTTCGCGCAGTTCGCGGTTCTCGCGTGCCGCCTGCAGATGCAGGCGCAGCAGGTCGTCGAACTGCTCGCGGAGCTCTCGTTCGTCACGCTGGACTTCGGGCGCGACCATGGGCGGACGAAGCACGCGCGAAGCCTTCTCCAGCACTACCTTTCCCGGCGCGATCGCGACCTCGACGGGGCCACGGAAACTCGTGACCCATCGGGTGAAGCGAGTCGGCGCGAGCGCGAGGACCAGCAGCGTGAGCAGCGTCACTCCGAGGAGCGTTGCGGGACTCGGTGACTGCCTTGAGTTCCTCACGCAGCAGGTGCTCCCTGTTGGGCTGCGGGCTCGCGCTGCGGCGGACCCGCGGGATCAGTGGTCGAGGTTGCTCTCCAGCGTGTGCTTCCAGACCTCGATGTTCTCGAGGAAAATCGCGGTCCCTTCGGCGACGCATTTGAGCGGGTCGTCGGCGACGCGGACTTCCATGCCCGTGGCGTTCTGAAGCACGACATCGAGCCCGCGGAGCAGCGCGCCGCCGCCAGCGAGCGTGATGCCGTTGTCGACGAGGTCGGCCGCGAGTTCAGGTTCGGCACGCTCGAGCGTTCGGGTAACGGCTTCGACGATCGAGTTCACCGGCTCCTGCAGCGCTTCGCGGATCTCTTCGCTGGTCACAACGGTCTTGCGTGGCAAGCCGCTGATCATGTCACGACCGCGAGCTTCCATCGAAGTCTCTTCGCCGACCGGAGCGGCCGAGCCGATCTCGATTTTGATGCGCTCGGCGGTCTGCTCACCGATCATCAGGTTGTAGTTCTTCTTCATGTGGGCCATGATCGCCTCGTCCATGTCGTCGCCCGCAACGCGGACGGACTCACAGACGGCGATGTCGGCCAGCGACATGATGGCGACCTCGGTCGTGCCGCCGCCGATGTCCACGATCATGCTCGCGGTCGGTTCTGCGAACGGCAGGCCCGCTCCGATTGCGGCGGCAACGGGTTCTTCGACCAAGTAGACGATGCGGGCACCGGCCCGCTGGGCCGACTGCTCGACCGCCTGCTTCTCGACGGCAGTGATGCCCGAGGGGACCGCGATGACGACGCGAGGACCGATGAGGCGAGCCCGGCCGTTCACCTTGCGGATGAAGTAACTGAGCATCGCCTCGGTGATCTCGAAGTCGGAGATCACGCCGTCCTTGAGCGGCCGGATGGCGGTGATGGAGCCGGGCGTTTTACCGAGCATTTCCTTGGCGCGCCAGCCGACCGCCTGCCCGTTGTTGAGCACCTCGTTCGTGCCCTTGCGGACCGCGACGACGGACGGCTCGTTGAGGACGATCCCCTCACCGCGCACGCAGACCAGCGTGTTGCAGGTGCCGAGGTCGATTCCCATGTCAACGCTGAACCAACTCAGCAGCGAATGAAGCCTCACGCCGCGTATCTCCCCGAGGGACTATGGGCCGCCATTCCGTGGTCAGCCGCTTGTCTGCTCGTTCTTATCGGTGCTTAAACTACCCGATCCCCGGGGACTTGGCGCGTCCGCCCCCGCACTTTCTGCCGGGGGACGGGCAACGGGGACCGCGCAGGCCGATGGACGGTCGGCAATGGGCAATATCGGCGCTCCGGGCTTGAGGCAGCCAGAAGTGAGCGCGGCGCACGACGCGAAGCCCGCACACCCAAAAACGAACGCACCCGGCCGGGCCGGGTGCGAGAAGGTCAGCGTTCGTCGGTGGATCAGTCCTTGCCGGCGTTGGGCAGGTTGCGGATGTCCTTGCCGGGTTCGTGCAGCTTGAGCACGCCCATGGCGCCCTCTTCAGGGGCGACAACCTGAGCAGCGCGGAAGACGAAGATCGTGGCGACGAGCAGGGCGATCATCGCGACGAGGCTCATGCCGGTGTAGACGTTCAGAGAGGCCTTTCTTGCGCGCTGAGCGCCGGGCATCTGCATTCCCATCTGACTCATGATTCGGCTCGCTTTCGTTTCTTGCGTGGAGTAACCGGGACGGAGCCGGGAATCAGAAGGTGACGGCGGGGCCGACGACGGCGCCGGCCGACGGAGTGCGGCTGGTCGAGCGGCGCGAGTCCACGTAGCCGGTGGCGTTGTTCAGGTTGACCTGGTCGATGACGATCACCGAGACGAAGCCGTTGCGGTCGGAAACGCTCAGGCGGGTGCCCTCGCGGAGGCCGTCGCTGGACCCGGCGTCGATGGCGACGAGGACTCGACCGGAGGCGTCGGTGCTGACGTCGGTGACTCGGGCGCGGAAGCCTTCGGGAGCAGTGGGAGTGCGGGACGCGGAACCGCCGGAGGTTTCGCCGCCCTCCTGGAGGGCAACGATCGATTCCTGAAGCGAGCGGACGGTCGCCTGGGCGACCTCGAGCTGCGAGACGAGATCGTTGATGCGATCGGTCAGGGCGATTTCCTTGCGGGCGGAGCCCAGCAGGTCGTCACGCAGGCCGCGCAGTTCCTCGGCGCGGGCGGCGTCGAGTTCCTGAGCCGTTGCGATGAGGGTGGTGAACTCGTCGATGCGCGTCGAATAGGTCGCCTGCGCGGTTTCGAGGCGGGCGTTCTCGGTCGCGAGGCGGGCGAGATCGCCTTCGAGTTGCGCGATCCGCGTGTCGCGACCCGCGACGGTTGCCTCGAGCGAGTTGAGTTCGCTCTTCAGCTGGCTGGTTTCGCGCTCCGCCTCGAGGATCCGTGACTCGGCTTCGTTCTGAGCCGCGGTCGCTGCCGCATTCGCGCGAGTGATCTGAGAGGCGATCTCGTTCGCGTTGAAGGTGTACGCGATCGAGAGGCCGGCGAGCAGCACACTCAGGATGGCCGCGATGAAGACAAAGAACTTGGTCAAAATATGCAAGGCTTTACTCCTCAACCGCGTTCCAGCGGTCCGTGGGGTGGAATGTGCTGCCCCAGGGAAAACTCCGGTGTGCCCGGCCGGCCGGGTGGTTGAACCACGCCGTCGTACGGGGGGACTCTGACACGATTCGACTCCGACGACCGATTGGTTCCGTCGGAGCAGCCGCTCTCTACCGAGCAGGATCAGGAGGATCCCCGGCGGGCTTCAACCTGTCAACCCAACCGGGTGTCCGATTTCTGCACATAACCACCGATGCATGGCGAGCCGGTGTCGCACGTGGCATGAATCTGGGCAAGTTGGATCGGTTCGCCGGGGCTCAGCCGCGTTCGAGGGCACGCAGCAGCCCGGCCGCCGCGGAGACCCGGACGAGCGGATTCGGGTCGCTCAGGAGGGTTTCCAGCTTGGCAAGGTCCAGTCGGAGCGCCGCCTGACCCGCGGACCCCCGGTCGCGAACCTCAGCGGCGGCGGCGTAGAGGAAGCATGCCTGAGCGCGAACCGCCGGATCCGGTGAGGAGAGTGCTGAGTCCGCCACGTACACCCCGCCGGTGTCGCCCATTTTTGCGACGGCGGTCGCGGCGGCCAGCCGGAGTTCGATCGGCTGGAGGAACACGCGTTCGCGCGGGTCGCTGGTCTGAGGCGAATCCGCAGCGGGCTGCTCGATGAGCTCGACGAGCTGACGGATAGCGGTCTCGTCGCGCAACTCGCCGAGGATCTGCGCAGCGAGCACGGCGGCTTCGAGATCGTCGCGGACCGCCGGATAGAGCGCCGAGTGGATCACATGGCGGACCCGGTCATCGCCCAGTTTCATGAGCGCTTCGGCGGTCTGGAGCCTGAAGAGCGTCTCGTCGATGCGTCGGGCTGGCTTCTCCAGCGGTCGGCCGTCCGACCCTTCCAGTCGCTGGGGCGGCGCCGCGGTGTCGCGGAGCATGGGCACCGCGGAAGGATTGCCGATCTCACCAAGGATGTACGCTGCCTGCGCTCGCACGGGGGAATCGCCGGTGAGCAGGTTGTTCGCCAGCGGGGTCTGATCGACGGTCTCGCCGAAGCGAGTGAGCGCGTAGATCGCCGCCATGCGGACGTGTGGGTCGGTGTCAGAAAGCAGCGGCCGGAGGAACTGTCGCGACGACTGCAACCGGAGCTTGCCGATCGTCATCAGCGATGCGAACCGCACGCCGGGGTTGGTGTCGGTGAGGCCGGCACGTGCGACCGCGTCCACCCGGTTGGGGACGACTTGCAAGGATTCGATCGCGTTCGCGCGCAGCAGTGAGGATTCCGAGAAGGCCGCGGCCTCAAGCACTTCCAGAGCCGATTCGCGGAGCGTCGAACGGACCAGCGGCTTGTCGTAGTCCTCCAGCGGGCGGGGAGGTGCTTCGAACCCATCGAAGCCGACCAGCGTCACACTCGGTGCCGAGTTCGTCGCAGCGGTTGGGCCGGATGAACCTGTGCACCCGGCCGCGGTGGCGGCAAGCAGCGCAAAGATGGTGGTCGAGGTCGTGCGGGAGCGTCTGGTCATAGTTGCGGGCTCGGTTTCGGCTCGGAAGGATTGGTGTCTCGGGATTCTCGGTCGAACCGTCGGGTCCAGCAGGCGAAGCCCAGCAGCGCGAGCGTCGCGAGGGTTGCCAGCCATCCGGCGACGTCACCGATCCTCGCATATATCGTCTGCGCACCGCCCGGTAGCGGAACTTCCACCGGCAGGAGGTCTGCCGGCTGGCGCGGGGCGGCGGCCTTGAGCACCCTGCCCCGTGCGTCTACGACACAACTGATCCCGGTGTTCGCCGCTCGGACGATGGGCGTACCGAGTTCGATGGCCCGCCAGCGGGCGATCAGAAGGTGGTTGGCCCGCCCGGCGTCGAAGGAACCGAACCAACCGTCGTTGGTGAGGTTGACAAGCATGTCGGCCTGGCGTTCCGCATCGCCGTAGACGAGGCGACGGCAGACATGGGCGATCGTGGCTTCGAAACAGATCGGCGTGGCGATTCGAAGCGTGCCCGCTTCCTCGGTCTCGACCTCGAACCGGACGGGGACGGTCCCGGCGCTGAGATCAAAGTTCATGCCGCCGGCGGCGAAATCGAGCAGAGCCCGCTCCAGTGCCGGGAAGGCCGAGATGTACGGCATCGTCTCACCGAAGGGCGTCAGGAAGATCTTGTCGTACCGGGCTGGATCGATCCGGCCGTGGGCAAGCAGGAAGGCCGAGTTGTAAGAGGCGTCGCGATCGAGACGCAGGCCGCCGTCGGGCTCGGTGCTAATGGCGAGTCCGTCGTAGCCGATCGCGCCGAGGAGCATCGGCACGCGGATCTGGTCCTGCAGTTCGAGCAACGGCGCGACGAACAGAGTGCCGATGCTCCCGGACCGCCCCTGTGACCGCTCGAACCGTTCGAACTCGGTGATGGCTTCCGGCGAGAGCGTTGCGCCGGGGAACATGGTCTCCGGCCAGACGATCAGGTGCGGCGGCGGCTGCATCGCCCCGGCTTCGGCGCTGAGGGATGCCCAGGTGCGGAAGCGTTCGATCCGATCGTTCAGATCCCATGCGAGTTTGTTGTTCTGGGGCAGGTTGGTCTGAACGACCGCGATGCGCGCGGCCCCGTCGGAGGATGGCGTGGGAAGCAGCCCGCCGAAGGCGAGCAACAGGAGGCACGCGAGCGGGAGGATGGCTTTGCGCCAGCCCGGCGATCGGCTGATCGCGGCGTGTGCGAACGAAGCGCCGAGCAGCGCAACCAGCAGGCCCACACCGTAGACCCCGATGACCGATGCCCACTTCGCCAGCGGAAGGTCGGCCAGCGGGTGGGCGCTGAGGAACCAGGGGTAGCCATCGAAGAACAGGCGTCCCCGGAAGAATTCGACACCGGACCAGACGAGCGCGAGGGCGACGGGCTTCTGCCAGGGCCGGAGGCGCTTGGAACAGATCGCGCCGATCGCGACGAAAAGGCCCGCCCAGAGTGACTGGAGCACGATCAGCGGAGGTGCGCCCGCGCCCGACACCGCAAAGACCCACCAGTGGTGGTACGCCCAGAACGGGAGTGTTCCGATCGCGACACCGAGCCCGGTGCACCACGGGCGGTCGGTCTGTAGCGCGAGCAGGAACAGGGGGATCGGAGCGATGACGCCGAGCAACCCGAAGCCGACCGGCGGGAATGCGAGCCAGAGCAGCAGCGCGTGGGATGCACCGAGGCCGACACCGTAGAGCAGCGGCTTGGAAGGGCGTCGCGGTTGGGGAGAGGAGGTCACGCGGGCACTGTAGCCGAGGGGTCAGCGCGGGCGGGAGCTACTTGCCGGCGTAGTCGATGATGCGTGCGATCTCGTTGCGCAGTTCGCGCCGCGGCACGACCCGATCGACGATGCCGGCCTTCAGCAGAAACTCGGCGGTCTGGAATCCCTCGGGCAGTTCCTGCCGGATGGTCTGCTGGATCACGCGTGCGCCGGCGAAACCGATGCGAGCCTTGGGTTCGGCGAGGTGGATGTCGCCGAGCATCGCGAAGGACGCGGTGACGCCGCCGTAGGTCGGGTCGGTCAGGACGCTGATGAACAGGCCCCCGGCGTCGTCGAATTTCGCGAGGGCGGCGGACGTTTTGGCCATCTGCATAAGGCTGAGCGTCGACTCTTGCATGCGGGCGCCGCCCGAGCCGGAGACGATGATCAGCGGCAGGTCGTTCTCAAGCGCGTGTTCGATCGCGCGGGTGAGCTTCTCACCGACGACCGAGGACAGCGAGCCCATGAAAAAGTCGGTGTCGAGCACCGCGAGCATGACGGCACGGCCTTTGATGAAGGCGTGCCCGGCCTGGCAGCCCTCGAGCTGGCCGGTCTTGGCCTGTTCCTTCTTAAGGCGGTCCTTATACGGAACGATGTCCGTGAACTTCAGCGGGTCGATGGTGGTGAGGTTGGTGAACATCGGCTCGAAGGAGCCGTCGTCGACGAGCTGCCGGACGCGCTGCGCGCCGCCGACCCGGAAGTGGTGCTCGCATTCCGGGCAGACCTTGAGGTTCGACTCCATCTGCTTCCGGTAGATCATGCTGGAGCACGCAGGGCAGCGGAGCCAGAGCCCTTCGGGGACTCTGCCGGTGGTGGGGGATTTCAGTTCGTTCCATGTCTTTGGAGCGGCCTGAGTCATGCGCTTGCCTTGGTCTGTCCGAGCAGGCCCTGGAGGTCGCCCGGGTTGATGGTGAACAGTTCGACGGTTGAGCCTTCGTCGGGTTTCGGCCAGAACGGTTCCGCTGGCGCGGACGATTCGACGCCGGTCAACGACATCATGACACGCCGGACGAGCTCGTACTCGATCGGGCGGAGAACGATCGCGACCCGCTTCTTCGGGTGCTTGTCGGCGGCGCGGGCGATGGCCGCGAGGACGCGGGTCTGGACCGTGGAAAGAGCCTCGCCCTCGGGCGGGTTGATCGAGCCGGGGTCGGACTGCCACTGGCCGAAATTCTTGGGATGGCGCTCGGTGAGTTCTTCGCGGCGCAGGCCTTCCCAGAGGCCGAGCGACATCGCGCTGAACTCGGGGATCGCCTTCGTGCGTGCCTTTGAAGGACCAGCGAGGATCGAGGCGGTCTCGGTCGATGCCTCGTCCGAAGCGTGGAGGACGAGGCCGGGCTTCGGCAGGGCGTCTTCGTCGCTGGCAAGGCGCTCGCCCAGCCCACTGGCCCAGGCGCGACCTTGTTCAGAAAGCGGCAGGTCGGCGCTCCCCTGCAGCCGACCGACAGCGTCCCACTCGGTCTGGGCGCAGCGGATCAGCAGGAGGCGAAATGTGCTGGTCTTGGCCATGTGAGGAGGAGGTCGCGGTCTCGCGTTGGGTCCGGGTCGGACCGGATTGAGGCAAAGGGTACCAGCGCATCGGCAGACGATCCAAGGTCCATCCAGTCTTGATCGATGATTGTGTACGGATTCTGAAAGGTATATGCGATGTTATCGGGCGTCGTATCGGACGTTTTCGGCTGTATCAGCCCCGAATCGAGGCCACGACCCCCGCGCGTTTGCCGGGCTCAACAGAGAAAATCGCCGAAGCCGCGACAAGGACGTCGATGCCGGCTGCCCGAATGATCGATGCGTTGTCGGGCTTGACCCCACCATCGATCTGGAGGCGTTGGTCCTCGCGGAGTTGTGGCTTGATTGCCGCGGCTTTGTCCAGCGTCTCGGCGATGAACGCCTGTCCACTGAAACCGGGGTTGACGGACATGATCAGAACCAGATCGACGGCCTCGATGAGGTCACGCCGCTCGAGCAGGTGGTCGATCGGCGTCGGCGGGTTGATGGCGATGCCGGCGGTCATGCCGGCGTCGTGGCACGCCCGGGTGACCTCGAGGGGGTCGTAGCCCTCGCCGTCTCCGCTCAGGGGTGACATGCCGGTCCCCGCCCGCGGGTCGAGCACGGGTTCGATGTGGAAGGTCAGATGGTTCGCACCCGCTTCGGCGAAGGGTTCCACATACTGAACCGGGTCGGTGACCATCACATGGACGTCGAAGAACGCCTTGGGCAGCGCATCCCGGAGCGATCTCACGAGGGCTGGGCCCATCGTGAGATTCGGTACGAAATGGCCGTCCATGACATCGATGTGGAGCAGGTCGGCGCCCGCTCCATCGGGCGCTGCGTCGAGCACATGGCGACAGTCTTCGCCGAGGGATGCGAAATCGGCGGAGAGAATGGATGGGGCGACGAGCGGCGAATCCGGGCGAACGGTGAACAGGTTGGTCTGCTTCGGCATGGTGCGAATGTAGCCGGTCAGCGCGAAGCGGGCTGGCGACAGTGCTCGACCAGCGCCCGGAAGATCGCGTCGCCGAGGGCATCATGGCGGGTGCGCTCCGGGTGCCATTGGACCCCGAGGTAGAACGCGCGATCGGGCAGATCGACCGCCTCGATGACGCCGTCCTCAGCGCGAGCGACGACCCGGAGGCGCCCGGGGTCGCTGACGGACTGTCGGTGCCAGCTCGTGACCTCTCCCGCGGCGATCGGTGCGGGATCGATCTCCGGGATGATTCGGTGGACATGGTCGTCGTAGTGCGCCGCGTGGGAAGGCACGGTGTCGCTCATCCACTGATTGAGCGTGCCGCCGGCGTGGAGAGCCATGAGTTGCATGCCCAGGCAGACGCCGAGGACCGGGGTCCGTGTCCGTTGGTCAAGGGCGTTCAGCAGCGCCTCCTCGAAGGCCTGACGGTCCGGGTGTTCGCGGGTGACACGCGGGTCGGTCGGCTGGCCGTAACGCTCCGTTGCGGGGTCGAAGCCCCCGGTGAGCACGAAGCCGTCGCAGAGGTCGAGATAGCGGGCGACGGCGCGGTCGCGGTCTTCGGGGCGGGGGACGGGGAGGTGGATCGGTGTGGCACCGGCGCGGAACACGGCGTCGGCGTAGGCGCGGCGGATGCGAGTGTTCGGCTCATCCACCAGCGTCGTGATCCCGATGACGGGCGAAGAAACGGGCATAACACCTTGAATCGGCGATGTGGTTGATTTGACACGAACCGGCGTGCATCGGGTTTGACGCTGTCGGTCGGCTCGGCGAGAATCTGCAGATGGAAGACTACGCAGCGACGCTCGATCCGCTCCACGCCCATCCCATGCAGCACAAATTCCTCGGCGAGGCCGTCACGTTCGACGATGTCCTGCTCGTCCCGCGTCACAGCACAGTGACCCCCGGGACTGTCAACGTCGCGACCCAACTCACGCGCGGCATCCGGTTGAACATCCCGCTGGTCTCGGCACCGATGGACACCGTGACAGAGTCCTCGCTGGCGATCGCTCTTGCCCAGGAGGGCGGCATCGGCATCATCCACAAGAACATGCCGCCCGAGGCGCAGGCGCTCGAGGTCAGCAAGGTCAAGCGATCCGAGAACGGCGTGATCACCGACCCGATCACGCTCGGCCCAGACAACACCATCGCCGAGGCACGCCAGGCGATGTACGAGCACAACGTCAGCGGCTTCCCGGTTGTGGAGGGCGGCGACCTCGGGTTGCGGACCGGCGGCAAGGTCGTCGGCATCCTGACCGAGCGCGACCTCAAGTACATCGACTCGGGTTCGCAGCTCGTCCGCGATGTGATGACCAAGGACAACCTCGTGACCGCTCCGCCCACGACGACGCTCGCGGATGCCGGTCGCCTGCTGCACAAGGCCAAGGTCGAGAAGCTGATCCTCGTTGATGATGACTTCAACCTGGCTGGATTGATCACGATGCGCGACCTCGATCAGGTCGAGCGATTTCCTCGTGCCTGTCGCGACAGCCGCGGACGCCTGCGCTGCGGTGCGGCAGTGGGGGTCTTCCAGTTTGACCGCCTCGAAGCACTTATCGCTGCCGAGGTCGACGTCGTCACCGTGGACACCGCGCACGGGCATTCCGAGAACGTGCTCGAGACAGTCCGTCAGGTCAAGGCGAAGTGGCCGGACCTGCAGGTGATCGCCGGCAACATAGCGACGGCCGAGGCAGCGCGGGCGTTGATCGACGCCGGCGCGGACGCCGTGAAGGTCGGCATCGGTCCGGGCTCGATCTGCACGACGCGGGTGGTCACGGGCGTTGGCGTGCCGCAGATCACGGCGGTGATGAACGCGGTGAGCGTGTGCAAAGACGCCGGAGTGCCGGTGATCGCCGACGGCGGTATCCGCCAGTCGGGCGACATCGCCAAGGCCATCGCGGCGGGCGCGAACACAGTGATGATGGGCTCGCTCTTCGCGGGCCTGGACGAGGCCCCGGGCGAGCTGGTGATCAGCCAGGGACGCCGGTTCAAGACGTACCGGGGCATGGGCTCGGAGGGCGCGATGTTCGCGGGTTCCGCGGATCGCTACGGCCAGTCGGACAAGATCACCGAGGCCAATCGGCGCGGCGATCTGGCGCAGATCAAGTTTGTGCCGGAGGGCGTCGAGGGCTTGGTGTCGTATCGCGGGCGGCTGTCCGACTACGTCTACCAACTCGTCGGCGGCCTGCGTTCAGCGATGGGTTACTGCGGCTGCGAGACGGTCGACGCGTTCCGGCAGCACGCCCAGTTCGTTCGGATCACCTCGGCTTCGATGGTGGAGAGCCACCCGCACGACATCCGCATCACCAAAGAGTCTCCGAACTACTCGGCCGACGTCACCCGCCTCTAAGCCTCTGAGGAAGCACCGATGGGTCTGCTCACGAAGTCCAAGCATCGCAAGACACCGACCGAGGTGTTCCACTCGAACCACTACCTGCGCCACACCGCCCGGCGCCTCGAGCACCTCGCGTCGCTCGGGCTCGATCTGGTGAACAAGCGGGTGTTCGAGCCGGGCGCGGGAATCGGCGATCACACGCAGTTCTATCTCGATCGTGGCTGCAGCGTGCACGCATCGGAGCCGCGCGAGGAGAACCTGAGCGTGATGCGCGAGCGGTTCGCCGGCGATGGCCGTGTGACGCTCGAAGCGATCGATCTGGAGCATCCGCCGGCGGGTTCGCCCTCTGGCTACGACATCGTGCACTGCTACGGGCTGCTCTATCACCTGTCCGATCCGACCGAAGCGATCCGGTACCTGGCCGGCTGCGCCGGCGAGATGATGCTGGTCGAACTGTGCGTGAGTTTCGGCGAGAACGAGGCGCTGAACACAGTTGAGGAGACGCAGGCCCACGCGTCGCAGGCGGTCAGCGGCTACGGCTGTCGCCCGACCCGTCCGTGGGTTGAAGCGCGGCTGCGTGAGCACTTCGAGCACGTCTACTACCCGCTGACACAGCCGGCGCACCCGGAGTTTCCGCTGGACTGGGAAAGCTCCCCGCCTTCGGCTTCCGATGAGAACAAGAAGGCGCTGAGTCGCGCCGTGTTCGTCGCCTCCCGCGGGCCGATCGACAACTCTCTTTTGACACCGAAGCGCCCGTGCACGCAGCGACTGGTCTGAGGGCTCAAATATGGAACGCCGGAACATCTCCAGCGGGAGCATCTGGGAGCAGCGGGTCGGCTACAGCCGCGTTGTCCGCAAGGGCAACCACGTTTTCGCCGCCGGCACGCTGGCGGTCGACGAAAACGGCGAGGTCCTTCACGCTCACTCGCCGTACCTCCAGACGATCGCGGCGCTTGAGAAGATCGAGCGCGCGATGAAGCAGGTCGGGTCTTCACGCGGAGACGTCGTTCGGACAAGGATGTACATCCTGCACCTGCGTGATCAAGACGAGGTCGGACGCGGGCACCGCGAGTTCTTTGGCGATGTCGCCCCGGTCGCCACGATGATCGAGATCAAGGGGCTCGCGGCTCCGAACGCGCTCGTCGAAGTCGAACTCGAGGCGATTGTCGACCCGGAATGATCCGTCGGTTCAGGTGTTGAACAGGAAGTGCACGACATCGCCGTCGCGCATGATGTATTCCTTGCCCTCGACTCGCATACGCCCGGCTTCGCGGATGGCCTTTTCGCTTTTGAGCTCGACCAGATCGTTCACGCTGTAGGTTTCGGCGCGGATGAAGCCACGCTGGAAGTCGGTGTGGATCACGCCCGCCGCCTGCGGTGCGGTCGCGCCGGTCGGGATGGTCCAGGCACGGACCTCCTTCTCGCCGGCGGTGTAGTACGACTGCAGGCCGAGCAGTTCGTAGATGGCGCGGGCAACCTTGTGCAGCGCCGGTTCGTCGAGACCGAGGTCTGCGAGCATTTCGTCTCGATCGGCCTCGTCCAGTTCAGCAAGCTCGGACTCGATCTTTGCGCAGACCGGAACGACCTGCATGCCTTCCTTCGCGGCATGCTCGCGGACCTGCTGGGCCAGCGGGCCCTCACCGAGGACATCCGAATCGTCCACGTTCGCGATGTAGAGCACCCGTTTGGCGCTGAGCATGCCCAGGCTCTTCAGGGCCCGGCGCTCGTCGGCGGTCTCGAAGGCGTTCTGTTCCACGAGCACACGCGCCGGGCGGCCTTCGGCCAGCACCGGCTGCAGCTTCTTCAGCACGGACAGGCGGATGATCGCCTCGGGGTCTTTGCCTTTGACCGCCCGCTCGGCCTTCGGAAGAGCGGATTCGACGGTTTCGAGGTCGGCCAGCAGCAATTCGGTGTCGATGGTCTCGATGTCGCTGATCGGATCGACCTTGCCCGAGACATGGGTGATGTCCTCTCCGCCGGGCGCCTTCTCGAAGCAGCGGACGACGTGGCAGATCGCGTCCACCTCGCGGATGTGGCTGAGAAACTTGTTGCCCATGCCCTCGCCCTTGCTCGCGCCGGCGACGATGCCGGCGATGTCCACGAGGCGCAGCGCGGCGTAGATCAACTTCTGAGGCGGGATGTAGCTGGCGATCACCTTCAACCGGGGGTCGGGCACGTTCACGATGCCGACGTTCGGCTCGATCGTTGCAAACGGGTAGTTCGCGGCGAGCGCGCCCGCCGCGGTGAGAGCGTTGAACAGCGTCGATTTGCCCACATTGGGGAGGCCAACAATTCCAGCTTCGGTCGCCATGGCGGCCTGTTCTCCAGAGATCGGATGCGTTTAAGGGGAGCCCGGTCTGCCTCAGGCGGAAGCGCGGGCCGGGCATCGTACCGAGAACGACGCATCGAAACCGGTGTTTCCGCTGTCGGCACTCGGGAAAACCGACCGTTTCGTAGGGGAGTCGGGCCCCGTCCCGGCCAGACACTCATGTTCGGGAAACCTACCGTCCGATGTCGCGACGCCGTATCGCGGCAGAAAGGACGTCTGAAGGGTCATGCGGGAGGAGTTCCAGTTACTGACGCCGTTCGTGGCCGCTGCGGTGCTCGGGGTTCTGTGGATCGCCGAGGCGATCGTGCCATCGATCTGGCCGCACGGCGAACAGCGGGTGCCGTGGAGTCTTCGGTTGCGCAACCTGTTTCTGGCGGTGCCGAACGGGGTCATCGCGGGCCTGTTCGCCGGGCTTACGTTGCTGGTCACGCAGTGGACCGGGCGTGTGGACTTCGGGGTGATCAACTGGGTGGCGCCGCTCGTGCCGAGCGGGGCGTGGGGAGCGGTGGTGCTGGCGATCGCGGCGTTCTGCCTGCTCGATTTCTGGCACTACGCCTTTCACGTGATGGCCCACAAGGTCCCGCTGCTCTGGCGGTTCCACGTCCTCCATCACAACGCGGACAAGTTCGAGGCGACCGTCGCGATGCGCTTTCACTTCTGCGAGGTCGCGGTCCAGTGCCTGCTTTCGCTCCCGGTCTACGCGATCCTCGGCGTGTCGATTGAGCACGTGCTGCTCTACAACCTCGTCCTGCTCCCGGTCGCGATGTTCCACCACGCCGATGTCGGCCTGCCGGTCTGGGTGGATCGCGTGATGCGCGTGTTCATCGTTACACCACACATGCACGTGATCCATCACTCTCAATGGGAGCCGGAGACGGACTCAAATTTCTCGGCGGTGCTGTCGATCTGGGATCGGCTGTTCCGCTCCTACCGTTGGCGAGACGACCCCGCCACGGTCGAGATCGGCATTGAGGGGTACTCCGAGGAGCAGGTGCGTTCGGTCCGTGAGATGCTCATGACGGGGCTGGGGCAGCCAGAATCCGCTCCCGGTCGCTTCCCGGATCCGCAGGCGCTGCCAAAGCAGCTGCGCGTGAGAGACCGGAAGTGGTGGAGAAGCAGGCAGCGACGGGTGCGGCGCGTCGAGGCGTAGGTCAGGTCGATTCGAGTGGCTGCCAGCGATCCTCATCGCGCACCGCGTGGTCGAGCACCCGATCGAACGCCCGGTGGTGCATTTCGATCACGCCGAACCGCTGCGTGTGATCGTTCTTCATTTGCACATCCAGAACCGTGTAGCCGCAATCCTGAAGGTGTCTGCAGAGGCGGATGAGTGCGCAGGACGACGCGTTCGAGCCGTCGAGCGGGTCTGGCTCACCGTTCTCCAGACGCGGACGCGGGTCATGGAACATGGATTCGGCGAAGAAGATCGAGCCGATTGAGAGGCCGTAGACGCCTCCGACCAGGACGAGTTCGCCGGTGCCCGGATCGCGTCGGCAAGCCTCCAGTGAATGCGCGTGGCCAGCGGAGTGCAGGTGTTGGTACATCGCAAAGATGCGGCGGTCGATCCATGGGCGATCCGTGTCGGCGCGGGTCCGAGAGCAGCGTCGGACGACTTCCTCGAATTCGCCGTCTGTTCGGAACTCGAACTGTCCCCGACGGAGCAGTTTGTTGATTTTTCTGGGCACATGGAGCCCGTCGTCCGGCGTGAGCGGGAGCACCGCCCGGAAGCGGGGCATGTACCAGTGCACTTCACCGATCTCACGCTGGGTGTTATCGATACCGACGGCCTGAGGGTCCTTGCGGGCCAGTTCGAGCCATTCGTCTTCGCTTGCGCCATCCGCGCAACCGATGAGATCCAGTTCCAGATGGCTGATGGCCATCGGGAAATACCCTGTGGCAAACGCGTCGAGGTGGCGTTCGACCGTCCATCCCGGCACCGGCTCGCGTGGGTCGAATGGCTGCGAATGCTGACGCATGAACGGAGTGTATCCGCGCGGTGTTGGTGATCGACAGGAAGATCAGCACCGACGGGCTGACTGGCAAGAGCAGTTTGGTTACACTTTGCCTCTTCGCGCGGGTTTCGCCCTTGCGGGAAGAGGGAATCTAGCTCAACGGTAGAGCAGCGGCCTTTTAAGCCGTTGGTTCTGGGTTCGAATCCCAGGGTTCCCATTCGCACAGCAGCGCCGCCAAACGCCGCTTCCTCAGCCCGACGCGGGCCACACGCCAGGAACCGATGCCGAGCACCCCGAAGACGGAATCCGCCCAGACCCTGCTGGTCCTGCACGCCAACGCCAGCAAGGGCAGGCTCCACCTGTGGGCCGAACGTTCATCCCTTCACGGATGCTCCGATGACCGCCCCGAGATTCAGGGCGAGAACCGCCCGCACCCGGCGACGGTTGCGTCTGCGGAACTCCTCGAACTGCTCCGTCCTCTTCTGGGCGAGCACGCCGACGCGAAGCCCGCGTCGCTGACTCTTCGCCTCCCGGAGCACGACGGGCGTCCTTTCCAGTCGCCGCAGCTCGCGCACTGGACCGGCCACGCCACGCGTCAGAGTGAACTGGTCGAGGCGGCCTCTTTTGGCGACTGGGAGATACAGACCGTCGCCATCGACGCCGACCGCGCGCCCCGCCTCCTCGAACGGCTCTCGGAACTCTCGGTCCGCGATCACGACCGGGCCTTCGATGAAGAAGCCCATCCGAGCATGTCGCCGGGCTCAGCGCACATTGTGCACATCGGCGATTCGGCTCGCTGGTTCCTCAGCGCCGCCCGCCTCGGCGTCGCGCTTCTGGTCGAGCAGCGATTCGTCCCGATGCTCCTGCAGGACGACAGCGGGCAGTTGCAGGCGGCCTGGCGACCGTGGTTCAGCGATGAAGCGACAGCCGAGCGTGTGACGAGATTGCTCCGCTCCATGCCCGCCGTAGCGCGAGCCCAAATCGACGATCTGGAGCACGGAGCCTGGGCGATCACCACCTCGTTCATCGGTTCGATCGTCGATCACGCCTCCCGTCGTGTGCTCCGCGGCGAGGCGATGAGCACATCGCTCGCCGGGAAACGGGCCCAGCCCGGGGATCCGCATGTTGAATGGCTGCGCGGCCTGCTCGACCAGTCCGGCGATGTCAACGCCGCGCCGAGCGATCCGGCAAGGATGTTCCGGAGCGTTCGTCACTGGGTGGGAGGCCTCGAAGACCGAGGCATCTCCGGCGAGTGGCGTTTGCGCCTCTCGCTCCACGAACCGCTGCTCTTTGACGACGCCGACGATCAGGTCTTCGGCACGCCCGGCGACGAAGTGCTCTGGTCGATCACGTTCTCGCTGCAGTCGGTCGAAAACCCAAACGCGATCCTCGAAGCCGAAGACCTCTGGGTGCTGCGTGGCGACTCCTGCACGATCGAGGGGCTGCGACTCGACAACCCGAAGGAACTGATCCTCGCCGAACTCGCCCGGGCCGCTCGCTTGTACAAGCCTCTCGAAGCGGCGCTCAGCGAGTCCGAGCCGACCATCGTCGATCTGCCGACGACCAAGGCCTACGAGTTCCTCCGCGAGGTCGCGCCGCTTCTTGAGGAGCAGGGCTTCGGCGTCGAGCGACCGCTCTGGTGGGATACACCCGCCGCGCGCATAGGCGGTCGCCTTTCCATCCAATCCCCGGAACTCGATCCCGATGGCAACGCCGGCGGCACGCCGGGAGCGGTGGGAGCTGCCCGCCTCGGTCTGAACGCGCTGGTGTCGTACGAGTGGAACCTCGCCATCGGCGACAACCCACTGACGCTCAAGGAGTTTGAGAATCTCGCGAACCAGAAATCGCCGCTCGTGCGCATCAACGGTCAGTGGGTGGAGGTCCGCCCGGAAGACGTGAAAGCCGCCGTCGAGTTCATCCACGCCAACCCGGGCGGGCAGATGAAGATCGGCGACGCTCTGCGTATGGCGTTCGGCGGCGGGATGTCCCAGGCCGGCCTGCCGATCCTCGGGATCGACGCGACAGGCTGGGCCGCCACGCTGCTCAGCGACATGGAGAATCGATCCATGACGCTGCTCGACGTGCCCGAGGGTTTCAAGGGCGAACTGCGTCCGTACCAGCAGAAGGGGCTGTCGTGGCTGGCATTCCTCGACCAGATGGGGCTCGGTCCCTGTCTGGCCGACGACATGGGTCTCGGCAAGACGATTCAACTCATCGCGCTGCTCGTTCTTGAGAGAAACCAGCACAAGGCCGCGATCGAAGCTGGCCTCAAGGAAGACCCGGTCGGACCGACGCTGCTGGTCGTCCCGATGTCGATCGTCGGCAACTGGATGCGCGAAGCCCGCAAGTTTGCGCCCTCGTTGCGTCTGATGATCCACCACGGCGCCGACCGCGAGACCGGGGAAGAATTCGTCAAGGCCGCCGGCGAACACGACGTGACCATCACGACCTACGCCCTCGCCCACCGCGACCGCGAGATGCTCGGTCAGGTCCACTGGCACCGCGTGGTGCTCGACGAAGCGCAGAACATCAAGAACCCCTCGGCGAAGCAGTCGCAGGCGGTCCGCCAACTCGACGCCCCGCGCCGAATCGCCCTCACCGGTACGCCGCTCGAGAATCGTTTGAGTGAGCTCTGGTCGATCATCGATTTCTGCAACCCCGGCTTCCTCGGAACGCCCGGCGAGTTCCGACGCACGTTCTCCATCCCGGTCGAACGCTACCGCGACAAACAGCGGGCCCAGCAGCTCCGCCAACTCGTGCAGCCGTTCATCCTGCGTCGCCTGAAAACGGACCCGACGGTCATCTCCGACCTGCCCGAGAAGCTCGAGTCCAAGGAGTTCTGTCGCCTCACGACCGAGCAGGCCCAGATGTACGAAGCCACCGTCAAGGAGATGCTCGGCGAGGTCGAGCGCGCCGAGGGCATCCGGCGGCGCGGCATCGTGCTCACTACGCTCATCCGCCTCAAGCAGATTTGCAACCACCCGACGCTCCTGCTCAAGGAAACCGACGACGACGAGATCACACTCGCCGAGGGCGTCCCGCAGGCCTCCCGATCGGGCAAGTGCATCCGCCTGCTCGAGATGGTCGATGAGGTCATCTCCGGAGGCGACCAGGCGCTGGTGTTCACCCAGTTCCGCCAGATGGGCCACCTGCTCAGCGCGATGATCCGCCACACGTTCGACCGCGACGTGCTGTTCCTGCACGGCGGCGTGCCCCAGAAGCAGCGTGAGAAGATGGTTGAGCGGTTCCAGAAGGCCGATGGCTCGGCGCCGATCTTCCTTCTGTCGCTCAAGGCCGGTGGCGTGGGTCTGAACCTCACCGCCGCGTCGCATGTGTTCCACTTCGATCGCTGGTGGAACCCCGCCGTCGAGAACCAGGCGACCGACCGCGCGTTCCGCATCGGCCAGAAGAAGACCGTCAACGTGCACAAGTTCATGGTTGGCGGCACGCTCGAAGAGCGCATCGACCAGATGATCGAGTCCAAGGTCGCCCTCGCGCAGGACATCATCGGCGCCGGCGAGGACTGGCTCACCGAACTCTCCACCGCGCAACTCCGCGACGTGCTCCAGCTGCGTCCGGACGCCTACGACGAGCCGCTCTCGGAATTCGTGCCGAGCGCTGCAGACTTCGAGGACGCCGCCAACTGACGGCCCGAAGACACCCCATGCCCACGAAGAACGACTCCAACCCGAGCGACGACAAGCCCATGAGCGCAATGGAGCGGTACGCCGCCATGCAGAAGCGGGCCAAGGAAGCCGAGACACCGAAGGACGATCTCTCGGCCTACATCCGCAAGCCCGGCGGCAAGCGTGCTTCCACCGAATCCGGGTTCACCCGGCGCACACCGGAACGCGCGGAGTACCCCCGTCGGGTTCGTGCCGGTCTCAAAGTCGGTGCGGATTCATGGCCGCCCGAGGGTCTGTCGCCGTTCGCGGCTCCGTTCGTTGGAGCGATCAACGGGACGTTTTCAGAGGAAGTCCGGGCCGAGGCCTTCCGCGACTACGCGCAGAGGGGCCAGACCCGGGCGTTCAAGATCGAGGTCGGAGCGATCAAGGCCGAAGTGCAGGGGCGTCGGTTCAAAGCGTACGAAGCCAGCATCTCCCTCGAGCACGTCACGATCGAGCAGTGGGAGAAGGTGATCGACGCCCTGGTCTCCGATCCGCTCCTGAACGCCCGCCTGCTCTCAGGCGAGTTCCCGAACGAGATCGACGCGGTCTTCCGACAGCACGGTGCGGCTCTGGCGCCCGCCGAGGGCGAGATCATCTCGGTCACATGCAATTGCAACGAAGCCCAGCCGTGCAAGCACGGCGCCTGCCTCGCGATGCTCCTGACCGAGGCCGTCGATGCAGACCCGTTCATCCTGCTCGACCTGCGGGGCATCGCCCGCGATCAGGTCATCGAGCGACTGCGCCAACGCCGGGCGGTCACCAGTTCGACGACCGGCCTCGTCCCCGCGTTCAGCCCGCCTCCGCCGTCGGAAACCGGGGACGTCGAGGCACCCTTGGAAGCCATGGCCGGGTCGTTCTGGGACGCCGGGCCGGAGCTGCGCGGCCTCGAAATACCCATTCGCAAGCCGGAAATCAGCTACCCGCTCCTCCGTCGCCTCGGTCCGAGCCCGTTCGAGGAGGGCAAATTCCCCCTGGTGGGTCTGCTCGCCACCTGCTACGAGTTGATCAGCGCCGAGGCCCTCCGACTCGAGTCCGAACCCGATAGCGAGTCCGAGACCCCCGACTGATCCTGCTGACGGCCCGCTTGCTGGCGGTCGATCCGTCGTTTCGATACACTCACCGTCCCTCTCCACGAAGTGGAGCCTCCCGTGACGAGTCGGCGTCAAGCCGACGAGGCGCGGGTAAGGGTCGTGCCGACGCGGCTTGGCACGGTCCAGCTCTTGGGAGAGTCAGCCGCGGTCGCCTTCGTCGTTCGAAGGTGAACCGCGCAACGTGGTTCACCCGCCCAGTCTCCATTGGGCACGACATCGGAGGTTTACGCGAACGGGCAATACCTGTTCGCAATCACCACTGGCCCGTGGTGTAACGGTAGCACAGCTGGTTTTGGTCCAGTCGGTCGGGGTTCGAATCCCTGCGGGCCAGCTTTTCGTCCATTGATCCGGGCGGGGAAGCGCACGATCTGCTTATGAAGTCATTCTCTGCACTCATCCTGGCCGCGGGCAAAGGCACCCGCATGCAGTCAGACCTTCCGAAGGTCGCCCACGAAGTGGCCGGCGAACCGATGGTCCGCTGGGTGGTCCGCGCCTGCGCACAGGCCGGGTGCACGCGCATCGTGGTCGTCGTCGGCTATCAGCAGGATGTCGTTCGCCGGGCGCTCGCTGATGTTCAGTCCGAGATCGCGCCGGCCACCATCGAGTTCGCGGTCCAGAACGAGCAACTCGGCACCGGCCACGCGGTGATCGAAGCCGGATCGCTCTTCGAAACCGAACGCTCCGAGCAGGGCCACGGCGTCCTCGTGCTCGCCGGCGACGGACCGCTCATCCGTGCCGACACCCTGGCTCAGATCCGCGAGCGGCAAGAGTCCACCAGCGCTGTCGCGACCATGGCGACCTCTCGCATCGACGATCCGACCGGCTACGGACGCATCGTCCGCGACGCCGGCGGGAGTTTCGTCGGCATTGTTGAGCAGAAGAACGCCACGCCCGAGCAGCTCAAGATCAACGAGATCAACCCCAGCTATTACCTGTTCGACTGCAAGGCCATGTTCGACGCCCTCAAGCGCGTCGAGCGGAACCCGGTCAGCGGCGAGTACTACATCACCGATGTCCCGGCGCTTCTGCTCGAATCGGGCGAGCGGGTCGAGGTCATCGAGGCTGTGCCGCCGGCCGATGTGCTCTCGATCAACACGCTTGAGCAGCTCGCCGAGGTGGACCGCATCATGCGTGCGCGGCTTGAAACGGCCGGTTCGGAGGGTCGCTGATATGGCGTGGAACGACGCGTTCGGAGTGAAGGTCTTCGCGGGACGCCACCAGATCACGCTGGCGGAGAAGGTCTGCGAGCATCTGGACATGCCCTTCGGCCAGGCCCGCACCGACATCTTCCCCGACGGCGAGATCATCGTCCGCACAGAAGAAGACGTCCGAGGCCGAGACTGCTTCGTGGTGCTTTCCACCTGCGACCCGGTCAACGAAAACATCATGGAGTTGCTGATCTTCGCGGACTGCCTGCGCCGCGCGTCCGCCCGCCGGATCACGGCAGTCGTGCCGTACTTCGGCTACGCGCGACAGGACCGCAAGGAAGCCGGGCGCACGCCGATCACCGCGAAACTGATCGCGAACCTCATCGTCGAAGCGGGCTTCAACCGCGTGCTCACGCTCGATCTGCACGCGGCGCAGATCCAGGGGTTCTTCGATATCCCCGTCGATCACCTCGCAAGCTCGCCGATCTTTCTCGACTACTTCCAGAGCCGCCCCGAATACACCAAGAACCTCGTGGTGGTCAGCCCCGATGTCGGCAACGTGAAGATGGGCAACGCCTACGCCGAGATGCTTGGCGCCGAGTTCGCCATCATCGACAAGCGTCGCGTCTCTGGTGACACGGTCAAAAGCCAGCACATCATCGGCTCTGTCGAGGGTCGCGATGTGCTCATGGTCGATGACATGATCTCGACCGGCGGCACGATCTGCGAAGCCGCCGCCCTCGTGAAGAAGCACGGGGCGAAGAGCATCACCGTTGCCGCGACTCACGCTGTATTCGCTGGCAAGGCCGTCGAGAAGATCAAGGCCAGCCCGATCGAGCGCGTCATCGTCACCAACACCATCCCCCGAGAGACACTCGAAGGCGACGACCGCTTCAAGGACATCGAAGATCGCATCGAGGTGCTGTGCATCTCCAAGCTTTTCGCCGACGCGATCCACCATATTCATCACAACCAGTCCATCAGCGCCCTCTTCCGGAACTTCGCCGAGAGCAAACGCTGAGTCAAAGAGACAGACACACTTCCGCCGGGAGCGTCCCGGTTCTGAATGGAGATTGAAGTCATGCAAGCAACCCACACCCTGCAGGCCGAACGCCGCGAGAAGAAGGGCTCCCGCTACGCCAAGCGTGAGCGCAGCGCGGGCAAGCTGCCCTGCGTTCTCTACGGCCAAGGCAAAGACCCCGCGCACCTCAGCCTCGATCACAAGGAAGCCATCCGCTTCTTCGAGTCGGGCGAGCGCGTGTTCAACATCGAACTCTCCGAAGAGTCCAAGACGCAGACCGTGCTGCTCAAGGACCTGCAGTTCGACTACCTCGGCACCAATGTCGTCCACTGCGACCTGATCCGCGTCAACCTCGACGATGTCGTCGAGGCGAACGTTCACCTGCATCTCGTGGGTGACGCCAAGGGGCTCAAGACCGCCGGCGCGGTCCTCGTCCAGAAGATGAACGAGATCCCCGTCACCTGCCGTGTCTCGGACATCCCCGACGAGATTCGACTGGACATCTCCGGCCTCGGCGCCGACGAGCACATGACCGCCGGCGAGATCACTCTTCCCGAGGGCCTCAAGCTCGACTGCGATCCCGAGACCGTCGTGGTCATCATCGACGTAAAGGCCGAGTCTGAAGACGAAGGCACCGAAGGCGAAGCGATCACGGCCGAGGGTTCGGAACCCGAGGTGATCAAGGCCAAGAAGGACGACGACGACGACGAGCCCAAGAAGAAGGAGAAGTAAGCGGCGTCATCCGCTGACCGGATATGAAACTCATCGTCGGACTCGGCAACCCCGGAGCTCAGTACGAGCGAACCCGTCACAACGCGGGTTTCATGGCCGTCGATCGGCTCCGGGACGTCTGCGCACCTTCGGAGATCTGGAAGAGCAAGTTCCAGTCCCTGATGGTCGAGGGCAGGCTCGCCGAGAACGCCGATGGTTCCGGGGCTGCAGAGAAGGTCGTTTTGCTTAAGCCGGTCACCTTCATGAACCTGTCCGGCCGCGCGGTGACCGATGCCGTTCGGTTCTACAAACTCGATCCCGAAGCCGATATCCTCGTCCTCGTCGACGACGTCGCCCTATCCTGCGGCCAGATCCGCATCCGGGCCAAGGGCGGCACCGGCGGGCACAACGGCCTGGCGAGCATCCAGCAGATGCTCTCCACGAGCGCGTACGCCCGCCTCCGTATCGGCATCGACCCGCCGGGCATCATCCCGCAGGTCGATTACGTGCTCGGTCGGTTCACCGACGAGCAGATGGGCCAGATCGAGAAGGCGATGAAAACATGCGTCGACGCCGCGCGGACATGGGTCCACCAGGGAGCGATCGCCGCGATGAACGCCTTCAACGCCCCGGACGAGCAGAAGAAGCCCAAACCGAAGCCGGAGCCCACGGCGTCCGCGGCCGAGCCGTCTTCGGATGAAACCAAACAGCCCGGGGAGATCCATCCAGGCTGGTTCACCAACAACAACGCGGGCGATGCTCCGTCGTCCCGCTGATACCAATCACAACCCTGCTCCGGCCGGTGCGTCGGGGCTTCAACCTCAGAACCCATAGGGAGTTCACACCATGGCAGAGTCCAAAGGACGCACGAACAACTACGAGGCCATGTTCCTCGTTTCCCAGGCCGCCGCTCACGACCTCGGCGCCGCCGTCGATCATGTGAAGGAAGTGCTCGGACGAGGCAAAGCCGACATCATCGCCTTCAAGAAATGGGACGAGCGCCGCCTCGCTTACGAGATCAAGAAGCAGAAGCGCGGCGTCTACTTCCTGACCTACTTCAGCGCCGACCCGGTCAACGTCGAGATCATCGAGCGTCAGGCCCACCTCTCCGACGACATCCTTCGCGTGATGGTCCTTCGCTGCGACCACCTCAGCGAAGAGGAGATGCGTGCCGCCGACGGCCAGGAGCAGCTCGCCGACGAGGTGAAGCTGCGTGCCGAGAAGTTGGCCGCGGATATGGCCGAGCAAGAAGCCGCCGACAAGGCAGCCGCTGCCCCGGCCGAGTCGAGCCCAGCCGAGGAGGAAGCCGAGACCTCGGCCTGATCCGGCTTCTTCCTGTGCCGCCGGCGGTGTCCGGCTCGCACGGTCTGATACGATGGTTCCTCGCCCGGCCCCGACCCGCGGGGCCGGCCCTTTCCCTGTTCGAACGCCGGAGGCACGATGGCTGGCAATGTCAACAAAGTCCTGCTCATGGGAAACATGACCCGCGACATCGAGATGCGCCAGTTCCCCAGCGGCGGCAGCGTCGGCAAGTTCACGCTCGCCGTGAACGAACGCTACAAGGACCGCAACGAGCAGTGGCAGGAGCGCGCAAACTTCATCGACTGCGAGGTCTTCGGTCGCAAGGCCGAGGTCATGGCGCAGTACCTGGGCAAAGGCCGTCCGGTCTTTATCGAGGGCAAGCTCCGTCTCGACAAGTGGGAGGACAAGCAGTCCGGCCAGAACCGCTCGAAGCTGAAGGTCGTCGTCGACGACTTCCAGTTCGTTGATTCACGCGGCGGTTCAGGTGACGGCGGCCCCAGCGGCGGCTCGGGCTACTCGTCCTCGGACAACGATTCCTACGGATCGAGCCAGCAGACCTCGCCCGCGTACGAAGCTCTCGACGACGACGACATCCCGTTCTGAGTCGGAACCGATCTCCGACCGGTCGCGTCGAGAGACGCGCCCGGCCGATTCCCGCGATGCCTGCGGCATCGCATCTCAAATCGAGTTGGGGCCGGTGATCCACCGCGACGCAGCGTCGCGGGCCAGCTCCTCAACTTTCACCAGGCCCGCGATCGCGGAGCCACCGAAAGGACAGCCAGACCATGGCAACCAGTAAGAACGTCGAGCTCCTGCTGCTCGAGAACGTCGACAGCCTCGGCATCGTCGGCGACGTCGTGACCGTGCGCACCGGCTACGCCCGGAACTACCTCCTGCCCCGCGGCCTCGCGACGACGCCCTCGCAGGAGCTCATCGCCCAGCTCGCCGACAAGCGGGCCAAGGCCGAGGCCGAGCGTGCCGCTCTCCGCGCCGAGCGCGAGAAGATGATCGGCAAGCTCAACGAGTTCCGTTTGACCGTCACGAAGGCCTGCAACGACCAAGGTCTTCTCTACGGCTCGGTAACCCAGCAGGACATCGCCGACCTGCTCGAGCAGCAGGGCTTCGAAGTCGCCCCGCGCGACGTCCGCATCGGCCAGACCATCAAGCGGGTCGGCGAGTTCGACATCACCGTCAAACCCGAGCGCGACCTGGAAGCAACCGTGACGCTCGTCGTCGAGTCCGACACGCCGCTCGCAATCGACGAAGAGCCCGAGGAAACGGAACTCACCGACGAGGCCGCCGCTGCGGAAGCCGAGAAGGCCGCCGCAGAGGGCGACGGCGCCGAAAAGGCCGAAGAGGAAACCGCCTCAGCCTGATCGCATCGTCCGATCAAGCGACAACCGCGCACCAAAAAACCGGACGCCTCGGCGTCCGGTTTTCGTTTTTGAACCGTGAACTGGTGCTGCGGATCAGCCGGCGGGGATCGGCGGCTGGAAACGGACGGCGTAACGAGGCTCGGATTCGCCCTGCAGGTTCAGCACGAAGTCGGTGACCGAAACGCCGCGGTCGATCAGGAACACAAGATAGATGCCCGTGTCGTTCCCGTTCATGACCATGCCCGGCATGTCCTCACTCATGTTCGTCACCGGCTTCGTGAAGTCGTACTGGATCGTCACATTGTTGCTCGTATCGATGTGCACAAAGCCGAACGCCTGGAAGTAGCGGGACGACGAGCGGTCGTAGAGCAGCGGCTGGCCGCTGGTACCGAGCTGCTGCACCGCACGACCGAACACCGTGATATTGGGCTGCTTACGCTCCTTGAGCGGGATCATGAGGATGCGCTTGCCGTCGGGTTGCTCGAAGGTCTTGGCAACCGAGTCCGAGGCTCCAACCGCGCCGCCGATCTCGTCGGCACCGAAGGTGGCCCGCCCGCTGCGGATGACGAGTTGTGTCGAAGAACGACCGCGCTGGACGGTGGCGAGCGTGAGGCCTCGCTCCCGGTTCAGGGTGACGCCGAAGCGGTCCGGCAGCGTAGGGGTCTGGATGACCGCCGAGGTCTGCAGCGTCGGGTTGTCGGTCGCGACCGGAGTGCCGCCCGGCGCCGGCAGGTCGATGCCGCCCATCGAGATATCCAGCGCCGCGATGACCTCGCCGCCAAGGACAGCGGTGTCACGGGCGGTTGCACCCGCGAGCACCTCGCCGGTCTCGGGGTAGCGGGACACGCCGTCGAGCGAGCGACGCACGTTGCGGACGATGATCGAGTCCGGCGAGAAGCCGGGCGGGACGAGAAACTCGAAGCCGAAGACGTGCTCGCCGCCGCGACCGGGCGAGGCGATGGTCTCGTTCGTGTCGTCGAAACGGAAGCGGGTTAGAACGCCCGCGCTCTCGGTGGCCTTGGCGAACACCGCGTGGGGATGGATGGCCACGCCCTCATCGCCGTCGATGGCGATCAGACGGATCTGGCCGGGCGTGAAAACGATCTGCCCGCTCGCTTCGGCAGCACCGGCCGCCTGCACCTGAACAAAGATCACCTCAGAAGTCGAGCCCTCGGCGGGTTGCTCGCCCTGGACCGTCCGAACATTGTGCTGCCGGTCCGGGAACCAGCGGTCGCTCAGGAGATCGTTCTTCGCACCTGTTGTCGTCATCCGCCCCTTGATCTGGAACGTGCGTTCGTCGGGTGTCAGCGAGGCTCGTGCGACGAACGTCTTGTTGTCCTTCTCGGTCTCGAAAACCGCGCGGCTAAGAGCGGCCTGCTCGTGCAGGTCCGGTGCGTACTGGGCCAGCGGCGTCGAGGAAGCGAAGCCGGCGGTGCTGAGCTTCTCGTACATGGCGACGGTCATCTTGTCGACCGGGACCCACAGGCTCGAGGTATAGACGAGGTTGCCAGACTCGTTCTCGATGTATTCGTGGCCCATCAGTTTGTTGCCGACACCTAGGAAGTTCAGGGCGACGATGACCGTTCCCGTCGTGACGGCGGCGGAGACCACGCCGCAGACCATGCCGCCGATGAAGTTGGTCGCATCGTCGAAGTCCACATTCTTGCCGACGAACGCGTCGACGGAGAAGCGCAGGATTGCCAGCGCCAGGCAGAACGGCAGCAGCAATGCGGCGGTGGGGGCGATGCGTTCAACCAGCCCGTTGCCGGCATCGCCCGCGTTCTCCAGAATCAGCATGGTCACCGGTTCCCAGACGCCGAAGGCGATGGCACCGGCGGCGACCACGCACACCATGCACAGGAAGGAGCTGAAGAAGCCGCGACCCTTCTGGCTCGTGCACCAGAGGCCGGTGATCACAAGCATCATCGCGATGGTCAGAACATTGAGAATCATGTCGAACGGTCCTCTGCGTCGGCCCGGACGGCCGGGGCAAGTGCAGCGAGGGGAAATGAACGGATTCGAGCTCAGGCCGAAGCCGGAGCAGGAGACTTGCGATCGGACGAGCCGGAGCCCTTGGACTGGTTGTGCAGCACGCGCAGCACTTCTTCGACGCTGGTGTCGCCCTTGACCACCAGCTGCATCGCGGCGGTGTTGATGCTCGGTTGCTTCCGCTGACGGAACAGCGCCCGCAGTCCGGAGATGTCGTTCGCGGCGATGAGTTTGCGCGCCTCATCGTCGATGTAGTGCACCGCGAACGCGCCCACCTGACCGAAGTACCCGGTGCCGTTCGACACCGGATCCGGCTCGAGCTTGTCCTTGATGAGCACCTTGCCCTCGGTCCGGTACAGCGTCTTGACCTCGGGGGGAAGGCCGAGCTTCTTGAGCATCTCGGGCGTCGGCTGGAACGGGATCTTCGCGTTCTCCGACAGGCGACGGAGCATCCGCTGAGCGACCACGCCCCGCAGCGCCTTCGCCGCGAGTTCCTGATCGCCGACTGCGCGGCAGAACATCTGGATCGCCGCGAGTGCGGAATCGGCTCGCATGCTGAGGTAAGTCCGCGTGTGGTCGTGGTCCGCGCGGGCGATCGTCTTGGCGGTCTCGTCGTCGGGCAGTTCCGCGACGGCGACCACATCGGGGTCGCGACGCAGGATCGACCGGACGAGGGTCGAGAACTCGGCGCCGTCCTCCTGCGGGTCGAAGAGGTTCAGGCGCACGCCCTCGATCGGAGCCTGCGGGTCCAGCTCGATCGTCTGCACGTTCGAGGTGTACGCGTCGTGCGCACGCACCATCGAGTACATGGTGCTCGTCCGGCCGTTGTCCGGCGGCGCGGCGAGCAGCACGACACCACCGCCGTCTTCAACGATCTTCTTCAGTTCATCGAGCTGGTTCGGGAGCAAGCCGAGCTCGTTGATGCGGCGCTGCACCTGTGCTTCGGGGTTGATGAGCACGCTCAGAGTCAGGCCCGACGAAGTGCCCTTGGTTGTCACGCGGGCGGCCTGCGTCGCGCTCTCGCCGACGCCGAACTTCATCGCACCGCTGAGCTTGCGCCGACGGTCCTCCAGATCGAGGCCCGCGGCCGCCTTGAAGAAGTCGATCACCGCCACCGCCTGCTGCCCCGGGATCTGCTCGATCGGCGTTCGCAGGCCGTCGACGAGGCAGGTCGCTCCGTAGACATCTTTGCGGATGGGGACGATGTCGAGCTGCGAGCCGCGCAGGTCGACTGTTGCGCTCAGCAGCCCCTCGGCCGCGACACGCACCGCGTACTGCGGCGTCTCGGGTTGGGGTGAAGGCAAGCGCCCGTCCGGTGACTCGAAGGTCATCGTGATGCCCTTCGCGCTCTTGTTGGCTTTCTTCGACGCCCGGGCCTCGGCCATCCTGTCGAAGTCCAGCGACCAGCGATGCTTCTCGGGAACGCGGCTGTCTTTGTTCCTCAGGAACGCGTAGATCCCCAGATCCAGCGCGAGCACGACCAGCATGATCGGGAACGTGATGAAGAACGACAGCGGCGCGACGAGCACGATCGCGACCGCGACGATGCCCGCCACCAGGTGGCCGACGTTCCAGGCCTGGCGCTTGAAGTACCAGCGGGCGGCGTCCTTGTCGTAGATCGATGCGATGACCCACGCCCACGCGGCGACCGCCGCGACAACGAGGATCGGCTTCCACCACGACACGAGGATCATCCCGGCAGCGAGCGTGGGAAGGGTATTCAGCGACGGGTCCGTCATAGGCTGGTCCAGAACTCGTTGGGCGACCGGTCCGGCCGCCGATGAGGACGTGCCCCGTCGGGCGTCGTCCGGATGACTGGGTTTCTGCGCGGGGAGGGCATCGCCCGCGAACGAAAGGCCCGCCCCGAGCGGTCGGGGCGGGGCGGGGGCAGTTTAGCTGATTCCCTTCAAACGCATCTTGAGTTCGTCCGCGTTCGGGGTGGACTCCATCGCCACGCGCATGTGGATGAACTCGGTCTCGACCAGCTTCACCAGCGAACCGTTGAAGTCGATCATGCCCATTTGGCGCGACTCCTGGTTCTTGATGATGTCGCCGAGCTCGTTCTCCCGGCCTTCGGCGATGTACTTGGTCACCGAGGGTGTGTTGATGAGGATCTCGAGGCCCGGAACACGGGCCACATCCGGCTTCAGCGTCGGGAGCAGCTTCTGGTACACGATGGCCCGCATCTGGTACGCCAGGATCTTGCGGACCTGCTCACGCTCATCGGGCGGGAACAGGTCGTAGATGCGACCGAAGGTCTGCGACGCACTCGACGCGTGGATCGTTCCGAATACCAAGTGGCCGGTTTCCGCCGCGTGCAGAGCCGCCTCGAAGGTCTCCGAGTCACGCATTTCGCCGATCAGCACCACATCCGGGTTCTCGCGGACGAGGGCGCGGAGGCCGGTCTCGAAGTTCAGGCAGTCGATGCCCATCTCACGCTGGTGGATGGTCGCCTTCTTGTCCTTGAAGATGTACTCGATCGGGTCCTCGAGCGTGACGATATGGACCGGCTTGCGCTCGTTGATGTAGTCAAGCATCGAGGCGATCGTCGTGGACTTACCCGAACCCGTCACACCCGCCAGAATGACGATCCCCTGCGGCTGCATCGCGATTTCCGACATGACCGGCGGCAGGTGCAGGCCCTCGAAGGGCAGGATGTTCGAGGTGATG
>Ga0070727_10000982_pt1 | contig 31627 bp, 28 predicted proteins | sample tdAd472_FD_66722 | JGI IMG/M metagenome (GOLD analysis project Ga0070727, IMG submission 66722) | Marine sediment microbial communities from the Atlantic coast under amendment with organic carbon and nitrate - tdAd47.2 | ecosystem: Environmental > Aquatic > Marine > Coastal > Sediment | place... | reverse complement strand
CTTGCGGAACGCGAAAACAAGTCGGATGTTATCGCAGGCATCGACCTGACCCACGAAAGCGAAGAGGTCACGAATATCCTTATTGACTTGGCTCAGCGGGAAACCATGAACCAATCGGCTAGGTTTGCATCGACACTGGTCGATGAATTTAAACAGAAACTAAAAGTGTTGAGGCGGTCCCACCGGTTTGCCGGGTTTGCCGTTTTAAAGGCGCCCGATATCCCCTCTGTTTTAGTCGAGCTTGGTTTTTTGTCCAATCGTAGCGACGACAAGAACCTTCACAATCCGGAGCACCATGTTCGGCTGGCGACGAGCCTTCAATCGGCCATTGATGCGTACTTTACCAGGTTGGCAAAGCTGCAGATTCAATAGTCGCCACAATTCCAACGTGAAACAATTGTAGGAAATGGCTTTCGAACCTCTTGCCTTGGCCGCGCCTATCCTTAGAGTAGGCCGACCAGAAAACTAACGCCGGAAAACGATACCTCGTCATGCTGAGATCACTCATTGCCTTGTTAAGTGTTCTCACCCTGCTCGCGCTGTGTGGAGCGGGCGGCGGCGTTTATTTGTTCTGGAAGTATGGCCAAGGATTGCCGGATTATACGCAACTGGCCGACTACGACCCTCCGGTCATGACGCGTATTCATGCTGGGGATGGACGCCTTTTGGCTGAGTATGCGACCGAAAAACGGGTGTTCGTGCCCATTAAAGCGATGCCACAGAGGGTTATTCGAGCTTTCCTCTCGGCCGAGGATAAGAATTTCTATTACCACCCTGGCATTGACTTCTTTGGCGTCGCCAGGGCGGTGCTGGTCAACCTCAAAAATATCGGCAGCAATCGCCGCCCTGTCGGTGCGTCAACCATTACTCAGCAGGTTGCAAAGAATTTTCTCCTGACCAACGAAGTCTCGGTGGAGCGGAAAATTAAGGAGGCGATCCTTTCCTTTAGAATTGAACGCGCCTTTTCTAAAGATCGGATTTTAGAACTTTATCTGAACGAAATTTATCTCGGCTTTGGTTCCTACGGCGTGGCCGCGGCTGCATTGAACTATTTTAACAAATCGATGGATGAGTTGACCATCGCCGAAACCGCCTTTCTTGCCGCTCTGCCGAAAGCGCCGAATAACTACAATCCATTGACCAAGACGAGCGCCGCTGTTGCGCGCCGCAATTGGGTGATAGGGCGGATGCTTGAGGATGGCGTTATCAGCAATGCGGAAGCCGAGAATGCGATAAATCAGCCATTGATTATTGAAAAGCGGAAAGAAGCCGAGTTCGTAACCGCAGAATATTTCGCTGAAGAAGTACGTCGAGAGTTGGCCGACCGCTACGGAGAGAACGAGCTCTATACCGGTGGTCTTTCCGTCCGCACCACCTTGTCCCCGAAATTACAAAAAATTGCCGACGAGGAACTGAGGAAAGGGTTGATCGCCTATGACCGCCGACATGGTTGGCGGGGGCCGGTGACCCATTTTGACGTGCCCGGAGACTGGCCTGGTCGCCTGTCCCAGGTTGAACCACCCAAGGGGCTCGGCGATTGGCTTTTAGCCGTTGTGATGTCGGTTTCCGATGGAGCTGCTGATATTGCTTTTGCCGACGGCTCTATGGGGACGATCCCCTTAGCCGAGGTCCGATGGGCCCGAGAGTGGATCAAAGGCCAAGAAAGAGGGCCGAGTATTCATAAGGTTTCTCAGGTGTTGTCTCCAGGGGATGTCATCCCTGTCGAACGGGTGTTGGAAGCGCCAACGGCTAAAGATGGGGAAAAACCACACAAGTATCCGGACGATACTTTTGCTCTACGGCAGATTCCTGAAGTGCAGGGCGGTGTCGTTGCAATGGACCCGCATACGGGCCGGGTTCTCGCGATGTCGGGTGGTTTTTCTTATGAAATGAGCCAATTCAACCGGGCCACTCAGGCGGCACGGCAACCAGGGTCTGCATTCAAGCCATTTGTTTATCTTGCAGCGCTTGATTCAGGGTATACGCCCTCAACGCTGATACTGGACGCTCCCTTCGTCATTGACCAGGGACCGGGGCTGCCAAAATGGCGTCCAGCCAACTATACCAAAAAATTTTACGGCCCGAGTACCATGCGTTTAGGGATTGAAAAATCCCGGAACCTAATGACCGTTCGATTGGCGCAGACGGTCGGCATGGAAAAAGTATCGGACTACGCTGAGCGGTTTGGGATTGTTGATGATTTGCCGCCGACCCTTGCCATGTCGTTGGGAGCGGGGGAAACGACTCTCCTTCGTCTGACCACGGCCTATGCAATGCTGGTTAACGGTGGAAAGCGGATCGTTCCGACGTTTATTGACCGGATTCAGGAACGTAACGGCCTCACCGTTTTTAGGCACGACACCAGAGAATGCGATTCCTGTCTGGCGACATTTTGGACCAACCAAAGTGTGCCTCTTGTTGCAGATGTCCGAGAACCTGTTACCGATCCGGGGAGTGCCTACCAAATTGTTTCAATGCTCCAAGGCGTCGTTCAAAGGGGAACCGGTCGACGGATTGGGCAATTGGGAATTCCGTTGGCGGGAAAAACGGGAACCACGAATGATAGTTACGATACTTGGTTCGTCGGCTTCAGTCCCGATTTGGCGGTAGGGGTTTTTATTGGGTTTGATACACCGGGAACTTTGGGGAAACGCGAAACGGGGTCCAATGTCGCTGCCCCGGTATTTAAAGGATTTATGGAGCGGGCTCTTGCCGATGAGCCTGCGATCCCATTCCGTATTCCGTCCGATGTCAAATTGGTGCGGGTCAATGGCAAGACGGGACAACTAGCTCGCCCTGGCGACCGGAACGTTATCCTTGAAGCGTACAAGCCTGGGACTGTTCCAACTGGTGAAAGCGTTGTGATTCAAGGTCTTGGCTATAGCCAAGAGCCTGCTGGAGAGGGGCTTCCTTCGGCTGGCACCGGTGGTCTTTACTAGACGACGCGAAGCGTATAAAAAGCCGGGACGATCAATACGAAGAGGACGCCATGCGCGCGGAAATCGAGGCTCTGGCCGAAGAAATCAAGCAGTCGTTGGAACTGCTGAGGAGGCATCTTTGACTACGATCAGGCTGTTCGTAGACTAGATGAACTAAATCATCTCGCAGAAGACCCCAATCTTTGGAACGATTCGGCAAAGGCTCAGGAAGTCATGCGCGAGCGGACACGCTTGGATGCCGGAATCAAGGCCATCGACCGGGTCGAGCAGGGACTGGCCGATAACCTCGAACTCATTGAAATGGGCGAAGCTGAAGGGGACGACGAGATCGTCACCGACGCTGAAACGGCCCTGAATGAGCTCAAGGAATGGGCGGCGACACAAGAGATCGAAACGCTTCTCTCCGGTGAGGCCGACGCCAACGACTGCTACGTGGAAATTCATGCCGGGGCCGGCGGTACGGAAGCCCAGGACTGGGCGGAAATGCTGCGCCGGATGTATAGCCGATGGGCTGATCGTCGGGGCTATAAGATTGAAATTCTAGAAGAAAGTCCCGGTGAAGAAGCGGGAATCAAATCGACGACCATGAAGGTTTCCGGCCACAATGCATACGGCTGGCTGAAGACTGAAACCGGGGTGCATCGGTTGGTTCGTATTTCGCCATTCGACTCCAGCGCGCGTCGCCATACCAGTTTTACTTCAGTCGGCATTTACCCGGTCATTGACGACAACATCGAAATTGAGATTGAGGAAAAGGACGTTCGGGTCGATACCTATCGCGCTTCGGGAGCTGGGGGGCAGCACATCAACAAAACCGATAGTGCGATCCGGTTAACTCATGGACCAACCGGTATCGTCGTGCAATGCCAGAACGACCGGTCACAGCATAAAAACCGGGCTCAGGCTTGGTCGATGCTGAAAGCCCGTCTGTATGAGCTGGAGTTGCAAAAACGGGAAGAAGAGGCGCAAGCCCAACACGATGCCAAAACGGATATCGGTTGGGGACACCAGATACGGTCCTATGTTTTGCAGCCCTATCAGATGATTAAAGACCTACGCACCAATACGGAAACCAGTAATACCCAAGCGGTTCTGGATGGTGATTTGGATGATTTCATGGCGGCCGCGCTGGCGCAAAGAGTTGGGGGCGGTCAGTCCGCTTAAGCGAACTGACCGTTTTTCTCTTTATGTAGAGATGGTTATAGGTTTTGAGCGGCTTTGAGAACTGCGTCGACGTGACCGGCAACCTTTACCTTTCGCCATTCTTCGGCGATTTTCCCGTCGCGGTCGATCAAAAACGTCGAGCGTTCTACCCCCATGAATTTGCGGCCGTACATGCTTTTTTCTTTCCAGACGCCATAGGACTGGATGATTTCCAATTCTTCGTCGGAAACCAAAGGGAAGTTTAGTTCCTGCTTCTCGACAAACCGGTCGTGGCTTTTCACGTTGTCTTTGGAAACGCCGATAATCACGGTGTCCGCTTGTTCAAAAGCCTTTGCCGCATCACGGAAACCTTGTGCTTCTTTGGTGCAGCCGGAGGTGTTGTCCTTCGGATAAAAGAACAGAACGACCTTCTTCCCCCTGAGAGAGGAAAGGGTCAACGTCCCATCACCGTTGGTTGGCAACGTGAAATCAGGCGCTGGAGAGCCGACTTTGATATCTGTCATTTCGCAATCCGTTTTTGGTAATATATAAAAATGTGAACCGAGCATTTGGTTTGCATCATGTGGCTCTAGGATGTAAATTTTAGAACACATCTAAAGATAAATAAAAGGCTAAACAAAAACGGCTGAAAAAGCTCAGAGGGAGTGGTGTAAACGGCAAAAATGTCGATGCACTACGCATATGGGACGAACCGCCAAGAAGGCGCCCCGTACGGTGTTGACCCATCGTTCAATACATCCCTAACCCCGATATGGGCAAAGCCATTGTACGGAGAAGACAATGGGTTGCGAAGTAGACTGTGCAGCGGAATTACAACAGGCGCTCTATTTTTTGGGAGAGGGAAATCACCAAAGCGCCTTGAGCTCTATCAGACAGTTCCGTGACTGTTATTTGAACTCGAATTCTTGTGTCTGCCGCGGTGAAAAATGTGATGTTCTAGGGATTATCGAAAACCTGGAAAAACTGGAAGAAACAAAGCCTCTAGAAGCTGGTCCGCAAGGGGAAGAGGCTGAGCCTGAATGCACCGATATCATGCAAATAGCGCTTCATCATTTGCGTTATGGGCAGCCTGGCATTGGTCTGGCGATCATTGAACCCTATCGGGATTGTAAAAATCGAAATGAAAGCTGCCCATTCAAAGGGGAGGATTGTGCGATGGAAGAAGTCATTAACGGTCTTACTCAAATGAGGCACGCTTAAAGTATTTCATCTTCCGTAAATTTATGCCGGAGCTCGTTGGCGGGCGCCTCAATCATCTCGACGAAATGGCCGTAAGCGCGCGCGGCTGTTTCTTCCATGTGGGAGAGAAGAGAAGGAAAATCTTTAACTCCTGCTGCGCGGGCGAGAATTTCTTGCAGGGCAGGGGAAATTTCTTCTTCCCACCCTTTCTTAAAATACCCTTCGATGGTGAGCCGCAGGAGCCCTTGAATGGTTTGCCAAAGTTTGTGGGCCGAAAGCAGCGAGGCGCCAATTTGGGCGCCGATTAGGCCTTTTTCCGTCATGTTCCTTAACGCCTGAGCCGTGTTCTGAGCGAGAATGTCCGGGTTCTTGTTTGCATGCAGGAGCTGGAGGTATTGCGTGATGAACTCGATATCCACCAGCCCGCCTCTGCGGTGTTTAACCTCCCACATGAACTGAGTACCGTGTTCTTTGTTCATCCGTGCCCGCATATCGGCGACTGCGACAACTAACCGTTCAGGGTTGCGCTCGCGAGTGAGAACATGGTTGATGACGTTTTCGATCTTATCTTTGAGTTCCGGGGACCCGGTAATGACCCTGGCCCTCGTTAAGGCCATGTGCTCCCATGTCCAGGCGGATTCAGCCTGATATTGAATGAAGGAATCCATACTGGATGCAATGGGACCCGCATTGCCCGAGGGGCGCAGCCGCATGTCCACCTCGAAAAGGACCCCGTCACCGGTTGGTGCGGTAATGCTATTAATTAGCCGTTGACTCAGTCTTGCGAAATATTGCGTTGGCATGAGTGGTCGGCGGCCATCCGATTGCTCTTCGCTATCTAAGCAGTCATAGACGTAGATAAGATCCAAATCGGAGCTTGGGGTCATTTCCCGCCCCCCAAGCTTCCCCATGGCGATGATCGCCATTTGGCTGCCTTTAAGATCGCCATGCGCCTTAGAAAATTCGTCTTCGACCCGAGGTTTAATGCCGTCTAAGGCGACATCCGCGATATTGCTGTAGCCAATGCCTGCCAACTCAGCGTCGATCAGGTTGCGAAGACTTAAGACGCCGATTTGGAACTTTCGGTCGTTTGACCAGCGTCGTACTATTTCGAGATCGTCCTGAAAGTCTCGTGACTGCTCAAAGCGTTGTTGTAGTTCGCTCCTCAGAAAATCTCGGTCTGGCGGATCGGTAAAAAAGTCGGTGGTTAGGACGCTTTCCAAAAGTGCCGAGTGCCGGGCTAAATGCGCGGCCAGTTTGGGAGCCCCACCCATCACTTCGGCCAAAAGGTCGAGGAGGTGCGGGTTTGATGTGAACATTGAGAAAAGCTGAACGCCGCTTGGCAGATTGGCGAGAAACTCGTCGAACTTGTTAAAGGCCGCATCGGGTTCGGCCATTTTGGAAAACGACGATAAAAGCGCCGGCATCAATTCGGTCAGCATCTGCCGAGTTCTGTTCGAGCGCGTCGACCGGTAGCGGCCATGGTGCCACCCCCGAATGGTCGCATCAACGGCGGACGGATTTTGGAAGCCCAGTTTTGCCAATGTTTTCAGTGTGTCCGGATCCGATTCCCCTCCGGTAAACACGAGGTTGCCTTCAATCAGCCCCGAGACGCTTAGGGCAGGGGCGTCTTCAAACAATTCCACGTAGTGTTCTTCAACCCTTGAAAGGTGAAAAAGCAGTTCTTTTTCAAAATCGGCGATACCGTCGTAGCCGAGGAAAATTGCGATTTGGAGAATATCCTGATCGTCTTCGGGAATCGAATGGGTTTGACTGTCGTCGGTCATTTGAAGACGGTGTTCGATACGCCTCAAGAAGTCATAAGATTCCGTAAGTTCTTGCGTCGTTTCCGGCGTGACACGCCCAAATTCCGTCAACGCGGCAAGGGCGTCCCGAGTCCTGATCTGTCTCAGTTTCGGTTCACGCCCTCCCCAAATCAGTTGTTGGGTTTGGGCGTAGAACTCAACCTCTCTGATGCCGCCGCGTCCAAGTTTCACGTTGTGCCCTTTGAGCGCAATTTTTGCACCGCCTCGGTGGGCGTTGATCTGGCGTTTGATTGAGTGGATGTCTTGTATCGACGCGAAATCGAGATTCTTGCGCCAGATAAACGGCTTGAGACGGTCCAAAAACGCTTCTCCGGCCTCCAGATCACCGGCAACCGGGCGGGCCTTGATCATCGCGGCTCTTTCCCAGTTCTGGCCGATGCTTTCATAGTAAATTTCAGCACCGCCGACCGAGATTGCCAGTGGGGTGGACCCCGGGTCGGGCCGAAGCCGCAAATCGGTTCTAAAAACGTACCCCTCCGAGGTGCGATCATCGAGCGCTTTGACCAAGTTACGGGTGAGGCGGATAAAAGTTTGCTGAAGGCTTCCTAGATCGTCGGTCTGAACGACCTCGTCGTCGTACAGAACGATAAGGTCGATATCGCTCGAATAATTTAATTCCCTGGCGCCAAGTTTCCCCATGCCAAGCACGATGAAACCAGAGCGTTTCTCGGGAAAATCGTCATTGGAAATTTTGATTTTGCCGGATTGAGCGGCCTGCCGCAGGAGAGGTCTGGTCGCCATATTCAGTGCTAGGCCTGCAAAGTCGGAAAGCGTTTCCGTAATCGTCATGAGTGGCCAGTGGTCTGCAATGTCGGCGAGAGCTGTGGTGAGGGCGATTTTTTGCTTGGCTTTGCGCAATGCAATGGAAACGGTACTAATGTCCGGGTGTTGTTGGTCCAGTTCATGCAGTTCCGCATAGACGGATTTCAGTGCCGATTCGGGGCCGTCTTCAAGTAACTCGACTGAAAAAGCGACGTCTTTGAGCAGACAGAGCGATAAAAAAGGACTATTGCCGAAGAGGGCGTCCAAGATGCGAGCCCCATCCTTTGATGCCAGTATTTCTGCGCCTTTCGCGGCAATATTTTGCGGCGCCAGCATTAAGGCTTCCCGCCAATGTGCGCGGTTTATCTCAACAGCATCGGCGATACCGGGCGAAGGGAGTTGGTTTTGGCTGAGTGTTCGGTAAAATTCGGTCATTCTTTTGTTCTATTCCGTTGTATGCGAACACTGCGCCAAGGTTAAGTTGGGGTCAAGATCGGTTTGGTGCTACGGGGAAATGTATAGGGAGAAACCAAAAAGGATGACTGCGTGATACGGCAAACGCTCCGCGCATTGGTGCAAATTGTTGGCGGATTGGGTGCCGGTCTGGCGATCGTGATGGGCTATGCCGGCTGGAAGCTTTCCAGCGGGCCGATTTCTCTACCGTTTCTAACCCCTTATGTGGAAGCGGCGCTATCACCCGAGAAAGCTGGGTTCAAGGTGACCATCAGCGATACCATCCTTACCTGGGGTGGATGGCGTCGAAATCTCGATGTGAGGGTGCGAGGCGCAAAGATCGTCGACACTGAAGGTGGCTTGGTCGCGGCGATTCCTGAGTTGTCCGTATCGGCAAGCGCCAGGGCGCTTTTGAAGGGAACTTTTGCCCCTCGAACGATTGAATTGTTTTCACCGCGCTTGCGGTTGATCAGAACCGTTGATGGTGACATATCGGTGGGTTTCGGCGAGAGCGACGCAAAAGGTTCAGGCGCTTCCGACGACGCATTCAACGCTTTTCTGGCTAAGGCTATTCGGACATTGAGTTCCGACCCGGACCCGGAAAAGCCCCTGACCTTTATCCGGCGCATCAGCATCGTAAACGCCGATTTGGTGATTGTTGATATCGGCTCCGGGCGGTCGTGGGTCGCTCCAGGAAGCGAGCTTTACGTTAGCCGGGACCCGGAAGGAATTCATGCGGAGACTTCGCTATCCTTGGAGGTCGATGACAAAACCCTGCAGGTGACCGGCGTTGCCAATTACGGACTAGAAACCAAAAGGGCCGATTTCGGCGTCGATTTCAATCGTATACTCCCTGCGGCTCTATCCAAGCTGTCTCCTGAATTTTCTAAGCTGTCGGGCGTCACTATTCCACTAGGGGGAACCATCGCAGGCACCTTCACGGAAGATTGGAGTTTGAGCGAAATCACCTTCTCGCTTCATGGCGGCAAAGGGGAACTGGCATTACCGGAGCCCTTCCCGCAGACGCTACAAGTCGAAGAAGTCCTTATGGATGGGTTGTATGATCAGGCAACCGGAGAAACGACGGTTAATGAGTTCGCCGTCGTTTTTGACGGAGCAAACCATTTTGAAATTCCTGCCCCGGTTTCCCATTCGATGCCTCTGCGAAGCATTTCTGGCCGGTTTACCTATCAAAAGGCTGCAACGGGTCACCTCTCGGTTGAAGACCTTACGGTCGACTTGGGCGGACCGCGGGCAAATCTAAAAGCGAGGGTCGATGGAATTGGCGGCGAGTTGACGATCGAAGCAAAGGGGGACTTGAACAATGTGCCGATGAGCGATGTCGGCCTTTATTGGCCGAAGTCGCTTGGTACGGATGCTTGGGATTGGGTGACGAAACACCTTTCAGATGGCGAGATTAGTAAAGCCAGGGCCCAGGTCGTTGCAAAACTAGGACTGGACGGTGAGGTTGAGGTTTCCGAACTGTCCGGTGATATGAGTGCGGCAGGCGTAACCGTGGATTATCTTCCGCCCATGCCGAAAGGAACCAATGCCAGTGCTTACGCGAAGTTTGATGCCAAACGCTTTGATATTGATATTCTTGGTGGAATGACCAAAGGGCTTTCCGTCAAGGAAGGCTACGTCAAAATCCGTGATTTGGATAAATACGATCAAACGGCGGAGATACATCTGGTAGTCGAAGGGCCCGTCAAAGACGCACTGGAATTAATTGATAGTAAACCGCTTGAATTCGCAAGCGCCCTTGGGATTGACCCGTCTAACACCGAGGGGCAGGCAACCTCGGAGCTCGATCTTAAATTTTTGCTCATTGACGATCTAACGTTTGATCAAGTGGACGTTTCGGCCTCTTCCGAGCTTCGGGACGTGGGGATCGATAACGTTATCCTTGGGCTTGGGATTTCAGACGGCAAAATGTCCCTCAAGGCGACCAGGGATTCTATGGATATTGGTGGGGTCAGCACCATTGGTAGTATTCCTGTCACGCTGCGCTGGCGAGAGAATTTTACCGAAGACGCTCCATTTGTTTCGCGGTACTCGCTTACTGGAGAAGTTGATCAAAAACAACTGACCGAGGAGTTGAAGCTCGATTTTCCCCCGTTCTCAGGCGGGTATCTTGGGGGAGTCACGGCTGCAGATGTCGTCGTTACGCGGTTTAAAGACGATAAGTCCAAGATGGCGGCCGCTCTCGACCTAACCGGAACGGATCTCGCGCTTCCGCTTTTTGAGTGGCATAAGCCGGCAGGTGAGCAGGGGCAGGCGAATGTTGAGATATCAATCGAATCCGGCGTGGTTAAACGTGTCGACCATTTTGATGTCAAAACCGAGCAGTTGAGCGCGGACGGTCGTATCGTCCTAAACCAGGAAGGAAATGCCCTAAAGGAAGTGCGGGTCAATCACCTCAAACGAGGTAGAACCGATGTGCGTGGGGTTGTCGTTCCCGACGGTAAAGGGGGATGGGACATCGATCTCGACGGAGAAGGCTTGGACTTGACCGCGGTTCGCCGGTCTTTGTTCGATGGGCAAAAAGGCGCTTTAGCAAAGATGGGCGATACAAAGATGCCCCCCCTCCTTTTTTCGTTCAGCCTCGGGAATGTTTGGTTGGGAGTTGATCGCCTTTTAAAGCAGGCGACAGGCGCGTTCGCTTATGACGGTAATGTTTGGAAATCGGCCGTCCTACAGGGGACGGTTGGACAGGACAATGTCGTGCGGTTGCTTATCCAACCGGAAGGAAAAAAGAGGTCGCTTTTAATTACTTCGGATAATGCGGGCAGTAGCCTCAACGTGTTGGACTTAATGGATAACATGGTTGGGGGGAAGCTTGAACTGACTGGGACGTTCGATGACACCTTGCCGGGGTCGCCACTGAGCGGTCGACTGAATGTAACGGATTTTCGCGTAACCCGGATGCCGGTCCTCGCTCACCTGGTGTCTTTGATCGGTTTGACGGGAATTTTGGAGGCGATGGGCGGTGAGGGGTTATCCTTTAATACATTGGATGCACCCTTTAAGCATAACCAAGGCGTTCTTGAACTTAATGACGCCAAGGCGAACGGAACGTCCTTGGGGCTGACGGCGTCGGGTAGTATCTACACCGATGCGGAATTTATCGACTTGAAGGGAACGATCGTTCCCGCCTACCTTGTCAATAGCTTGCTGGGCCGCATTCCCGTGATCGGAGCTCTATTCAGCGGCGGAGAAGAAGGCGGGGGAATATTCGCCGCAAACTATGAGGTAACGGGGGCCTTGACGAAGCCGGTGGCGAAGGTTGATCCTTTAACCGCATTGGCGCCTGGTTTCTTACGTAACATCTTTAAAGGTGCGGACGTGCTCCCGCCAGGTTACGAAGACGGCGTTGATCTGCCAGACTATTACTTTGAATAGGACGCGTTGTGAGCGGACGAAACGATCTTGATATGAAGGCCCTGAAAAAGAAGTTGCTGGATGAAAGAGAGCTTCTTTTGGAGGACGAAGCGAAGACGCAAGACGACCGGAAGGCCGTCGAACTCGATCAGACGAAGGTTGGGCGTCTATCGCGCATGGATGCGCTACAGGTTCAGGCCATGGCCGTGGAAACCGAGCGGAGGCGTGTGGTTGAGCTTGAGCGGATTGAGGCCGCGTTAAAACGGATGGATGACGGGGACTACGGCTACTGCATTGCATGCGATGCCGATATTCCCGTCAAACGCCTCGATTTAGACCCTGCAACGCCGCTTTGCGTCAAATGTGCCGAAAGAAGCCAGCACTAATCCGGTGATGATTATCGCCGGAAGTATATCAAACAGGTTTTACCAGAGCGTGACGCTTTTTCCCCGCCGATAGTTTAATGACGCCGTCGCCGGTTACATCGCTCGAGGATATAACCTGGGTTTCCGCTTCAATTTTTTGATCGTTCAGCTTTGCGCCGCCGCCTTTGATCAAGCGACGGGCCTCGCCGCCCGATTTCGCCAAGCCTGCCGAAGCAAGCAAGGAAAATGCCGGAATTCCCTCGTCGAGTTTTGACTTTTCGATTTCAATCGTCGGCAGATCGTCGCCAAGGGCGCCTTCCTCAAACGTCTTTCTAGCGGTTTCGGCGGCGGTAATGGCGGCTGCTTCACCGTGGCAAAGGCGGGTCGTTTCGTCGGCGAGGCGTTTTTTGATCGCGTTGATTTCCGCACCTTGCGCTTTTTCCAGATCGGAAATTTCGTCAAGCGGAAGGTCGGTAAACAGACGAAGGAAGCGCCCGACGTCGGCGTCTTCGGTATTGCGCCAGTATTGCCAGTACTCGTAAGGGCTGAGCATTTCCTCGTTCAGCCAAACGGCGCCGTCGGCAGTTTTCCCCATTTTGGCGCCCGATGCCGTGGTCATCAGCGGAACGGTTAGGCCATAGGCCTGTTTGCCGTCAACCCTGCGAGTCAACTCGACGCCGTTGATGATGTTTCCCCATTGATCGGAGCCGCCCATTTGGAGAACGCAATTGTTCCGGCGATTGAGCTCCAGGAAGTCGTACCCTTGGAGAATCATGTAGTTGAACTCCAAGAAGGTGAGCGGTTGTTCCCGTTCCAGCCTCAGTTTCACCGAGTCGAACGTCATCATCCGGTTGATCGTAAAGTGAGGGCCGTAATCCCTTAGAAAATCGATGTAATTTAGGTTTCGAAGCCAGTCGTCATTGTTAACCATGACCGCATCGGTTGGCCCATCGCCAAAGGTAAGAAATTTGGCGAAGACTTTTTTGATGCCGACCATATTTTCGGCAATCTTTTCGTCGGTTAGAAGCTTGCGAGACTCATCTTTGCCCGAAGGGTCGCCGACCTTGGTCGTGCCGCCGCCCATCAGTACGATGGGTTTGTTGCCTGTCTGTTGGAACAGGCGCAGCAGCATGATAGGAACCATGGAGCCGACATGCAGGCTGGGAGCGGTGCAGTCAAAGCCGATGTAGGCGGTTACCGGGCCCTGCGAGGCGAGTTCATCCAAAGCCTCAAGGTCGGTGCATTGATGGAGAAAACCGCGTTCGACAACGGCGCGCACGAAATCTGATTTATAGGTGGTCATGGGGCGTCCCAGCCTTGCATGATGATGTTTGTAAGTCGAAAGAATTTCCGGTAGTTGTCCGGAAGGCGCTTTCGTTAGCACAATCGGTGCAGCGGCACAACGCGCTAAACATTGGAGTGATTGGGGGCTAGCAACTTGAAAACCTGTCTCGGACTGATGAGCGGTACGTCCTTGGACGGAATCGATGTTGCTTGGTTGCGCACCGATGGCGATATGGTTTGCGAAACGGGGCCATGGGCGACCTATCCCTACGGCGAGGGCGACAGAAAAACCATTGGGTCCGCCTTTGGCCAAAAAGAGATCAATGCCGATATTGAACGGCTGGTTACCGCTCAACATGCGGCGGCGGTTAATCGCTTCCTTAATGAGCAGGGAATTGAAGCTGGAGCGATTGATTTGATCGGATTTCACGGTCAAACAACGTTTCATGACCCAACTCACGGCCTAACCGTTCAGCTCGGTGATGGCGGTTTGTTGGCAGAAATGACGGGAATCGACGTGGTTTCTGATTTTCGAAGCGCCGACGTTGCGGCTGGCGGTGAAGGGGCGCCTTTCGCGCCACTCTATCACGCTGCATTGGCGAGCCAGCTAGAAAAGCCCTTGGCTGTCTTGAATGTCGGTGGAGTTGCCAATGTTACCTGGATCGGGGAGCGTGTCGACGACCTGCTGGCCTTCGATACGGGGCCGGGGAATGCTTTGTTGGACGATTGGTGTCTTGTTAGGCGAGGGCACGGTTGCGACAGAGATGGCCTTTTGGCCTTTTCGGGGCACGTCGACGCACTCTTGTTGACCGATTTGCTGAGTCACCCATATTTCCGAAAACGGCCACCCAAATCGCTCGATCGAGAAACATTCGCCAATTGGACGAAAAGCATTGCAGGCGATCAGTCCGATGAAAACGGCGCCGCATTGCTCACCGCCTTTACCGCGGCGTCGGTTGGGCGGGCGTTGGAGCATTTGCCTCAGGAGCCCGAGAGGTGGTTGGTTTGCGGTGGAGGGCGTCACAATACGGCGATCATGCAGGCTTTGCGTCAGGCCTTGGACGTGCCTGTCGAGCCGGTAGAGACCGTGGGCTGGGATGGCGACGCAATAGAGGCCCAAGCCTTTGCCTACTTGGCGGTTCGTAGCCTCAAAGGGTTGCCTTTGAGTCTTCCCGGCACGACCGGTGTCAACGCGCCGCAAACCGGTGGCCGTCTGTCAAAAGCTGAAAATCACTGACGAGAGAGAACAATGTACGTAGTCATCTGCAATTTTCCTATGGGAAAGGCAATTGTCGATTTTATGGACCATACGGGTATCGAATTGGATGAAACGACCATCTTTCACCTTGACGGCATCGCGCTTGAAGGCGAGTTGAAAGCGAAAATAGTTGAGGCCAATCAGCTAACCGGAGATCCCCTAAAGTTTATCGACTACTATACGTCAGCTCTTCTTGTGGAAGATATTGAATTGGTTCGTCATTGGAACGCCAACTCGGAGGATCTATCGATATACGGATTCTTCGATATGGAGCCGAATGACTGGATGGACGTGGTGACAGCACGTCCGCAAGCCGAAAAGGTCATGCATGCGGCTATTCGGGACATGATGTTTTTGGAAGCGTAAACGGCGGCATGTAGCCGCCGTTTATTGCAAAATAATTGATCTGAACGCTCAGCCTTCTTTGAGGCGGGTATCCAAATAATCTTCCACGTGCGAGTTCATCTCCGCCAAGGCATTGGTGAAATAGTGATCGGTGCCTTTGATGACGCGATAATCAATGGAGATGTTTCTCTGGCTGTTGATCTTGTCTGCCAGCTTGGCGACGGATTCTTCGGTTACCAGATCGTCGGTATCTCCTTGCACAAACAAGCCGGACGATGGGCAAGGTGCAAGGAAAGAGAAGTCATAGAGATTGGCTGGCGGCGCAATGGAGATGAAACCGCTGATTTCCGGTCGCCTCATCAAGAGCTGCATGCCGATCCAGGCGCCAAAAGAATACCCCGCGACCCAGCAGGTTTTGGCGTTGGGATTAAAGCCTTGCATCCAATCCAGGGCGGTTGCCGCGTCCGTCAGCTCGCCTTGTCCGTTGTCGAAGGTTCCCTGTGACCGTCCGACTCCCCGGTAATTGAACCGTAGAACCGAAAACCCCCGGTTTACGAATGCGTGGAACATCGCATAGACGATGCGATTGTTCATATTTCCCCCCTGTTCGGGGTGGGGGTGCAGAATAAGCGCGACAGGAGCATTGGGCTTTTTGCTGTGGCTGTAGCGGCCTTGAATCCGGCCCTCTGGGCCGTTGAAAATTACTTCTGGCATGGCGTTCCGTATTCTTACCGGGCGGAAAAATCTTCGCCCTTATAATCCCAAAAGCTTAAGGAAAGAAATAACCACAAAAAAAATACGTCAATAAAACTTGACCAAATTGGTCGGGTTTCCTATATCAGTTCCCAGAAGGTGGGATCCGGATGCCGGAAATATTTGACTTTGCAGCGTCTTCTTCCCCTTTGTCCGCGAGGAATGATCCCGCGGGCCATTAAGCGAACGGGATACTAGCATAACGAGACCGATGGTTTTCAAGACTTTTAAAGACGATATAGAATCTGTTTTGGAAAGAGACCCGGCGGCACGGTCGCGCCTAGAGGTCGTGCTTTGCTATCCAGGTCTCCACGCGATGTTCGCTTACCGCATTTCTCATGCCCTTTGGCAGAGAAACTGGCGGCTTTTGGCGCGGTTTATTTCCCATGTTGCGAAAATTTTCACGGGAATTGAAATTCATCCGGGCGCAACGATTGGCAAGCGTTTCTTTATAGATCATGGGACCGGCGTCGTTATCGGTGAAACGGCCGAGGTGGGAGACGATGTAACCCTGTACCAAGGCGTAACTCTTGGCGGTACGTCGTTGGAAAAAGGGAAAAGGCACCCAACCTTACATGACGGCGTCATCGTTGGGTCGGGCGCGCAAGTTTTGGGACCTCTGACTTTGGGCGAGGGCGCGCGCGTCGGTGCCAACGCCGTTGTGCTGAATGACGTGCCCAAAGGCGTAACTGTGGTCGGTATACCGGCCCGCATGATTATGCGTGAGAACGTCGAAGACGAACAATTTGTCGCCTATGGCCAACCCAAGGCGGATCTGCCGGACCCGGTGGCGCGGTCCATCGATACTCTTCGGCAGCAGGTATCGGCGCTCATGGAGCGTATCGATGAGTTGGAAGGTAAAGAGGGTTCCGATGAGGAGCCATCTTCAGGGAAAGTAAAGAAGCTGGCTGCCGGTGCAGGGAAAAAGCGGTGATTCGCCGCTTGTTGCCGGATGGCCAATTAGAGGAGTTGAAAAGTGAAACTCAGTACTAAAGGGCGTTACGCCGTTATGGCGATGGTCGATTTGGCGAGCCACAGTCAGGGGAAACCTGTGGCGCTAGCCGATGTGGCCGATCGTCAGGAGATATCGTTGTCCTATCTTGAGCAGCTGTTCGGCCGCTTAAGAAAAGGCGGCCTTGTGAAAAGCGTTCGCGGTCCCGGTGGCGGGTACCTGCTTTCAAGGGATTCTTCGGATATTCGCGTGTCCGATATCATCATGGCGGTCGACGAGCCGATCAGGGCGACACGTTGCACTCCTGGCTCCCCCGAAGGGTGCCGGGGCAATAAGAGCCGGTGTCTTACTCACGATTTGTGGGGCGAGTTGAGCAATCAGATTTATCTCTATTTGAGCTCGGTCACGGTTGAAGATATTTGCGAGCGCCGCGTTCTTGGCGGAAGCGGCGTTGTTCACCACCAGGGCCAACAGCGCGCAGCGGTTGGCTGAAGGATAAGAGCATAGGATGAGAAGGACTGCTACATACCTCGACTACAATTCTACGGCGCCCGTCCGACGGGAAGCCGCCGAAGCGGTTGGTGACGTCTTGGCGATGTGCGGCAATCCTTCTTCGGTGCACGGCGCTGGCCGTGCAGCCCATGCCAAATTGGAAACGGCAAGGGAGCAAGTGGCGTCGTTTGTCGGGCGTTCCCCGTCAGACGTGATTTTCACTTCCGGCGGAACGGAGGCCAATGGCCTTGCGCTCAATGGGACGGGACGGCGGCGCGTTTTCGTTTCCGCTGTCGAGCACCCCTCCGTCTTAAAAGCCAACGAAGATGCCGAACAAATTCCGGTGAATGAGGACGGGGTTGTTGATCTTGAATGGTTGGAAAGGGCGCTGAAAGCTTGCCCCAAGGAAGGTCTGGTTTCCGTGATGGCGGCGAACAACGAAACCGGGGTCTGTCAGCCCATTGAAGAGGTTTTCGAGATTTGCCGGAGGCACGGCGCGGTCTTTCATTGCGATGCAGTGCAAATTCCTGGAAAGGCCCCTCTGGATAGCGTGATCGACCATGCCCATATGGTGAGCCTGTCGGCTCACAAAATTGGTGGTCCTCAAGGTGTGGGTGCCTTGATCGTTCGTGAAGAGGATGTGTCGTTGACACCGCTTTTGCGAGGCGGAGGGCAGGAACGCAGCAAGCGGGCCGGTACCGAAAATTTGCCCGGCATTGTCGGGTTCGGCGTAGCCGCAAATTTGGTGGATGGTGATTTGAGCGATGCGGCGCGTATTGGGCGTCTGCGGGATGATTTGGAAGCCCGTATCGCTGAAGTCGCTTCTACGGTGGTTTTTGCCGGTAAGGACGCTGAGCGTCTTTGTAATACGAGTTGTTTCGCCGTGCCCGGGCTTGATGCGGAGACGCTGGTGATGGCGTTTGATTTGGAAGGAATCATGCTCAGCGCCGGATCGGCCTGTTCGTCGGGCAAGGTGAAGGCTAGCCATGTTTTGATGGCGCAAGGTTGGAGACGTGACTTGGCCGGAAGCGCGGTCCGCATCAGCCTTGGGCGTTTGACAACGGAAGCCGATATCGATGCGTTTGTAGCAGCTTGGACGGCAATTTTTAGTCGTTCGGGTCAGGTAGAGAAAATTGAAGGAGCAGCAGCTTAAGCGGCTGTCAGTGCAACAGGAAAGAAGAGAATAGGAATGACCGAACAATCCCCCCAGCCGATCACCAAGAAAAAGACCGGCAAGTCGGTTTACCTGGACTATCAGGCCACGACTCCAACGGATCCTCGCGTGGTTGAGGCTATGATGCCGTACTTTACCGAAAAGTTCGGCAACCCTCACTCGCGCAATCACCCTTATGGTTGGGAAGCAGAGGAAGCCGTCGAAAAAGCCCGTGGGCAAATAGCTCATATTATTGGCGCGGACTCCAAGGAAATCGTTTTCACCTCCGGTGCGACGGAATCCAACAACCTGGCGCTCAAGGGTGTGGCCAATTTCTATAAGGACCGGAAGAACCACATCATCACCGTGGTCACGGAGCATAAGTGCGTACTCGATACCTGCCGCCACTTGGAGCAGGAAGGGTTTGAAGTGACTTATCTGCCGGTTCAGGCAAACGGTTTGATCGACCTGAAGCAGCTTGAAGAGGCGATGACCGATAAAACGCTCCTCGTTTCGGTGATGGGGGTGAACAACGAAATCGGCGTCATTCAACCGCTTAAGGAAATCGGCGCCCTGTGCCGGGAACGGAAAATCTTCTTCCATACCGACTGTGCCCAAGCCGTCGGAAAAATTCCGCTCGACGTCAACGAAATGAACATCGATTTGATGAGCATTTCAGGACACAAGCTCTATGGCCCGATGGGCATTGGCGCACTCTACGTTCGCCGCCGTCCTAGGGTACGGCTGCAGGCGATGATCAACGGTGGCGGTCAGGAGCGCGGGATGCGGTCCGGTACCCTGCCGACTCCTCTCTGCGTTGGTTTGGGCGAAGCCTGTGAAATTTCCGAAAAGGAAATGGCGGCGGAAACCGAGCGCCTCAAAATGTTGAGCGACCGGATGTACGGACGGATCATGGAAGCCTTGCCAGAGGTTTTCCTTAACGGTGACAAGGAGCACCGTATTCCAGGAAACCTCAACCTGAGCTTTGCCTACGTGGAAGGAGAAGGGCTGATGATGGGTATCAATGACCTTTCTGTGTCCTCGGGGTCAGCATGCACCTCTGCTTCGTTGGAGCCTTCGTACGTTTTACGGGCGCTTGGCCTTGAAGACGAGCTGGCCCACACCTCGTTGCGTCTCGGCTTCGGTCGTTTCAGCACGGAAGAGGAAGTGGATTATGCCGCTGAGCGGATTATTCAAGAGGTCCAACGCCTAAGGGACATGAGCCCGCTTTGGGAAATGGCCCAAGAAGGAATCGACATTAAGTCGATCGAATGGGCGGAACACTAGAGAACAAGTCGAGAAACCGACCGTTTTTGTGGAGACAGGATTTAAATGTCATACAGTAAAGAGCTTATCGACCACTATGAGAACCCCCGGAACGTGGGCACCATGGACAAGAATTCCGAAGATGTCGGAACCGGTCTTGTCGGCGCCCCCGCTTGCGGCGACGTCATGAAGCTGCAGATCAAGGTAAATGCCGAAGGCATCATTGAGGATGCCAAGTTCAAAACCTTTGGCTGCGGCTCCGCGATTGCTTCAAGCTCCCTTGTGACCGAATGGGTCAAGGGGAAAACCGTGGATGAAGCCTCAACGATCAAAAATACCCAAATCGCGGAAGAATTGGCTCTTCCTCCGGTGAAGATCCACTGTTCGGTTCTGGCCGAGGATGCTATTAAGGCCGCGATCAGCGACTACAAGGTTAAGCGCGGTAAATAAGCGTTTTTCTGAGCGAGACGTTGGGATAGACGAAAAGGAAGAGATGAATATGGATGGCCGTCCTGCACCGATCACTGTAACCGAAGCCGCCATTGAGCAGATCAACGCGCTTCTGGATAAGCGTGGGAAACCGTCTGCCGGTATTCGCGTCGGCGTGCGCACAAAGGGTTGTTCGGGCATGTCCTACACCCTTGAATATGCCGATGAAAAAGGCGAGTTCGACGAAGTGGTGGAAGCGGGCAATGTAACCATTTTCATTGATCCCAAGGCTTCCATGTTCATTTTCGGAACCGAAATGGACTATGTGACCGAGAAACTGGCTTCGGGTTTCGTCTTTAACAACCCCAACGAAAAAGGCCGTTGCGGTTGCGGTGAATCGTTCCACGTTTAAAGACCTCGTGGATCAAGTAAAACAAACGGCCGTCCCGCAGTCGTTAGGGGCGGTCGTGTTACGTCGGAAAGAATGACTGAAATCATGCATGGTCAGGTTGAGGAACAAAAGGAAAGCAAAGCAGCCGTAAGGGTGGTTCCCTGTTGGTCCTGCAAAGGGCCGGTCCGCGAAGGCTCGCCTTTTTGCCAAACCTGCAAATCCGTTCAGCCTCCGGGGCAGGTGGATCATTTTACCCGTTTCGGTTTGGTCCCGCGGTTTCGTGTCGATGTAAATGCCCTAGAGAGGCAATACTTCGACTTGCAACGATTGCTTCATCCGGATCGTTTTGTCACCAAAAGCGGCAAGGAAAAGACGCTGTCCCAGCTTCAGGCGACCAGCCTCAACGAGGCTTATGAAACACTGAAGAACCCGCTGCGCCGGGCCGACTATCTGATGCACCTCCATGGAACCGACGTGCTACCCAACGGATGCAATCTGGTGAACGACCAAGAGCTTCTGATGGAGGCCATGGAAATGCGTGAAGCGCTTCTTGAAGCCGATAGTCTGGAGGCGGTCGATCAGGTCGGGAAACAGGCGGCGGACGATATTGCCGAATGTATTTCAGCGCTTGAATGCTCGTTTGCCGACAAAGATTGGGAAACCGCTTGCCGGTTGACCACGCGCTTGAAGTATCTCACCAAGATGGCCGATGAAACCAAGGCCCACCGAAATAAACTGAAGAGTATGAGCTAATGTCCGAGGACGTCACCCTCCCGCTTCTCCAAATCACCGAACCGGGCGCCGCTCCCGAACAGACAGAAGACGCCCCGCAGGCGGTCGCCGTGGGGATCGACTTGGGAACCACAAACTCGGTGATTGCCGTCAGCCGTGACGGTCAGCCTAAAGTTCTGGAAGACGATAACGGCGAGGCTTTGGTGCCTTCGGTTGTCGCCTACGCCCCGGACGGTTCCGCCATTGTTGGCGGATTGGCGAAGCGATTGCTGCTGGATCGTCCGGAAAGCGTCGTGAGTTCGATCAAGCGTTTGATGGGACGGGGCCCTGAGGACGTAAAGTCCCTGGCCGGGGTCATGCCGTTTGAAATTGAGCCCTATCAGGAAGGCGAAACGGGCATGGTCCGCATCAATGTGATGGGGCACCGCAAAACGCCGGTGCAGGTTTCGGCGGATATCCTAACGGCGCTTAAGGAAATGGCGGAAGACCAAGCCGGGCAGGCCGTGGAGAAGGCCGTGATTACGGTGCCCGCCTATTTCGACGATGCCGCCCGCACGGCGACCAAAGACGCCGCTAAACTCGCTGGCTTGGAAGTGCTGCGTTTGATTAACGAGCCGACGGCGGCTGCCTTGGCTTACGGTTTGGATCAAGGCGCCGAAGGTCTTTACGCGATTTACGATTTGGGCGGCGGAACCTTCGATATTTCGCTGCTGAAAATGGAAAAAGGGGTCTTCCAGGTCAAGGCGACCGGCGGGGATGCCGCGCTGGGCGGCGACGATTTCGACCACGCCGTGGCGGAATATTTTCTGACCGAGCGCGCCAAAACCCTAGGCGAAGCCAACCTGACCCGTGACGAGGTGAAGGTCGCATTGATGACCGGACGTCTGGCAAAAGAATGCCTGACCCACGAAGACAGCGGAGAATGGGTGCTGGAATCTGGTGGACAGACCTCGAAGCACGCGCTGACCCGAGGCGATTTTGAAAATCTGATTGATGCATTTGTTGACCGGACGTTGACCATCTGCGGCCATGTTTTGGAAGATGCGGGCGTTTCTCCATCCGATGTCAAAGGCGTGGTTCTGGTCGGTGGATCGACCCGTGTGCCGTTGGTTCGCAAGAAGGTTGAAGCGTTCTTTGGCTCTGAACCCCTGGCCAATATCGACCCGGATAAGGTTGTGGCTGTCGGTGCCGCCCTACAGGCGGAAGCATTGACGGTTGGGTCGGATACCCTGCTGCTGGACGTGACCCCCTTGTCTCTGGGCCTGGAAACCATGGGTGAAATGGTTGAAAAGGTCATTCATCGCAATACGCCGATCCCGGTTGCCAAGGCGCAGGAGTTCACCACCTATCAGGATGGCCAAACGGCCATGATGATCCATGTGGTGCAAGGCGAGCGCGAAATGGTCGATCAGTGCCGGTCGCTGGCCCGGTTTACCCTGCGCGGTATTCCTCCGATGACCGCCGGGGCCGCGCGCATCCGAGTGACCTTCCAGGTCGATGCGGACGGATTGCTGACCGTCAGCGCCAGGGAAGAAACTACCGGTGTTGAGCAGATGGTCGAGGTGAAGCCGTCTTACGGCCTTGATGAAGACGAAATGGCCAATATGCTGCGCGACAGCATGGTCCATGCAAAAGACGATATGCAGGAGCGGTTGCTTGCTGAATCGCGGGTCGAAGCATCGCGGGTTCTCAATGCCGTTGTTGCCGCACTGCAGGTGGACGGCGACTTGCTTTCCCAGGAAGAGCGGGAAACGGTCGACGCGGCCATTTCTGCCCTGGATGCGGCGATCAAAGGAAAACAACGAGAGACCATTGATGCCGCCGTTGACAAACTCGACAAAGAAACCCAGGTTTTTGCCGAACGGCGGATGGACAGGGGAATCCGCAGTGCCTTAAGCGGGGTCGAACTCGATACCCTCGAACAAAAAATTACTGAAGAGTAGGAGCGCTAAGTTCATGCCAAAGATGACTTTCGTTTTGCCTGACGGTACGCGTAAGGAAGTGGAAGGAGAGGAAGGAACCTCCGTCCTTGAACTGGCGCATCAAAACGGCGTCGACCTGGAAGGGGCCTGCGAAGGTTCGCTTGCCTGCTCGACGTGCCATGTCATCGTCGATCCGGAGTTTTATGACAAACTGGATGAACCGACGGAAGATGAGGAAGATATGCTCGACTTGGCGTTCGCCTTGACTCATACGTCGCGTCTCGGTTGTCAGATCGATCTGACGAGCGATTTGGATGGCTTGGTTGTGACGTTGCCGCCGGCAACCCGCAACATGCAGGTAGACAAGTAAGAAACGGAGGCGTCAATGGGACTGCGCTGGACCGACGTTTACGATATCGCCATCGAACTTGAGGACGCCCATCCGGATCAGGATGTGGTGAACGTCCGTTTTACCGATCTGTGGAAAATGGTCATGGAATTGCCCGAGTTCGATGATGACAAGGATCATTGCAACGAAAAGGTGCTTCAAGCTATCCAAGCCGCTTGGCTGGAGGAACGGGAATGATCTTCCGCACCCTTGCGGTTGTCCTGTTGGTGATCGGATACGTTTCCGGTGCTTCGGCCAATGAAGATGAGTTGAACGGCGTTCCCAAGGAATACTGGGATTTGAAAAACCCTTTTACGGCGACGGATGAAAATCTGGGAGACGGGAAAGCGCTTTATGAAGCCTTCTGCGTTCGCTGCCATGGTGTGCATGGTTTGGCCGATGGCCCGGACAGCGACAAGTTCAACCCGCCCCCGGCGGCCTTGGGCTACACCATCAATATGCCGGTATCGACCGACCCGTTCCTATATTGGAGCATTTTTGAAGGCGGGCATGAGTTCGGCACGGCGATGCCGGAATTTGATCGCCAGTTCGAGCCCGATGAAATCTGGAAAATCATTCTCTATTTGAGAAGCGGTTTTTCATCGGCGGATAAAGACGGCTAAGCGTCACAGAAAACGATGAATTCACTCGGTTTGGAAAAGGACCCGAAAGACACTCGGGTCATCGTGGCCATGTCGGGCGGTGTGGATAGCTCCGCCACGGCGGCGCTGCTTGTTGAGGAAGGTTATGATGTTGTCGGCCTGACCTTGCAACTCTACGATCATGGTGAAGCGATTGCGCGCGGCAATACCTGCTGTGCGGGCGTTGATATCCGTGATGCGCGCCGCGTGGCTGCGTCGCTTGGCATCCCGCACTACGTTTTGGACATGGAGGAAACGTTCAAACGCGATGTGATTGAGGATTTCGCCGATACGTATCTTGCGGGAAAAACCCCGGTTCCTTGTATTCGTTGTAATGAAACCGTGAAGTTCCGCGATCTGCTCGACAAGGCTCAAAGTCTTGGCGGCGATATTCTGGTTACTGGTCACTATGCGCAGTGGCGGATGGGAGAAAACGGCCCGGAATTGCTGCGCGGCGTCGATCACAACAAGGATCAAAGTTACTTCCTATTTGCCACCACCAAGGAACAACTGGAATTCATCCGTTTTCCGTTGGGCGACCGCAGCAAACATATGACCCGGGCTTTGGCTGAAAAACACGGCCTTAAAGTCGCCGCCAAACCGGAAAGCCAGGATATCTGCTTCGTCCCGACGGGTTCCTATGCCGATGTCGTGGAAAGACTGCGCCCCGGAAGCGGCCGGGAAGGGGATATCGTTACGCAAGACGGCGAGGTAACCGGCCGTCATAAGGGGATCATCCACTATACGGTCGGTCAGCGCCGGGGCCTCAATATCGGCGGCGGCACCATCTACTATGTTATCGAAATCGATGCTGCCAACAACCGGCTGATCGTTGGGCCGAAAGAGGCGCTGGAAAAGACGGCCTTTACGCTCAGCGGGGTGAACTGGTTGGGTGATGGCCAATCTCCTCCCGCCGAAGGGATCGCCGTCTCCGTCAAGATGCGGTCTTTGCAAATCCCGGTTGAGGCAACCTTGTTTGGCGCTGCGAATGGCGGCGCTCGGGTCGAGTTGGCGGAACCCCATCAAGGCATTGCGCCGGGACAGGCCTGCGTGTTTTATGACGGCGAAAGGGTGCTCGGCGGCGGTTGGATCGAGGGCTAAGCCGCGATCGAAAAAAATGTCGTCAAAAGGGGGGGATAACGCCTTGACAGCACCCCGCCTGACGCCGTATACGCCTGTCTCCGCATCGAAAAACGGTGCAACTCCATGGCGGAGTAGCTCAGTTGGTTAGAGCAGCGGAATCATAATCCGCGTGTCGGCGGTTCAAGTCCGTCCTCCGCTACCAAATTTTTAAACCCCGGTTCAGCAATGAGCCGGGTTTTTTTTGTTTTAGGCCACACATTTAAATTTATATTGCAAGTCATTCTCAAAGACGTTATCGGTATGCAAATGATAACCACTCGCAAATGAATGGAATCGTTCTAAAAACATTCCCAAAGGAGTCGCTCGTGAATTTTAAAACGAAAAGCCGAAATGCTCTTGTCGTGTCCGCTGTTGTTGCGTTGGGGTTTGCCGCCTCTGCGGTTCAAGCCGCTGAAGTCAACGTTTACTCGGCTCGCAAGGAAGCCTTGATCAAGCCGCTTCTTGATAAATTTACGGAGCAAACGGGCGTTGCCGTGAACCTGGTGACCGGGAAAGCCGACGCGCTTTTAAAGCGGTTGACCAGCGAAGGGGCGAACTCGCCTGCCGATCTGCTTATCACCACGGATGCAGGCCGCTTGCACCGCGCCAAGGAAGCCGGGGTGACTCAGCCGATGACCTCGGAAGCCCTTTCCGCTTCGGTTCCGGCGCAGTATCGCGACACGGAAAACCACTGGGTTGGTTTGAGCCTGCGCGCCAGGCCCATCATGTATGTCAAAGGCAAGGTCAACCCGAGCGAATTGTCGACCTATGAAGATTTGGCCGATCCGAAATGGAAAGGTCGGGTGTGCATTCGCTCTTCAGGCAATATTTACAACCAATCCCTCGTTGCGTCGTTGATCGCCACCAATGGGGCCCAAGCAGTAGAAAAATGGGCGAAGGACTTTGTCGGTAATTTTGCCCGCCCGCCCAAAGGCGGCGACCGCGACCAAATCAAAGGGGCCGCAGCCGGGCAGTGCGATATTGCGATTGCCAACACTTACTATTTTGCTGGGATGCTGACCTCCAAAGATGAAGCGCAAAAAGCGGCAGCGCAAAAAGTCGCCGTCTTTTGGCCCAACCAAAATGGCCGTGGGGCGCATGTAAACGTCTCTGGTGCAGCATTGACGAAATCTTCCAAAAACACTAAGGAAGCAGTTTCACTCGTTGAATTTCTCGTTAAGGCCGATTCGCAAAAATGGTATGCGGAAGTCAACGGCGAGTACCCGGTGTTGGAGGGAGTTGGTGTGAGCTCGACATTGGCTGAATGGGGAACATTCAAGGCTGATACGTTGAACCTGTCCAAGCTTGGTGAACTCAATGGCGAGGCGCTAATGCTTATGGACCGGGCTGGATGGAAGTAACGGCTCCTACTCACTTAAAACCAGATCGTTCTCGGTCCACCCGGTTCTCCGGGTGGGCCGTTTGCGCTGTCATAACGGCTCTCCTGATTTCCCTGCCGGTCGTTGTCGTTCTGGCCCATGTTTTTTACCCCTCCGGCGAGGTTTGGAAACATCTAGCCGAGACCGTTTTGGCCGACTATGTGGCGAATTCGCTTTTGTTGATGTTGGGCGTCGCCATCGGTACGGCGATTGGCGGGATTGGTTGCGCTTGGCTGATTTCGATGACCGAATTCCCGGGGCGGAAGGTGTTTGAGTGGGCGTTGTTGCTTCCCATGGCGATGCCCGCCTACATCATCGCCTACACCTATACAGGCCTTTTGGATTTTGCCGGTCCCGTCCAGACGGTCTTACGGGAGGTCATGGGCTGGAAGTGGGGAGACTATTGGTTCCCCGATGTGAGGTCACTGGGGGGAGCGGTGATTATGATGTCACTTGTATTATTCCCCTACGTCTATTTGATGACCCGGGCGGCGTTTCTCAATCAATCTATCTGTGTGCTGGATGTCAGCAGAACCTTGGGGAACGGCCCTTGGCGGACCTTTTTCAGTGTGGGATTGCCGTTGGCCCGACCCGCCATCGTGGCCGGTCTTTCTCTCGCCCTGATGGAAACGCTGGCCGATTACGGAACGGTGCAGTACTTCGGCGTGGCGACCTTTACCACCGGAATTTTTCGGACTTGGTACGGCCTCGATAACGCAGCTGCCGCTTCCCAACTTGCCGCCCTCTTGATGATGTTCGTTTTTGTTTTGTTGGTGCTCGAAGCGTATTCACGACGGCAAGCGCGCTTCCATCACACCAGCCAACGCCATCAGGACATCCAGCGCTATGTCTTAAAAGGCTGGAAGTCTTTAGGAGCCTTTCTTTTTTGCTTCCTGGCCCTGCTTTTGGGCTTTCTTCTCCCTGCGGGACAACTCGGCTACTGGAGTGTACTGGTTGCGGAAACTCAAATCGATGGAAGCTTTTTGGCGCTCTTGGAAAATAGCCTGGAGTTGGCTGGGCTGACCTCTGTTCTTGCGGTGATTTTGGCGTTGTTTCTTGGCTATAGTCGGCGGCTACACCGTACGAAGCCGTTATTAGCCAGTGTCCGCCTCGCTGGGATGGGATATGCGGTGCCGGGAACCGTTATTGCGATTGGTGTGATTATTCCCTTCGCCTGGTTTGATAACACCTTGGATGGCTGGGCGCGGGAAACGCTGGGAATCTCAACGGGCTTATTGCTGAGCGGGACGGTTTTTGCGCTGGTGTTTGCCTATTTGGTTCGGTTCTTGGCTGTATCGTTACAGGCGGTGAACGCGGGGTTGGATAGGATTAAGCCCTCGATCGACGAGGCGGGAAGGTCTCTTGGCTATGGGCCGTTGGGCGTCGTTCGGCGTCTCCATATTCCGTTGTTGAGCGGAAGCCTTTTGACAGCCGTGTTGCTGGTTTTTGTCGATGTGCTAAAAGAGCTTCCAGCGACGCTCATTTTGCGTCCCTTCGATTACAACACTCTTGCCGTTAGAGCGTATGAAATGGCATCCGACGAGCGCTTGGCGGATGCCGGGCCGGCTTCTTTGGCGATCGTTGCGGCAGGTATCGTGCCGGTGGTTTTGTTGAGCCGTTCGATTGCCCGAACCAGACGGGAAAAGACCTGATGTCACAACTAGAAGTTTGCGATGTGTCGATAGCCTACGGGGCGAACACCGTCGTGTCTGGTGTCTCCTTTACCTTGCAGGAAGGGGAAATAGGTTGCCTGCTCGGTCCAAGCGGCTGTGGAAAAACCAGTCTTTTGCGGGCGGTGGCGGGTTTTGAGCCGTTGTCGACAGGCCGGGTTTTGTTGAACGGGGAAACCGTTTCGTCCGAGAGTTTCGTCCTGCCGCCTGAACGGCGCAAAGTAGGCATGGTGTTTCAGGACTTTGCGTTGTTTCCACATTTGTCGGTATTCGACAATCTGGGATTCGGTCTGCGCGCCCTCGCGCCAGAAAAAAGAAAGCAACGAATAACGGAATTGCTCGACCTAGTCGGTCTGACGGCTGTGGTACGGCACTTCCCACATGAGCTATCCGGCGGTCAGCAGCAACGTGTTGCTCTGGCCCGGGCAATGGCGCCTCGTCCTGACATTCTGCTTCTCGACGAACCGTTCTCGGCAATCGATCCCGAGTTTAGGGAGCAATTGGCGGTCGAGGTTCGGGAAATGTTGAAACGTGACAACATGACAGCCGTTTTGGTCACGCATGACCAGTTGGAGGCATTCGCCATGGCTGACCGTATTGGTGTGATGAACCAAGGACGCCTGCAGCAGATGGATACGGCCTATAATCTCTATCACCGGCCAGCTAACAGGTTTGTCGCCGATTTCATTGGTGACGGGGCGCTGCTTCCCGGGCGGGTCATTGGTATAGGTCGCGTTGAAACGCCGCTCGGTACTCTTGAAGGGCCAACCCCTACTGAATTAAAGGTCGGTGACCGTGTCGATATCCTTGTTCGACCCGACGACGTGATCCATGAGGATGACAGCTCTTTGAAGCTCACGATTGTTAAAAAGGAATTTCGAGGCGCGGAGTTTCGCTACACTTTGGGCATCGCAGGCGGCCATAAAATCATATGCCTTGTTCCCAGCCATCACGATCATCCCATTGGAAGCAATCTTGGGGTCCGGGTTGATATGGAACACCTACGTTTGTTCCCAGCTGCCTAAAAAGCTTGCCGCGCCTTTCAATAAAAATCCCATGCGCAAGGTTGCGCAAAATGACGAAATGTATTTAAAGGCTAAAGGAACTGAACCTGGAATTTCTCTAGGGTCCGATCGTATTAGAGGGAAAAGCCGATGGCTCAAAAAAGGCAGTCACTGGTCGTTGGGTGGGATGAGTGGGTTTCTCTGCCTGAATTAGGCCTTTTGGCGATTAAGGCAAAGGTCGATACAGGGGCCCGGACGTCATCGCTTCATGCTCTCGATATTGAGCCCTACGACAAAGACGGCGTGACCCGGGTGCGGTTTCTGGTTCACCCGCTTCCCGAACGTCCCGATGTAGAGATTCATTGCGACGCACAGGTTATAGATAGGCGGGAGATTACCAGTTCCAATGGGGTCACCGAGGAGCGCTTCGTTATCCGGACTCCCTTTAGCCTAAGCGGGCAGGAATGGCCCATTGAAATTTCTCTGACCAACCGAGAAGACATGCAGTACCGCATGTTGATCGGTCGCTCGACGATGTCCGGCCGGATAGTCGTCGATCCAGACCGCTCGATGCTGTGCGGTGAGCTTTCGCCCTCGGTTTATGATGAAATTGCGAGCGATACCAAAGGGGAGCGGCGGCTGAAGATAGCTATATTGAGCCGTGAGCCGGAAAACTATTCGACCTCGCGTTTGGTCGATGCTGCGGTCAGCCGAGGCCATTCGGTTGACGTTATCAATACCACCCGCGCCTATATGAACATCACGTCGAAACGCCCGGAAATTCATTATCAGGGAGTGTCTTTGCCAAAATATGACGCGGTTATTCCACGGATTGGAGCGTCGATAACCTTTTACGGCATGGCGATCGTGCGTCAGTTCGAAATGATGGGCGTCTATACCCTCAACAACGCCGAGGCGATTGGGTGCTCGCGTGACAAGCTTTTCGCCCACCAGTTGCTTGCCCGGGCTGGAATCGGTATGCCGGTTACGGGGTTTGCCCATTCTCCTTCCGATATTCGCGACATGCTGAAATCGGTCGGTAAGGCGCCTTTGGTTCTCAAGCTTCTCGAAGGAACCCAGGGGCGCGGCGTGGTTTTGGCGGAAACTCAGAAAGCGGCGGAATCGGTGATCCAGGCTTTTAGGGGGCTCAAAGCGAATATTTTAGTGCAGGAATACATCGCCGAGTCGAAAGGAGCGGATATTCGGTGCGTCGTGATCGGAAATAAGGTCGTGGCCGCCATGAAGCGCCAGGCGGAGGAGGGCGAGTTCCGCTCCAATCTTCACCGTGGCGGTTCGGCATCCAAGGTGAAAATTTCTCCCGAAGAGCGGGCGGCTGCCGTGAAGGCGGCAAAGTCATTGGGGCTGCGGTTTGCCGGCGTCGATTTGTTGCGTTCCAACGACGGCCCAAAAGTGTTGGAGGTCAATTCCTCGCCGGGATTGGAGGGGGTTGAGACCGTCACGGGAAAAAACATTGCCGGGCAGGTTATTGAATATATTGAGCGCCATATCGGCCTTAGGGCGAAGGTTCCCCCAAAGTCCGCTTAGTTTTTGCCGCTTCGACAAAAGCGGCAAAAATGTTTTGATGCTCTCGGTGAAAAACCAGAAATTCCGGATGCCATTGAACCCCGACAAAGAATGGGAGCTCTTGATGTTCGATCGCCTGTACAAAATCGCCACGGTCACGCCCGGTTATTTCTAGTCCTTTACCCAAGCGGTCGATGGCCTGATGGTGGAGGCTGTTCACCCGGATAATTTCCTTCTTCATGACGCTCTTTATCTTTGAGCCGTCGAGCAGGTTGACGACTTTTTTTGCCAAGACGGTGCGAATGCCTGTTTTTTCCCGTTTCATCTTCCGAATGTCGGTAAACAATGAGCCGCCGAAATGGATATTCATCATTTGAGCGCCTCTGCAAATGCCGAGAACCGGTAATTTTTCCGCTTCGGCCTTCTTTAGGAGCTCAAGCTCTAATGCATCGCGGTCGGGATCGATCCGGACATCCAGGGCGATTTCTCCTCCATAAATATCGGCGCTGATATCGTCTCCGCCACCAATTACCAAGCCGTCAAATTTTTCGAAATTCACAGGATCACCAGGAACGATAAACTCCGTTTTGGCTCCTTGTCGGCGCAGAGAAAGCCAATCGAAGAAGCGGGCGATCCTGCTTTTGTATTTGGAGATGGTGATCCCGACTAGGGGAGAGAAAATCTCTTCACCCATGAAGAAACCTCCTTGGCGATTTTGTCGACGGGAGAGGTGGCTAGATTCCCATTCCAAGTGCAACACCGGTATGCTCCGGAGTTGCAATGGGAAAACATTATGATCAGCTCGACCTTGATGAGCGCTATGAGATTTATCGCCTGCGTCAGGCCGATACAT
>Ga0070727_10000981_pt1 | contig 31645 bp, 31 predicted proteins | sample tdAd472_FD_66722 | JGI IMG/M metagenome (GOLD analysis project Ga0070727, IMG submission 66722) | Marine sediment microbial communities from the Atlantic coast under amendment with organic carbon and nitrate - tdAd47.2 | ecosystem: Environmental > Aquatic > Marine > Coastal > Sediment | place... | reverse complement strand
GCGTCGAAGCAGGTATCGGTCCATTCACTCATGGCAGTGAGAAACACACGGATATCATGAAAACGCAATCCCTTAAGCAGGCCCTGGACAAATACAGGTTCGATGCGGCTTTTGGAGGCGGTCGACGGGATGAGGAAAAATCCCGGGCCAAAGAACGGATTTTTTCCTTTCGTGACGTGAACCACCAGTGGGATCCCAAGAACCAGCGACCTGAGCTCTGGAACATCTATAATTGCAAGATCAACAAGGGCGAGAGTATCAGGGTTTTCCCCCTATCCAACTGGACCGAGCTGGATATCTGGCAATACATTCACCTGAACAATATCGACATAGTGCCCCTGTACTTCGCCAAGCCACGGCCCGTCGTCAACATTGATGGCGTCGAAATTCTGGTCGACGATGATCGAATGCCTGCCAATACCAGACAGCAGGCCAGTGTAAAAACCGTGCGATTTCGAACATTGGGCTGTTACCCGTTGACCGGGGCTGTGGAGTCAACGGCGACGACCTTGCCGGAAATAATCCAGGAAATGTTGCTGACTACCAGTTCCGAACGCCAGGGTCGATTGATCGACACGGATTCAGCAGGGTCCATGGAAGAAAAGAAACGCAAGGGTTATTTCTGACAGCCGAAGAAAACCTGGTATTTAACGGAACCTAAACGACGACCAAATTACCCATGTCTCACCAATCGGAACTTATCGCCACGGATATCAACGCTTACCTGGCTCAACATGAGCGTAAGGAGCTGTTGCGACTGCTTACCTGTGGCAGTGTTGATGACGGCAAGAGTACGCTGATCGGACGCCTGCTCCATGACTCCAAGATGATTTACGAGGACCAGCTCGCCGCTATCAAGGCTGACAGCGTCAAGTCAGGCACAGTGGAAGGTGAGCTCGACCTGGCCCTGCTCGTTGACGGATTGCAGGCTGAACGGGAACAGGGCATTACGATAGACGTGGCGTATCGATTTTTTTCCACGGCGAAAAGGAAATTCATCATCGCCGACACGCCAGGCCATGAACAATACACGCGCAACATGGCAACCGGGGCTTCCAACTGCGACCTTGCGATTATTCTTATTGATGCCCGTCATGGCGTACAGACTCAAACCAGGCGGCACAGCTTTATCACCTCACTGCTGGGTATAAAACACGTCATCGTTGCCATCAACAAGATGGACTTGATGGACTTTCGCCGGGATGTATTCGAACAGATCCGCGATGACTACCTGGATTTTTCACGAAAACTGGAAATACCCGATATACGCTTTCTGCCGATTTCCGCCCTGCTGGGCGACAACGTGGTAAACCACAGTTCGTCAATGCCGTGGTTCGACGGACCACCGCTTATGGCGACTCTGGAAACAGTGGAAATTGGCGCGGACCGCAATTACAGGGACTTCCGCTATCCGGTGCAGTATGTCAACCGTCCGAATCTCAATTTCCGGGGTTATTGCGGCACGGTGGAGTCCGGCGTGGTACACAAAGGTGATGAGGTGACTGCCCTCCCCTCGGGAAGGTCCAGTCGGGTCAAATCCATTGTCACTTTCGACGAGGAGCTTGAACTGGCCCATGCTGGCATGGCCATTACCCTGACCCTGGAAGATGAAATCGACGTCAGTCGGGGTGACATGATCGTGCACACCGACAACCAGCCTGCCCAGCACAGGAAATTCGAAGCAATGATTGTCTGGATGGCGGATGCGCCTTTGTTGCCCGGCAAGCTGTATGATTTCAAACTGAACACAATACAGGTCACCGGTCGGATCAGCTCCATTCGCTATCGGGTGGATGTCAATACTCTCGAACAGCATCCGGCACCTGGGCTGGAACTTAACGAAATCGGTTTCTGCGAGATTTCCCTGGACCAGAAAGTCTGCTTTGACAGTTATCGCAACAATCACGGCACCGGGAGCTTTATTGTCATTGACCGACTGTCCAATGTGACAGTCGGTGCCGGAATGATCAGCTGCGAGGAGTCCCGACCGGGGGCTCGCCAGGAAAAACACAGCAGCGTCCTGCACGTTACCCGCGAAGAACTGGCAGCCAGGTATGGTCAGAGGCCGGTAACCATCATGTTTATCGGCGTATCCGGTTCGGGGAAATCCACGCTGGCACACGGCCTGGAACGGAAACTGTTCGACATGGGCCGGGTCAGTACGGTACTCGACGGCAAGACCATGCGTCTGGGCATAAGCAAGGATCTCCCGCACGATGCCGAGGGTCGGGCGGAAAATCTGCGACGCAGCGCCAATGTCGCCAAGTTTCTCAATGATTCCGGGCTGATCTGCTGCGCGTCGTTTGTCGCACCAAATCGCGATTCCCGCGAGCATGCCCTGAGCGTGATAGGCAAGGAAAATTGCCTGATAATTTACCTCAATCCGCCAATGGAAGTCTGTATCCAGCGTGACCCCAGCGGGCTGTACGCGGCCGCGGACAGCAGCGAATCAAGCGATGTGCCCGGCTTGTCGTTTCCCTACGACCAACCGGAATACACGAATCTGGAGCTGGATACAGCTGTGCTATCAGTCGAAGAGTGCCTGCAACGAGTTCTCAATCTGATGCGGGAACACGACGTTATCTGACACCCTGTACCGGCTCCTGCAATGGGGTTAGTTGCTTCACACCGGGTTGTCGACATCGATAAACGTGTGCTCAAGCTGAAATTTTTCCGCCAGGTATTCCCCGACGGCCTGGGCACCGTAGCGTTCAGTTGCATGATGCCCGGCGGCAAAGAAACAGAGCCCGCTCTCGCGGGCTGCATGAACTGTAGGCTCGGAAACTTCCCCGGTAATGAAGGCATCGACTTCCGCGGCTATAGCGTCCTCGATATAGTTCTGTGCCGCCCCGGTACACCAGGCAATCGTTTTTATCTGCTTGTTGATATCACCCACCAGTAGCGGTTTGCGGTGCAAACGTGCCGTAATCAGCTCGACGAGTTCCCGGGCCTGACACGGATTCTCCACGGTGCCTGTCAGTCCGATGTGCCCACCCTGGAATGCCGCAAAACTGCCGGTCGTTTTGAATCCGAGCAGTTTTCCCAATTGTGCATTGTTGCCGAGTTGCGGATGAACATCCAGCGGCAGATGGAAACCGAATAGGTTGATGTCGTGCTGCAGAAGGGTCTGGATTCGTCTCTTCTTCATTCCAGTCAGCACCGGGTTTTCCCCTTTCCAGAAATAACCGTGGTGAACCAGCAGCATGTCAGCCTTTTCCGACACCGCCAGGTCGATTAATTCCTGACAGGCCGTCACGCCGGTTACCAGCCGGCGTACAGTCTGGCAACCCTGTACCTGGAGCCCATTGGGACAATAATCTTGGAACTGCTGCGGCTGCAGCAGACTGTTAAGCTCTTCCTCTATGGTCTTCAGTGAGACTGGCATGGCAACGACTCCCAGGACGCGGTATATTGACGGACGGCCGGGGAAAAGGCTGCCGCGCAGCATGGTCGACAACGTCAAGCCCTATTCCCCAATGGAATGAAATGATGGAACAATTAAAACGAATACTCCAGTTCATCAGCTGGCCGGTATTGTCTGGTGTAATGATTGCGGTTCTCGTAATGCAGTATCAGCAGATACAGCAGATCAACGAGTTTCGTCGCATCCTGGAAGATCGTAACTCTCCTCCCCCTCAACCGATATCTTTCTCGGAAGCGATCAACCGGGCCGCCCCGGCTGTAGTCAGCATAAACGCCACTCCGGCAGAGCTGGAAAGCATCGAACAGACTTCCGAAGGACAGGTACGCTTAAATTTTGTCGAACAGGACAGCAGCCTTGGCTCCGGTGTCATTGTCAACAGGGAGGGCTTCATCCTCACCAATTTTCACGTGGTGAGCCAGCTGATGTTTGAAACTGTTGTGACCTTGTCTGATGGTCGAAGCACACCGGCGACGCTGGTTGCCTTTGATGAAGCAAATGATCTGGCGATCCTCCATATCAACATGGATGACCTGACCCCTATAATACAGGGAGATGATGGCAATCTCGATGTCGGCGACGTCGTTTTCGCCATTGGCTACCCGAGAAATATTGGCCAGTCGGTCTCGCAGGGCATAATCAGCGCCAAGGTTGACAACCGTGAAAGAAGCGAAGGAACTTACCTGCTGCAGACGGACGCTGCCATCAACCCCGGTAACAGCGGTGGCGCACTGATCGATCGGGACGGTAACCTGATCGGCATCAACTCTTCGATTTTCTCAGAATCCGGCAGATTCGAAGGCATCGGATTCGCCACGCCGGTTACAACGGCTTTGACCATTATGCAGGAACTGGTCGCCGAGGCGATTGCCAACAATCCCGGCTACCTGGGCGTGTTAACGGGAGAGGTGCTGAACGAGGAAACCAGCCGGCTTTTTTTTGGCATCCCCGATATCCGCGGCATGCTGGTTGAAAATGTCGACGAGGGTGGCCCCGCCGAACGTGCAGGGATACTGCCCGGAGACGTCATAACCCGGGTTGATCGAACGCCAGTCATCGATGAAGAAACTATTATCATGGAATTCCAGAACAAGCGCCCGGGAGACCGGGTACTGGTCCAGGTCTATCGCGACGGTCGCTACCTGGACCTGCCTACAGTGCTAGGTTTCGGGCAGGCCATGGTATTTGCGCCCTGATCAGGCGTCTTCAGGCAATCGATACTCTGCCGACAGAGCGTGAGCCTGCAGAGATTCCCGTCGCGCCAGCGTGGATGCCGTGCCGGCAATGTTTGCTGCCCCTGTGACCGAACAGTTCAGGATGGAACTCCTTTTCTGAAAATCGTATACACCAAGAGCCGAAGAAAACCTGGCCGTGCCTGATGTAGGCAGCACGTGGCTCGGGCCGGCACAATAGTCACCGAGGGCTTCTGCCGTATGGCTTCCCAGGAATATTGCCCCTGCATTATTAATCTGGTTAACCAGTTGCTCCGGGTCTGACACCGACAACTCGAGATGCTCAGGTGCGATACTGTCACTGACCCTGGCTGCCTCTTCCAGGTCCCTGACCTTGATGACAATCCCTCGCTGCTGTAAAGATGCAGCAATGATTTCACGTCGCGCCATGTCAGGAAGCATCCGGTCGATGCTAGACAACACGGCTGCTATGAACTCCTGATCGGGTGAAATCAGGATAGATTGAGCCTGCTCGTCGTGTTCGGCCTGGGAGAAGAGATCCATGGCTATCCAGTCTGGATCCGTGCTGCCGTCGCAGATTACTGTTAATTCCGACGGCCCCGCCAGCATATCAATACCCACTTTTCCAAAAACCTGGCGTTTGGCCTCGGTGACGTAGATATTGCCTGGTCCGGCTATCTTGTCGACCTTGGGCACCGATTCGGTGCCGTATGCCAGGGCAGCAATGGCCTGTGCTCCACCCAGTGTGAAAACCCGGTCGACACCGGCAAGCGCGGCGGCTGCAAAAACCAGGTTGTGAACCGGATTATCGGGCCGGTAATCCGTGGGCACAGTTGCGACCAGGTTTGCCACGCCTGCTACGCTGGCGGGGATTGCCAGCATCAGCATCGAAGAAGGATAGTTGGCTTTGCCGCCCGGGACATACACCCCGGCACTGGCCAGCGGAGTAATCTTCTGCCCGTACACCGAGCCATCCGCCTCCTCGTAGTGCCAGGAGGTCTGTTTCTGTTTTTCGTGATAGCTGGCAATCCTGGTTGCTGCATGTCGCAGCGCTTCGACATCCGCACTCGATGCGCTGGCGAGTGCATCCTGGAGCTGCTCTGGGGTAACTGTCAGGTCTGTCATGGACGTGGCATTGCGGTCATCAAATTGATTGGTGTACTCAACAAGAGCCGCGTCGCCGCGGGTCCGGACATCCTCCAGAATTCCCGCAACCGTTTTACTCACCCCCGCCGGCACCAGTGAATCGCGCTGCAACGCATCCTGCAGCGCAGTCTGAAAATCAGTGTCGCTTGAGTCAATCTGGCGTATGGAAATAGTGCTTTTTGACATGTGTACCTGCTGTCCGTGGTTATTCCGTTGATTCTGGCTGGTCAGCCAGCGTGCCCTGGATTCAGGAATCTCCTGCCTGACCCCGGATAGTCCGCTTCACTTCCGGCAGTCAGCCCTCAACCGCCGATTTCAACTTGCCGAGAATTTCCCGAATAGCGGCATTCTTGATCTTGAGGGATGCCTTGTTGACGATTACCCTGGAACTGACATGGGTAATCAGGTCCAGCGGCTCGAGCCCGTTTGCCTGAAGCGTTTTGCCACTGTCGACAATATCGACGATGGCATCCGCCAGCCCCATGGATGGCGCAAGTTCCAGGGCCCCGTTAAGCTTGATCAGTTCGATCTGCCGCCCCTGTTCGGCGAAGTATCGCCGGGCACTGTTGATGAACTTGGTGGCTACCCGCAGCCTTGACCTGGACTGTCGCAGCGCATCCAGGTCTGCACCCCTTGGCGCTGCCGTCATCAGGCGACAGGTGGCCAGCTTGAGATCCAGCGGTTCGTAGAACCCGTCGCTTCCGTGTTCAAGAATCAGATCCTTGCCCACGACCCCCATATCCGCACTGCCGAATTCAACATAGGTGGGCACGTCCGAACCGCGAATAATCATCAGGCTGACATGCGCAAGATTGGTGTCGAAGATCAGTTTGCGGCTTTTGAAGATATCCTCACCCGGGACTATTCCGGCTTGGGCAAACAGCGGCAACACCTCTTCAAGGATTCGACCCTTGGTCAATGCTATGACAATGTTTGACTGGCTCATCGCGGTAGACTTCAAGATGGTTTCAGGATGGAATGCGCCGGATTCTGGCACCCAGCAGCTGCAGTTTCTCCTCGATACATTCGTATCCCCGATCGATGTGATATATCCGGTCCACCCTGGTCTCGTTTTCGGAAACGAGGCCGGCAATAATCAGGCTCGCGGATGCTCGTAGATCGGTGGCCATAACCGGCGCTCCCTTAAGCGTTTCTACGCCATCCACAATGACAGTATTGCCCTCCACGCGGATGGATGCGCCCATACGGTTCATCTCGTGAACATGCATGAAGCGGTTTTCAAACACAGTTTCCGTAATAGAACCTGTGCCGTCGGCAATGGCATTCAGCGCCGTGAACTGCGCCTGCATGTCTGTCGGAAAAGCCGGATATGGCGCTGTACGCAGAGATACACTTTTGGGTCGTTCGCCGTGCATATCAAGTTCAATCCAGTCCTTGCCGACCTTGATCTCGGCTCCTACCTGCTCAAGCTTGGCGAGCACTGCATCAAGGATGTCCGGCCGGGTATCCTTGACCCTTATATGGCCGCGGGTGGCGGCCGCTGCAATCAGGTAGGTCCCGGTTTCAATACGGTCCGGCATGACCGAGTAGCTGCAACCATGCAATTCTGCCACACCATCGACTATTATGGTGTCGGTACCTTGTCCCTGAATCTGTGCGCCCATCTCCACCAGGCAGTTGGCCAGATCCACGACTTCAGGTTCCCGGGCGGCGTTTTCGATAATCGTCCTGCCTTCCGCCAGGGTTGCCGCCATCATCACGTTTTCCGTGCCGGTCACGGTAACGAGGTCCATAACGATCCGCGCACCTTTCAGTCTTCCGTCTACCGTGGCCTTGATGTAGCCGTCTTCGACCTTGATCGTAGCTCCCATGGCCTCGAGCGCACTGATATGCAGGTTGACCGGTCGACTGCCAATGGCACACCCGCCCGGCAATGCCACTTCCGCCTGACCGTAGTGGGCAAGCATTGGCCCCAGCACCAGGATGGACGCCCGCATGGTTTTGACCAGTTCATAAGGCGCGCTGAAGCTGGTAATGGTGCTGCTGTTGATTTCAACGCTCAGTTTTTCATCGACTACGGGTTGAACGCCCATGCAGCCAAGCAGTTCCAGCATTGTGGTGATATCGTACAGATGAGGCAGATTACGAACCTGCAATGTGTCCCGGGTCAGTAGTGACGAGGCCAGAATCGGCAGGGCCGAATTCTTGGCACCGGCAATACGGATTTCACCGTTGAGGGAAACCCCGCCTTTGATAAGTAGCTTGTCCATTTTATTCCCTGCAGTAATCCAAACACCCGTCAGGTGCTGGCCTCGAACTCATCTTGAGTGTAAAGCCGCATGGATACAGCATGGATGGCTCCCGTCTCAATATGCGGGTTCAGAATCCGGTATATTTTCTGTTGACGTTTGACCGCGTTAAGCCCTGCAAAGCCGTCATCGACGACGGTGACCAGGTATTTGCCGTCACCGCCCTCGACTTTGCTGTCACAATCGGGAAATGCTTCAGTCAGAAGCTGATTGAGTTGTTCAGAATTCACGCTTCGACCCCGGTTTACTGCCAGTTGTCCAGAACCTGGTCGATGTCATTATTGTACTGTGACATCGCGGCGGCGAATTGCGTGTAATACTGGCGTCCGAGATTAATTCCACCGAGACTCAGATTCTTGAGTTTCCACTCGTCGTTCTCATTGAGAAACATTTGATACTGAAGCCTGAACGAACTGTTACTGCTCCCGCTGCCACTGCCTATTCCCCTGATCTCCATGCCGATTACCCGATCAGCCCGGGGGTCGGCAGGCTGGTTGCCGGCTGGCAGGAAAACCAGTTCCTGGCCGTTATATGAAGCCAGGGCAGCACCGTAAAAACGAGTCAGTGTCGACTGAAGAATCTCGCCAAAGCGGCTGATCTGCTCTTCCGTCGCTCCCTGTGCGTAGCGAGACATGACAACCCGCGCCACGGCATCGAAATCAACAATGGTGTTCAGGGCAGACTCGATTTCATTGTAGTAACGTTGCTGATCGGAAAGAAAGTAGGGACGGGCCTGTTGTACGGTTTGGAGGAGTAATTCCACGCCGTTCTGAACCGTTTCTACGGCCGACATCCTTGGTTCCTGTGCGACACTGGTGCCGGCTGTCGCCAACAGCACAACAAATACCAACTTCTTCAATATATTCATCTGGTTATCTCCGAGCAAGGATTCCGACCCTGCTGTCCCTGCGCTTGTTGCTGGTGCTCGGTAAAAGGTCCGTAAGTCAAATTTCCTGACAGCCATCGTCCCTGGTACCGTAGGTTGTCGGACAGGTGTTGGTGAATCTTACAATATTTGACCGCCTCAATAAATTATTACTTGCAAACTTGGCTAAAGGCCTTTGTAATTGGGCGCTTTATCAATTCCGCCAATTTGCAATAATTTTATGGTGTTAGACGCGGTTATAGTGGTCCTGGGTTTCACCGGACTGATCTGGGGCGCAGATAAGTTCGTGTTCGGAGCCTCGGCCCTGGCACGAAACCTGGGTGTTTCCCCGTTAATGATCGGTCTTACCATTGTTGCCTTCGGGACCTCCGCTCCAGAGATCTTTTCGTCTGCTGCGTCAGTCGTTGAAAATGAGCCGGAACTGGCTATCGGCAACGCCCTGGGATCGAATATATTCAATATCGGAATCGCCCTGGGAATCGCCGCCCTGATTAGCCCGCTCAAACCACCAAAGTCACTGTTCCACAAGGAAATACCCGCACTTCTCATGGTTACCGTGGTAACCGGTGCGCTGTTTGCAAATCTCTACATCGGTTTCTTTGACGCCTTGATCCTGATGTCTATAACGGTCTTTTTTGGCTACAAGCTCTTTCGAAACCGCGTAAAGTCCACCGGCCTGCCGGAGATCGATGATGAAAACCTGATGCACATGACCAACGCCCGGGCAGCGATTTACCTGATACTGGGACTGGCTCTGCTGGTTTTGAGCGCAGACGCAATAGTGCAGGCCTGTTCCTCGATTGCCAGGACGCTGGGCGTATCATCGGCGATAGTCGGTCTCACCGTGGTAGCCCTGGGCACCAGTCTCCCGGAAGTCGCCGCGTCGGCGGCCTGCGCACTGAAAGGCCATCACGAGCTCGCTATCGGCAACATAGTTGGATCGAACATTCTAAATTTGCTGGCCGTTCTGCCTTTTCCCGGATTGTTCGCGCCGGTTGAGCTGGATCCGATGTTGTTCCATCGGGATTACGTGGCCATGTTGCTGATGACGCTGTTACTGGCCTGGTTTTGTTACCGTGCAATAAAGCGTAATATGATGATAGGTCGAACCAACGGAATAATCTTGCTGTCCTGCTATTGCGTCTGGTTTTCCATCATGGCCATACAAATGTAAGCCTGCCGAACCAACAATGACCCACACGCCGAAACTTCTAGACAGCGCCAGACGAACTATTGAAATTGAATATAACGCTGTTCATGCGCTATTGGACCGGTTAAATCACGACTTCGAACGAGCCTGTCAACTGATGCTCGCATCCGAGGGTCGTGTTGTCGTCACGGGCATGGGTAAGTCAGGCCATATCGCCAGAAAGATTGCCGCCACGCTGGCCAGCACCGGCACCCCCGCCATGTTTGTCCACCCCGGCGAGGCCAGTCACGGCGACCTTGGCATGATCACGGAAAAAGATGTCGTCCTGTTTCTCTCCAACTCGGGAACTACCGAGGAACTGGTTACGCTGCTACCGGTACTGAAACGCAAGGGCGTTCCCCTGATCAGCATGACCGGCGAACCGGAATCCACTCTGGCCAAGGCTGCCGACGTGTCCCTCGACGCCGGTGTGTCGGAAGAGGCCTGCCCTCTGGGGCTGGCTCCCACCTCCAGCACAACGGTGGCACTGGTGCTGGGCGATGCACTGGCCATGGCGTTATTGGAAGCGCGAGGTTTTACCCGGGAAGATTTCGCGGTTTCACACCCCGGCGGAAGACTGGGACGGCGTCTGCTGCTCAAGGTCAAGGATATCATGCACTCGGGCGATAGCATTCCAAGGGTTTCTATTCAGACTGTATTAAGCGACGCATTGTTAGAAATAACCAGCAAAGGCTTTGGCATGACTACGGTCAGCGACCACGCCGGGGAAATTTGTGGAGTTTTCACTGACGGGGATCTGCGACGCGCCATCGATGCAGGGAGAGATATAACAACAACTCCAATAGAATCCGTAATGTCCAGCAATTACAAGTTTATTCTGGAAAACGCACTTGCCGTGGAGGCGGCAAGGCTGATGCAGGACTCACAGGTTTATGCCCTGGTGGTCAAAAACGGCGACAAGCAATTGAGCGGTATCGTCAAAATGCACGATCTACTCCAGGCTAACGTGGTTTAACAGATTGCCTTAGGAGCAACTTGTCAATGATATTCCAGGGCGACCGAAAGCAGATAATGCGCCTGGCAAAAAACGTCAGTTTGCTGCTCCTTGACGTGGACGGCGTGATGACGGACGGCAGGCTTTACGTTGGTGCCAACGGTGAGGAGCTGAAAGTATTCAATTCCCTTGACGGCCATGGCATCAAGCTTCTCCAGCGTAGCGGTGTCACTGTCGGTATAGTTTCCGGCCGCCATTCCCCATCGCTGCTGCATCGCGCCAGGGAACTGGATATTGAATTGCTTTATACCGGCCGTGAAGACAAGATGGCGGTTCTGGAGGAAATCATTGCTACCCGCCAGATCGACAGCGACCAGATTGCCTATGCCGGTGACGATCTTCCGGATCTTTCGCTGGTTCGCCGCGTCGGCCTGGGCATATCCGTCCCCGGGGGACATCCCGAAGTCAGAAACATAGCCGAGCTGGTAACTGAACGTGGCGGTGGCGATGGTGCTGTGCGTGAAATCTGTGATTTGCTTCTGCAGGCACGGGATTCTTACCGGCAGGTGGTGGCAGACAGCCTTCGAGGCTGACATGGTACCCCCATCCGTGGAATCCGGCCAGTCGGGAAAACAACAAGTCGTCTAAAGCAGGAAAAGCAACAATGTCAATGCCACGATTGCAATTCATAGTCATTCCAGGCCTGGTCGCCGTATTACTGTTTCTTGGTGTCAATCTGCTGGAGCAGCCAGGACGGTCCGGGAGCACAGATGGCCAGATTACCGTGATTGACTACAACGGCTATTCCGAGGGCATAAATACCGTGCATTTCGACGAGCGGGGTCGTATTCGATATACACTTAGCGCCGATCGTCAGATTACCTACCTGAATTCGGAGACTGCCCTGGAGCATCCTGTCATACGGCTCTACCAGGGAATGGATTCACGCTGGAATATAACCGCCAGCTCGGGCAGAATTTCAGCCGTGGAGGAACAAAACAACGATGTCGAGCAGATAGTTCTCAGTGGCAATGTGGAAGTTCACCAGCTTAACGCTGCTGGTAACGGCACCGTACTTTCCACCGACATCCTGCAATTGAATCCAGATGCTGATGTTCTTATCACAGACGCCGATGTACTTTTGACTAGTAACAATTTTGAACAGTCGGCGACGGGAATGCGCGTCGATCTGAATTCAGAGGAGTATATTTTTTTCCGCAATACAAGGGGCAGGTATGCAGCTCGTGAAAATTAACAGTTTCATCGCTCTGTTGTTTCTTGCTTTTGCCGGTGTGAATGTTGCCAGCCTGGAATCCGACAGGGAGCAGGATATCCTCTACAGCTCACTGGGAAGGTCCACCAGCAGAATAGAAAACGGTGTTCGCATAATTACGCTGGAGCAGGATGTGAAGGTGACTCAGGGCTCACTGGAAATAACCGGCGACAATGCCGTTTTCGAAAGTGAAGCGGAATCCAGCACCATTAATCGGGTGACCGTAACAGGGTCACCGGCGAACTATCGCCAGCAGCTTGATCCTGGTGGTGATTTTATCGCGGGAGAAAGTGAATCCATCTACTACTATGTGGAAGCGGAACCAATAGTGGAATTTGTCGGCTCAGCTATCCTTCGAAGTACCAATGATGTAATCAGCTGTGCCGCCATCAAGTACTTTACCGAAAGCCGATTTACCGAGACAACCGGCCCCTGTGAAGGCGTATCAGGTCGCTCAAGCTTCTCCAATCCTCCTGGAAATTAACCTCGACTGATGGATATCCTGCAGGCTGTCAACCTGGCAAAAAGTTATAAGAAGCGCAAGGTTGTCAGGGACGTATCGCTCCGGGTTAACCGCGGAGAAATCGTCGGCCTGCTGGGACCCAACGGTGCCGGTAAAACAACCTGTTTCTACATGATAGTCGGGCTGATAGGAGCCGATGGCGGTCAGGTGAAAATCAATAATACCGACCTGACTCCACTGCCCATGCATGAGCGGGCCCGCAAGGGGTTAGCCTATTTACCCCAGGATTCGTCCATTTTCAGGACGCTCTCGGTGGAAGACAATATCCTGGCGATCCTGGAAACCCGGAAGGACCTCAATGCCAGTGACCGACAACAGCGTCTCGAAGCACTATTGCAGGAATTTCATATTACACACATCCGCAAGAATCGGGGAATCAGCCTGTCGGGAGGGGAGCGGCGGCGGACCGAAATTGCCAGAACTCTTGCGGCAGATCCCAGGTTTATTCTTCTCGACGAACCATTCGCCGGAGTGGATCCCATTTCAGTCAGCGATATCAAGCAGATAATCCGCCACCTTAAAGAACGGGGAATCGGCATATTGCTGACCGACCACAATGTAAGGGAAACCCTGGACATCTGTGAGCGCGCCTACATCGTCAGCGAAGGCGGCATCATTGCCGAGGGCGATGAACAGAGCATCGTCAACAACCAGAAAGTCAGGGAAGTCTATCTTGGCGATCAGTTCCACATTTGAGGAACCTCTGAACGATCACGGAAACCACACTATTTCAATAAATGCTCAGAAGTTTCTTTATCTTCCTGACCCATGCTACCCCAACCCTCTTCCCCGACCCGCAGTCGCCAGCCGTGAGTCAGGTGCCGAGCCAGGTCAAATTCCCAGCGATGAACCGCCACCGAAGAATGGCATACATAGCAGGCACGGAACTTGCTATACTACTGTCGGACCTGCTGCTGCAGGCCAACAGGTTTTTATTTGAGGACCCTCTGATTAAGGAAATACTCTGGCTTCCGGGGAGTTCACTGACGAGGCAGCAAAGGCAGAGGGTGCGCCTGGAAGCCCCGATCGGCGGAGCCCGTCCATAATCAATCAGTGGGTCCGTCAATTTACAGAATATAAATAGTTACCTTCATTAACCCGGGATAATTCCGCAAACGAGCGACACATGAAACTATCGCTTCAGCTCAAGCTTGGTCAGCAGTTGACAATGACCCCCCAGCTGCAGCAGGCGATAAAACTTCTGCAGCTATCCACCCTGGATTTACAGCAGGAAATCCACCAGGTTCTGGAATCGAACCCGATGCTGGAAATGGTGGAGGAGAATGAAGAAACCGGCGAAGATAACCGCCTGAACGAGCCTGAGAACACGGCGAGCCAGGACAAAAACAAGACCGATTCATCAGATGGTGACAGCAGCGAGTGGTCAGAAACGATCCCAGGAGACCTTGCGGTAGACACCAACTGGGACGACGTTTACCAGTCAACTTACACTACAGGCAGTGGCTCTGCTGATACTGATCTTCCGGACTTCGAATCCCGCAACGCCGAATCAGAAACACTGCAGGACCATTTGCTCTGGCAGCTCAATCTTACGCCGATGTCTGACACGGACAAGGAAATCGCTTATGGCATTATTGAAGCCATTGATGCCAATGGCATGCTCACCACCGACATCCAGTCAATCCATAGTGGACTGGACCCAGAACTGGAGGTGGAAGAAGATGAAGTACTTGCGGTGCTGCATCGGATTCAACAATTTGATCCCGTCGGGGTCGGCTACCGTAACCTCAGCGAATGCCTGCTGATCCAGCTCAATCAGCTGGATGCTCCGGAGCTGGCTGTCGACATCGACAATGCCAAGAACCTGGTAAGTAATCACCTGAACCTGCTGGGGAACCGGGACTACGCCCAGATCATGCGTAGAGCCAAGCTGAAGGAACCCGAGCTCAAACGGGCTATCGCCATAATCGAAAATCTGGATCCGCGCCCCGGTTCGGATATTGCGCCACCGTCAACGACTTACGTCGTTCCCGACGTCATCGTGACCAAGCAGCCTGAGTCCGGGACGTGGCGTGTGGATTTGAATCCCGACATTGCCCCTCGACTGCGAATTAACGCCAGCTATGCGGCAATGGTGAAGCGCGCTGATACCAGCGATGTAAATAATTACCTGCGTGACAATCTGCAGGAAGCCCGCTGGTTCCTCAAGAGCCTGCAAAGCCGCAACGAGACCCTGATGAAAGTGGCCACGCGGATTGTTGAACACCAGAAAGATTTTCTCGAGTACGGGGAAGAGGCGATGAAGCCCCTTGTACTCCACGATATCGCCGAAATGGTTGAAATGCATGAATCGACAATTTCACGGGTCACAACGCAGAAGTACATGCATACGCCCCGTGGTATTTTCGAACTCAAGTACTTCTTTTCCAGCCATGTATCCACCGCCGGGGGTGGTGAGTGCTCGTCAACGGCGATCAGGGCAATTATCAAGAAACTCATTGCCGCTGAAAATGTCAGAAAACCACTAAGCGACAGCAAGATCACCAAACTACTCGAGGAACAGGGTATCAATGTAGCCAGGAGAACCATTGCCAAGTATCGTGAATCACTTTCGATTCCACCGTCCAACGAACGCAAGCGCCTCGTTGATTAACCTACTGTAAGATCGAAATAATAGGAACAGATAGCTCAACATGCAATTGGAAGATATTTTAACCCCCGAACGTTGTTATTGTGACGTCGAGGGAGTCAGCAAGAAACGATTACTGAAAACGATCAGTGAAAAAATCGAAGAAGACGTCGGTTATCTCGACGCCAATACATTATTCGATGCGCTGATGTCGAGAGAACGTCTAGGCAGTACTGGGCTTGGCAATGGCATAGCCATACCACACTGCAAGCTTGCCGAGTGTCGAGAGATAATCGGTTCGATTGTTACGCTGGACACGCCGGTCGAATTCGACGCGGTAGATTCGAACCCGGTTGACCTTCTTTTTGTACTGATTGTTCCTGACGAAGAATCGGATGAGCATGTAAAACTACTTGGACAGGTAGCCCAGTTATTCAACGATGAGAATTTCTGCCTGATAATGCGCAATACCCACGATGATGCAGATCTCTATAATGTAGCCATAACCTACTGATTTCACTCTCACCAGGCATGCAACTGAGCCGGGCTTACACATCATGAAACTCGTAATTATCAGCGGCAGATCAGGATCTGGCAAAAGTACGGTGCTTCACATACTGGAAGACCGGGGCTACTACTGTATCGATAACCTGCCAGCGAGCCTGTTACCATCGCTGGCAGACCGCCTGATAACAGGACCTACGGTTAAATCCAATATAGCCGTGAGTATCGATGCGCGAAATATCTACGAAGATCTCCAGAACGTCCCGGCGATAGTCGAGGAACTTAAACAGAAACAACTGACAATTGACGTTATTTTTCTCGACGCCAATAGCCAGACTCTGTTGAGACGATTCAGTGAGAGTCGCCGCAAGCACCCCCTGTCCAACGACAAAGTGGGGTTGAGGGAAGCGATCGACAAGGAAACTGAATTGCTCGAAGCAATGTCATTGATGGCCAGCCTGAGTATCGACACGAGCTCCATGTCTCTGCACGACCTGCGGGACGCCATCAAAATTCGCATTGTGGAACAGTCAGATTCGGGTCTTGCCCTGTTGTTTCAGTCTTTTGGCTTCAAGAACGGAGTGCCCGTGGATGCAGATATCGTTTACGATGTCAGGTGCTTGCCCAATCCATACTGGGAAATTCCACTGAGGTCTCTCACCGGCCTGGATGACAAGGTGGTCGAGTATCTCGATTCTCAGCAGGAAGTTCAGCACATGCTAGCCGACATAAAAGATTTCCTGCAGAAGTGGTTGCCCCGCTTTGAGGATAATAATCGGTCCTATATTACCGTGGCGCTTGGCTGCACAGGCGGACAACACCGCTCTGTCTACCTGTGTGAACAGCTGGGCAGATATTTCAAGGACCATATCAACAATGTACAAGTAAGACACCGGGAGTTGCCCGGATAGCCACCCATGATTGAAACTACGGCGGAAATAATAAACAAGGCGGGTTTGCATGCTCGGGCAGCGTCAAAGCTGGTGTCACTGACATCAGGATTCAGCAGCACCATCAGAATTGGCAATGACAAGATGGTCGATGGCAAAAGCATTCTGTCGTTGATGATGCTGGCCGCCGTGAAAGGAACCACCCTGAAAATCGTTGCTGATGGTGACGATGAGGAACAGGCGATCCAGGCAATAGTCGAATTGATAAGAAACAGGTTTGAAGAAGATCAATAGCTGCAATTTCCCCCATGGCTTCCGGCTGCGGTAACCGCGCAGCCAACCTACTCTGACCAATTGACCAGGGGCCTTGACCGAACCATCGGAGGTTCCCTAAATAGCTGATTTTAGAGTAGAATTGGGATCACCGATTTCGGGGAACAGTTTCTGAATCGTCCCCAACGCGTCAAACCTCATACTCCCTGGAACCGGACTTCGCCAGTTTCGGGGCCTCGAAGTCGAAGGGTGCTGAAACCGTGTCTGAAACCATCGAAACCGTCCTGGACAAGGATCACGTGCTGGAGCTGACCAAGGCTCTGGACAGCGGATCCGTATTCCAGGTCCGGCAAATGTTGAATACTCTCCCCGCCGCGGGAATCGCGCACCTGCTGGAATCCTCACCACCGAAGGCGCGAAGTGTACTCTGGACCCTGGTAGATCCTGAATCTGAAGGGGAAGTTCTGCAATACCTGAACGAGGACATCCAGAGTGAAATCCTCAAAGGCTTAAATGCAGAGGAAGTCGCAGCACTGACCGAAGGGATGGAGACCGATGATCAGGTTGACATTCTCCAGCAACTGCCCCAACAGGTCACTCTCGAAGTCCTCCAGTCCATGGATGACCAGGATCGCCAGCGTATTGAGCAGGTTCTGTCCTATCCGGAGGATACCGCCGGTGGCTTGATGAACACGGACACAATTACGGTCCGTCCCCGCCATACGATCGACGTGGTTCTCAGGTACCTGCGTCGTCACGCCCGGCTTCCGGAAATGACCGATAATCTGCTGGTTGTAAATCGCGACGATGTTTTTGTCGGGATACTTCCGTTGCGCAGACTCCTGGTTTCCGGACCGGGAACCACGGTAAGGGAGGTGATGAGCACGGATATTGAAGCCATTCCGGTAGAGATGGAAGCGGTGCAGGTCGCACAATTGTTTGAACAACATGATTGGGTGTCTGCCCCCGTTGTGGATGAAGACGGCAAACTGGTAGGCAGGATTACCATCGACGATATCGTTGACGTCATTCGGGATAGTGCAGAACACTCCCTGATGAGCATGGCCGGGCTGGATGAAGAGGACGATACTTTTGCCCCGGTCTGGAAAACTGCTCGTCGGCGTGCGGTCTGGCTGGGGGTCAACCTGATGACGGCCATTTACGCTTCGATAGTAATATTTCTGTTTCAGGATACGCTGGATGCCGTTGTCGCCCTTGCCGTCCTGATGCCGATCGTCGCCAGCATGGGTGGCGTTGCCGGGAGCCAGACATTGACTCTGGTAGTCCGCAGCCTGGCTCTTGGCCATATCACCGCCGCAAATACCCGGTGGCTGCTCGCCAGGGAACTTGGCGTCGCAGCAATCAACGGTGTTCTATGGGCCCTGGTAATTTCATCTGTGGTTTTCGTCTGGTACGGCGACATGCTGCTCAGCAGCATCATCGCCACGGCCCTGCTCATCAACCTGTTGACCGCCGCCCTGGCAGGTGCTTATCTACCACTTTTTCTCAAGCGAATTAACATTGATCCGGCCCTTGCCGGGTCAGTAGCCCTTACTACGGTGACGGATTCGGTTGGATTTTTTGCTTTTCTCGGCCTGGCAAATGTCTTTTTCCTCTAGGAAACCGGTCGTTATGCATCCAGAAGACGATAATTCAACGGAACAGCCCAGCAAGACCCGGCGTAAACAGGAAATGTTGGAACTGCAGAAAGTAGGCGCAAGACTGACCGGCTTTTCAGAGAAACAGCTTGGTCAACTGCCGTTGACAGACAAGCTGCGTAACGCCCTGCGGGAATTCAATCGCCTGCCCAACAGCCACGGCGCCCGAAGGCGACAGCTCCAATACATTGGCAGGCTGATGCGGGATTTTGAATTGCGGGAAATTGAAAGCAGTATCCAGCAGGTGCTGAATCCACCGACACGGCAGGCCACCGATCATTCTCAACTCCTGGAAATCTGCAATAACATACTTCAACTGGGGGACGCCGCGATAATTGAGCTGCAGGAAGACTATGAAAATATTGACAGGCAAGCCTTACGCAGATTTCACCTTGCCTACAGCAAAGCGGTTCGAGATAGCGCAGATCAGCAGCAGGCAGATATACGCAACAAGCTGACAGATTACTTGATCGACAAGCTTGAATGAAGCGGATGCCTGGATATCGATCCCGTAAATACATGCTTTAAGAGTGCCGCTATACCTATTAAATTTTAAGTGGTACCATCGCCCCAAAGCTGGCAGCGGGATTGCTTTTCAGCCCGGCAAGACCGCACTTCTCGCGAGACATCCAGCCCTGAACACTGCCGGTACCAGTCACAGAATCTCTGATAAATATTATGTATGTTCTGTCCTCCAGACGAGTACACTCTCAAGGCGCGCTGTTACCGGCATGTGTCGGCATGTCAAGACAACGTAACGAAGAAAGTGGACTTGGCAGGAGAGCCTTTCGGGCGCGGCCGGCCCCACGCCGCCGCGGTGTCATTGTGGCCCTTGCCAGGGGCGACGGCCATTGCCAGCGAACTCCGCCTCCCCACGAAATGCGAAAGACTCGCGCCAAATATTAACCAGGGGTTACTTAAGAATAACAACGAGGTTTTTCATGCCTGAAAATAGTGCTCATTCCTACTGGAAAGGAAACCTGAAGATCGTGCTTTCCCTGCTTTCGGTCTGGTTTTTCATCTCTTTCGTCTGCGGAATTCTACTGGTCGATTTCCTGGACACATTTCGGATTGGCGGATTCAAACTGGGATTCTGGATTGCCCAGCAAGGATCGATTTTTGTGTTCGTTGTCCTGATTTATGTTTACATCAAGCTGATGGATAATCTTGACGCGAAATACTCAGATTCAACTTCCGAAGGCTCACAGAATGACGCACATCATAAAGGAGGCGTGGAATGAGCGTACAAATATGGACTTTTGTGTTTGTCATTCTGTCGTTTAGCCTTTATATAGGCATCGCCATCTGGTCTCGCGCATCATCTACCAATGAATTTTACGTTGCCGGCGGTGGTGTTCCGCCTTTGGCAAATGGTATGGCCACTGCAGCTGACTGGATGTCGGCCGCCTCATTCATTTCCATGGCCGGCTTGATCTCGTTTCTCGGCCGGGACGGCACTTTCTATCTCATGGGCTGGACGGGAGGATACGTATTGCTGGCGTTATTGCTGGCGCCCTATTTGCGAAAATTCGGTAAATTTACCGTGCCGGACTTCATCGGGGATCGTTACTACTCCCAGTATGCAAGAATGATTGCGGTTTTCTGCGCCATCGTCATCTCCTTCGTTTACGTTTGCGGGCAGATGCAGGGAGCAGGAATAGTATTTTCGCGATTTCTGGAAGTGGATCTGACCATTGGCGTTCTGATCGGTATGACCATCGTGTTTTTCTATGCTGTTATGGGCGGCATGAAGGGAATCACCTACACGCAGGTTGCCCAGTACTGCGTGTTGATCTTTGCATTTATGGTACCCGCCATATTTATTTCCCTGCTGATGACAGATAACCCGATTCCACAGCTGGGTTTTGGCTCACAGCTGACGGAAGAATTTGGCGGTGGTTATCTGCTGGACAGGCTGGACGGCCTCAGCACAGAACTTGGCTTTGCGGTATATACGGAGGGTCAGAAAACGACTCAGGACGTGTTCTTCATCACCGCGGCGCTGATGTTCGGCACCGCTGGGCTGCCACACGTAATAATCCGGTTTTTCACCGTTCCCAATGTCCGGGATGCCCGCCGATCAGCCGGATTTGCCCTGGTCTTTATCGCGATTCTGTACACTACTGCCCCCGCGGTAGCCGCGTTTGCCCGGACCAACCTGATCGACACGGTGCATAACATCGAATACTCGGAGGTCCCGGAATGGTTCACCACCTGGGAAACCACCAACCTGATCGCGTTCACCGACAAGAACAATGATGGCCGCATTCAGTATGTCGGCGACCCACAGCGCAACGAACTGGAAGTCAACCGGGACATCATGGTTCTGGCTAATCCGGAAATCGCCGGCCTCCCCAACTGGGTGGTTGCCCTGGTAGCTGCCGGCGGACTGGCTGCCGCGTTGTCCACAGCAGCCGGTCTGTTGCTGGTAATCTCTACATCAGTTTCGCATGACTTCTTGAAACGGGGGCTGATGCCCGGCATTTCAGAACAACAGGAATTGCTGTTTGCCAGAATCGCAATTTTTGTAGCCGTTCTGATTGCCGGCTATTACGGTATCAATCCGCCCGCCTACGTCGCACAGGTCGTGGCATTTGCGTTCGGCCTGGCCGCGGCCTCATTTTTCCCGGCCATCGTGCTTGGAATTTTTAATAAGCGCATGAACAAGGAAGGCGCTATTGCCGGCATGATCTGCGGGTTCGTGTTCACCGCAGGCTACATTATATTCTTCAAGCTGATTAATCCCGAGGCGGACAATGCCGATGGATGGCTGCTCGGCATATCTCCCGAAGGCATAGGGACACTCGGTACCCTGATAAATTTACTGGTAGCATTGACAGTAAAAAGGTTTACGGATGATCCGCCCTCCGAGGTACAAACCCTGGTGGAAACGATTCGGTTGCCTGGAGAAGCCATGGAGCACCATTGAAGCGCCATGACTCGTCAGCTTGATTATCCTCTGGGTATTTGTCAGCCGTGAAAGCGCTTCCAGTAGTCGTTCGTGGTCCGTTTCATCTCCCGGCTCAGTAACAGTATCCCGACCAGGTTCGGCAGTGTCATCAGCACGATGGTAATCAGGGATACGTTCCAGACCAGCGTTGTATCGGCGAACGCCGCGTAGAAAAAACCAAACACATACACTACACGGTATGGCATTACCGCTGCGGGCCCCAGCAGATAAGTAATCGCCCGATCTCCATAATACGACCAGGCAATGGCAGTGGAAAAAGCAAACAGCAATAATCCTATCGACACAATGTACTGCCCGTAATCCCCGAACAGTCCTCGCTTGAATGCTTCGGTAGTCAGGGGCACGGAGTGTAACAAGGACCGTCCCGACACATTTACTGACGGGTCATCCAGTTGTCCCGCCGTCACTGCAAGTTCACCGCTTACCGCTACTCCACCGCGGCTGAAGGATACATCTTCAGCAACTGACCGGGAGTTGATCAGGGTGAAATCCTGGGTGTTTGTTGCGACGCCGTTGTCGACCTGGATATTACCACTGTACATCGTAACGGTAGACTCATTACCATTGAGAAAATAGAACAGCTGTTCGGCCTGAGCCTGAACGGTATCAGAGTGCATCCCCGCCAGAAACACCATGTCGGTGCGTTGAAACTCGTTGTCGTGCTTCTCTTTCCAGACTCCCGAGGACAGAATGACCAGGCCGGTAATCGTACAGATCACTATCGTGTCAATAAACGGTTCCAGAATAGAAACCATCCCTTCATCCACTGATTCTTCAGTTCGCGCCGCAGCGTGGGCAATTGGAGCCGATCCCTGGCCCGCTTCATTAGAAAACAATCCGCGGTTGACACCACGGTTCAATGCATAGGCGAAAGTCGCGCCCAGAAAACCACCGGTCGCGGCTGATCCGGTAAAGGCATCGGAGAAAATACCCAGGAACGAGGGAATGATATTCCCGGCATTGGGTATTATCACGGCAAACGCACCCACGAGGTAGACCATGGCCATGGTCGGAACCAATGCGGACGCGACCCGTGCAATGCGACGAATCCCGCCGATAATTACCAGGCCAAGCAGAACAGCCAGAATTGCCCCGGTAATTATCGGGTTAATGGAAAACGAGCTTTCCATACCAGCCGCAATACTGTTTATCTGGGGGAGGTTTCCGGTGCCAAACGCGCTCAACACTGTTGCCAGGGCAAATATCATTGCCAGCCACTTGGCATTCAGCCCTTTTTCCATGTAATACATCGGGCCACCAGCGATCGTCCCGTCTGCAGTTGTTTCCCTGTATTTATGTGAAAGGGTTACTTCGACAAACTTCGTCGTCATACCGAAGAATGCCGTCATCCACATCCAGAACAGTGCTGCCGGGCCTCCCAGGTGAAGCGCAAGTGCCACACCACCAATATTTCCCGTACCTACCGTTCCAGAAAGCGCAGTGGAGAGAGCCTGAAAATGTGTTGTATCTCCGACTGCATCCGGGGTGTCGAATCTACCGCGAGTCACCTTTATGGCGTGTTTAAAATAGCGGATCTGGGGAAACCGAAGGTAAAGAGTGAAGAAAATACCCACGGCCAGCAGGAAAAACGGAAACCAGGGAGCACTGCCTAAAAAACCATCCAGGAACAGGAGAAAATCATTTATGGCATCCAAGGGAGTGCTCCTTCAAGTTCGTAGCCAGTAAGTTTGCGTTCAGCAGCCTGCTAATCATCTGACACTGATATGCGCGGACCCGTCCGGGACTCCGCGAGTGTGTTTACGCGGTCTTGCAGCTTTTCAGCCAGAGTGAAATAGGCAGCGGACACGGAACTGTCCGGCGAGGCCGCAACACTGGGGTTCCCTGCGTCAGTTTGTTCGCGGATACTGAGGTCCAGTGGCAGTGATCCAATCACCTCCACTCCATAGTCATCAGCCAGCCGCTGACCACCTCCCTGACCGAAAATAGCCTCCTCATGTCCGCAATTCGAACAGATGTGAGTACTCATGTTTTCCACGATACCAAGCACCGGCACACCAACCTTGCGAAACATTTCGATACCCTTGCGTGCATCCAGTAGTGCCACGTCCTGAGGCGTGGTGACGATTATCGCCCCGGTAACCTGCGCTCCCTGGGCCAGGCTCAACTGAATATCACCGGTTCCAGGGGGCATATCGACTATAAGGTAGTCGAGCCCGGTCCACAGCGTATCGTTCAGGATCTGATTGAATGCTGAAATAATCATTGGTGCCCGCCAAACCATGGGCGTGGTGTCCTCGACAAGGAATCCCATGGAGTTACACTGCAGCCCGTGAGCGATAATCGGTTCCATGAACTTTCTGTCCCTGATTACCGGTTTTACGCCCTTGGCGACGCCGAGCATGATTGGCTGGCTGGGTCCGTAAATATCGGCATCAAGCAGCCCGGTTTCCAATCCCAGTCTCTGCAATGCCAGGGCCAGGTTTACCGCGGTGGTTGACTTGCCTACTCCGCCCTTGCCGGAAGCAATGCAGACTATATTTTTAACATTCGACAAATTGGACAAAACTCTTAAGTCACCCGCTCAATTAAGGATTTACGCGAATTGCGCAACCCTCTGGATTATCATTGAAAACTGTATAAAAACCAAGGGGAGCAATGGACCGTCGCGGCACAGCTGCAGCAGCCCCGAGGAGAATCCTTGAGCAGCATCGCGACATACGGCACCGGTACCTGAAAGGGCTTGTAATGCCATTGGCGATATTGTTCTATTAAGGAACCTCTGATCAGGATTCAGCAATATCAGGTCTTACGGATCAATGCTTAGAATGTTAATGAATTCGCTGCTGGCGGCGACTGTCACGGTTACATTACCGGGCAGTGTCGGCCAATCCCCGGAAGATAGCCCACTGAATTTCGCTCTTTATTCGCCATCCTGGGCCAGCAGTGCTGAACAGAACCTGCTGTCAGGATTGAGACTGGTGGTCGATAACCACACCGAATCTCCCATCTTGCTGGATTCTCTGGAATTTGCTGCCGATGTGGCGAACATGGACTCCAGAAAACTTGATATCGATCTGCGGATTCCGGCCACTGGACTGGCCGAGAAAGAACTCATTTATACAGACCTGCTATCCCTCAATGCCTGCGTGAACGAAACACTTCAGGAAAACTGGCGACTGGTGGAAATCTCCAACTACACGTTGAACCCGTCCGTGCGTCGACTAATTATCGAGGATACCAGCGCCTTTCGAATCTATCAGTGCGTGTCCAGTGTGGTAACACGCTGGGTCAATGAAGACACCGGCGATAGGTCTGTGAGGGAGGAATGGGTGCTTTATCATTTCGAAAGCAGGCCCCGGTAGTTCGCGAACATCAAAAAAGGGGGCCAAAGGCCCCCTTTTTTACTTTCGGTTGATCACGAATCAGATGATCTATTACAGCAGAATGCCACCATATTGAACGAAGAAAGGTGCAAACACGAGACTTAATATCGCTGAGAGTTTTATCAGGATATTCAACGAAGGACCGGAAGTGTCCTTGAGCGGGTCACCAACCGTGTCTCCCACAACCGCTGCCTTGTGCTCCTCGGATCCCTTGCCGCCCAGGTTGCCCGCCTCGATATATTTCTTGGCATTGTCCCAGGCTCCACCGCTGTTGGAGGACGCGATGGCCAATACACCGCCTGCTACCAGAGATCCGGCCAGAATTCCGCCCACTGCCTCGACGCCAAACAGGAAGCCGACCACAAGTGGCGTACCCATAATGAGGACGCCCGGTGCAATCATTTCCCGCAGAGCGGCCTTGGTGGAAATCGCCACACACTGAGCATAATCCGGCTCGCCGGTGCCCTCCATGATTCCAGGGATGGTTTTGAACTGTCGACGCACCTCCTCAATCATGTCGAAAGCTGCCTTACCGACTGACTTCATGGTCATTGCGGTAAACAGGAACGGCAATACGGCGCCAATGAAAAGACTTACGTAGACAATCGGGTCCAGCAAGCTCATTGCCAGCGGCTCGGTGTCGCCATTCTCCTGCATCAGATTGGACGCCGTGGTAATAAACGCGGCAAACAACGCCAGCGACGTCAGAATAGCCGCACCGATCGCAAATCCCTTGCCAATCGCGGCTGTCGTGTTGCCCGCAGAGTCAAGAATGTCGGTACGACGGCGAACTTCTTTGTCCAGCCCGACCATTTCCGCGATGCCTCCGGCGTTGTCCGCTACGGGACCGTATGCATCGATGGTCAGGGCGATAACCAGTGTTCCCAGCATGCCCAGTGACGCGATGGCAACACCGTACATACCGGCCAGTTCCCAGGATACAAAGATACTAATGGCGATACACAGATAAGGAAGTACCGTGCTCTTGTAACCCAGAGCAAGTCCATAAATGATGTTGGTGGCAACGCCGGTTTCACAGGACTTTGCCAATTCCTTAACCGGGTTGTAGTTCTCCGACGTGTAGTAGCCGGTGAGCAGGCCAACCGCGAGTCCGGCTACCAGCCCTGACAGGAAGCACCAGTAAACTCCCATCGACGTGTACTGTTCACCACTCAAGTCGAAGGATTCTGGGATCAGCAGACCGGTAAAGAAGAACATGACCACCGCCATGATGGCACTGGAAATAACCAGTAGTTTCATCAGCGCAGGTGCAACGTCTTCTTCTGTTTTCACCGACACCAGTAACTTGGTAACAAGACTGACAGGAATACCCACGGCGGAAATGAGAATCGGATAGAGTAACGCATTGGGATCACCTGCAAAGGCGATCGCACTGATCACCATGGCAGCACAGGTACTTTCGGCACAGGATCCAAACAGGTCCGCACCCATTCCAGCCACATCTCCCACGTTATCTCCGACATTGTCGGCAATAACTGCCGGATTACGTGGATCGTCCTCGGGAATGCCCTGCTCAACCTTACCCACCAGGTCGGCACCCACATCGGCTGCTTTGGTGAATATTCCGCCGCCTACGCGAGCAAACAGAGCGATGGTCGAGCCACCGAGGCCGAATCCCGCAATAATTTCCATCAGCACGTAATTGGGCAGGTCCTCGGGCAACAGCCATTTCATCACCACGTAAATGATGACCAGGCCGAGGGTCGCCAGGCCGACAAGAGCGAATCCCATGACGGCACCTGAGTTCAATGCGACGTCGAAGGCGTTGGAAATATCCTTCTTGGCCGAGACCGTCGTCCGGGCATTCCCCTGGGTCGCGACTTTCATGCCGATATAGCCGGAGGCAATGGAGATTACACCGCCGAAGATAAACGCAATGGCGGTATAAATTCCTTCCCGTACCCCGGGGGTGTGCTGGTCATCAATCAGAACAGCAATGATGACGGCGAAACAGACCATGAAAATGGTCAAAAATCGGTATTCCTGCTTCAGAAATGCCATGGCGCCATCGGCAATGGCGCCATGGATGAACTTCAGTCGCTTGCTCTGCTCTTCTTCAAGGCCAAGATCCAGGGGTATCGACTTTACCTTGTTCATGTAGAAGTAAGCGATGCCCAGGCCCAGAAGTGACAGGATGGTTGTTAAGGTGATTGTTATGCCGCCCATCTACCTTTATCCCCCAAGTGGATTGATTAAAATTAAAGCCGCGCACTTTACCACAACAACTTCTACAAACAAAGCGTCGGAGAGGATCGAAGAACGGGCGCGAAGCCCTGAATTTCAGTAGGTTAGGTACATCGGGGAGAAATGAGTCAAGCCCTGCTCCCGACTCAATCGAACCGGGTTGGCTGGCTGACTTTGGAGGCCGGCAGAAGTTTCCGGGAAACTGCCCACTCGGCCTCGGCGGTGACTTTCCTTACTGTGCTGCCTGCGCTTGATCGATCAGTCTGTTTTTTCTTGATTCCAGATCCGCTATCAGCTCTTTGGAGAGAGGCTCCAGGAGATTACCTTCTTCATCGACATTATCATACTTGGCCTGTTCATCAGACAGCACGTCGACCAGTTCTTCTGCCACCAGGATCGCTTCCTGGTAAATCTCATTGGCCTCCTCGGTTGCCGCTACTGAAGCCTGGATTTCCGCTATCTGGGCCTCCAGTTCGGCTATCCTGGCCAGTTTTTCAGCCCGTTCGGCTTCAGCCCGTGCCAGAGCCTCGGCTTCTCGCTGGCGTTGTTCTTCCTGCCTGCGGGCCTGCTCCCGTGCCTGCCTCTCGCGATCAGCGCGCTCCTCAGCCTGCTGGCGTGCAAGTTCAGCCTGGCGACGACGCTCGGCCTCCAGCCGCTGCTGTTCCTGGATTCGGGCCTGTCTTTCCCGTTCTTCGGCCGCGGCCGCGCGCTGTGCCTCTTCGGCTGCGATCCTGGCGGCCTCCTGCTCAGCCGCCACCCGTTGCTGCTCGATTGCGGCCTGCTCTGCTTCCATTGCAGCCCGCGAATTACAAGCACCAAGAAACAGCAGAACAAGTAGTATCACCAGCAGCTTCAGCTGCATGAAACTCGTGAACTGCCAGGATCTTGATGATCCTGGCAACCCTGGTAGATATGCAAATTTCCCCATGACTTTTTCCTGCCTGCTCTGATTGGCTCGAAAACGGAGTCGGTAAGGTTGCCCCTCTATCCGGTCCGGATTTCCAGATGGTAACCTCAGCCTGTTGATTAATAAAGAATTACCCTCAATATTGTGGGTTTTGTCATACTTTTAACGCGATAAATCGGCGAGGACGCAGTAAAATCCAGATACAGACTTCCAGGTTGACAGCGATATACTCCTGATCCGGATAGTCTACCCGGACTGCAATAAAATTTCCCGAGGTTTCTTGTCCAGGCAGCCTGGTGAGAATATGACTGTTTTGACCAGATCATTGGCCCGTTTTACAGCCCTGACCGTGGTTACCGGTCTCGGGCTTACGATTGTGCTCCTGTTTCTGGCACTGCAGCGCAATGCCACCGTCACTCCAGTCTTGCCTATGACGGAAAACGAAAGGTCAACGGTAGAACAACTGCTGGTGGACGCGACGCCGGGAGACCTCCACGATGCCGAACTCCACCTGTTAAGTCTCGACAGTGGGGAACTCGATCTGCTGCTGCGCTACATAGCTGAATCTGTGGGTCGAGACGCAGACTTATTCAGTCGAATTTCTCTACCCGGCCAGGAATTGCTGGCCGAACTTTCACTTCCGGTGCAGTCCAGGCTGATTCCCCTTTATATCAACATCAGGGCCCGCTTTGTAAGCACCGGAGAGACGCTGAGCCTGAGGACGCTGCGAGTCGGCAACCTGCAGATTCCTGGCACATGGGTCCATGGTCTGGCTGGCATCGTCGAACAACGGTACCTCGCAGAAATTCCCAGCTATCGAGGCATTCAGGAGCTGCTTGACAGCGTTCGGCATGTTGAAATTGCTGCCAACCGGCTGCAGTTGGAACTGGAATGGGACCCTGACCTGCTGGTCCAGCTACGTCACCAGGCGCAGCAATTCCTCGTCACTACAGCGGATCAGGAGCGCATGGCCAGGTACCATCGGGAATTGACGCAAATCATCAATGCTGTCCCGGAAACTACCCGGGCCATTCCTCTTTCTGCGCTTCTGGCGCCACTGTTCACGAAAGCGGCGGAAATATCAATGGCCGGGGGAGATCCAGTGGCTGAGAATCGGTCACTGTTGCTTGCCGCAGCCGCCTACGTTAACGAAGAAGAAATCGAACAATGGCTTGGCAGTGAACTCACTGCAGCCATACCCGGTCCGCGCTGGATTGAAGTCAGGGTTCAGCGCCGGCAGGACCTGGCACAGCACATCATGTCCAGCGCCGCAATCGCTGCTTCGGCGGGCATGGGAGTTGCCCGGATCATTTCCAGTGTAAAGGAAAATTATGATGCCCGTTATCGATCCGGTTTCAGTTTCTCTGACCTTACCGCCAACACGGCGGGCATGGCGCTGGGCAATCTGGCAACCCGATCGCGTTCAACGGCAGAAGAACTGCAGCGCAGAATGAGCAATGTGAAGAGCGATGCTGAAATCCTGCCACAACTTGATGGCAACAGAGACGGGATGTCAGAATCAGACTTCAGTGCCCGATACAGACATGAAAACAGCGCAGAATACCGGACACGACTGACCGAGATTGAAAACCTCATCTACCAGCAACCGCTGTTTGCAGGTCTCCCTCATGATTAACCGACGACTGGGGTCGGGGACAAGGCGATCGACTTCCATTCTTACTGGACCTGTTGTATAACTCGCGCTGCGCCAAGGCCCTTCTCCGGTTCAGCTGGACAACCACACTTCAAGTAATGTGTTCACCATGAAATCCAAAGGTTTCACCACAACCAACCTTCATGCTGATCGGCTGGACAAACCCGAACACGGGGTTCTTCACAAGCCAATTCACACATCTGTTGCCTACGGCTATGATGACGCCCGGCATCTGGCGGAAGTTTTTCAAGGGAAGCGGGCAGGCTACAACTACGGCAGGCAACTTAATCCCACGGTGACCGCACTCCAGGCGCGAGTGACCAAGATGGAGCAGGGCCTTGCCTCTGTGGCCTTCGCTACCGGGATGGCCGCTATTGGTTCTACGCTGATAAGCCTGTTGCAGGCCGGGGACCATATCATTTCCAGCGCTTTTCTTTTTGGCAACACCAACAGCCTTTTTTTAACGCTGGAGAGATTGGGGATTGAAATCAGTCTCGTCGATGCGACCGACGCAGACATCGTATCCCGCGAAATAAAGGCAAATACACGACTGGTGTTTACCGAAACCATTGCCAATCCCGTAACCCAGGTGGCGGACCTGGCTTCCATCGGTGAAATTTGTGAGCAGAACGGTTTGATCTACATGGTTGACAATACCATGACTTCACCTTTCCTGTTTAAGCCAAAAAGCGTTAAGGCCAGTCTGGTGGTGAATGCCCTGACCAAATACATTGGCGGCCATGGCAATGCTCTTGGCGGTTGTATTACCGATACCGGCCTGTACGACTGGACAAACTTTCCCAATCTCTATCCCAACTACCGGCAGGGTGATCCGTCACTCTGGGGCATTACCCAGATCAAGAAGAAAGGCTTGAGGGATTTTGGCGCAAGCCTCGGCCCGGAAGCGGCCCATCATCTTGCCGTCGGTTCCGAAACTCTTGCCTTGCGCATGGATAGATCATGCAGAAACGCCGGAGAGCTTGCCAGGTTCTGTGACAGTCATCCTAATATCAAGAATGTGTATTATCCCGGCCTGCCCAGCCATCCCCAGCACTCAAGGGCCAAGGCTCTGTTTGCGGATTTCGGCGCTATTTTCAGCATTGACCTGGACGACAAGATTGATTGTTTTGACTTCCTCAACCGTCTCGACTGCGTCATCAGTTCAAGCAACCTGGGTGACGTCCGCACTCTCGCCATTCCGGTAGCCCATACTATCTACCATGAGATGGGAGCTCAGCGACGTGCCTCCATGGGAATTGCAGACTCGATGATCCGCTTTTCCATCGGTATCGAGGATGTCGACGACCTGATAGATGACTTCGGTCAGGCACTGGACGATTGATTGCCGATAGCCAGGCCCCTCAGTCATGCTGCAATACGCGAATAAACACCATTGTTTTCAATCCCGAAGAACAGGATGACAGCTACATGATTTGTGTTGGAAGCAGTACTGATATAGTCGAAGGACAGTCCAAGGGGCTTGATATTGACGGCGCCTACCTGTTTGCAGTCAAGAAAGACAACCAGATTTACCTGTACCGTAACAGCTGTCCTCACCTGGGGACGCCGTTGGAATGGGAAGAAGATACGTTTCTGGACCCTGATGGGACACTGATTCAGTGCGCCACTCATGGCGCGCTGTTCGAAATAGAAACCGGGCACTGTATCTCCGGACCTTGCCAGGGTCAGTACCTGCGGGCGGTCCCGTTTGTTTTGGACAATGAGCTGATCATGGTGGATGAATCACACCTGGGGATTCGAACTGCCTAGAGACTCCTGATCCAGCTGAACCG
>Ga0070727_10000980_pt1 | contig 31658 bp, 35 predicted proteins | sample tdAd472_FD_66722 | JGI IMG/M metagenome (GOLD analysis project Ga0070727, IMG submission 66722) | Marine sediment microbial communities from the Atlantic coast under amendment with organic carbon and nitrate - tdAd47.2 | ecosystem: Environmental > Aquatic > Marine > Coastal > Sediment | place... | reverse complement strand
CTGAAGAGCCCTGACCTACTGAACCGATGAATATTGATCACCTCAAACGACAGGCTGCCGAAGCGGCGCTGGCAGAAATATCAGACGACATGATCGTCGGAGTTGGCACTGGCTCTACCGTTAATTTTTTTATCGAGGCGCTGGCAACCATCAAACACCGTATTGAAGGTGCGGTGTCCAGTTCCCGGGCTTCACGCGATCTTCTCGAGGCAGCCGGCATCCCGGTGCTTGAGCTTAACGCAACGGGCAACTTACCGATCTATATTGACGGGGCCGATGAGGCCACTGTTCATCGCGACCTGATTAAAGGTGGCGGCGGTGCGCTTACGCAGGAAAAAATCATCGCAGCCGCCTCTGAACGGTTTGTCTGTATCGTCGATCAGTCCAAGTTAGTCGATACTCTCGGCGAGTTTCCGTTGCCGGTGGAAGTGCTGCCTATGGCTCGCAGTTATGTTGCCCGGCGACTGGTCGCCCTGGGTGGCAACCCTGCCTACCGTATGGATTTCATTACGGACAACGGCAACATTATTCTCGACGCACATAATCTGGATATCACCCGCCCGGGTGAACTCGAACAACAGATCAATAATATTCCCGGGGTGGTCACTAATGGCCTGTTCAGCATGCGTAAGGCCGACCAGCTGATCGTTGCCCAGGCCGATGGCCTGAGAATCATTACTTAAGGCAGTCTCCGCAAAATTTCGTAACCAAAGACAGATGCGCTAAGGGCCAGGTAGAAATGATTCAGAATTTTCGGCGTTGAGGCGTAGAATACGCCAACAATGGATCGGTTACGGGGCTTTATACCAACCGCTAATCTTCTGGGACGAAACCAAATATGGCTTTCGCAAGGTCCCCGATAAAAACAGGGAATTTTCGGCAGGGTCACTGGCCTTTAAAAACATTCAAACCCGTCAACATCGGTTACCTGAACATTAAAACTTACCCTGTAACGGTTGCTCGATAGTAACGTCGCTGTAACAATTACTAAAATCCCCCGAAAGGCATGGAACATGACCGACGATATCAGCGAAGTAGACCCGGAGCAGCTCAAACGTTTTGAGCCGCTTGCAACGCTGGCGGATCATCGAATCGAGCAACTGACCACGCTCACAACGCTAAGCGAACTCCAGCCTGGCGATGTAATTTTCGATCAGAACCTTATGGAGAAGCAGGCAATTTTTCTGCTAACCGGGGATGCCGATGTCACCGTCAAAGGCAAGACCGAGCCGTTAAGGGTCTCTGCCGGTGATAACAAAGCCCGATTCTCGCTGACTAACCCCGGGTATTTGGGCGCAACCGCGGTGTCTGCCTGCAAAATTATCCGCATCGACGGCGATCTACTCGACATGATGATGGCCTGGGATCAACTGGCTACCGCAGAAACGCAGGCCGCAGAAGATGATAGCCAGATTGACAACAGTAAATTTCTTAATGGATTCCACAAAAGTTTCCAGCAAATTCCCATCGCTCATATTGGCGAACTTTTCGAACGTGTTGAACCAATACCGGTTGAATCTGGCGAGCTAATTATCGAAGAGGGCGACGATGGCGATTATTTTTATCTAATCGAATACGGAGTCGCCCGAGTCACCCGCAAAGATGCCGAAAGCGGAGATGATGTTCACCTGGCCGACCTTGGCGAGGGCACCAGTTTTGGTGAAGATGCCCTGCTGACCAACAACAAGCGTAATGCAACGGTCCGCATGAATACTCGCGGCGTGCTGTTACGACTCTATAAAGATGATTTCCTGGAATTACTCGACCAGCCTGCACTGGACTGGGTGACAGGAAAAGAAGCAGCCAACCTCATAAAAGGTGGCGCTCAATGGCTTGATGTCCGCCACGAGATGGAATTTCAGCAGTCTCGGCTCCCTGGCGCAACCAATTTACCATTGCATGAAATCCGTCAGAGGATGGAAGAGTTGAACCAGAACCAGCACTACATCTGCTACTGCAATAGTGGCCGGCGTAGCTCAGCTGCCGCTTTCAGCATGGCTAAAGCGGGATTTAAAGTCAGTGTCCTCGTTGGGGGATTACAACAGCTGATGGCCGCTCCGGTTAAAAAAGCCAGCTGACCAGCAACTTACCTCATTCATCGACTTACCCCCGCAATACCCGCCCAGCTTAACGGCGACAACCGGGTAACTTGGGCACCCATTACGGGAGCTGATTAGCGAACTTTCGATCTTTTTAGCACTCTAACCTCACGAGTGCTAAAATCGTTGCTAAGGAGATTACTTGGAGAATTCCCAATGAATCAGGCCATCATGAATCTGTCCCCAACCAGTGACAATCTTGATCAATTTATTCGTACCGCTAATGCTGCCCCCTATCTGACGGAGGAGCAGGAATTTGCACTCGGTTGTCGATTACAGGCAGATAACGATCTTGACGCTGCTCGGCAACTAGTCATGTCCCACCTGCGCTACGTTATCTACGTTGCTCGCGGGTATAAAGGTTATGGCCTGCCGCTGGCCGACTTGATTCAGGAAGGCACAATCGGCCTGATGAAAGCAGCAAAGAAATTTGATCCCGCTCACGGTGTCCGGCTAGTTTCATTTGCCAGTCACTGGATCAAGGCAGAGATTCACGAATTCGTGCTCCGCAACTGGCATATCGTCAAAATTGCTACCACCAAGGCCCAGCGTAAACTTTTTTTCAACCTACGCCGGCGTAAGCAATCCCTTGGCTGGGTAAACAATCGAGAAGCCGATGCGATTGCCGAAGAACTCGGCGTAAGCCGCGCTGACGTACTGGAAATGGATGCCCGTTTAAACGAGCGACCGGTCTCCTTTAACGGCTACGATGATGACGACGAAAGCACCTCTCCGGCAGCATTTCTGGAATCCTCAATAGACGACCCTGAAACCGCTACTGTGGAACAGGATTTTCGCCTAAAGCAGACCGAACAGCTGCGTCATGCCCTGGAAAGCCTGGACGAACGGAGTCAGACCATTATTTGCTCTCGCTGGTTAAGCGAGACTAAAACTGGCCTGCAGGATCTGGGAGACCAGTACGGAATTTCTGCGGAACGAGTGCGCCAGATAGAAAATCAAGCTATGAAAAAACTCCGGAATAATCTCGCCGATGCCTGACATTGAAAACTCCACACCAACAAGCCAGGATCAGCGACTGGGGTTTTTCGCGCTGCTCAGGGAAATTCTCTGGTCTTTTCTGGGCGTTCGCAGCGGCCTGGGTTATGAAAAAACCTTTGCGCTGGCCAGACCCCGAGACATTATCCTGGTCGGCATTTTCGCGACCCTGGTATTTATCGCACTGCTCGTTGGCGCAGCTTACCTCGCAATCAGTCTAGCAACTACCTGAACGCTTCCTCCGGCGTCCTTCTGGTCTGCCTCGCAGGCTAAAGGAGGTAGTGATCGAGCAACATCGCACTGAAGATGAGCATTAAATAAACAATCGAGTACCTAAACGTTGCCATTGCGACAACGTCATCTCCGCCACGATAAAGCCGCAGTGCCCACCATAGAAATCTTACCCCCAGCACCACTGCAGCAATCAGGTAGATTTCATTGGACAACCCAAAAACAAACGGCAAGATCGACACTATCAGCAACAGTACCGTATAGAGCAGTATATGTAACCGGGTGAATTCGACCCCATGGGTCACCGGTAACATGGGCACGGCCGCCAGCGAATATTCTTCCCGCCGGGCAATCGCCAGAGCCCAGAAATGGGGTGGCGTCCAGATAAAAATAATTATCACCAATAGCAGCGATTCCGCGTCCAGAGAACCGGTCACGGCCACCCAGCCCAGCGCTGGTGGTGCTGCCCCGGCGATACCACCGATCACAATATTTTGTGGTGTTGCCCGCTTTAAAAACATGGTGTAGACCACCGCGTAACCGATCAGACTGCAAAAAGTCAGAATAGCGGTTAGCGGATTAACCAGAAACACCAGCATCGCTATTCCACTGCCTCCGAGCAGCCCAGCAAACAGCAATGCCTGGTGGGCGGGAATCTCGCCCTGCGGCAGGGGGCGGGATTGAGTACGCGCCATAATCGCGTCCGCCTTGGCATCGATGATCTGATTAATAGTAGCCGCTGACGCGGCCGCCAGGAAAATCCCCAGATTTCCCCAGACCAGCACTGGCCAGGGCACTGCTCCCGGTACAGCCATAAACATACCAATGACGGCGGTAAAACAGATCAGCGCAACCACTCTGGGCTTACAAAGCGCCAGAAAACTGCGCCAGCGAGGCTGTCCTAAAGACTCATCATCAATGGTGGATTCGTTACTCATTTACCGGGGTCTCGGCCTGCAAAATTAAGCGTGACAATGGATAACAGCAATACCGCCGCCACCCCATTATGCGCAACGGCGACACCTAAGGGCAGGTAAAACCAGACATTGGCCAGACCCAGGCACAGCTGCACAACCAGTAACAACCCCACCACAAGCGCGCTGCGGCGTAACCTTGTTTGGGTGGATTGCAGAAAAACTGCAACTCCAATCCCCACCACCATGAGTGTCACCATGGCGCCGACACGATGACTAAAATGAATAGCGACGCGCGCTGGGCTATCAAGAATTCCGCCCTCATAATCGATGCCCAGACCATGCCAGGGTTTAAACCCGTTGACAAAGTCCATTGCGGGGAGCCACAGCCCGTTACATTTGGGCAGACCGATGCAGGCTAATGCTGCGTAGTTGGTACTGGTCCAGCCACCGAGCAATATTTGCCCAAGGACAACCACGAACATCAACAGGGCCATTTTTCGCTGTAAAGGTGTGACGGTTATGCCCGCCCACCATCCACTGCGTCTCAGCACTAGCAACCAGAGTAGCGACAATGTCGCCAGCCCCCCAATTAAATGAGCAGAAACAATCAGCGGTTTGACCAGCAGGGTAACGGTCCACATACCTAACAACGCCTGAAAAACCACCAGCGCCAGAAGCCCGGAAGCAAACCCCCGCTCACCTCGATTGATGGTTAACGCCTGCAAAAATATCGTGAGAATAACTAGCCCCAGTGCCCCGGCAGCATAACGATGAATCATTTCTTTCCAGGCCTTCGCTGCCTCCACCGGCCGATCCGGGAAGGCATCATTGGCCAACAGAACCTCTTCCTTACTATCGGGAACACCGATATGTCCGTAACAACCGGGCCAGTCAGGGCAACCCAGCCCAGCATCGGAAAGGCGCGTGTAGGCACCCAGGACAATCACCACCAGTGCCAGTGCAGTCGCCAGTAAAGGCAAGCCTAACCTCATCCCAGCACCGAATTTTTTAACAGGAAATTAAGCTCCTTAAGCAGTGGCTTTCCCTCAAAATCAAGCGGGTAGCGCATCATCACATTACCCATAGGATCAATGAGATAGAGGAATTCCTCCGGGATACCCGGCAATTGCTGCCACAGGGGCGCAAGTTCTGACTCATCACCTCGAAACGTACGCAACGCAGGGTGACGCGCCGGGTCATCGATTGGTAACTCCGCTCCCTGCTTACTGTTCTGCCAAAGCACTACCCGCTGTACTCGAGGCATCTCTTTTGCCAGAGCCGTACGTACCTGGCGGGTGTCGTGCAGCAACTGCTCGCAGATTTCCAGGCACTCGCCCCTCACGGGATATAGCAGAGTCCAGATGCCCTGCAGGCTGGTCAGTCCGACCCCGTTATTGGGCAACTGGAACGCCTCCAGCATAACCACCGGGTTCACCAGCTCCCCATAGGTCATTGACTGCAGTTCAACTCGGTCACTACCAAAGCGGATAAATAACCAGGACACGATGATCGGTCCAAAGAAGAGCAGGGCGAGCAGCACCAGCCGTCTTCTGGATTGGCTGATCGCTTCGGATGGGCTCATTTCAGTCAACTTGGTTATCTCCCGTTTTTTTAAAACCAGCCACTATCATCACCCCAAGGAAAACAATTGCTAATCCAAACCACTGCACGGCATAACCATGGTGCCGCTCGGGCCCGACGATGGTCACCGGCCACTCCTGTTTTAATGAATCATCGGAATCCGCCGAAGCCAGGGCCCACGCCGTCGGTAATTCGTACCCGCTGAGTCTACTCAACTGCTGAAGATCGACGCTCTGAATAAGTGCTGGCCAATGGTCGAATACCTCATCCTGGAGCACCACGGTATCGGTAGGGACCGGCCGTATCTCTGCGGCTAACTCAACCTCACCGAGTGGCGTATCGACCTGCGGCAAAGGATAGCGATATTGCCCCAGGGGCAACCAGCCACGATTTACCAGTATTGCCGCTTCTGTGTCGTGTAGCCTGAACAGGGAAACCACATTAAACCCGGCTCTACCGCGATAATAACGATTGTCCAGTAGGGTAGTCCGGTCCGGCAGAAAATTCCCTTTAAGGCTGACCCTGGCATTAGGGCGTAGATTGGCCAGTTGACCTAATCGTTCTATTGTAGAGGGTGGCTCCGACTCGGCCGCTTGAAGGTCTCTCAACAACTGCTGCTTAAACTCCGCTCGTTCAAGTTGCCAGAAGCCTAAACGCAGTAGAATTGGCAGGCAAACCACCACCGCTAACAGAGCGGGCCAGCTAACAGATAGTTGTCGATCACCCCATTTAAATAGCCGCAAACTTCAACCCTGCTGATAGCTGGATAAGACCGGAAAAAACAATCTCCAGGAGTCGCAACCGATTATGTTCAAACTTTTTATTATCGCCGCTTTGATCCTGATTATCCTGCAGATGGCATGGGGGTTAAAAGCCATGTATCGAAAGGAAAGCAGCAAAGAGGATATGGTCCGCACGTTAACCTGGCGGGTTAGTTGCTCAATCGGACTTTTTCTGCTGCTGCTAATAGGAATGCGGATGGGCTGGATCACACCCAATTAGATGGGGTTCAGGCGGCGCGTTCGCCAACGCCTGAACCCTGATCCAGCCTCAGGCTATACCCAGTAAATAAATACAAAGAGGATCAGCCAGACCACGTCGACAAAGTGCCAGTACCAGGCGACACCCTCAAACGCAAAATGATTCTCCGGCGTAAAATGACCCTTAATCGACCGCGCCAGAATAACCGTCAGCATTAACACCCCAAGGGTCACATGAGCGCCGTGGAATCCTGTCATCAAATAGAAAAGGGAACCATAAATACCCGAATTAAAGGTGAGCGAGAGGTCGTTCATCGCGTGAGCATATTCCTGCACCTGCAGTACCATGAACACACTACCAAGCAGCACGGTTAAAGCCAGTCCGGCGATCAGTTGACCACGATTTTTCTTAAATAGCCCCCAATGCGCCCAGGTGAGGGTTGCGCCACTGGTTAACAGCAATGCCGTATTGATGGCCGGCACTCCCCACGCACCCACTATGCCGGTGGCAGGCGTAAATCCTTCCGTGGATGGAATCGATAAGGGTGACCACAGGCCCTCGAACAGCGGCCAGAGCAACTGGTTGGTCATGGCGTTATTACCTTCACCTGACAGCCACGGTAGAACCAGTACACGCACATAGAAAAGTGCGCCAAAGAAGGCGGCAAAGAACATCACTTCGGAAAAAATAAACCAGCCCATACCCATGCGATAAGTACGGTCCATCTGCGCACTATTCAGGCCTGCTTCACTTTCCCGAATTACGTGCGCCATCCACATCCAGATGGTCACCGCCGTAATGGCTCCACCGACCATCATCACGATAGAACCCGCGGAGTTATCATGCAGTGACATGGCAAAACCAAATAAAGTCGCCGCCAATCCCACTGCGAGCAGCGCCGGCTGGCGGGTCTCCTCGGGGACGTAATAGCTGCCTTCAGTTCCTGACATGATCCATAACTCCGTTTGCTATGAGCGTTAGTATTAAATTAAAAAAGACCACGACACACTCACTGCCGTGACAACCAATAACCATCAGCCGGCGGGCATCTGCCCGTGGTGACTATGGTGATCATGATCCATCCCCACCGGTTCACCGTTCGGCTGCTTGACCTTACCCGCCTTATCCAGCGCATAAAAAGTATACGAAAGCGTTACTTCATCAATCGCGGGATCAATGGCTGGATCGACCCGAAATTTCACCAGCATCGCTTTGGTTTCACCCGCTTCCAATGTCTGTTTGGTAAAACAGAAACACTCTACTTTCGAGAAATGCCGAGCAGCGGGGCTCGGCACCACGCTCGGCACCGCCTGTCCGGTCACCGAATAGTCCACCAGATTGCGAGCATGATAATAAACATCTGTTACAGCCCCAGGATGAACCTCCACTGACTTGACCAGCGGGCGAAACTCCCAGGGGAGCTCACTGTTAGGCGTCCCAACAAACTCAACTTTAATCAGCCGCGACTTATCAATCTCATCCGCATCAGCCGCAGCCACTTCCTGCAACGAGGAAGATTTACCGTTTATCCCCGTGATATCACAAACAATGTTGTAAATCGGAATCAACGCATATCCAAAACCAAACATCAGCACGGCAGCAACCAGCAAGCGCACCGCCGTCTGTTTTATATTTTTCGCTGCCATTTTGATGTTGTTTCTACGGAAAATACGCCTTAATCAACCTTCGGTGGCGTGGTATGAGTATGAAATGGAGCCGGAGAAGGTAGTTTCCACTCCAGACCTTGCGCCCCTTCCCAGACCTGATCAGTAGCCGGTTGACCGCCTCGGATCGCCTTAATCACGATATAAACAAACAACAGCTGTGACAGCCCATAAGCAAAGCCGCCAATACTAATAATCATATTAAAGTCTGCAAATTGCAGCGGATAATCCGGTACGCGGCGGGGCATCCCGGCGAGACCCACAAAATGCTGAGGAAAAAACAGTACGTTGACTGAAATCGCTGAGAGCCAGAAATGGATCTTGCCCAGCCGCTCGTCATACATGTTTCCGCACCACTTGGGCAACCAGTAGTAGACCCCGGCCATAAGCGCAAAAACCGCACCGGGAACCAGCACATAATGGAAATGCGCCACAATAAAATAGGTCGAGTGGTACTGCATGTCGGCCGGACCCATGGCCATCATCAGCCCGGTTAGCCCACCAATGGTGAACAGAAACACAAACGCAATGGCAAACAACATCGGGGTTTCAAAGGTCATCGATCCCCGCCACATGGTCGCCATCCAGTTAAATACTTTTACGCCCGTGGGCACCGCAATCAACATGGTGGCATACATAAAATAAAGTTCGCCGGCCAACGGCATCCCGGTGGCAAACATGTGATGCCCCCAGACAATGAAAGAGAGAAATGCAATGGCCCCAGTGGCATAGACCATTGATGCATACCCAAACAGGGGCTTACGAGCAAAGGTCGGAATAATTTGGGAAATCACACCAAAGGCCGGGAGGATCATGATATAGACCTCGGGGTGACCAAAGAACCAGAAAATGTGCTGGAACATCAAGGGATCGCCGCCGCCAGAGGCTTCAAAAAACGCAGTGCCAAAATTTCGATCGGTGAGCATCATCGTCACCACACCTGCCAACACTGGCATCACCGCTATCAGCAGAAAGGCAGTAATTAACCAGGTCCAGACGAACAGAGGCATTTTCATCAAAGTCATGCCCGGCGCGCGCAGGTTAACAATGGTTGCGATGACATTGATCGCGCCCATAATTGACGAAACCCCGAGCAGGTGAACGCCGAAAATGAAGAAATCGGTCGTATCCGGCGCGAAGGTAGTGGACAGCGGCGCATAGAAGGTCCAGCCAAATGCAGGAGCATTACCCTCCATGAAAAAAGTACTGACGAGCACCAGCATAGCGACCGGGAACAACCAGTAACTGAGCAGATTCATCCTGGGCATCGCCATATCTGGCGCGCCTACCATCAGCGGGATCTGCCAATTAGCAAAGCCAACCCAGGCCGGCATAATCGCTCCAAACACCATGACCAGGCCGTGCATCGTAAACATACGGTTGAACCATTCCGGTTCCAGCAGCTGTAATCCCGGCTGGAACAACTCCATCCGGATCACCATGGCAAACGCGCCACCCAGGAAAAACATGGCGAGCGCGGTCCACAGATACATGGTGCCAATATCTTTGTGATTCGTCGCGAAGAGCCAGCGACTCAGGCCTTTAGCTGGGCCGTGATGGTGGTGCTCACCTTCCACTGCGGTTGCTGTCGTACTCATTTACATCGTCTCCAAATATATCGCGGGGCCAGAAACTCAGCGGGCTGCTTTAACGTCAGCCGGTTGCACCAAATCGCCCATATCGTTACCAAAGGCATTACGCTGGTAGGTCACCACAGCGGCCAGCTCGACATCATTGAGCTGTGCTGCAAATGCCTGCATTGCAGTACCGGGAACACCATTCATCGCCTGATCGAGATGACCTTCAATTGGCCCGGTCGCTATCGGACCACCAGCAATCGGCGGAAAGGCAGGCGGAATACCCTGGCCATTGGCCTGATGACACGCCACACAGGCACGCATATAGACCTCTTCACCTTTCTCCATTAGCTCGTCCATCGCCCACTCGCGGTCACCGCTGGCAGCAGCCGCCACCAGAGCGCTTTTCTGCTCCGCCACCCAGGCGTCATATTCAGCCTGTGGTTTAACTTCCACCACAATCGGCATAAAACCGTGATCAATACCGCAGAGCTCCGTGCACTGACCGCGATAGACACCGGGTTCGTCAACACGAGTCCAGGCCTCGTTGACAAAACCGGGGATGGCATCTTGCTTCCAGCCAAAATCGGGGACCCACCAGGAGTGAATAACGTCGTTCGCTGAGATCAAAAAACGTACTTTTTTGCCTGCAGGGATTACCAGACGGTTATCGACTTCAAGAAGATAGTTGTCTACTCCCGTCGGATCCGCTTTAATCTGGTCACGACTCGCCGCATCCAGGTTACTGAAAAAGTCCAGCTCTTCATCGAGATACTTGTACTGCCACTTCCACTGATAACCAATGACCTGGACACTCATATCAGACGCGGAATTGTCTTCGATCTCAATAAAGGCAAGCGTTGCAGGAATGGCCATCACGACCAGAATCATTGTAGGGATAACGGTCCACAGAATTTCGACAAGCGTGCTTTCATGAAACTGAGCGGCGACCGCACCCTTCGATTTTCGATGATTGATAATCGAGTAGAGCATCACCGAAAAAACGCCAGCGCCAATGACCACGCAAATCCAGAACAGAGTCATGTGGATATCAAAAACGGTACGACTGATATCGGTTACGCCTTCGCGCAGGTTCAACTCCCACTCTGCCATCGCCATTGGTGACACGCACAACGCTGGAACCAATATCCCTAGCCAGGCCAGGCGTTGCGCCATGCCATTCCCGTTAGCTGACATTAAAAGTCTCCTTAATGACCTAATTTTTCTTTAATCGCGTTGCAGCAGGCAACACCAGTGGGCGCCAGACCCATCATTGATGACGGAGCAGGACAAGCAATCGCCCCATCAACCCGAATCCGACTCACTTCCGCAGAAATTTGCGCGCAATATACCGAAAACGGCCGAACACTTCCATGTATTAAATGGCTAAATAACCCAACTCTGCGACAAATTGACACACGTCATCTACCTTATTGGCGACTCTGAGATTTGGTAACAAATGACCGTTACCGCATCCACGCTGGACGCCGACCCCGATAGCGTTTACCTGAACCCTCGGTGTTACTTTAACTCAGCGTCAGAAAGTCACTGACTCGATCAGTTGACGGGAGTTGCGGCACCACCCCAATACAGGGTGCCTCGAGGAGCTTATCAATCGCTTCCACCGTCTGGTGATCAATGGCCACCGCGTCTTTGTTGTTTGCCACCCAACCCAGCACCGGCAAACCCTCGTTGAGAATCGACTCTTCTGTCAACCGAGAATGGCTAACGCAACCCAATCGAATATTCACCACGATCACCACGGGCAATGCCAGCTGCCGAGCCATCGTCGCAACATCGTACTGGCCATTCAGCGGTACTCGCCAGCCTCCAACGCCCTCTACCACCACCGTATCGGCCCTGGCCGTCAACACGTCGAAGCATTCAAGAATACGCTCGGGATCAATGAAAACCCCTACCCGTTCGGCTGCTGTTTCAGGTGCAATCGCCGGCGCAAATGAATAAGGGTTTACCAACTCATACTCCACAGCTTCGGTGGCAGCCCGCTGCAGCATTAACGCGTCATCACTACGCAACCCGTCATCGGTCAGGTGGCAGCCACTGGCAACCGGCTTCATCCCAACCACCCGGTTACCCGACTGGGCCAGACAGCGCATGAGCCCCTGACTAACCCAGGTTTTGCCAACATCCGTATCAGTGCCGGTAACGAAAAGACCTTTCATCATCCGTTACGCTTATGCCATTTGATCGGTCTTTCGACCGGCCCACCGGGCAGCCCAGAGTCACGATTAGCCACCGCCTCGCTCACCCAACCATGACCATAAAAAACTTCGTAGGTCGCCGGCAACCGATCATCGCTACGAAATTCTTCATAAGCCTCCTCCAGCTGACGCCAGCGTTGCCGGCTGGTCATACCGCGCAACCGTCCCTGAGTAACGTTATGGGCTCCAATGCCTTTCAAATCACGCGCCAGCTCCCTCAGCGTTGCATAGGTCATGGTGATTCTATCCACGTCCAGCACCGGCGCCTCAAACCCCGCTCTTACCAGGGCATCACCGACATCGTGCATATCGTAAAAACCATTCACCCGACTAACGCCATCAACCCTGGCGGACGCGCGACGCATCTCAACCAACGTATCGGGTCCCAAGGAACTGAACAGCAGCAATCCCCCGGGGCGTAATACTCGACGGCATTCGGCCAGCAACCGATCAAGATCACGGCTCCACTGAAACATCAAACTGCTGTAGACGACGTCCACCGTATCATCTGCAAACGGTAGTTCGTGGGCGTCCAGCGCAAGGTAAGGGCACTTTTGCCACCAGCGCGAACTGTTTCGAGCCAGACGAACCATCTCTTCGGCAAAATCACCACCGATGACCTGCGCCTTACCAAACCGCTTCTTTAGCTGGACAACCCCGGCGCCGGTACCGCAACCCAGGTCAAGTATCCGCTGAGGCGTGATACTAATCGGGTCGAGCTTCTCCAGCGTCCGCGACTGTACCTCCTGCTGCAGCACCGCGTATTGGTCATAGCTGGCGGCTGCGCGGTTAAAAGCCCGGCGGGCCTGCTGGATTTCGGGCAGCCATTCCTGCTGATCATTGTCCACGACTAACCTCTGGCTCGCGCGTTTGCAGGCGGGCTAAACCCTCGACCAACTGATCAATCTCTGCGGTCGTATGGCCAGCAGACAGCGTAATCCGCAAACGCTCGCCCCCTTTAGGCACCGTCGGCGCGCGTATGGCAGTCACGCCAATACCATTAAGCTGCAACTGCCGAGCCCATCCCAATGCCATGTAATTATCCCCGGCAACCACGCCCTGAATCGCCGTGGCAGAAGGCAATAACCGCAACCCGAGCTGCCCTGCGGCATTACGAAAATAATTAACATTAGTTTTCAGCTGATCACGCCGCCATTCGTCCTCTCGAATCAGCCGCAAACTCACTCGCAGTGCGGCCGCTGCCGCAGCTGGCAGCGCAGTTGTGTAGACATAAGTCCGGGCAAACTGGATTAGCCCTTCCACCAGGGTTTCACTACCCGCCACGAAGGCACCCTGGACCCCGGCGGCCTTGCCCAGGGTGGCCATTAACACCGGCACCTGATCCACGCTCAACCCGGCTGCCTGTACGCTACCCGACCCACGATTACCCAGCACGCCAAAGCCGTGGGCATCGTCCACCATTAGACAGGTAGCGCGCTGTTCGGCAATGGCCGCCAGCTCTGGCAACGGAGCGATATCGCCATCCATACTGAACACACCATCGGTCACCAGTAGCTTCTGTCCGCCATCGGCGGATTGCAGATTTTCATCCGCTGACGCTACGTCGGCATGACGGTAACGCCGATGCCGGGCACCACTGAGTTTGGCGGCATCAATCAGTGAGGCATGATTGAGACGGTCACCCACCACAGTATCGTGACGCCCCAGCAGGGCCTGCATTATTCCCAGATTAGCCATGTAGCCACTGGAAAACAGCAAGGCACGGGGGCGACCAACAAACTCAGCGAGTTCTTCTTCCAGCGCCTGATGTTCATAATGGTGGCCAGATATCAGATGCGATCCAGTGCTACCACAGCCGTATTTTTTAGCCGCCGTGGCCAACGCCTCGGCAACCTGTGGATGCCCGGCCAGACCCAGGTAATCATTGCTGTTAAATGCAATTGATGACGAATCCTGGGAAAACTGTCGATTACGATAAAGATCCTGGTCGCGGTATTTTTTAAGCCGTGCGGCCAGCACCTCCATCATGCGGTAAGTGCCACCTTCCCTTCGGCCACCTGACTCGGCCGAATGCCCAGGCGGCGAAACAGTTCCTGGTCATGGTCAGCACTCGCATTGGCGGTGGTTAATAACTTGTCACCGTAAAAAATTGAATTGGCGCCGGCAAGAAAGCAGAGACTTTGCAATTCATCGCTCATGGACTCGCGCCCGGCGGAAAGTCGCACATACGCCTTCGGCATCATAATCCGCGCCACGGCGACAGTACGGACAAACTCCAGCGGATCCAGCGGGTCGGCATCGCCTAACGGCGTACCGGCCACTGGCACCAGCATATTGATCGGCACGCTCTGCGGGTGTTGTGGCAGGTTCGCCAGCTGAGCCAGCAGGCCTGCTCGATCCTTGCGCGCCTCTCCCATGCCGAGAATTCCGCCGCTGCAAACTTTCAAACCAGCATCACGGGCGTGCCCTAGCGTTTCCAGTCGGTCTTCATAAGTGCGCGTGGTGATCACCTCACCGTAAAATTCCGGGGAGGTGTCCAGGTTATGGTTGTAATAGTCGAGGCCCGCTCGTTCAAGGCGTTCAGCCTGCCGATCAGTCAGCATACCGGCGGTCACACAGGTTTCCATACCCAGAGCAGCCACCTCTTCGACCATCTTGACGACCACATCAAGATCGCGATCTCGAGGGGAACGCCAGGCTGCACCCATACAGAAACGGCTGGCACCATCTGCCTGTGCCTGACGCGCAGCGGCCACGACGGCATCAACGTCCATCAACTTTTCCCGCTCCAGCCCTGAGTCGTATCGCACGCTCTGTGAGCAGTAGGAACAATCTTCCGGGCAGGCACCGGTTTTGATATTCAACAGAGTGCTAACCTGCACTTCGTTGGCATCGAAATTTTGTCGATGGCACTGCTGCGCCTGAAACAGCAGGTCATTAAAAGGTTGCTCGAACAACTGGGTTATTTCATCAATCTGCCAGTTATTACGAACTGGGAACTCTGAGGTCGACATGATCTACTCCGCACGGACACTGGAAAACCGCCAAGGATAACGGCCGCGACTGCTGTGTCAACCAAATTTAAATTATTGGTAAACACCCTCGCCGAAACAGCCTTGAGCCGGTTGTTACCCACGCCCTGCACGCTCTGCGCAGACCCCACCGCTGACGGCGAGATTATGTGCCGCCCCTGCCAGACACAATTACCAACGAATCCGGTTCACTGCCCCCGCTGCGCACTGCCCATGCCCGCCACCCAACCCAATAGCGCTGTCTGTGGGCAGTGTTTGCGCAAACCGCCGGCTTTCGACAGCGCCCTGGCACCACTGATCTATGCCCCACCCGTAAGCCATTTGATCAGCCAGCTCAAATACCACCGCCGCCTGGCTACCGGGCAGACCTTTGCCCGACTCATCAGCCAACGAGTCGCCGCACTGGAACAACCGCTACCCGATGCCATCATCCCGGTACCTTTGCATCGTCAACGACTGCGCCAGCGTGGCTTTAACCAGTCAGTTGAAATTGCTCGGCCGCTGGCAAAGCTCATCAACCGCCCGCTGCTGATTGATCAGGCAGAGCGTCACAAAATCACCGCGCCACAGACCGGTCTCAGTGGTCCGGCGAGACGCAAAAACCTACGCGGAGCCTTCACCGTAAATGGCAGCATAAGCCAGCGCCGAGTGGCGTTAATTGATGACGTAATGACTACCGGCAGCACCGCTTCTGAGCTCGCCACAACCTTGAAAAAAGCCGGCGTTGCAGAAGTTGCTATCTGGGTGGTCGCTCGGGTTACCGACCCGAGACGATGAACATTTTCCGCCCAATTTTCGGCGGTGGTTCGGCAAGTTCTTTAAATTCAGGCAGCGCCTAATTTACCGACCCAGTCATCGGCACCTTCCGCTGAAATCTGCAACCGATATTGCTCCAGATGATCGGCAATCGCCAGGCAAACCAGCGGGTCATAAAACAGGGCCGTCCCTACACCAACCAGCGCAGCACCGGCCAACATAAACTCAACCGCATCAGCACCGGAGCTAACACCGCCCTGGCCAATAATGGGAATACCCCGTTGCTGACACACCTGATAGACCTGATGAACTTTTAACAGGGCGACCGGCTTGATCGCCGGCCCTGATAGTCCACCCTGTCCGTTCCCCAGCACCGGTTTTCGAGCCGCAACGTCCACCGCCATGCCCATCAGGGTATTTATTGCAGCAAAAGCATCGGTACCGGCATCAATACAGCGTCGGGCGTTCTCAGCGATGTCGGTCTGATTGGGCGACAGCTTGGTAATCAGCGGTTTGCTGGTTACCGCTCGACACGCCTCGACAACCCGAGCGGACATTTCCGGGTCATTACCAAAGGCTGCACCGCCCGCCTTGACATTGGGACAGGAAATATTTAGCTCGATCGCATCCACCGGCGAGTTATCGAAGCGCCGGACCACCTCTACGTATTCATCGACCGTGGCACCACAGGCATTAGCAAAGAACCGGGTCTCGGAAAAATCCAGGGCGGGTAAAATTTTCCCCACCACGTGATCGACACCCGGGTTTTGCAGGCCGATAGCATTGAGCATTCCGGCGGGGGTTTCATACACCCGATGCAGTGGATTACCCGGCCGCGGTTCAAGCGTTGTGCCTTTTAAACAGATGGCCCCGACATCGCGGTTGGAAAACCCCTCGACCCGCGTGTATTCTTCACCAAAACCGACACACCCGGACAGCAGCACCAGCGGGTTGTTAAGCCGAATGCCACAAAAATCCACCGCCAGGGAGCCTTCTTCTGTCTGCTGATCAACCACCGTTACATATCGTCCTGTATGAACCTGAAATTCCACCAAACTGCGGCAATGTTATCCGCTTATGCGCCAATACGGGCGCTCGGTTGCACCTGATCGAGCCGCTCGGTTTTGAGCTGGACGATCGCCGCCTGCGCCGCGCCGGGCTGGATTATCACGAATGGGCCCAGGTGCAGCGGCACGCCGACTGGCCAGAATTCCTCGCCACTGAAAACCCGACCCGCCTGTTTGCGTTTTCCACCCGCGCCACCCAATTTCACACGGATGCCACCTTCCAGCCCGGTGACTACCTGCTATTTGGTCCGGAAACCCGCGGCCTGCCCAACCAGCTACTCGACGAGTTACCGATTAATCGTCGGTTACGTATTCCCCAGCAGCCGGAAAGTCGTTCGCTTAATCTTTCCAACGCCGTCGCCGTTGCAACCTATGAAGCGTGGCGACAGCTCGATTATTACTAATTCAATCCCCTGAAACGCTAGCAAATCCCTTGCGATCAGCCGTCATGATCACTCAGCTTTTGCCTGTCGCGCCAGTAACAGCCTGACTGCCTCCAGCGGATCAGCGCCATGATGGGCAATCTGATAAACCTGTTCGGTGATCGGCATCTCAATCTGTTGCTGTGCCGCCACTCCGCGCACCTCGACGACGGAACGTAAACCTTCAACAACCTGCCCCACCTCGGCCTCGACCTGCTCACGGGACAGTCCTCGGGCCAGCCCTAATCCAGCCCGGCGATTACGTGACTGGTTGTCGGTACAGGTCAGTAGCAGATCCCCCAGGCCGGCAAGACCAAAAAAAGTCTCCGGTTGCGCACCTAACACGGCGCCCAGGCGCTGCATTTCCACCAGTCCACGGGTAATCAACGCGGCTCGGGCATTGGCACCAAACCCCAGACCATCCGAAATTCCCGCTGCGATGGCAAGCACGTTTTTCACCGCCCCACAGACCTCAACCCCTATCAGGTCTCCCGACGTATACGCTCGCATAGTTTCACCGTGCAGCAACTCCGCCCAGCAGCCGGCAAACTCTGCCGAACTGGCGGCAACGGTCAGCGCGGTGGGCATCTGCAGGGCAACTTCCTTGGCAAAACTCGGACCGGAAATCATCGCCATATCCCGCTCTCCGAGCAGGTCGTGCAGTTGTTCATGCAGCAGTTGATGGCTATCCGGGGCCAGACCTTTGGTCGCCCAGGCGACGCCCTGATCCGCATCAATCAGTTCTTTTATCTGCTCACAGATCTGGCCAAACGCATGGCTAGGCACCGCGATCAGAACCTGATCAGCAAACGCCATCAGTGCGGCCAGATCCCCCTCTGGAGTCAGCTCCGGCGGGAAAACTATCCCCGGCAAATAAGCCGGATTGCCCAGCAGCAGGCGCATTTCCATCAACTGCGATTCGCGATGTGACCAGAGCTTAACCTGGTGCCCATTGCGCGCCAGCGCCAGCGCCAGTGCGGTACCCCAGGAACCCGCGCCGAGTACGGCTATCTGCGCTGCCATCTGCCCGTTTTACTCATTACTATTTCACTCAGTCATGCACGGCATAAAACCGATCGTTACTCTAGTGAGTGGTCTCGGAGGTCTCTCCAGCGGACTGCAGTTTTTGCCGGTAGAGCAACTCAAAGTTAACCGGAGACATCACCAACGGCGGAAAGCCACCAGAAACTGTCATGTCAGAAATCACCTGCCGGGCGTAGGGAAACAGAATGTTGGGGCAGGTCACGCCAAGGGCAAATTTCAACTGCTCATCGGCCACGCCTTCGATCTGAAAAATGCCGGCCTGATCGAGTTCAACAATAAACAGCGGTTTGTCGTCACCTTTGGCAGAGATGGTGATTTTTATCGAAACCTCATAACTACCTTCCTCCACCTGCTGGGAATCCGTAGCCAGATTGATATCAATCTGCGGGGTAGTGGTCTGCTGGAAAACACCCGGCGCCTGGGGTGATTCGAAGGATAGATCCTTCAAATAAATCTTGCGGATATTAAAGGTTTGTTCGGGCTGGGCAGCCCCCTGTTCGTCACTCATTAAGATAGGCCTGTAGGTAGAGAATGATAATTGCCGGGCAAGTTCAGGATTGAAGCCGGTCTGACCCAGGTCACGCCAGCAGCTTATCCAGCTCGCCGCTCTGTTCAAGGTCGGCCAGGTCGTCATAACCACCGACGTGTCGATCACCGATAAAAATTTGCGGGACCGTATGGCGGCCGCTACGTTGCTCCATTTCCTCACGCAGCTCCCGGTCCTGTGAAACCTTGATTTCTTCGTAATTGGCCTCTTTAATGGCCAACAGCCTTAATGCAGCTGAACAGTAACCACAAAAAGAGCCTGTATAGATGGTCACTTTTGCAGGCATCTTCATCTCCTTTAAATTATGAAAGCGGATTCCGGCTGCGCTAAACCGAGGTTTTCAGCAACTTCAGGATTTTATAAGCGGCAGCTGCTCGTCACGCCAGGCCTGCATACCGCCCTTTATTTCGACAATACGCCGCACATCAGCCTGCTTTAACTCTTTTATCACCGGCGCTGTCTTCATTCCCCGGTCAGTGACTAAAACTACCGGCTGATCCGTCGGCTTGGTGACCTTGCGCAACGCGGCCTCCATATTGTCAGCGGTGACATTAATCGAACCGGCAATATGCCCGTCATCAAAGCCGGTCTTACTGCGCAAATCAAATATGAGCGCCTGCTCCCGGTTCAGCATTTGCACTACCTGCGCAGGCGTGGCCACGGTTAAACCGCCCAGATTTGCACCACTGGAAGTCACCAGCAGCAACACTGCAACCACCGCCACGCCAGCAAACAACTCCCAGTTAGCTAATACAAAGTCCACTGTTTCTCCATAGGCCAACCCCGCAGCAGCGCAGAGTGATCAAATCCGTCAAATTCCTTCGCTGAGCGATAGCACCGTTCATTGTATCGGCTGATGAACGGTAGAAACCTGACGTGGGGGGTTAAAAAAGGGCCGCTATAATGCGGGATTGACCGACATTTTTCCAGTAACCACCCGAGAAATAACCCATTGCCTACGGCTACTCATCTGAACCAGAAATGTCACTGCTAACCGCTGAAATGTCAGCCAAACCACCGCTAACCGCGCTCCTTCGCTCACCGACTAAACTGGGTTTCCTGTTTACTGCCTGGCTGCTGACCCTGCCCGCCTCCCACGCAAACGATCAGCAGGCCGAACAGCTGGAAACGCTTCGCAAACAGATCACCGAAATTCAGCAGGATCAGGGCCGTAATCAGCAACAACAAAAATCTCTTAATCAGGAACTTAAAAAATTTGCGTCGCAGATCAACGAGCTGGGCTCAAGCATCGCCCAACTTCAAAAAAGTCGTCGCGCTGAACAGGCGCGAACCCTTGCGCTGGAAAGCCGGCAGACAGAACTGCAACACCGGCTGGGAAAACACAAAAAGCTGCTCGGACACCTGGCAAGACGGGCCTATTTGAACGGCCAGCAGGAGTACCTGAAACTACTTCTTAATCAACAGGATCCTGCCGATATTCAGCGCATGCTGGGCTATTACCGGTATATGCAACAGGCTCAGGTCACCGAGATTACCGAGGTTCAGGAGACCATTCTCAAGCTGCATGAAACCCGGCAACAGTTAACCGTTTCCAGACAGGCCGTTGCCGACTCTCTGATCGAAATCCAGCGACAGAAATCCGTACTTGCTACTCAGCAGAAAAAACATCAAGCGGTACTCGCGCAACTGATGGCCGATTTTCAGGACAACGAGGCTCGTCTGGCTACCATGCGTCAGAATGAATCGCGTCTGGCGAAACTGGTTGAGCAGTTACAGAACGCTTTGGCGGACATCCCCGAGGAGACGGGCCAGTCTTTTGCCCAGGCCCGTGGCAGGCTGAACTGGCCGGCAGTCGGCAAACTGAAACACCGATTTGGTGAGAAAAAACCCCAGAGCGAACTGCGTTGGCAGGGCGTGTTGATTGACACACCTGAGGCCAGTCCCGTGCAGGCTGTCCACGCCGGCAGAATCGCCTTCGCCGACTGGCTTCGCGGTTTTGGGCTGCTGGTAATCGTGGACCACGGCGACGATTACATGACCGTTTACGGCCACAATCAAACCATCCAGCGTGACAGCGGTAGCTGGGTCGAACAGGGCGAAGTAATCGCAACGGCTGGCGTCGGCGGTAACGCAACGGAATCGGGACTCTATTTTGAAATTCGCCACCGGGGAAAACCAACGAACCCGGCAAAATGGTGTCATCAATGAACAGCAGCATATAATCGGGCTAACCTATACCACTGACCGTGGCACCGAAAAGCCACCGCTTCCCTATTCCAGGACCTCTCATGCAGCGACCCATTCCCATATTGATTCTGTTACTGGCCGCGTTTACCGCTGGCGGTTTTATCAACGAACATCTGGTGGCCACTGCACAAGCTGACATGGGCGCTAACCGCCAGAGCCTGCCACTGGATGAGCTGCGCGCTTTCACGGAAACCTTCACCGTTATTAAGAAAAATTATGTAGAGCCGGTAGAAGATAAAAAATTGCTGGAAAGCGCCGTCCGTGGAATGTTATCGGGTCTCGATCCGCACTCCTCCTACCTGGACGGCGACGATTTCAAGCAGTTACGGGAGGGCACCTCAGGAGAGTTTGGTGGCCTGGGTATTGAAGTCAGCATGGAGGATGGTTTCGTAAAGGTCGTCTCTCCGATTGACGATACTCCCGCTGCTCGCGCCGGGATCGAAGCTGGCGACCTCATCGTTCGCCTCGACGATGCGCCCGTTAAAGGCATGTCCCTGAGCGATGCGGTGAAAATCATGCGCGGCAAAAAGGGCACCAAAATCATGCTCACCATCATTCGAGAAGGGGAGGAAAAACCCCTGAAAATCTCGATCACGCGGGCCGTCATCCAGGTAACTGCAGTACGCGGCCGGGAACTTGACCCCGGTTATGGGTACGTCCGCATCGCCCAGTTTCAGGTCAACACCGGGCGCAAACTGCGCGACGAAGTCGACAAACTCAAAGCGGCCAATGACGGCACTCTGAAAGGGCTGGTGCTCGATTTACGCAACAATCCCGGTGGTGTGCTCACCGCTGCGGTTTCGGTGTCTGATGCCTTTATCACCAAAGGACTAATCGTATACACAGAAGGCCGTACTGCTGACTCGGAACAGAAATTCAACGCCTCCCCTGACGACCTGCTCGGTGGGTCGCCCATTGTGGTGCTGGTCAACGGCGGCTCGGCCTCGGCATCAGAAATTGTCGCGGGGGCACTGCAGGACCATAACCGGGCGATCATTATGGGAAGTAAAACTTTCGGTAAAGGCTCAGTGCAGACCGTGTTGCCGATGAAAAGCGACGCCGCGTTGAAGCTAACGACTGCCCGTTATTACACACCGAACGGACACTCCATCCAGGCCCGCGGGATTATCCCGGACATCGAGCTGAAAAATATCCGCGTCACCGAAGTCGACCCGGAATTTGAGGGTATTACCGAGCGCAACCTCACCGGACACCTGGAAAACGAAGAAAGCGAAGGCGATGACAGCGAGACCAAAAGCCTGGCGTCTCGGGACTTTGCCCTGTATGAGGCGCTTAACCTGCTTAAAGCGGTGGCCATTCTCGATAGCAAAAAAACGAGCCATTAGTCATTAAATAATGGGCAACCTGTTACAGAACTTGCGGGCGTTAGCCAGCCTGTTAACCCTTGTCATCTTTGGTTCGGCTGGTGCCGTTGAGGCCGACGGGGGGATCGTCCAGCGTAGAGCACCGGCAGTCGCGCCGGCCATAGCGGAGATAGCTGACCGCTATACCGACGCCAGACCCTGGGTTGCCATCATCATCGATGATTTGGGAAACCGGCCGGAAGACCGTCTAGCTACACTGCTACCCGGACCGGTGGCCTGCTCTTTTTTGCCGCATACACCTCACGCGGTCGAACTCGCGCAACTGGCAGCACGAAATGGCAAGGAAGTGCTTCTGCATCAACCGATGCAGGCCAGTGGCCAGAACAGACAGGGGCCCGGGGCGCTACGACTGACCATGGACCGAGCCTCCTTTCGGGACACCATCAATAACAACCTTGCTTCTCTGCCCCATGTTAGTGGAGTCAACAACCACATGGGCAGCCTGCTTACCAGCCATTCTCAGGCAATGGGCTGGTTAATGGAGGAATTACGCCGTTACCCTTCCATGTTCTTTATCGACAGCCGGACCACCTCCTCAACGGTTGCCAGCCGTGTCGCCAGCAAATTTCAGATACCCAGCAGCTCGCGCGATATTTTTCTCGACAACCGGACCGACCCTGAGAGCCTCCTTGCCCAGTTCAATCACCTGATAAAAGTGGCTCGTGCACAGGGGAGTGCGATCGCCATCGGCCACCCCTATCCGGAAACCATGGCATTTTTGCGCACCCATCTCGCGGACCTGGAACACCAGGGTATATCCCTGCAACCAGTGAGTGAGGTGATCCGATTAAGAAAACCAGCCCTGCGCACTGCCTGGCACCAGATCTCATCCGATCAGTTAAGGCCGAAAGCACAACAGCGTATACAGTAAATCTCGGGAAGACCGACCCGAAACGAGAGAGGAAAGGTTATGAAATGGATATTTTCCCTGTTGGCACTGCTGCCACCGCTGGCACTCGCCGCCGGGCCATCGCTCGACGACCTAAAAAATGATCACCGGGTCACGCAGTCCATCTCCACCTACGGCATGGGACTGGGGGCCCAGCGCTGGAGCCCGTTAACTGAAATTAATCGGGACACGGTTAATCATTTAGTCCCCGCCTGGTCGACAGCACTGGAAACTGATCGGGGCCAGGAAGGTCAGCCTCTGGTTTACGGCGACCGGATTTTTGTTACCACCCACGAAGCCACCTTTGCCATCGACGCCCGCAGTGGCCGTATGTTGTGGCGCAATAAATTACGCTATTCGAAAAAAATGTATCGCATGGTTTGCTGCGGATTTATCAACCGTGGCCCGGTAATATTCGACGGCAAACTGTTCCGCCAGACCCTCGATAATCGGGTGATGGCGATCGACATGGCATCCGGCGAAACCGTCTGGTCGCAGACCGCCTCTGACTGGGAGGATGGCTATACCGCCACTGGCACTCCCCTGCTGGCCAACGGCGTTCTGATAACCGGAACAGCCGGGGGCGACATGGGGACACGAGGTTTTCTGGATGGCTGGAATCCGCAAACCGGCGAAAAACTCTGGCGTTACTGGACCACCGCCGGCCCCGATGACCCGGGCGGTGATACCTGGGAAGGTGACACCTATTTACGCGGTGGCGGTGCCACCTGGCTGGCCGGTTCTTACGACCCGGAACTCAACCTTGTCTATTGGGGCATTGGTAACCCGGGTCCCTGGAATGCAAACATGCGCCCTGGAGACAACCTGTTTACCGACACCATCGTCGCCTTACGACCCGAAACCGGCGAAATCGTCTGGCACTATCAGGTGATCCCGAATGACACCTACGATTACGACTCGGTCAACGAGCTGATTCATGCCACTCTGGACATTGACGGCACTCCGCGCAAAGTGATTATCCAGGCCAACCGCAATGGCTACGTCTATGTACTCGACCGCGAAACTGGCGAGTTACTGCGCGCCAGTCAGTTTATCGATCAGCTGACCTGGGCAGACGGCATCGACATGGAAACCGGTCGCCCCATCCGTTCTGCCGCCACCATCGAAAACCTCAAGGGCGTTGAGAAAACTGTCTGGCCCTCGAACATCGGTGGGAAAAACTGGGCGCCAGCCTCCTTCAGCCCGGAAACCGGCCTGCTTTATCTAAATGGCCTCGAAATTAGTATGCAGTTCAAACCGGTAGTCATGGCCTGGCGCAAGGGCGTTGCCTACGCTGCCGCCGACTTCTCTTTCCCCGAACCGGTTGAGGGTGTGCCCATGGGATACCTGCGGGCAGTCGATCCACTGACCGGGGAACGGGTCTGGCAGGTGCCGGTCGATCCTCCTGCTAATGGTGGCACGCTGAGCACCGCCGGCGGCCTTGTATTCACGGGTCTGCAGACCGGCCAACTTGCTGCCTATGATATCGACGACGGCACCTTGCTCTGGGAGTACCAGACCGGCTCAGGAATTATTGCACCACCGGTCACTTACGAACTCGATGGCGAACAGTATGTCGCTATACAGAGTGGTATTGGCGGTCTGTTTTCCTGGTTTCTCCCGAACCCTAAATTCGCCACCATCACCAAAGGCGCTTCCCTCACCGTCTTTAAGCTATTCCAACCCTGGTCAGCCAGCTCAAGCGATGAGAATTAAATGAAACGGGAGATTCTTAGCGGAATAGTAGCTGTAATTTCAGTACTCACACTAACCAATATCCCGACCACTACACAGGCTGGCGGCTCTACCCAGGTATCAGCCGATCCCCAGCAGGTTGCACTTGGTGACACGCTCTACCGCCAGTTCTGCCAGCGCTGCCATGGCGCCTCACTACGCAGCAGTGGCGCATCAACCTTCGATCTGCGCCAGTTTCCGGCCGCAGAACACGAACGGTTCATCGAATCAGTCACTGAAGGCAGCGGTGATATGCCTCCTCATGGTGATGTGCTGGCGCCTGACGAAATCGAAGCGCTTTTTGCCTATGTAATCGCTACTCAGGAAAAGCCTGAATCATGAAAATTAAGTTGAAGCTGTTGTCCTCATTACTGGCGCTTTATGCCTCTGCCAACCTGCATGCGATGGGCAAGCCGTTAGTCGTTTGTCTTGAGCAAGAAAGCCCACCCTACTCGACTGAGGCAGGTGGTATCGACAATCGCGTTGCTCTTGCGGTAGCCGATGGCATGGGACTGCCTTTATCGATCCACTGGTACGAAACCGAGGGCGGCGACGAAGGCAATCCAGCCCTGCAGATAAACGCGTTACTCAGCTCCAATCGTTGCGAGCTGGCGGGAGGCTTCGCACTGACCCAGAATAATTTTGCTGCACCGGGTTCACAAACCTTCCTGCTGGAAAACTCGGTGGGTCAGCGGCAGCGGGTCGCCTTAAAACCACTCGCCCCAAGCCTGGCCTACCACGCACAGGCCTACACCCTGATCTGGTCTAGCGCAGCAACGGGGCCGATACCCACTGACCTCGATGAATTTGAGAATCGGGCCATTCTAGTCGAGGAAAACAGCGTCGCTGACCTGATCCTGATGGCCCACCGCGGAGGCCTGTTGAGAAAATCGATACGCCACGCAAAAGTCGGCGCAGAAAATCTGTTCACCATGCTGGCGGCTGGCGGTTTTGACGGCGTGTGGGCACCACAACACCAGTTTGAAGAGTGGCAGCGACACCAGGCTGAGTCTACTCTGATCCCCTCCGGTCTAATCCACGATTTTTCGATCAACCTTGGCTTTGCTGCGTTGAAAACCAATTATCAGCTGCTCGACCGGGTCGATGAAATCATCGAAACCTTGATCGACGATGGCAATATAGAGGCGATTTTTGCGGAGCATAAGCTGAGCTATCGAGCGCCATCGGCACCGCTGCTAATGCCGCCGCTCTCAGCCCGGCTGCTTACGCCTCAATGACCCCTAACGATATATTTTTCAAGAAAGACACGCTAAACCACAGTTCACGTTATAATCCCGCAGTGGTACGGAACCACCCCCAGGGGGGAAACCGGCCTGACTGAACAGAGGATATTCAAGTGGTTAATGCCCTTAACCTCTGTCCAATTAACGAAATCCCGTTTTTTACAGGAGTTACACGATAATGACCAAGCCCAAGTCCGTGACTAGATTTTTAGCCCTCGCTGTCATGGCGATGGTACTAACCGGCTGTGCTTCACACGACATTACTTCTGACTGGCGAAATTGTGCGATTGCCGGCGCGGTTGCGGCAGGTGGGCTCACTGCCAGTCGAGATACGGGTGATGAATTTGCTGCTGCTGCCGGTGGAGCAATCGTCGGCGGTACGCTCTGCGCCCTGTTTGGCGACAAAGATAGCGACGGCGACGGCGTTAACGATAGCAAGGATCAGTGCCCTAACACTCCCAGTGGTGTAGCTGTTGACAGCAAGGGCTGCCCTACCGACCTCGACGGTGATGGCGTGGCTGATTATCTGGACGCTTGCCAGGGAACCCCACGGGGAACCAAGGTTGATGCCAAAGGCTGCCCACTGGATAGCGACGGCGACGGCGTAGTCGATAGCAAAGACAAATGCCCCAATACCCTTGCTGGCGCAAAAGTGGACTCCAGAGGCTGTGCGGTTATCGCAACACTCAATGGTGTTCTTTTTGAACTAAACAGCGCCAAACTCACCAGCGACGCAAAGAAAATTCTGGATATGTCAGCGGCGACGCTGAAAGACAGCGGCGCTGCTGTGACGGTGGCCGGCCACACGGATAGCACTGGCGAAGCGGATTACAACATGACCCTGTCAGCGGCCCGCGCTGCGGCAGTTGTTGATTATCTGACCAGCCGCGGAGTGAGTGGCAACAAGCTGTCAGCTAAAGGGTACGGCGAAGAAAAGCCGGTCGCTGATAACAGCCTCCGCGCAGGACGAGCTAAAAACCGTCGTGTTGAACTGCATTACATGAAATAAATTAACTAGAAAATCGTGTTTAAAGGCGCTATGCAGAAATGCATAGCGCCTTTTTTTGGGTTCGCTTTCCGGCTTAACGACTCCGTTGCTCAGTTATCGGCAGTAATCGTTCTGGAATTGCAGCTCGCTTGCCAGCCTTTGACGTAGCTTTTGCTGCGCGGCCGCAGACCGCATCGCCTGCATCATCCTGTTCTGCCGAGCTAGCGTAGGGCCGGATAGCACGTCCGGCTCCCCAGTAGCCGAGGTAGCGTCCAGCTCCTGCCTCAATTGTTCAACTTTCTGCTGAGACCCCTCACAATCCGGGATGTCATCTCGAGACGCTGACCTGCCGGGATCCGTAGCGCACCCGACCAGTGCCAGAATTAACAGCGATCCAGCCCAGGTTTTCATTCGTTATTCTCCAAAAATCCACCGCAAAGCGGTTGTAGCACCATTTAAAGGCAACCTGGTTGCTGATCAGGTGGCGGGTTGAGCCCCGGTAGGAGTCACTTGATAAAGTATCAGTTCCCTTTTTACCCGGTGATCATAGTAAAAACAGCGATCATCAATTCTAATCAGCTAGAATCATCCCCAATCAAGCCTGGTCATCATTCCTAATGAGGAGGAATTCCCGTGAGCACTAACACTGGTTATTACAAGGACTTAAACGAATATATTGCCGCACTGGATGATGCTGGGCTACTCATCAGGTACAAAGAGGCCATCAACAAAGACACCGAAATGCATCCGCTGGTGCGCCTGCAGTTTCGTGGTTTGCAGGAAGAAGAACGTAAAGCCTGGTATTTCGACAACATTCACGACAGCAACGGTCGTCAGCACGACATTCCACTGGTCCTTTGTGCCATGGCGGGATCGAGCGATATCTATGCCAAAGGACTGCAGGTCGATAGTCCGGCGGATATTCCCGCTAAATGGGCCCATGCCCAGGCCAATCCTATCGCGCCCGAAATTGTCGAAAGTGGGGCTGTACAGGAGGTTGTGCTTGACGAAGCGGCTTTAAAAGAGAGGTGCCTCTCGCGGTTGCCGATGCCTATTTCGACTCCCGGGTTTGATAACGCCCCCTACACCACCGCCTCTCACTGGATCAGCATGGATCCTGATACCGGCATGCACAATGTGGGTAATTACCGGGGCATGCTCAAAGCTGAACACCGTATCGGCGTATACCCGGCGTCGCCCGGATTTGGTATGCGCCGCCACATTGAAATGTGGCAGGAAAAGGGCATAGAAATGATGCCTGCAGCCATTGTCATCGGCGTGCCCCCGGCTATCTCCTACACGGCGGTAACGCGGCTGCCCAATGATGTGTGTGAATACGACGTGGCCGGTGGACTCGCCGGCCATGCCATCGAACTGGTGAAGTGCCAGACCCACGACCTGCTGGTGCCGGCAGAAGCACAAATTGTGGTCGAGGGCTGGGTACCGGTTAATGAAACGGAAATGGAAGGCCCTTTTGGCGAATTCCCCGGTTATATGGCTGCCCGCGACTTCTCCTGGTTCATGCACGTTACCTGTATCACCATGCGCGAGAAACCGATCTACCAGGCATTTTTAAGCCAGTTCCCACCGAGCGAAAGCAGTAAAATTCGCGGCATTGGCTGGACCCACGCCTGCCATCAGTATCTGAAGGACGGTGGGTTTGATAATGTCCTCGAAGTCCATTACCCGGAAACTAGTGGCTCGTTTGGTGTCTGTCTGATCAGAATCAAACGGAAAAATGACGACGACGGCCAGCGGATGCTTGACCATTTAGGCAAGCGTTTTATCGGTAAAATGGCAATCATTGTCGATGAAGACGTGAATATCCGTGACCCGGATGCTATTTACTGGGCCCTATCCTACGCCATGCAGCCCTATCGGGATGTGCGTATTCAGGATATTCCTCTAATGCCGCTTGATCCCTCACTGGTACCCCCTGATCATAATCGTGGGCTAGGCGAAGGCGCGAGCGAGGCCATTCGCAGCACCGGTTTACTGATCGATGCAACGCGGGACTGGGCTTACCCACCGGTTTCTCTCCCTCGTCAGGAATATATGGAACGCGCCCTGGAACTCTGGCAGGAAGCCGATCTGCCAGAGCTCACGCTGAAAGCGCCCTGGTACGGTTATGAACTCGGTCGCTGGTCGGACGACGAACGACTGGAAGCCGATCTCGCCGTGCAGGGCCGTTACTATGAAACCGGTGAAAAACAGGCCGGGACCCGCAAGCGCAGGAATACATAACCCCATCAGCGGTACGTGACCAGCAATCGCCATGCGCTACTACGCCATTCTGTTTGATATTGACGGCACCCTGTTGAACTCAACCCCCGCGTTTGAGGAAATCATGGTGCAGGCGTGCCAGCGCCTGGATTGGCCAGCGCCGCCGCCGGATATGATGCAGCAACTCATGACCTATCGGCGTGACCCTATCGAGATGCTGTTCGGCGAGGTAGCGGATGCGGCTGAACGACAACAGGCGCTGCACGAAGCTGCACAGGCAGTCTGGGAACCTCTTTTCAAGCAGATTGCTCACCCGTTTGAGGATGCAATTGACGTCCTTCAACAGTTTGAGGAGCTCGGTTTTCGCCTTGGTATTGTCACGGATTCCAATCATCAGGTGGTCGAGCGAATTACCAGTCAACCGGGCTGTCCGGCCATGGATGTGATCATTACTCGCGAGGAGTCGGGGGTACGTAAACCGGATCCTCGACCCATGCAGCTGGCACTCGATGGCATTGGCCTGGACCCATCAGCGGTGATTTATGTCGGTGACAACCCCGGCGATATAGAAGCCGGGACCGCCGTCGGCATGTCGGTAATTGGCATCACTACGGGTCCATCATCCCGCGAAGCCCTCTACGCCGCTGGCGCTGTTGCTGTCGTGAAATCACTTTCTGAACTCACGGGATTACTGAAACTCGCACCACCGGTGGTTACCGGTGAACTCACCACCGGACTGGGCGTCGCCAGCAGTTTCACCTCGGCTAATGGCATCCAGGGCTGGCTAAATCAGGCCCTGGGCGAAACGGCCTACCCTGGCACCATCAATCTGGAATGTTCCGATAAAACCGCAGAGGTCGTTGCCCGTCATCGTCACGACCCGTGGCTACGAAAACATTTACTCGCGGGGGCGGGCCACTATTGCGACGCCCACTTTCATCCGGTGACACTGGCAACCACCGATGGAGGGCGAGAAACTCCGGCGCTGTTAATGTGGCCGGAGGTGCCTGATTATCCGCCAACCAAACTGGAATTGGTCTGTGCCCTGCCATTACGCGAACAGTGGCAGCTAAGTGATCGCCAAACCCTGACACTACGTTACGAGTCATCCGATGAATTTACCTGAGTACAGCGCCGAAGAGTTATCCCGATTCCGCCTGCAGGAATGCCAGGGCACCATGATAGGCAGCATGGTGGCCGCTCTCAACAGTGGCGTTTCCGCCGAGGAACACGGCTATCAGATGATGGCTCTGCAGCAGGTCGACTGGAGCAAAGCTAATAGCGCGGAGAAAATAGCTTCGGTTTTCTGGAAGCATTATCAGACCACCTACGGCTTCGGTGACCGGCTGGTCATCACCGACAAGGGCGATACCATTGTCATGACCATGCCCTCCCTCGCCGATGCAGCGGCCTACCAGTTACGTCATTGGAGCACTACCGCCGAAGAACTAAACAATCTGCAACGGGGATACTGGCGGGCCATTAAAACGCTGTGTGGCGTAAGCAGTGAGCTCGTTTTCTCCGATCAGGAAGACCGGGTAACGCTACTGAAATAGCTAAATACCCACCACAGCAGCTCGTCGTTAATATCGATGAGGCGGCTGACAGTAGCGGTCCAGCCAGTATTTACGACAACCCGGATTTCCTCGGAGCCCGGATTATCCAGCTAAGACGCCTTACCGACGACTCCTGCGGGACACGATTAATTCACACTGATCTGCTCCAGCGCCTGTTGTGCCGATACCGGAGATACTATTAAAACGTGAGTTATTACCCTCTAAAACAGCACTAACCAAAATTTTCAACTCGATTAGCTAGCTCTCTGTCGCGCTCACCGGAGCCCAACAGCAATAACAAAAAAACCCCACAACCTTTTGAGTTGTGGGGTTT
>Ga0070727_10000979_pt1 | contig 31667 bp, 26 predicted proteins | sample tdAd472_FD_66722 | JGI IMG/M metagenome (GOLD analysis project Ga0070727, IMG submission 66722) | Marine sediment microbial communities from the Atlantic coast under amendment with organic carbon and nitrate - tdAd47.2 | ecosystem: Environmental > Aquatic > Marine > Coastal > Sediment | place... | reverse complement strand
CCGGTTCCGCCCGTCGTGCGCCCGATTTCAGGCATCTCCAAGAAGTAGTCGGGAGGTTGCTCGCTGACCGGCGTGCGGATGACGATCGGCTCGACCTTCGTGATCTCGAGAGAACCGTTTCCGGCGGCGTGGAGGCGATCGAGGAAGGGAAGTGCGGCCAGGCCTAGCGCATCCACGAAGAAGCGGCGGCGGTTGGACCGGGAGGACATCTATTGAGCGTCCTTGACGCAGCGGAAGCCGAGGTTCGGCGTGCGCTGGTTGGGGCGGACCCAATTGCGGAAAAAGACGGTGATTCGGGCCGGGCCCGAGGACCAGGAACCGCCGCGGATGATGCGGTATTGACCCTCGTCGGGACCCTGCGGGTTCTCCGGCGGGCTGCGCTCGTAGTAGGTGCGATGGAACCAGTCCGAGCACCATTCCGCGACCCCGCCCGACATGTCGTGCAGCCCGAAGTCATTGGGCGGATACTTGCCGACCGGGCCCGGACCGGCGGGAGTCGAGTAGCGAGCGCGTTGGGGAGAGGCTTTCTCGTCGCCCCACGGGTAGGTCGCGCCTTCGAGACCGCCACGGGCGGCCCGTTCCCACTCGGCCTCGGTCGGCAGGCGTTTCCCTTGCCAGCCGCAATAGGCCTTAGCGTCGCTCCAGTCGACGTTGTAGATCGGTTGCTTCGCTTGCGCGGCGGGCATCTTTCCGTCGATCCAGTGGTAGGGCGTGCGGTGCCCGACGGCCTCCACAAAACGAGAGTAGTCGGCGTGAGTGACCTCGTTGCGGTCCATATAGAACGAGTCGAGCATCACCTCGTGCACCGGGCGGTCGTCGCGTAGGATCAGCGGCCGCATGCCGGTCGTGTCGTCGTCCGTCGTTTGCGAACGGCCCATCTCAAAGGCCCCGGCAGGAATAAGCGCCATCTCTTCCGGGGTTCCGTCGGCTTCCCCAAGGGCCGTTTCCGCCGTTTGCGAATAAGCGATGTTGGGCGCGATCGTTGAGGTCGCGCAAATCAGTAGGGCCAAGATCTTCATTACGCGAATAACTCGGCGATCTCGTCGTCGATGCACATCTCGGTGGCGCCCAGCGGATCGACGTAGCGATAGACGCGTTTGGAAGGCGTGTTCGTGATCTCCTTTTTCCAATCAATGCCGAGTGCGGAGTAGACCGAAGCCACGATGTTCTCGGTCTTCGGCTGCATGCCGTATTTCCAGCCCGTTTCCACGGCGTTCTCGCCACGCGCGTCGGTGCGGCCGATAACTTGGCCGCCCCTCACGCCGCCGCCCGCGAAGAGGCCGATATAGGTCTGGTTGTAGTGATGGCGACCGGCCACGAGGTTGAGCTTTCCCGGGACGCGGCCGAACTCGGTCGGCACGGCGATGATCGTTTCGTCGAGCAACGTCTTCTTGGGATCGCGCGGAGAAGGCGTGGCCGCAAGATCAGTCAGCAAGTTCGCGAGCGCGGCGTCTAGGGCGTTGCAGTGCTTGTAGTGATTGGACCCGGCCTCATGCGTCCAAATGCGTTTGTGGTGATCCCAGCCGCCGTGCTTGATGTGGATGTAGCGCGTACCGGCATCGGCTTGGACGAGGTTGCGGGCGAGCAGACAGCCCAAGCCCACGTTGTTGTCCCCGTAGCGCGCCTTCTCATCGTCGGAGAGCGTGAGGGCTTCGGGCCAACGGGAATCGCCCAAGACGCGGTAGGCCTCTTGTTGAAAAGAGCGAAAGCCTTTCATGGAGGGGCCGCGTCGGCCTTGCTCCCGGGCGACGGCTTTCTCAAGATCGGCGAGCAATCGGTAGCGTTCTTCAAGTAGCTCGAGCGCTTCGCCCTTCGCCGCGACGCTGCCCGCGCCGTTGGACGCGTCAATATCGAGACCGGAAAAACGGGGGTGCATAAAGCCCGAAGGGAGGGCCACGTTGCCGAGATTGCAGGAGACGTAGGTAGGGAACGTATCCGTTTCCCTGCGTTGCGACTCGAGTTCGGCCGAGACGATGGTGCCGACCGGCGGGATCTCTGAGACCTGTGCCGGATTCAAAGGACGACCGGCGCGAGTATAGTACTCGCCGCGGAAGTGGACGACCTCGTGGCTTGTGAAGGTCCGTACGACGGCGACCTTGTCCATCTGCGCCGAGAGCTGCGGGAAGAGCCGGTAGGGAAGATAGAATCCGTTGCTGATCTCGCGAACATCGAAATCAGGCTGAGTGCCTTCGTCCTCTTTGAAATCGAATGTATCGACGTGGCTGATCGCCCCCGCGGCCTCGACGATGATCGCGAAACGCGCCGTCTCGCGCGGGTTGGCATGTCCAGCCGCCCGTAGCTTGGGCGGCCAGAGCCCTTCGCCGACAATCCCGCCCAGCAGGCTCGCGGCGCCGAGTCGGAGCGTATCGCGACGTGTGGGAAGAATGTTTCGTACGGTGCGCATGGTCCTACTCCCTAATCAGCCTAGTAGTTGAACAGGAACTCCGGCTTGTTGACGAGCGCCCACTGAAGGTTCTCGAGGCCCTGGGCCCGGTCTCGGACTAAGGCGCTCAGAGCAACGTCCATCTCGGCGGCGAGCGGTCGCCGAGAGAGAGTGGTCAAGTAGAGTTTCTCCACGAAGCCGCGGTTGAGGGCGCGTTGGAGTTCGGCGGGCGTGGGCTCGTCGCCGGACGCCGACCGCCAGGCCTCAGCCGCGACGATGCGGTCCTTCTCGATCTCGGCAAGCATCTTTGCCACGCGTCCGGCGCCCTCCGACTGCACTCGATCCAGAACCGTTTGCGAATTCATCATCAGCATCGCCTGGAGAGAGGATGCGGGCGTTCGCGAGGGCATTTCATCGCGGCTCTGCTGGCCGAATACGCGCAGGAACTCGGCGACCTGAGCGGGGACGTAGGCCGGGTCGATCAGATCACGCGCCATCTGCGCCCGGTAGACGCCTTTGGCGTAGTCGCCCGGAACGGCGGTGGCGGTGACCAGCGCGTCATGCAGCTGGATTGGGCTCAGCATTTTGACGTAGCGCCGTGCGAAGTAGCTGCCGTATTCGGGCTTCCACTCGCCGTCGAAAGTCGAGGAGAGCTGATACGCGCTGGAGCGTGTGATGGTGCGAATTAGGTGCTTGAAGCTGAAGTCGCTTTTCTGAAAGTCGCGGGCCAACTCGTCCAGCAGGTAGGGGTGCGTGGGCTGCACGGTCCAGCCTTCGGGCAGGTCGGCGTCGGGGTAGTAGCGCAGTAGATCGAAATCCTCGATGGGTTCGACGATGCCCACGCCCATCAACTCCGCCCAGATCCGGTTGGTCGTGGCGCGCGAAAACTGGATGTGTCCGGTGAGTATCCGAGCCAGTTCGTCGCGGGCGTTGACGCCGGGGCGGGCCGGCTCGTCGTCGAGAATGAACTTCGGAGCATTCGATCCGCCCGAACGGGGCACGCGCACGATGCTGTCGCCTTCGGTGGGGTAGCCCTCCTCGACCACGTCGTCGACGGTGTACTCGGTGTTCGCCTGGAAGCCGTTCTCCCAGTTCATGATCATCCGCGTCTTGCCGAAGAAGGCTGCTTGGCGGAAGAAGTCTTCGCGCTTGCGGCTGGTGAGGTAGAGGTTGACCTGCTCGAGGTGGTTGGCGCCGTCATGGCAGGAGATGCAGCCGAGGTTGATCCCCAGCAGGACCTTGCCGTAGGTGACCGTAAACTCGTCGATGGCGTCGGCGCGGTTGACTAGATCGTGGGCGTCCGGCTCGTCAGGATCGTCTTTGGCCTTGACGAAATCGCGGGCGAAGTAGAGGCCGCCGGGGACCGAGTGACTACTCTTGCCGCCTTGCGACAGTAGGTCCGCGACCACGTCCGCGTAAGGGCGATCCAAGCGCAACCACTCTTCGATCCAAAAGTGGAAAAGGTTCTTGCCGTGCCCCATGCGGTTGCCCGCGCGGAATAGGTCCTCGAAGTAATAGGACCAGCGTTCGACAAACTCTTCGGAATCGATCAGCTCGTCAATCAGTTGGTCGCGCTTGTCGGCGGAGTGGTCGCGCTCAAAGGCGAGAGTCTCTTCAAGCGTCGGGATGCGACCGATGACGTCGAGGTAGATGCGGCGCGCGAACTCGCCGTCCGACGCGAGTCCTGCGTGCGGAACGCCGTCGCGCTCCATCTTGGCGAAGAGAGCTTCATCGATAAAGTTGCGGCGGACGACGCGATCGAGAGCATTTCCGCTGGGGCGTAACGCGGCTGCTTGCTGGGTAACAGTCTCCGCGACCTCGCGGGCCGAAGGAGGATTCTCCTCCAAGACTTGATGGGCGCGTGCGGCTCGCTCGCGGGCCTCCGGCGTCAACGTCTGGGCGCTCGCGGAGAGCGCGAGCGTCGCGAGCAAAATAAGTCTAGTCAAGGAGACCTCCTTGCGGGCGTAGGATCTGGACGCGCTTCCCATTCACCTCTGTGACAAGTAATCGGCCGTCCGGGGTCATCGTCATCAGATGGGGCAACTGCGTCGTCTCAGGCGTGCCCCACCGCGCTTGCTCGCTGCCGTCGGCGAGAGACAAGACGATCAATCGATGCGAGTCGCCGTCGCTGACGACCAACGAGTCGCCCGAGGCCAACACGCCGAAGGGGTTGCCGAATCCGGTCCAGGATGCGAGATGCTCGCCCTCTGCGGAGAAGACTTGCACGCGGTTGTTGCCGCGATCGGCCACGATCACCCGGTCCTGGGAGTCGATCGTGATGCCGTGCGCGGCGGCGAACTGGCCGTCGGCCTTGCCTTTCGAGCCCCAGCTGTCGAGGTACTTTCCCTTGGCGGAGAGGCGCACGATGCGTCCGGCTCCGGCGTCGGCGACGAAGAATTCGCCGGTAGACGCGAAGCCGATGTCGTCCGGCGACTTGAAATGCTTCTCGTCGGCCGAGGCAACGCCCTGCTCGCCGAGCGTCTTGAGCAGCTTGCCCTTCTTGGAAAATAATCGCAGCACATGCTGCTTATTATCGGTGGTCCAAATTTGATCCTTGGAATCGACCCGTAAACCGTGTGCCACCTCGAACATGCCGTCTCCCCAGCCGTGTGTGTATTCCCCTTTCTTATTGAAGGCCAAGATGGGCGGTTCGCCGCGGTGGAGGACGTAGATGTTTCCCTTGGAGTCAACGTCGACCGCCGAGACGGCGTCGAGCTGAATCTGCTCGGGAATCTCCAGAAAGCCTTCAGAGACGAAGGCGTCCCCGGCAAGAGCCGAAGCTGCGGTCGCTAGCAAGAGTGCGGCGATTGGTTGGGTATGGTTCATTGTGTCGTTGGGGGTGGGAGCGTGTTTGCGCTCCCACCCTACGATCAAGCAAGTTTGGCTAGAAGATGAACTTCAAACCAAACTGTAGACGGCGCGAATCACGTGCCGAAGTAATCGTACCGAAGCTGCCGCTTTGGTTAAAGCCGTCCGGCCCGGCCGAGAACGAATCGTTGGCCAAACGATAGTTCACGTGGTTGAGCACGTTGAACGCCTCGGCGCGGAACTGCACGTTGAAGCGCTCGCGGAATCGGGTGTCTTTGATGAAGGAAAGATCCCAGTTCACTGTCCCCGGGTGGCGGACGTCCGGTAAGGCGCGTCCTACGTTGCCAAAGGTGAAGTCTGCCGGGTTCACGAACGCCCTCGTATCGAACCAACGTTCGGCCGAACGTTCGCTCTTGGGCAGCGCCGCGCTGACGCCTGTCGAGTCCGGGCGGTTGGCGAGGAAGTTGTTTGCGCCTCGCACCGTCAACGGAACGCCCTTTTGGAGCGTGCCGATCACGTTCATCTGCCAGCCGCCTATGACCTTGTTGAGCGCCGAATTGCCCGCGTCGAACTTCTGCCCCTTGCCGAAAGGCAATTGATAGAGGCCCGAGATGACGAGGCGTTGCGACACGTCAGTGGGGTCGATCGAGCGTGCGGAGCGGCGGTCAAAGCGGCCGTTCTGGAAGCCGTTCTCGTTGACCTGCTCCACTGAACCGAAGTTCACGGGATTGGCCAGCGAATCGCTGATGCGCTTGCCGCCGGTAAAGGCGACATTCATCAACAGGCCGTCCGCCAGTCGCTTCTTCGCGCTCAACTGCAACTGGTGCGAGATGTAGTTCCCCATCCGCGGGTTGTTGACGTTGACCGAGCTGTAGTGCGGGAAGGCCGCAAGCGATTGCTGCAAGGTGATGGTATTCCCTCCAAGGCCCCCCGGAAACAGTCCCGCATTAGGGTTCGGTACTCGATTGCGGAGGTTTTGTCCTTCCTGCAAGATCAGCGCCGGGTCCAACTGGTTGAGGTTATAGCCGGAGGAGACAAAATGGTTGCCCTTGTTGCCTGCGTAGGTAGCTTCAAAGGCCCAATCGCCGATCTGATGCTGCATCGAGGCGTTCCATTGCTGAGTGAGCGGCGTAGTCTTGTCGGACTCGCGCAAATTCACGCTTTGCCCCAAACGCGCTCCCGCGCCCGCGGACCGTCCCGGCGCCTCCGCAAAGGCGAATGGGAATCCGTCTTGGAACTGGAAGGCCGCGAACTCGGGACCGGAACTCGTGAAGCTCGTGCGCGTTGTCGAGAACAGGTTGGTGTCGCCGAAAAAGTTCCGCCAATAGATCGACGGATAGAAGACGCCATAGCCGCCGCGGAGGATGGTCTTGCCTTTTCCGGTGACGTCATAGGCAAAACCGAAGCGCGGCCCGAAGTCGTTATAGTCCTCGTCGACGAACGAGCGGCCTTGGCCCTCGAAGTTGGCGAAAACAGTGCAGCCTTGCAGGCCGTTCGATTGTGTGCAGTCGGGATCGAAGTTGATGTGCCCGTCCCAGCGCTCGACCGGCTTGTGCTGGAAGTCGTAGCGCATGCCGACGTTCAGGGTGAGCCGGCTCGTGACGCGGTAGTCGTCCTGGAAGAATGTCGAGAACGCCCACCCTTGCCATGCGTTGCCGAGAATGCGGTCAATCCGAGCATTCTGGACGTCGCCGGTAAGGAACTGGGCCATGTTCGAGCCTGTTCCGCCGGGTGACTGCGGGTTATCGGTCAAGCCGCCGAAGTTGAACACGCCTGAGAGGGCGCCGCCTTGCCGGTTGCCGCCGTAGATGTCGCGGTAGTTCACGCCGATCTTCATCGTGTGCTTGCCCTTGATCACGGTGGTCATGTTCTGGATGTCCCAGTTGAGCGAGCCGCGGGCGCCGACCGCGCCTCCGCCGATGGTGCCGAAACCGAAGTTGATCTGCGGCATCTGGTCCTGCGGAACGTTGTCCGGGAGACCCAACTGGCGAGGCCAATCACGGAAGGCGTTGATGGTCGTGAAGGTGAAAATTTGACGCGAGAATCCGATACGGAAATCGTTGATGACCGTCGGACCGAACGTATAGGTGTCAGACAGCATGACGTTCTTGTTCTTTTGGTCGTCATTGCGATTACGACCCACTGTCGGGTCCGTAAAGATGTCGTCGGACGACGGCTCGTGACGAGCCTGCGAGAAGCGGAAGAACATCGAGTGCTTGTCGGAGAAGCGGTGGTCGATCTTGGTATTCCACTGCGTCCAATCGACCTGACGGCCATTGGCGTCTTGGAAATTGTTCGCGAATGTATTTGCGTTGGTCGGAGTGCGGTTGGGCAGCGGCCAAAAGTCGACGACGCGCGCCGAGACCGGATCGAAGGCGCTCGAAGGCACCACGTTGTTCACGTACTGATCGCGAATCTGGCCTCCCCCGTTGGGATTGTCGCGCGTGGTCGCGGGATCAAAGATGGGCCGAAACGCGCCGTTGCTGGTCGCCAGCTGGCCGAAGTCGCCTTGGCGGAACGGCGCGATGGGCACGGTGCGGATGCGCGGCGTGGTCGTGCGCAGAAGGTACTTCTCGTAGTTGAAGAATCCGAAGGTCTTGTTCTTGATGAACGGCCCGCCGACCGAGAATCCATACTGGTTGTAGCGCAGCGGCAGTTTGTTGTTTGAGAAGGTGTTGCGAGCATCGAGTTTGTCATTCCGCAGGAACTCGTACGCGGTACCGTGAATTTCGTTCGTCCCCGAGCGGGTAACGAGGTTGATTGAGCCGCCGGCCGTAAAACCGAACTCCGAGGACATCGTCCCGGACTGCACCTTGAACTCTTGGACGGAATCGACGGCCGGAGGTACGCCGACCTCGCCGACATAGGTCAGCGTGTTGTTGTTGCCGTCGAGCATCTGGCCGTTCATGGAGTTCGGGCTGCCGTTGATGGAAATGGCGGAGAGTTGGATGCCGCGGTCGCCGAAGCCCGACGCCGTGGGACCGGCGTTGGAAACGACGCCCGCGGTCAGTAAGGTCAAGGCGAGCGCCTGACGGCCGTTGAGCGGGAGATCACTGACGCTCTTGCGTTCGATGACCGTACCGAGCGTCGCGCCGCCGGTATCAACGAGCGGCGCCGCGCCGGTAACCTCAACCACCTCGGCCACCTGGCCGATCTCAAGCTGAATATTGATCTGGGCGTTCTGCTGTACCTGCAGCGTGACGCCCGAACGCACGCTACGCTTGAAGCCGCTTGATTCCGCGGAGATTTCGTACTCTCCGACGGCCAAACCGGGCGCCACATAGCTGCCGGTTTCATTGGTAACCGCCGAAAAAGTCGCGTTCGTGTCGACGTTCCGGACTTCGACTTGCGCGCCTGGTATGACCGCTCCCTGCTGATCGCTGACCGTGCCTGAGATCGTACCTGAACCCTGCTGGGCGAAGTTGACCGAGACACAGACCAGCGCAAGCGCGGCGAGGCGCAACCCCTGATTCCTCATGGTGAGAACACTCCTGTAGTTATTTCTAACCCTTTGTCCCAAATTGTAGATCTGTTATAAGAGATCAAAATGAGAATACATATAGCGGGGGCCGATGTCAATCTAGAGGACCGCAGCCGTCGGCGTGGCGGATCGCTCCTCCCCGAGCGACGCTCCTACTGCCATCCGAGCACGGACCAGGTCCTGCCGCGCTTGAAGAGCCTACCCGCTCCGTACTAATCCCGTACCGTGACCGGGCTCGGTCGTGGGAATCGTTAACGGAACTGTTGTACGCGCGGCAAAAGCCAGACGTCTTCCCAGCGCCTGTGCTCGCAAAATTATTGAGTTTGTGTGGTGCGGAGAGGGGGACTCGAACCCCCAAGGGATTGCTCCCACTAGCACCTCAAGGTACTTGACAAGGTTTCGCGGAGTACCGTGATTGTTCATTTTCAGCGACTTCGCGCTTGCGTTGTTTCGTCGAGAATCCCTGGACGTGACCGACACCGTTGCAAGACCATTAACAGTCGTCGTATGGAAAGGATAGTCAGCGGCACCCGATCAATCGACATAGATAACCGGGATGCGGCGCGCCGAAGCCCGCCTCAGGATTCCCTCGGCATATGCTGCAGTCAATTGAGCACGAACTCCGCAGCGCAACGGCTGTCTAAGCCGTAGGTCGCAGGTTCGAATCCTGCCGCGCCTGCCACTTTTCAGTGACTTAGACCGCTGGCGATGCAGCTAGAGCATCGGCAAATAGGGTCGCGTCGGTCCAAATTGGACGCGGATTGGACGCAGCGGTCAAATCGACAAAGCTTGCGATGGAGGCGAGTATGCTCGTCCCCACCTCCGAGATCGCCGCCATGGTTACTGCCTCTAGGCGAAGATTCGATGGCAGGGCACGCGGCTCCCAGCCGACGGATTATGAATCTGATCCCGTGCCGGAGTCAGAAGGACTGCGATTGAAAACACGACATCTTCGATGACCTTCGTGGAGCCTGACGGCGCTTAGCGGACCGCGAATACTCACAGAACACGGACAGTCGCGGCGCGGGCATCTCCGCGAATCCCATTTGCGGAAGGACTAGGGGAAACCTAGCTGGGACCGAGCGTTTCGCCACGGATGGCCTGCTTTGGGAATTGGCTCTCTCGGCCGGACATCGGCCGCCCACGGGTCGAAGGACACGATCGAGCGAGGAGTTCCTCAACGGAAGGCTTGTCTTGCTAGTTGTCGGCCGCCCGGTCACAGTACGACTTCGGAGGTGGTCGACGATCACCAGAAACGTGCAATGAGGGGCTCCGGTCGCAGCACTTCCTGCCACATCCGAATGGCGATCAGTCGCTCGGCGTCCCCAGAGGCGTCAAGGTAGATCGCCGTCGTAGAGATGTCGGAGTGGCCCATCCATCTCTGGATCAACGTCAGGGGTACGGCCGCTACGACGCCGAGGACTCCGAAGGAGTGGCGCAGGCCCTTCGGCGTCGCCGCGACGCCGCTTAGTTCGGCTGTTCTCATCACTTCGCACACTCGGCGCCAAGCTGTGGTGCGATGCCACGACCACAGCTTGGATGTCAGGCCGTTGCGGGCGTTGCGCAGTTGCAGCCGTGCCAGCGTCTCCAGCAGCCCCGAGGGCACGGGAACAGCCCGGAAGACGCCTCGACGAGATTTCTTGAGCGATTCGAAGACCAATAGGCCCGCTACAGGATCGACCCGCTCCGGGGTGAGGGCAAGAGCTTCCGATACACGGCAGCCGGTGAAGGCCAAAACCTCACAGAGCGCCCGGATCGGCGTATCGGTCGATCGAGCGGCCTTCAGGAAGCGGTTTCGCTCGGGTTCCGTCAGGTATTTGCGCTGGCCGCGCAGGTCGTAGAGTTGTTCCATGCGCTACGCTGCAGCACGCGCGTTGGCTGGTGCAACAGACTGGGGCGCATGGGTTGCAGGGCCCGGCTACGCTGGCTTGTGGCTGTCAAAATTCAGCGAGCGCCGCTCACTCCCGCCTTCGGCCCGCGATCGGTTATGGGCGTACGGTCAGCGCTATCAGGTTGGACTGTACCCTGTCTCGCTGGCTCCAGTACGCCCAGCGACGGTCCGCAGTCACGGCGAACCCGCGTTCCACTCCGAGGGGTTTCTTCTCTAGTTTGCGAACGAGTTCGTCCCGCCCGGACTTGGGCAAGTATCGCCTGATGCGGATAGGCGAGCGAATCTCCCCCCCGCCGTTGGCCGCGTCCATGTAATAGATGGCATCGTCTGCTACGTCCCATTCAGTACCACGAACACGATCCAACACCATTTCTGGCTTGCCTCCCTCGATGGGAGCGCGCCATAGACCCAAAGGGAAGTTCGCCGCCTTCGTGAAGTAGAAGTACTGTCCGAATGGGCCAGGCTTGGCATAATAGCCTCCATCGAATGTGAGCTGCTGAGCTTCGCCCGTTTCGTAATTGAAGAGAACAATCTCGCGCCCGCCATTCTCGTCGTCGTCGCCGTAAATCGTAGTTCCTTCGGTTGACCACGTGGGGTGTCGACCACGAGCGGAGATTTCACGAAACGAGAGCGTGGAGCGATCGTAGATTCGCATTGATGGGCCGCTCGATGGGTGACCTCGGACCAGCAGCGACTCGCTGTCGCTAGACCAGTCCGTCGTACCTGCGTACCTGCCCTCGAAGTTTGTGACTTGCCTGGCGTCTGTGCCGTCGCCCTGGGCGAGCCAGACTTCCTTAGATCCAGAGCCGTTCGCAATGAAGCTGAGCCATCTCCCGTCCGGGGAAATAGACGGCTGGTTCTCATGTCCGACAATTTCCACGACTGGCTCGGGTTGAGCGTCCGGCGACATGAGGTCTAGGCGCCAGATATTGTGGTCCGCGACCTGATGTTCGTAGGCGATGCGAAACTCCCGCGAGTCTCCGCCGGGGCGAAGGACCGGGTGGTAAGCCTTTTCGATTTGGTTCGTGAGCCTCCGCGGGGCGAGATCGATCTCGCCATCTTTCACTTGAAACATCCAAAGTCGCAGCGGGCCACCGAGCCGGGCTGCGACGACTAGCGCTGAGGAGTCAGGGGTCCAGGCGAGTCCACGAATCGTGTCACTCTTGATCGCTAGAGGCCATTCGCTTCCTCTCGATATATCGCGGACGTAGGGAATGCAATAGCCGTCAGCATAGAAGCAACGCGAGAAGGCAAGGTAGGAGCCGTTGGGTGAGACATTCGGATAGTAGTCCCCTTCCGTACCAGGATCTGGGTCGCTCATTCTCGTCACCACCTTCGTTGCGAGGTCGAATCGTTCGATATGAAGGGGGTCGCCAGGATCTGGCTGAGCCGAATAAACGATTCCAGAAGCGTCCGGCGTCCATCCTACGTACTCGCCGGTAAGACGCCCGTGGTCGATCTTGAACAAAACTCGCGACTCACCGCTGACGAGATTCAGAATCGTGATTGCTCGCTCGAGTGGACCAGTCTTCTTGGAGTAGACAATCCAATCGCCCTTCGGTGACCAACGGGGCGCGACAATGGACTCACCCGGAGCGGAAATACGTTGGGGGCGTCCAGCTGGCAGAGCCTTCGTGAAAAGGGCTGTCTCGCCACCCTCAAGGACCCGTATGAAAGCGATCGCTGAGCCGTCAGGCGAGAAACTTGGATAGCGAGCGAAGCTGCCCTCTTGGACAAGCGGACGCTGCTCGGGTATCGATCCCGTCCCGTGTGGCTCCAGATCGGACCGCTGTCGGAGCGTTATACCCCCGACGAGTGCGATCAGTGCAAGGGCGACGATCCACGTCACTCCATGTCGGAGGATTGGCTTTGCCTTCGGCGCGTCAAGGTCGTTGGGATGTCCAGCTTCCTTGGATTGGAGCATCCAGTCGTCGATTTCGTTCGAAAACGCATAGACGCCACCCCCTTTCCTGTGCCGATGTACGGGAAGGCCAAACTCAGATTCCCAGCGCTGAGCTGTCGTCACACCTCGCCGCAAGTAGCCTGCAATCTCCTTCCAGGAGTCCAACCGGCTCGATGACTCGGCGTGGTGATTCATAGACATAGCGAATCGACTGACTGCCCCATTCTTCACGCCCCGGTTGGCTCTCCGCAAGGGCCAAAATCTACCGACGCTGCGAACTGCGAACCCCATTTGACCCCATTGGAGCCCGAAGCGCGTCGCTGAGGGATTTCATGTTGCACGTCGTAGCTGCACGAGTCTAGTCTTCGATTTGATTCGCATGGACAGTTCCAAGGGCTACTAGTCCGAGGCGATCACCAGCGCGTCAGGCTGACACGGTTGAGGGAAACGAATCGATCATGACTTTCGGATCCACCCTGAAATCCAAGATGATCTGCAGCGCTATTCTTCTGGTCGCCTCGTCCCTCGTCGGACTTCGGGCCGCGAGCCCCCAGCAGGGAACTCCTTTCCCGCGACTGCTCGCGATGGTAGAGGCCCACGCTTTTCCAGAGGCAGGTGGAGCTGGTATCACTATGAACGCTCTCAGCATGGTGTTCGCTAGTGGAAGCGTCAGCACTGCAATAAAGCACTCCGTAGATGGGATGGCTAATGTGCAGTACAAACCGACAATTCACTACCCTGCTTCAATCGAGAAGCAGTTCAAGAAATTGAAGAAAAAGGGCAGGCTTGCCCAATCCGTGGGTCCCGTACAGCCACCTACGATCAAGTTCGACGCAGAGGATGCCCCGGTACCCGAGACGACACACCAATTTGCCGATGAAATCCCCGAAGCACTTCTACTAAGTGCCTCAGAGGATCAGGATCACGTCATATATGTGCGCATCTACATCAAGCCATGGGGTGCCCACTGGGACTGGACTGTACGATCGTTCTGGTCAGTGCGGTCTCGCTCGGAATCAGACCCGAGTGCGTGGTCATCCGAGCGCTGGTCGAGCGAAGTGAAGTACAGCGCCCGCGGGACTAATGCTTCACTTTCCCAGGCACTGAGAGCCGACTTGGATCGGCTAGCAGGAGCGATCGATCGATGAGTTTTTCGAGCAACGCCGCCGGCGTAGCGGTTTTAACCTGTTGCTTTATCGCGCTGGGTGGCTGCTGGGGCGAGGGGCACGACTTTAGACAGGCACGGAGCACCGATACAGTCGAGGCGTACCGACAGTTCGTCAGGTTGCATCCTAAGTCGAGCCGACAGGACGCTGTTGCTGCGCATATTTCGATCGTGAAAGCGCGCGCAGCGCGCGATTTGGAGTCTCTCAGAAGCATTGCCAAGGAGAATGCAGATGACGGGTTGAGGACTGCTGCTGACTGTTCGGCAGCTCTCATCGAGGCAAACGCCGCGCCAACCGAGACGTCATATCAGACTTTTCTTTCCCAGTGCGATGGGAGATGTTGTGGTGCCGCAGCCATTCAGGGGATAAGGCACCTTGTGGCCGAACCTAAGCACCTGGTGTCCTTTCGTGACGGCCTGGATGCAGCAAGAGAGGGAGACGCAAGACTCGGACTCGACTCGGCGATCGAACTAACTGACCACAGCCTTACCCAGAGCTATTATTTGGTCTTCGCCGCTCTGATCGTCGGCGAACTAGCAGCATCTGAGAGCGTAGACTTGCAACTGGATTCAGGGGAATGGGTGTCTCCGGACGAGATTCCAGTCTCGCCTCAGCTTGCCAAGATAGCGAGGGTAGCCTCTGTAGATCAGCCTGCTGGTGCGGCTGCCACTCTAGGTGCAGCGCCGGCGAATGATCTGCTGATTGCTCTGGTTCGACTCAGACTGACAGCGTTGCCTCTTTTGCAGAAGAGGCGCATTTTTCATGACATGCGTGCCTTCGCTAGCGCGGTGAACAGTTTTGACTTCAGGCAGGAAGACGCCGCCATAGAATTCGCGAATGAGACCTCCACTGTGACCGCGGATTTTGTCGGAGCGATGACGACCATCCAAGACAACGCCCTAGCTGATGTCAAGACCTTATTTCGGCGCTACAACCAGGAACTGCCGTATGGCCAGCGCTTAGCCGTGCTGCTCACACTGAAAATGCTCGATGCCGATCTGATCGCGCGTGATGAGGAACTCAAAGTGGGAATTGCTGGTGTATGTGGTCCGGAGGCGGAGGAAGAATTGGTTGAGCTGTGCGATGCATATCTACGTTGAGAAGCAGCCGTGGTTGCGGCCTCGATTGCCGCATCAGTCGAGGATTGAGCGGGCATGTGGTTGAAAACCCCCCAAAGAATCCTGTTGCTTGCCACCATTGCAGCTGGTGTGCTGAACGGAGGACCAGTCATCAAGGCAGTTCGCAAGGGCGATCTGAAGACCGTGCAAAGGCTCCTCGATGCCGGTGAGGATCCGAATGAGAAGACGAGCAACAACACAAAAGTTGCTGTAGACAAGGACCGTACGGCTCTGCTCGTGGCGATCTTCGAAAAAAAAGATGAAATCGCCCGACTGTTGATTGACCGGGGAGCGGACGTCAATCTGCGTGAGTGGTCCGGGTTTGGTCCTCTACATGTAGCGGCTGGCACTTGTAATCCCGACCTCGTCAGGCACCTCCTGGATCACGAAGCGTCCGTGGACCTTCGAATGGTCGGCTGGCGTCACACCAAGAGCGAGGCGACGGATATTACGCCGCTCGGTTTTCTGGTCAGGCAATCCTCGTCTGTCGCACGAGTAGTACATACCGAACGATTCCAAAAGAGATTCCAGAAACAGTTATCCAAGGACCCCAAGGCCATGCAGGAGTTTAATGAGGCGGGCGGTCTAGAAGGGTATGTCGAGAAGGTGGCGACATCCATACCAGAACCGTGCAGCTCTGCCGCGGACATCCTGCTTTCTGCTGGCGCTGACATCAACTCGATTGACTTTGCGGGCTGGACTCCTCTCATGCACACTGCCCACAACGGCCACCTTGGGTGGACCCGTTTCCTGCTCTCGAAAGGGGCATATCCGATCGGCAGTGGCTGGATTGGTGAAGAGGCGCGCACGCCGAGTCTTGTGGGATCACCCCAAGACACAGTCGGCTGGTCTCCCTTAATGCTTGCCGCAGCTAGCCCATCCGCCGCTTCCAGGCTATTCAAGGCAGATGGTGAAGAAGCCGAACCTCCGGAGGATGTCGAGATCGTTCAGGCTTTCATGAAAACTGAACCCGCCCAAAAGGGTCAGGCGCTCACGAAAGCAGCGGCGCGAGGAGAGGTTCAAGCAGTCAGGGACTTATTGTCTGACGGTGCTGATCCAAACTGGAGCGACGTTTTCGGCTATACGCCATTGATCGCAGCCTCAGAGGGTGGCCGTCTACAGGTCGTGCAGGAGCTTCTCAAAGCGGGGGCAGATGTTGGCATGCGGCGTCTGCCGTATCGGAGTGCGGAAACCCTACGCGCGCTGGGCAGCAAAGGGGAAGCACCAGCTGGTCCGACAGTCGTGGACCTCGCGGCCCGACGGAAGATCTTTGAACAGCTGAGCGAACGTCAGTCAAGAGTCGAAGCTTTCTCCTCGATATCTGAAATGGTCGCGTTTCAAAACCACTACGTTGTCCGTGAGATCGAAGTAGGAGGTGAACCGCCAGAAGGCGATCGTGAGAAGGTCGCCACGGAGCTTCAGGCCGCAGAGGAAACGCAGTCTCATCAGTGTTTCAGTAGTCATGGAGGATCCGTTTGGATCTTCGGGTGGGGCGATAGAAAATGTATCGTGCCTCTTCCAAAAGATGTCGTCGACAGAGCAGTTCGAGTCGCACTTGGTACGTTTCAATGCGAGGAGAGCGAAGAACCGCAGCCCGGGCAGCCGACCTGCAAGATGGCAAACGGGGAAAGAATATTCGTCGCCACTACCGCGCAGGAGGGAGCCACGGAGTTGAGTATTGCCTTAGAGTACGGGAACGTGTTCTACGGTGATCAGCGGGTCAACCTTTCCAACGCGATACTCAGGCACACAATCGACGCGCTGGAATCAGCAGCACAATAGAAGAGAAGTTAAGGGCAGAAATGTCACTAATCGAGGATGCAAAGGCTGGAAGCGTCGCGGGCGTTGCTCCTGATTGCCCGAGGGGCGAACGTTCAAATCGGAGATGGCTTCCATTGGGCTGCCGCTAAGAACTGACCGGGCACGGCGGCTCTGGATTCTCTCCTTCGAGTGTCTACCGCCGCAACGATCTGGGGCGCATGGGTTGCGGGCCTACTTCCCGATAACGAGTTCGCTACGCCTCGACGAGTGAGCGAGCGTATTCGGGAAGGGTCGTCTGGTCTGTTAATTTCGCGCCACGTAGGAAATTACGGGTCAAGCCAACAGCACCTGACAAATTGTCTAATTGCAGGTTAGTGTTGTCAGCGTTTGCAGTAGAAAAAACTGCGAGACGACAGTCGGCTCGTTCGAGGTTCGCAAAACTCAAGTCGCACTCAGTGAGGTCGGCCTCGTGGAAGTTCGCACGGCTAAACCTCCCATTGGACAAGTTCGCTCGGCAGAGACGTGCATCTGCGAACACGGTACAGGTGCAATCGACATTTCTCAGGTCGGCCTGCTCTAGATCGGCACCAATGAACACAGTATCCGGAATCGCATCGGCACTATCTACGTATGGTGATCTTTGGGCGGGACTTTGACTCAAGGTAGATTCTCGAAGGTCCGCAAATCTTAGGGAAGCCTTGTTGAACTTCGCCCCCACTGCTCGGGCTTTTCTAAGGTTGACCCGGTCAAGGTTGGCACCGTCGAATCTCGTTTCCGTTAGAATTGCCTCGCCGAGGTTCGCCCCGGCGATCTTTGCACCGCGCAGGTCGCAGTACGTTAGATTTACTCCCGACAAATCCCTGTCAGAAAGATCCACGCCTTGGAGATTTGGCCCGATTGGCCAGTTTTGCTGGCGATGTCTGAAAAGCCAACTGTTCCAGTCATCGACGTTGTCGAGCAAGAGTGCAACCGGATCAACACGTTCCACGGTAGCTAGCTTAGCATGAAGTCGATCTTGAATTAATAGACGATAAAGTATATTATCGTCTACTTAATCGCCGAAACAGAAGAGATTGATTCTGTTGTCGGCAGGTGGCTGTACTGCCAGTGGGCTGGTCCAAGCCTTCAGATAGACTGGGCACCGCTACGGACCCCACCTACGGGAGAGGCGAGGAATCACCACTCAGAGGTCGAAGGCGGCGGTGTTGAAAACCGTTTCGGCCATCCACGCAAGTCGAACAATCTAAACGATATCCTCTTGTCAGCCAACGACTTGCACCCGAATTCGATTTCATCTGACTTCCTTCCATTTCACGGGTTTTGACGGGGCTACAGTGACACTGTAGTGACAAAATCGGCCTGCTTACCGAAATTGGGCCCACTGTCACTGGTACTTGTTGTAGGTGTTTGAACAGAAATGGCTTATCGTCTTCTGAGCTACCACTATTACGCGACCAGTCACGACCCCAGTTCGCCGACCGGCTCCGAGTGAGTCTTCAACGGTTGGGGCTCCATCGAACGACGAGCGTGCTCGGGCTGGTGAGCCTCTACCTTGATGAGATGCCGGTGTCGCTCCAGCTTCCTTGTCTGAAAAGGTGCAACGTCCAGACTGGACGATCGTTCGCTGCTGACCCGACGCTGCCAGGAGCGGGCGCGATGCGGCGGTAATAGCCGTGAGCCGCTAGGCTTTCTTCTTAGCCTTGCGCCGCGCGGCCCAGTATTTCTTCATGCGCTCGGAGGCCGCCTTCTTCTCAGCTGGGCTCATCGGCGAACGACGACCGCGCTTCTTGGGCTCCGTCTTGACGACGTTCTTGCTTCCCGGCGGACGCCCTCAGCGTGGGGCTTCCTCGCTGCCGCCTTGAAGTGTCGCTATCGCGCGGTCGAGCCGATCACGTTGTGCGATCAGCAGTTTGAGCGCTTCGCTCGTTCCAGATCCAGACATCGTCAAATGCTAGCATGTCAAGGTACTTGACAAGGTTTCCTGGGGTGCCGTGATTGTCCATTTTCAGCGACTTCGTGCCTTCGTTTCTTCGGCGAGTATCCCTCGGCCCGATCGACACCATTGCAAGACCGTTAACAGTCGTTGGAATAGGAGTCGGCTAAGCGGCGCCGCTCAATCGACCATCGACAGCCGGGATTCGGCGGTATACCGAGGCGAGTCTCAGGAATCCCTAAGCACATGTCGTAGGCAATAGAGCACGAGCTACGCTGCGCAACGGTCTTCTGAGCGTAGATCGCAGGTTCGAATCCTGCCGCGCCTGCCAATACTGCAAGGACTTAGCCCACTGGCGACTCGGCGAACTCATCGGAGTAGTCAGTCTTTTTGGGCCATGGAGTCGCACGTGTGCTTACCACAAACGTGCCACAGACTTGAGGAGACCAACGTGGTCAACGGCGGATTTTCGCGGGTTCGCGAGAGCTATGATTCTGTGGCGGATATCAGCGGCCCGTTGAAGCCACGGCAAGGAGCCAACAACGTCCACGGTGGGCCATGACGGAATGCCGATGTGGGCCAAGGAACTTAGAGAACTGCGTCGTCGGGATCGGGCTGAAGAATCGGCTGGTGAAGCTTCCGTTTGAACGGCACCACGGACCTACATCGAGTCTGCCCAAGGCAGGGAGGACGGCATTCAAGGACCCGGGGTAGCGATGTATCGGCGATTCGTCTAAGCTTCATTCGTCTAAGGTTCAAAGGATAGTAGCGAAGGTGCCGAGATCACGAAATTTGAAAAGGAGCTGGGATGGAACTGTTCAGCGAGGGCCTGCTTGGCTCGCCAAAGGGCGACATCCGGCCTCAGGCGGCGTTGCACGAGTCCCTCATAGAAGCGTTCCATGACCTGCAACGCTGCACGATCACGAGCGTTCCACAGGCTTGATACCACCCATTGTGAACCGCTTTCGGTGGCAAAGAATGCGAGGCCTTGCACGGCCCCCCCGCGTAAGTAGTCGAAAGACGCGTTGGTATCACAGGCGCTGAGCACAACGAGGTAGGGATTCCCCAAAGTTTCGAAGAGTTGCCACGCCTCCAATTCTTGTTGGTCCGCCAGTATGAGCCTTGACCTGTAGGGATTTACAGGGTCAATGACTCCGTGTGTAGCGAAATGCAGGATGTCTGCTGCGGGGATGAGGCTCAGCGTACGGTCGAGGGACGCCTCCGTTTCCAGCAACGGATCAACGCTCAGCGATTTGGCGACCCCTTCTGCCTCCGAGATTGTATTGGGTATGGTTCCACCGGATACGCCAACAACCAAACTGGACGAAAGCGACGGAGATGCGCGAATGTCACGCGCGTGCGCGAGCCGATCAACTTCTGTAATGGGACGTTCCACGCCCAGGAGTTGGCCCTCGGGACTGATCAACGCGCCCAACGGAGCGCCTCCAAGCGGACCGGCACCCAGAAAGATGAGGGGATGGCCGGGCTCGAGCTCGCCAAGAGGCTCGATTAGCTCGTTATATAGCCAGATGGCGTCGGACTGCCAACCCTTTTCCGGCACCGATAGTTTTTCTCGCAGATGCGCCGCACGGCGCATGATATCGGACGACCTAGGCTTCAAGATATTAAGCTTCGCCGGGGCTCCAGGGTCGAATTGCAGAGATAGCGGCTGATCGCCGAAATGAAAAACCACGACGGTGGCTTCAACACCGTCGAACGCCCGCTCTACCTCGGAGCGAGTCGGCGGCGGTTCGATCTGGACGGCCGCTTCGCTCTCGGCCAGTTCCTCAAATCGATCCGCTACGAAGGTCGACTCATCCGGCGGACTCTGTAGCAAGGCGGCGATGCGGTCTCGCCTGAGCTTTGCCAGCTCAGCTCCGGAACGATTCGTCCGCTGAAGTCCAGTAGACAAACGGGAGCGCGCCCGCGCCTCCCAGGCGAGGTTCTCAATTCCCCAGACCGCATCGGGCGCTGAGCCTTTGAGTGCAGCCAGGTGGACAAACATCGACCAAACGCTCGAGCGGCGAAGCGAAAGCCGCACGTCAAAATCGAATCCTCCCGTGTTGGTCACAGTGGGAACCAATTCGTCCATGAGCGTTTGCGCGTCATCGAGCCGCCGTTGCAGGATCGCCAACTTCAACCAGTACGGACGGAGGTCTAGGGAGTGAATGGACCGTGTGCGCGCGAACGTTTGCGTCTCGCTAAGCAAACTCTCTAGAAGCTCGACATCGCCAGCCGCCGCGGCCAATTCGAGATAGTTTTGGGCCTCGAGACGGGAAACGAACATCGCCGCTTCACCGAGCGAGGAAGCCGACGGGGTGGCTGACGGAAACCCGCGGCTCAAGGCTACGGCGAGCCTTGCCGAAAGATCCGGGTAATGCTGCTGCGTGGCGCCCCAATGCTCGGGGCCACACCTGGCGACGGCAACGTCGAACCCAACCGTCAAGAGGGAAGACTCGCCAAAGATCCGACTTCGAAGAGCAGCGAGTTCACCGGAGTCCGGACAGCCTTGCGAATGTTGGAGTTTCTTTCTGACGTTCCGGAGCCGCTCCTGTTCTGCGACTACCCCTCGAAACTGATCAAGTAGGCGCTCCGCTTGCTGGTCGAGGAGATCGTCCTCTGTCCTAAAGCCGTCAGCCAAGGAGTCGCCCAAAGTTGCTTCGAGCTCAGCGAGATATCGCAAAGCGCGGTTGCTCATGTTCAGCCGATCAGCGGCGTCGTCGGGGACTTCGAAGACCGCCAGGAGTCCGATGAGATTGGCGATTCTGGTGGAGAGGTTGCCAGAAGCGCCTTCCGCTAAGGGTGAATCGTCCCCGAACCGCGTCACTGCGGAGGCCAAGAACTCTTGCTGGAGCGAGGCGGCCTTCGCGCTCTGAACGATTGCGGCGTCGATGCGACCGAGCCGGTCGAAAAGATCGGCATGCGTACCGAGGACGGCCGCTGAGGAGGCTGGCAACTTGGCTGTGATGCTGCCCGAGGCAGCTCGGAGAGCCCGCCACGCCGGAAGGTGATCGCCATGGCCAATGGCCACGATTGCTACGGCTCGGGCCGTGGCCAGCAAGCTGACGGCAGATCCCAAGTCCGTTCGCTCCAGCAGCGACGTCGTTGCAGCGTTTAGCGCTGCAACATCGCCGGTAAGAATACCCGAATATCCTTGAGCGAGGTCTCCGATGCGGATGTACCCAACGCTCCTGGCATAGGTTGCAGCAGCCTCGAACGCCGCGGACGAATTTGGTCCTTCGGTCAGGTACGACAAGTAGGCGTCTCGGATGGCGAGTTGAACGAGCCCGGCGATGTGTCCCGTGGCCTCGAATCGATCTCGAGCGTTGAGATAGTAGCGGCGAGCGTATTCGATGTCCTGGCGCGTTGGGGCTGCGGTGACTTCCGGGTAGAGGCCTCTGCCGAGAGCTATCGCCAAGTCATCGACTCCCAGAAGATTGAATCCGAGAGCCTCAGCGCTGCCGTACGGGGTGAGAACGAGGTCGCCTAGCCTAAGCTCGAGTCTGCCGGCCAACCGGGCGCGCCCAGCCGCTGTAGCCGCACTGACTCCTGCCTCAAAGTATTGCTTCGCGCGCACGAAGGAACGCCTAGCGGCAGCCAGTTCGCCCCGTAGTTCCATCCGAAGAAGGCGCGCAGTCTCTTCGTGTTCGAAATCGAGAGCCGAGGCGGACCGGCCGCAAAAGTCGGCGCTCTCCCGGTAGAACGATTCGGCTTGCCGGACTGCGTCGCCTCCGAGTCCACTATTATTTGCCGGGACCTCCGAAGGAAGGGTCGATAGGCAGAACGAAAGTAGAAAACTGAGCGGCGACGCGCCCGAGACTCCAAGTGCGGTTTCGGTAGCGCCGGTCGACGCTCCTATCGGACCGCCAGCTGCGCCGTCAGGTAATGAACCACGCAGTAAGAGCTCGAGGTGGAGGTCGCCGTGGGCTGAGCGGCTGCCGCTGCTCAGGGAAAGACGCTCTTGTTCCAGACGCCGCTCGAAGAGCGTGGCCAGCTCCTGATCCGACGACGCGCCGAGGGTGGATTTCAACTTGGCCACCGAATCGGCGGCTTGCTTGAAGGCGCCGCGGCGGGCAAGCTCGGCGACTTCCATGAAAGCGTTTTCCCTGGCGCTGGGACCGTACTGTCGGTCGCTGTATTCCGGTTCCCACGAATGAAGGAATAGCTCTTGCGGCGTTAATGCGCCGCTGGCGAGGCCTGGGTTGAGGATCGCAACTCCAATCGCGATCACCGCGAGGGTCGTGGGCGCGGCAGGCATCAGCTCAGTCGATGAGATAGATAATTTCACTGTCGGAGCGCCAGAGAGGGTAGAACCGGTCCGATACGTGCGGTTGCGCCCCCTGCGCGTTGGGCGTCAGCCGGTCATGCTCTCGCTCGCCAGCCCGGCCGACGTACAGTCGCCGGGGGAGAGGTGGACTAGACCTGGAGAAAACGGCCATTTCGTTTCGGACCTGGCCCGGACGGAGGCCGCCTAAAGGCTCAACACATGGAGCCGGCGCATCAGCAGGTCGCGCAAGCCTGCCTTCGGCAAGATTAACTTCCCACACCCGTGCCCAGCATTCCGGTCGGTCCACTTGTTCCTCGAGCAAAATGAGAGTCGCCGCCGGCGCGTCCGACCGACCGAGCAGAGTCGAGTTCTCGAACCGAACACCGGATTCCATTGATTCGATCGAGATGCTGGGTGGCGCGCCGTCGCTAATGAGCCAGAGTCCGTCGCGTTTCAAAACGGCGATTCGATCTTTGTCGACGATCGCCGGGCCCCAGCAGCGCCCGCACTGCCACAAGATGCGCTCTTCGCCGCTCAAGAGGTCGAGGGACGCGACAGCCGATCCTTCAACTCGTTCGAAATTGCGGGCGGCCGACAAATTTTCGAATTTCTCAAAGACCGCCGGATCGAATCCCAATTTGGCGTAGATCCAATCGAGCATGCTGGTGATATCACCGAGAGCGACAGGCAGCACGGATAAGCTAGCCAGCAAGACCCACCCGTAGACTGCGGAATTCGATCCTCTCATCAATGTTGCTCCTCTTGCTCGAACTGCAGCGTCAGTTCTTCACACACAGGGAAGGCCCCCCGAGATGCAGCGGCCGTTCGAGCCGTCTCAAGAAGATCACGGACCTCTCCCGAGACGATTCGGTCAGCTTTCGAATAGGGGATCGTGACAAACTGACCGATCCCACCGAGCGCCTGCCAAACTATTAACCCGGAGGGCGGCTGTCCGATCAAGATGCCGCATGTCTGCTCTTTCGTCGACGACTCGATGAGCACAGTCGAGTAGTCATTGGAGTGGACAAGGACAGCATAGATAAGAACAGCCTCGTACGAAAGCAGGAGAAGCGCTAAGGCGACGGCGCGCCAGAGTAGAATTTGCGCTCCCGAGAACGCGCGCCCCTCCTCTCCGACGGCCGTAGCTTGAACTCGGCGAAAAAGAGACACGCTAAATAGGAAGGCTAAGACACTAACCAGAAAGTTACGGCCTTCCACGGAAGGCAGTTCCGCAAGGCAAGGATCGATGGCGCCGACCAAGACACCGTTCTTGCAGTCCGGCAAGAGTAGTAGGCTCCAAAACGATAGCGCCGAAGCCGCGAAGATCAAAGCCGCTGGAGTGACGAGAGAGCAGCCAACTTGGCGGAGCAGCCAGACAGGGCGAGCGCCCTTCCAGATGAGGGACTTGAGTCGAGCCGGTACCAGATAACCCCACGTGGCGGCGGCCAGAATCGCCATCATGACTACCGGCAAAACCAATTGGGCGACCCATCGGAACACGAACGACAGGAGGGCATAGACCTCCATGAGGTAACGCTCGACGCCAAAGGGATGGGTAAAAGGAACTCCCAGGAAGTTGTAATAGGCCCGTAAGGCTACGTAGCCGATAGCCGAAATGGCAACCGCGAGCTTGAGAAGCAGCTCGACGCTGTTCTTGAGAGTCTCCATGGATAGAGGGCTGCTCCGCGATGCGTAGGGACTGAGGGGACTACGGGCGTCCCCCGACTCGGGAGAAGGTGTCGGATCAGACCGCACGCAATCTGCCTAGAAGGCCGTCAAGCGGGCTATTCCCTCCCTCTTCTCAGAGCTGGGGCTGGACGAGAATCCCCGAAACCGTCAGAACACCGTCTTCTTCCATGACGCCGAGCGTATCGATGGCCCTCCCACCCTGATACTTCGTCTGGTACTTGAAGATGATCGAGCCCCAGCTCGATTGCGTATCTGCTAGCGTTCTTGAGACCGTCCGTCCGCTCTTAGCGGTCATATCACGTGCAGCTTTGAGCCACTGTGAACGAGACATCGTCTTTTGAAACTCAGAGTGGAACCGATCGTACATCTCGTCGAAGTCACGCTCCTCATAGAAGTCCCAAATTTCTCCGGCGAATTCTCGAGCCTCCGCTTCGGTCAGTTCCGCTCGCAGCTCGATCATGAGAGGCGAGAACAGCAAGCCACACACCAACACGGTCCTTAAGCTTGTCGTTTTCATCTGGTCCACCGGGAAATAGCTTCTCCCATTGGTATTCGGAGACTGCGACCGGATTTTATCCGAAGGAACCTCGCGGGTCAAGCTGATTTTCTTGCTATCACCCAAAAGAGCTCTCGTATACGTCGCCTTCGACTTCGTCAGGAGAGCGGATGCGGGGCGGGGCCGACAAAGCATATTCCCCAAATCAATTACATACGGGTTCGCCTAACGGCTCCAGTTCTCGCTATCGACCGCATGAACACCAGACCTGCGCTAGCAGCGGGATTCCTGAATAGGTTTGGCGTCACTACTGTCCGGCTAATGGGCCGGCGATTGGGCGCAACTCATAGACGGACAGGGAGTTAAGGTCCACGTCTGGCGTTTTCGATTTGAATTGCCGTTGTCTTCCCGCCAGCGCCGTGCGGGGCCGACAATGGCGCATGAACTCCGGCCGCGCCGTCTTCTCCCAGGTGATGGACCATCTTCCCGCACACGAATTTCATCGCTGTGTCCACCGCTACGGCGGTGAGCGGCGTCATCGCGACTTCTCCTGCATGGATCAGTTTCTGTGCATTGCCTTCGCCCAGTTGACGGGCCGCGAAAGCCTGCGCGACATCGAGGTCTGTCTGCGCTCGCTCGGACCTCGGCTCTACCATCTGGGCTTCCGGGGCCGCATTTCGAAGTCGACGTTGGCCGATGCCAACGAGGCGCACGACTGGCGCATCTGGGCCGATTTGGCGCAAGCGCTCATCGCCGTCGCCCGTCCGCTGTACGCCCGCGAGGCGCTCAACGTCGATCTCGAGGCCACTGTCTACGCCCTCGACTCCAGCACCATCGACCTGTGTCTGTCGCTGTTCCCGTGGGCCCGCTTCCAGCGCACGAAATCCGCGGTCAAGCTGCATACTTTGCTCGACCTGCGCGGCTCCATCCCCACGTTCGTCCGCGTCACCGAGGGCCGCCGTCATGACGTCCGCGTGCTCGACGAGCTCGTGCCGGAAGCCGGCTCGTTCTACGTCATGGACCGCGGCTATCTCGACTTCGCCCGGCTCTACGTCTTCGTCCGCTGCTCGGCTTTCTACGTCGTGCGCTGTAAGAAGAACGTACACCTGGACCGGCGCTACTCGCACCCCGCCGCCATCGCCGACGGCGTGCTCTCGGACCACACGGTGGTACTGCGCACCCGTGACTCGGCGCGGGCTTATCCCGAAGCCCTGCGGCGTGTGCGTTTCCACGACTCGATCACCGACAAGCGACTCGTCCTGTTGACCAACAGCTTCGAGTTGGAGGCGCTGACGATCGCGCGTCTCTACAAGTCTCGTTGACGGGTCGAGCTCTTCTTCAAATGGATCAAGCAACACCTCCGCGTCAAGGCCTTCTACGGCCTCAGCGAGAACGCCGTGAAGACCCAGATCTGGATCGCCATCGCCACCTATCTGTTGGTCGCAATCCTCAAAAAACGGCTCGGTCTCGACGCCAGTCTCTACAAACTCCTACAGGTTCTCAGCATCACCGTCCTCGAGAAAACCCCCGTCCTACAGGCCTTTCAGCGCACCGTCTCCAATGTCGAAACACCCGCCCCTTCTAACCAACTGAACCTGCTGGACTTATAGCCGGACACTAGTGGTTTGGCGTAATCGCCGTTCGCGTCGCCAAGGAGAACCGCCTTCTACTCCCTAGTTCGCAGGTTCGAATCTTGCCGTGCCCACCACTTGTCAATCACTTGGCGCTTTGACAACGGAGCCAGATCATCGGAAGAGTGAGCGTAATTGTTCCGAATCGGACGCAGCAGTCAACACGGGTACGCTTGTCGCACGCTTACCAGCCAACGGAGTATGAGTCTGCTCACGTGCCGGAGTCAAACGGAGTAAGACTGAAAACACGACCTTATCGCTGATCTTCGTGGAGTCTGACGGAGCCTAGCGGAACACGAATACGGACAGAACACGGACAGTTGTGGCGGGGACATTTCCGCGAACCCCATTCGCGGAAGTGCTAGGGAGGTCCAGCTGGGAACGAGCGTTTCGCCACTGATGGCCTGCTTTGCGAGTTGGCTCTCTCGCCCGGAGGTCGGCAAACCTCACGGATAGAAGGGCACGTTCGGTCGAGCGAGGAGTTTCTCAACGGAAGGCTTGCTTTGCTAGTTCTCGACCGACCGGTCAGGCCGTTGCGGGCGTTGCGTAGTTGCTGCCGTGCGAGCGTCTCCAGCAGCCCCGAGGGCACAGGAACGGTCCGGAAGACGCCTCGTCGAAATTTCTTGAGCGATTCGAAGACCAGGAAACCAGCTGCGGGATCGACGCGTTCCGGGGTGAGTGCAAGAGCTTCCGATACACGGCAGCCCGTGAAAGCCAGAACCTCACAGAGTGCCCGGATCGGCGTATCGGTCGATCGAGCGGCCTTCAGGAAGCGGTTTCGCTCAGGCTCGGTCAGGTATATGCGCCGTGCGCGCAGGTCGTAAAGTTGTTCCATGCGCTAGCCTGTAGCACTTCCCCGTCGAGAGCAACACTTTGGGGCGGATGGGTTGCGGGGAACCGGGGCGTGCATTTCCGCCAGCCCTCCCGCCGGGTTGTCGAACGCCGTTCTGCTACCGTATCGTCTGCACCCAGGCGAGAACAATGTCCTACCCGACGGTCAGCACGCACCGGATCTTTGACGCCCGCGCAGACGGTCAGGCCTGGGAAGCCTGCGCGTCCTACCACAGGTCCGACGCGTCGCTTTCCGCCCATGCCGAGCCGTTGGCCGACGTCGGGCTGCGTTTAGGACTGTAGGGTCTAAAGACTCCCAAAGAGAGGTGCTACGGGAATGTCCATGACCGAAGCGGAGTTGGAAGACCATCTGGAAACTGCAGAAGAAGTCGACACGTACGATTACAGGAATCCAGAGAGTGACGATGGCTACTTCTCGGCTGTGCTTAAGAAGGCGGCCGACGGACGACATTTCCGCGTCGTCCTGCAGTCAGGATATGACTCGCGGTGCGCGGTCGCCGGCAACGTCGGCGATTGGCTAGACGACCATGAGGTCGCCAAGTGGAGGAAGTACTAGTCTGCTAGAAACGATGGCCTACAGGAGAAATTTCAAGTTATGCCGCGTAACAAAGAGCTTACGATCGCCACATTTAATCTCTACAACCTGCAAATTCCAGGACGCCCGATGTACAGAGGCCGTACCTACACGCAGGCCGAGTACGACGCGAAGATCGAGTGGACCGCAGCAATGCTTCGGCGCATTGATGCGGACATTATTGGATTTCAAGAGCTGTGGCACCCGGATGCGTTGAAGGATGCGTTCGTGGCGGCGGGACTTGATGGTGAATACGATCTTGCGGCGCGACTCTTCCGCGGAAGTATCGGCAATGCACTTGCTGTGAAGGCTCCGCACCGTCTAGCGGCGAGCGACTGGACCACGGACTTTCCCGACGAACTAGTTCTGAAGAAGCGAAGGGCGTCTGGAGCGGGCAATATCCCAAACTATAAGATGTCGGTAACGATCGACAAGTTCTCGCGGGCCGTACTCACGGCGAAAGTCCGACCCGTGCAAGGCGCCAACCCAGCGCCGGAGATAACGGTCTGTGTCGCGCACCTCAAGTCCAAGTTGCCGATCCAACTCGACGAAGAAGAGTCGGATCAGCCGACAGTGAAGGTCCACGCTGAAGCGCTTGGGTCTGCGCTAGCGACGATACGACGCGTGTCGGAGGCTGCGGCTCTCCGCGTCATGCTTACCAAAGGCATGAAGGGGAACCATCATCCATTCGTCGTGATGGGCGACCTGAACGATACGGAGCACAGCGTCTCCAACACCATCGTCACCGCAGATCCGAGCTATCGGCTGTTTGCAACAAGCCGCGCAGCCTCTCGATCCGACGTGGGGCTGTACGCGTCATCTTCACTCCAGGAGTATCGGAGCCTGCGTGACGTGCAGTACACGCACACCTTCAACGGGCGTCACGAGACTCTGGACCACATTCTTGTGTCCGAGCAGTTCTACGACTACTCGAAGAACCGTCGCTGGAGCTTCAAAGAGATGCGCGTGTACAACGACTTCTTGGAGGACGACGAACGCGCTACTTCTGACCATGCCGTTGTTACCTCATCCTTCGTGTACCATCCGGCCGAGGGCTAGAAAGGATCTATTCTCGGGGGCCGAAGGGCCGAGCAGCCTTTCAGCCGTTGCACATTCGCAGCCATCCAACGGGGATCACTATCTAGGACGGAAGCCCTAGCTTGAGGCTCTCAGGGTAATCCCAGATTTTCTCATCCTCGTGTTTTGAGAACTCTGGAGAGTGCTCTCGGAGCCAGGCTTTCGCAACCTCGTCCTGTAGGGCTGCGGGAGAATGATGTAAGTCAGGCTTGACGCTCCCCTCAACGACTTCACGAAGACACACGAACAGCTCGCAGTAGATCATATCGAGAATTGTGCCGAGGATGCTCTTGTCTCGAAAATTGATCGGTGCACCTCCCTATAGCACGTAGAATGCCCGTCCGTCCTTCTGCGTGAACCGTTTGACGACGTCGCTGACGTCGTCGACTGCACAGTGCTTCGCGAAGTCTTCCAATGCGAATTCGACTGTCTTCGAGCTAGCGCTCGCCAGGATAGCCCCATCGCGAATCTTAGGCATATCGACTAGGCGAATACACGTTTGACCGGTGCATCCGATTACGACTTCTGACTTGGGGAGCAGATCGTGGAGAGGGAGAGGGAAAAACCCTTCAACTTTTGCTCGCATGTCTTTGGCTGGATTTATGTCGTAGATGGAAACTACGCCTTCCCGGCCCTTGAGCGCTATGGCCGTGGACGTCCCAATTTTTCCAAGGCCAACGACGCCACATCGAGCCCCTTGGACGATCGACGCGAACTCCTCGCGCAAGACTCTCTCAACGCTGAAAACAACCGCATCCCCGATGATCGTGTCCTCCACATCCTTTAGTGGGCTTTGCGCCATAGACAGGACTGGGCAGGGGTGAGGTGCATGGCGCTCGTACAGCCAATGTCCGTTGTTGGTGTCTTCAACTATTCCTACGAACTGGCTGAACGCAGCGAGTTCGGCAGTGTGAGCCGCTAGATAGCCTCCGACCTCTTGAACGACGAGCGGCTTTTCCGATTCTTGCAGTGCAGATAGTGTTGTTTCCCGGGCTTTTACGAACGTATCCGCCACGGAGGATGGCAGCACAACATTGAAGCCCTTAGCGCGAAGCGCGTCGAGCGCCGAGTGGTCAGCAGAGTATGGAACGGCAACGATTCCGCTGACCGGATACACGGAGTTCACCGCCTCGACGTACTCTACGGCCGTATGAAGAACGTGTGTGATTAGAACCGACCGCGTCTCACCAGGGTTTGGCTCGGTAGCCAGCAATTGCCGGAGAGCCGGTAGACGCCCACCCGCTGGAGCTTCTTTCGTGATCAAGCCAGCGGCGGTCCTTCCGAGCGATGATAATTGCGAAATATCCACGTACATTCTCCAATCCTTTCGTCTGTGTCTCAGAAAATCTTGGACGCTCTCGATTCTACAGGCTCTGTCGGCCTAAGCAGGATGTCACTTTGCAGATCACTTGTCGTAAGATTTTGCGCGCCAGCTGTCGCAACCGCCCGCCTGGGAAACAGAAAGGCGATCTCCCGCCGGTGACCGTGACGCGCGCCGGGACGGGCCACGAACGCCCCTGATGGATCGTCGGAGGCCCTTGCAGCCGGTTGTGGCCGCTCTTCGCTGCGACAGATAGCCTGTGAAGATCTGCGCCAAATAATTTGCAAAGTCACACACACACGTTTGGCTAGTCCGACCTTGATTCAGTAGCCGGTAAAGTAGGTTATCATCCACTAAATCGTTGAAACAATAGGAATTCGTTCTGTTGTCGCCGGGTGGCTGTGCCGACAGTTGGCTGGTCCAAGTCGTCAGAGAGGCCGAGCGCCGTTACGGACCACCTACCGGAGAGGCGATGAATCACCGCTCAGAGGTCGAAGGCGGCGGTGTTGAAAACCGTTTCGGTCATCCACGTAAGTCGAACAATCTAAACCATATCCTCTTGTCAGTCAACGACTTGCACCGAATTCGATTTCATCTGACTTCCTTCCATTTCACGGGTTTTGACGGGGCTATAGTGACACTGTAGTGACAAAGTCATCTTTTCGGCGACGTTGGAGCCATTGTCACTGGTCCTCGTTGTAGGTGTTTGAAGAAAAATGACTTATCGTCTTCTGCTCCACCACCACTGCGCTTCCCGTTACAATCGCCGTTAGACGACCGAGTCCGGGTGAGTCTTCAACGGCCGGGGCTCGATCGAACGACGGGCATGCCCGGGTGGTGAGCCGCTTCCTTGACGAGATTCCGGTTTCGCTCCAATCTTCGTTATCTGAACGAAGCTGCAATGTTCAAGCTGGACGGATCGGTTCTCGGTCGAGCGAACGCCGTCAGGAGCGAGCGGAGATGCGGTGCCAAGAGCCGCTAGGCTTTCTTCTTGACCTTGCGCCGCGCGGCCCAGTATTTCTTCATACGCTCGGATGCCGCCTTCTTCTCATCGGGGCTCATCGGCGAACGGCGACCGCGCTTCTTGGGCTCTGTCTTTACGACGTTCTTGCTTCCCGGCGGACGTCCTCGCCGCGGGGCCTCCTCGCTGCCGCCTTGAAGTGTCGCTATCGCGCGGTCGAGCCGATTACGTTGGGCGATCAGCAGTTTCAGCGCTTCGCTCGTTCCAGATTCAGACATCGCCGAAGGCTAGCATGTCAGGGCCTCGACACGGTTTCCTCGAGTATCCCTGGCCCCGATAGACACCGTTGCAAGGC
>Ga0070727_10000978_pt1 | contig 31669 bp, 26 predicted proteins | sample tdAd472_FD_66722 | JGI IMG/M metagenome (GOLD analysis project Ga0070727, IMG submission 66722) | Marine sediment microbial communities from the Atlantic coast under amendment with organic carbon and nitrate - tdAd47.2 | ecosystem: Environmental > Aquatic > Marine > Coastal > Sediment | place... | reverse complement strand
GAGGTTGCTGATGCGGACTCCTTTCTTCCCGGTCTGCAGTACTTCCTGGCCGGCCCCGTGTCCCCGAACTTCCGCCGAAGGCGAATGGACCCTGAGGAACTCGGCGTCCAGTTTGTGGGTCTCTCCATCCTGGTAGCTGAGCTCGAGGATACCGGACTTGCGATGGAGACGGATGTCCGTCGGCGTGTTGTCCACTGAAGTCATGGGGCTCACAGAATGAACCGGCTCAGGTCCTCGTCCCTGGCCAGTTCACCCAGCTGGCTGTCGACATAATTCGCGTCCACGACCAGTTCGCTGTTACCCCCGACCACGACATCGGCGGCGCTGTAGGAAATTTCCTCCAGCAGCCGCTCCATGACCGTGTGCAGTCGTCTGGCACCGATATTTTCAGTGCGCTCGTTGACCTGCCAGGCGGTTTCGGCGATCCGGGCGATACCATCGTCGGTGAAGCGCAACTGCAGGTCTTCCGTTGCCAGCAGGGCACGATACTGCTCGGTGAGGGAAAAGTCCGGTTCCACCAGAATGCGTTTGAAATCCTCGGCATTGAGCGGGTCCAGTTCGACCCTGATAGGCAATCGACCCTGCAGTTCAGGAATCAGGTCCGAGGGTTTGGACAGGTGGAAGGCGCCGGAGGCGATAAACAGGATGTGATCGGTTTTCACGCTGCCATACTTGGTGGTAACGGTGGACCCCTCGATCAGCGGTAACAGGTCCCGTTGCACGCCTTCCCGGGAAACACTGGCGGATCCCTGTTCGTGGCGGTTCGTCACCTTGTCGATTTCATCCAGAAAGACGATGCCGGTCTGCTCTGCAGCGATGACCGCGCGGTTCTTGATATCATCCTCGTTGACCAGCTTGGCGGCTTCCTCGTCCTTGATGACTTTCAGTGCCTGTTTTACCGTCATGCGCCGGGAGCGCTTGCGACCGGAATTCATGTTGGAGAACATGTTTTTCAGCTGACTGGTCATATCCTCCATGCCAGGTGGCGCCATGATTTCGAACCCGGCTGAGGATTCGGCAATCTTGATTTCGATTTCCTTGTCGTCCAGTTCACCTTCCCGCAGCTTTTTCCGGAACATCTGCCGGGCCGCAGACTGACCCTGCTCCGCTTCCGTCTCTTCACCCCGGGCCTGGGGGAGCAGCACATCCAGCACGCGCTCTTCGGCATGGTCCTCCGCCACGTGCTGCACTTTCTGGATTTCCTCTTCGCGAAGCATTTTCACCGCGACGTCCACCAGGTCCCTGATGATCGATTCCACATCACGCCCGACATAGCCCACTTCGGTGAACTTGGTTGCTTCCACCTTGATAAACGGGGCATGCGCCAGCCTGGCCAGGCGGCGGGCAATCTCGGTTTTACCCACGCCGGTGGGTCCGATCATCAGGATGTTTTTTGGCGTGACCTCATTTCTGACGTCTTCGTTCAGGTTCATGCGCCGCCAGCGGTTGCGCAGCGCGATGGCCACCGCGCGCTTGGCGTCATTCTGGCCGACGATGTGCTTGTCGAGTTCGGAAGTGATTTCTCGGGGTGTCATGGTGGACATGGTGCTGCTTACCTATGCTCGGACCCGGTCGGTAATCAGGACAGGGACAACTCTTCAATGGTGTGATTCTGGTTGGTGTAGACGCAGATTTCGCCGGCTATGCGGAGGCTTTGCTCGACAATGGCCCGGGCGTCAAGACTGGTATGTCGTAACAGCGCCCGGGCCGCGGAAAGGGCATAGGGACCACCGGAACCGATGGACATGATGGCGTCTTCCGGTTCGATGACATCGCCATTCCCGGAAATAATAAGTGAGGCCTCACTATCGGCCACCACCAGCAATGCCTCGAGTCGGCGCAAGGCGCGTTCGGTACGCCATAACTTGGCAAGCTCCACCGCCGCCCGGGTCAGCTTGCCCCGGTGCTGTTCCAGCTGTTCCTCGAAGCGCTCGAACAGGGTGAAGGCGTCCGCTGTGCCCCCGGCGAAACCGGCAATGACCTTGCCGTTGTACAGTCGGCGAACTTTCCGGGCGTTGCCCTTCATGATCGTGTCGCCCTGGGATACCTGTCCGTCGCCGCCAATGACGACCTTGTCGTCACGGCGCACAGATACGATGGTGGTGCCTCGGTATTGTTCCACTATGCTCTCCACGGTGGTGTCAGACTGAACGGAGTGCCCGGCGGGTCAGTTACGACCCCGCGCGAATCGGGTAGGGGAGCCACGACAGTGACTTACAAATTCTGTTGTCAGGCCCTACATGGGGGAGGATCGCGGTATTTCAACCGGGATCAGAGCGGATCCAGAGGAAAACTGCTGATATCGTTGCGCTGCAGCAGGCTGCGGATGGTGTTCAGTTCAGCACCATTGCTGAACGGCCCCGCCTGCACCAGGTGCAGGGTTCGGCCGGTAACGGACTGTCGGGTGATAAACGCGTTGACGCCAATTTCCTCCAGCATGTCAAGTTGCCGCTGGGCGCTGCTGACCTGTTGAAACGCACCGATCTGCAGCAGCCGGCCACGGGCGGCAATGGCGACTTGCGGTTGCGTCGGTGGCGGTTCCGTTGCTTCCAGTTCCTCCTCCGTGATGGGTACGGGGGTTGCCTCCACAACCACTTCGTACTGGGGGAGATCCCGGTAGAATTCCAGGTCAAGGGCCGTTTCAGCCCCGGCTGCCGGGCTTTCCTCCTCATCGGGCGCGGCTTCGGGCGGTGTTTCGCCCGGAGTTGCCGATTGTTGTTCCCCGGACGTGCTGATGGCTCTGACCGGATTACTGTCGGCACTGGCCACGGACTGCAGCGGTGGAATTTTGCCGGAGAGGTACAGCAGAAAACAGCCAAAAACCCCTACAGCGATACCGGTGATCAACCCGGTGAACAGCAGGGTCCAGGCCGGCGGTGCCTCCATCGCCCTTTTTTCAAGCACAGGCTCGGGCCTGATTTTTGCAAAATCATGAACCATTGATTTCCGGGCCATTGACTGGAAGATCCATTCTTCGTCGCCGTGGGCCCTGTTTCCCCGTTTTTTCGTACAACCACAACCATTATCGGTTGAGCTGATGGTCTCTTGATGATGCGCAGAGTACTTCCCTAGTTAATCAGAGGTTCCTTAATTTGTCACCAGCAACCGTGGCCTGCAGTGGCCAGGCCGCGGGCGGGCCGAAACCACCTCCCGACCGCAATACCGGTTCAGGTGAGGTCCTGGGGATCGACGTCGATGGACCACTTGACCCGTCGTATGGTTTTTGATGTTTCAATCTGTTGACAGGCCGCGGAAAGCAACTGCTGCAGGGGTTTTCGCGCTTTACTCTTAAGTAACATCTGGGCGCGAAATCTGCCTGCGCGTTTTTCCATGGGTGACGGCAATGGCTGATTGAGCTCGATTTCCTCCAGCCGCAGCGTCCCGATCAGGCTGATACACAGGTTGTGTATCTCCCGCAGGGCGTCCAGGGCCAAGGCAGCCTGGACGCTTTCGCAACGGAACAGGGCCAGGTGGCTGAAGGGCGGCATGTTGGTTGCCCGTCTTTCCTGCAACAGCAGGTCGGCGATGCGGTGATAGTCATTGGCAAGCAGCGCCTGGAGGGAGGCGTGGGCCGCGTGACGGGTCTGGATGATCACCTGGCCCTGTCTTGCCGCGCGGCCCGCCCGGCCAGCGACCTGGAACAACAGCTGGATCATGTGTTCCTGGCCCCGGAAATCGGCGCTGAACAGGCCGCTGTCGGCATTGACAACCGCCACCAGGGTTACCCCGGGAAAATGGTGTCCTTTCGCCAGCATCTGGGTGCCAACCAGGATACAGGGAACCCCGGACTGGACCTGGTTCAGGTGCCGGGCCAGGGCATCCTTGCGCCGGGTGGAATCACTGTCGATACGCAGTATCGGCACGTAGGGGAAGGTTTCCTGCAGAAATTGCTCGGTTTTCTCGGTACCGAATCCCCGGGCAGCCAGTTGCGTGGAACCACAGGCAGCACAGGAGACAGGTAATGCCTGCCGGGACTCGCAGTGATGGCAATGGAGTCCGGGGGGTGTCTTGTGGACGGTAAACTGTGCATCACAGCGACGGCATTCGAAAACGTAGCCACAATCCTGGCAGACCAGGCTTGGTGCAAATCCCCGGCGATTGATGAAAACCAGGACCTGGTTGCCTTCGGCGAGATGATGACGGATCAATTCCAGCAGGGCCAGGGCAAAACCTTCCCGGGATTCGCTTTCAACCATGTCCAGCAGACTGATCCCGGGGCGGCTGGCGTCCCCGGCCCGCCGGGACAGGTTCAGCAGCGAATAGCGGCCGTTGCGGGCGTTGTACAGGCTTTCCAGCGCCGGTGTCGCCGAGCCCAGCACGATGGTAATGGCTTCGCTGCGGGCGCGGAAAATCGCCAGGTCCCTGGCCGAGTAGCGAAACCCGTCCTGTTGTTTGAAGGAGCTGTCATGCTCCTCGTCGATCACGATCACACCGGGCTTTGCCAGCGGCGTGAAAACCGCGGACCGGGTACCGATGACAATGCCGGCGGACCCGTCCCGGGCCCTGAGCCAGGATTCCTGGCGCCGGGAGTCCGTCAGGCCGGAGTGCAGTACCACAATGTCACAGTCAAATCGCGCCCGGAATCCATCAACGGATTGAGGGGTCAGGCCGATTTCCGGGACCAGCAACAGGGCCTGCCGGCCCTGCTCAAGAACGCGGGTAATGACCTGCATGTAGACTTCGGTCTTGCCGCTGCCGGTTACGCCATCCAGCAGGTGACAGTGATAACCCTTCAGGGTGGCGCAAATGGCATCGATGGCAGATTGCTGTTCCGCATTGGCCTGATGGCCGTCGTGTCGGAGGCTGTTCACCGGCACAGAGGGTCGAGCTGATGCCGCGGCGACGGTGCGTGCCCGAATCCGGCCCTTGTCCGCCAGTGCCCGGATGATCGCGTTGGAAAACCCTGCGGCCTCGCAGTCCTGACGGGATTGCGGGCCGACTTTTTGCAGATGATTGAGCAGGGCCCGCTGCTTCGGTGCCCGGTTCAGGTCCGCCAACGATTCTCCCGGTGTCGGCGGAATGTCCTCCCAGGTGGTCACCTGCGAGGGTTGTGCACTGCCGCCGCGACGAAGCCTGGCCGGAATCGCTGCACTAAAAACTTCTCCGGGCGGGTGCTGATAATAAGCCGAGGCCCAGCCCAGTGTCTGCAGCAGGGGTGATGGCAACAGTGGATTTTCATCCAGAACCTCGATCGCCCGTTTCAGGCGGTGACCGGCTACCTGGCTGGTTCTCCCGGTTGCCACCAGTATCGCCACCTCCTGGCGCCGGCCGAACGGCACGCGGAGCCGAATTCCCGGTTTCCAGAAACTGACGGGCCGCTGCCGGTCCTGTTCCGGGGGAAGGTAATCGAACAGCCGGCGGAGTGGTGACGGAACCGCAAGTTGCAGGATAACTGGCGCATTGTCGGAGTCGTTGCTGGCCATGCCGGACGTGAAGGAAGCGGGAAGAAGGAACCCTGGAATGGCCGGCATGGTACGGTGTCTGAACGTCCGACTCAACAAGAGACTGGGATTCGATTCCCGGGACGGTGACAGCGTCCGCTTTGCCAGCCGCTTTTGTCAGGGATCCGGTGAATTGGTTTATACTTCGAAGGACCAGAACAGGTGCCACGCAGCTCGCAGCCCTATCGAGGAGTCAACCCCATGGCAGATTCGCCGGTCCCGCAGCAACTGCTTGAGGTCAGAAAAAAAATAGACGAGGTGGATCGAAACCTGGTCCGGTTGCTGGCGGAACGGTTCAGGCTGACCGACCAGGTCGGGCATTTGAAAGCCCGAAGCCGGCTGGAGGCGGTGGATCCTGATCGCGAGGCCCAGAAACTTGAAACCCTGCGTGCCCTGGGCAAAGAGCTCGATATAGACCCCGACCTGGTGGCGCAGCTGTTTCGCCAGATCATGGCGGAGGTAGTGAAGAATCATCGGCGAATTCGCGAATCCGGCTGACCGGGTTTGCCGCGAACAGCCTGCTCGTGTTGGCGCAGATTGACATCCGCCGCAGTGGCCGCTTTTCAAACCGGCACTGCCATCGGGCAACACCTCTTGCGTCGCGAATTATCTCTGGTAGAATGCGGGCCCGCTGTGACGGCCCACCCAGGGCAGCGCGGCGAATTGAACCAGGTGTGGTGCCTGGCTCGGCAGACATCTTAAGCCGGCCACGTAGCGACACCGATGGAGACTGAAATGAAGCCAGAAATACATCCAGACTACGCACCGATCAAGGCGACCTGCAGCTGCGGCAATGTCATAGAAACAAGCTCGACGCTGGGCAAGGATATCCTTATCGAAGTGTGTTTCAGCTGCCATCCTTTCTACACCGGCAAGCAGAAGATTCTAGACAGCGGCGGTCGGGTCGATCGATTCAAGCGCCGTTTCGGCAACCGCAAGATCTGAAGTCCGGCAAGTCCCCCGAAGCTGTATTGCAAGCCCGCGACTCCGGACTGCCGACCCGTCAAGCAGGACAGGCGTGGCGGAATCAGAGGCCTTAGAAAATCGTTTCGATGGAAATTTCTGCGTCCTCGCCGTCAGGCGTGTCCCCAGGGGTCTCGTTGTCCAGGGGGTCTGGCTCGTTTTCCACCCTGAAGAATTCGAACATGGTGTTGGGATCCCCCGGCCTTGCCGGTCGGCCCGTGGTTTTCTCAACGAGTCGGTCGACCAGCCCGTCAGGCCGTGGCATGGTCCGTTCCGGCATGTCACCCAGTGCCTGGCCCATGTAGTCAACCCAGATAGGCACCGCCACCGTTGCGCCCTGCTCCGACTCTCCCAGTGGTCTGGGTTGGTCGAAGCCGATGAACACCGTGGTAGCGATATCCCGGTTGAACCCGGAAAACCATAGCTCCTGGGGACCATTGGTGGTACCGGTTTTGCCCATCAGGTCACTGCGGCCAAGCGCGCGTTGCACACCACGACCACTGCCTTCCTCGATGACGGAACGCAGCATGCTGTTGAGGATGAAGGCCACTCTCGGTTCGAGAACGCGCTCAGCTCGCCGTGCCGGGACCTCTGTGTCTGCCGATTCATAGCTGCTGCAGTCAAGATCGCAGGCCAGCACCGACTCGGCCTGGTAAATCAATCCTTCTGTAACGTTGCGGATTTCCCTGATAAACCAGGGATCCACCCTGAATCCGCCATTGGCGATAGCGGCATAGGCCGACACCATTTCCAGCGGCGGCACATCCTGACTGCCGAGGGCAACGGTCAGATCGTTTCGCGGGAAATGCCGGGTCTCGATGCCGAATTTTGCCGCGAAGTTCAACACTGTTGCCGAGCCCACCTGGTCGAACAGCCGCACCGCCGGCACGTTTCGTGAATCCTGCAGGGCATAGCGCAGGGTGATGGGACCAAGGAAGGTGTTGTCATAGTTGTTGGGTCGGTAGCCGCTGCGGGTGATGGGGGCATCGTTGATAGTCGATGCTGCAGAATAGCCCTGTTCCAGCGCGGCGCCGTAAACGAACGGTTTGAAGTTGGAGCCCGGTGGTCGCGGCGTGATGGCCCGGTTGACCTGGCTGCGGCCAAAATCATAGCCTCCCACCAGGGCCATGATCTCGCCGGTGGTGGGAGAAACCGACACCACGGCCCCCTGGATGTCCGGGATCTGGCCCAGTTGCCAGACACCTTCCTGCTGCTTTACCCGGACCAGGTCACCAACTGCGGCGATATCGCTGGCAGCCTGGGGTGGCGGCCAGGCATTGTTCTGGGAGATGTAGGGGCGTGCCCAGCGCATCTGTTCCCAGGCGATAGTGACCAACTCGCCGGATTTCAGCAGCACGCGAAGACTGCGGTCCTCCACCTCGGCAACAATGGCCGGCTGCTGATTGCCATAAACCGGTATGGTCGACAGCTCCTGAAGCCAGCGGGCGGCAGGATCCACCTCGTCAAACTCGAAATGGGCATCGACACCGCGAAATCCATGGCGCTTGTCGTAGTATTCCTCGAGGCCATTCACCAGGGCCTGCTTGGCGGCCAGCTGTTTCTGCCCGTCGATAGTGGTGACCACCTCGAAGCCCTGGGTATAAGTGTCTTCGCCGTATTCCTGGTAGAGCTGCTGACGCACCATTTCAGCGATATAGGGCGCGGGTACATCGATATTGCGCCCGTGGCGGGCGGCCGTAACCGGCGCGGACTGGGCTTGTGCCAGCTGCTGCTGATCGATCATGCCCTGGCGGTACATATTGTTAAGTACACGATTCCGCCGCTCTAATGCCCGATCGGGGTCAGCCAGGGGATTGCAGGGGGACGGACAGGGCAGCAGGGAGACCATCATGGCGGCTTCCGGCAGGGTTAATTCGCTGGCGTCCTTGCCATAATAGATAAAAGAGGCGGCGCCTACGCCGTCAGCACCGGCGCCGAAGTAGACCAGATTCAGGTACAGCGTCAGTATTTCCTCCTTGGTCAACTCCTGCTGGATCTGCAGCGCAAAGGGAATTTCCTTGAATTTGCGCAGGTAAACGTTGTCATTGTCGAAGGAGATATTGTTGGCAAGCTGCATGGTAATGGTGCTGCCGCCGCCGAGATTGACGCCGCGAATGAAGCCCCAGAACCCGCGCAACAATCCGCGGATGTCGACGCCGGGGTGGGAATAGAATCCCGGGTCTTCACTGGCAATGACCGCGTTACGCATCACCTCCGGAATCTGTTCAAAGGTCAGGGGTTGACGCCGGTTGCCGATTTCGTCAATCAGCAGGTTGTCCGCCGTGTAGATACGCAGCGGTGTTTCAAGCTGAACATCCCGGTAGGTTTCTGCCGACGGCAGTTGCGGCGCCAGGTACATGTAAGCGGCGGCACACACCATGGCAATGCCGCAGCCCATGGCGGCGATCCACAGCGAAGTCCACTTGATAAAATTGATAGTTCGTTTCACAACAGTTATCTGGTGATCTGGTTGGGTACTAACCGGCTCGAGCCAGGGACAGGCGGTCCCTGCAGCTGTGCGGCCGGGGTCGATGGCCCCAGGCCGAAGTATACACCCCCCGCTCCGGAAATCCCTGTTCTCCGGTTGCTCTGACTCCCACCGCGCACGCGACGGGTACGACGCCGGTGGCGCCGCGGTTCATGCCTGGTATGCAGAAACTGTGATGGTGGTGGATCATTCCCCGTCACACCTGCGTTCTAACCGTGATGTGATTCATAGAAATAGCGGATCACATACGCGATGATTCCACTCGAAGTCAGACATGCCGAAATCAATATAATCTTTTGAAAACTCTAAATATTTCAATATCAGCCGATAGCGTGGTCTGAATTATGGATTTTTCGGGGAGTCTGGCCTAGCTTTTTTAAGACCAGTAAACCGGTGAACTACTTTCCCGACGGGCCAGGTAACGGACGACAGCTCAACGATTCCAGGAAGGGGATCCAGGCCGCCGGGTTGATTCGATACACCAAAGTCTAAACGACTGCCAACTTCAGGAATTGCCAGGTGCTAGATAAATTCAGAAATTTTGGTCGCAGATCCAACTCGCTGCTGGGTGTAGACATCAGTTCAACTGCTGTCAAAGTCGTCAAGCTGAGCAACAGTAGCGGTGGCTACAAACTCGACAACTACGTCATCCGGCCTTTGCCCGCCAAGGCGGTGGTTGAGAAAAACATAAGCGATATCAATGCCGTCGGCGAAGCTGTCGCCAGCGCGATAAGCATGATGAAGCCCTCCGTCAAGGAGGCGGCAGTGGCGGTGGCCGGGTCCGCGGTCATCACCAAGACCATCGAAATGAATGCCGCGCTCAGCGACACTGAACTGGAAAACCAGATTATCGTCGAGGCGGATCAGTACATTCCCTATCCCCTGGACGAAGTGGCTATCGATTTCGAGCGGCAGCAGTTATCCGACCGCAGCGATGACCTGGTCGAAGTGCTGCTGGCCGCCTGTCGGAAAGAGAATGTCGACTCGCGCATCATGGCATTGGAGATGGGTGGCCTGGAGACCAAGGTGGTGGACATCGAAGCGTATGCCATCGAGCGGGCCTACGGCCTGCTTAATGAACAGATCGAAGCCGAAGAAGACCAGACCACCGCCATTATCGATATCGGCTCCACCATGACAACCCTCAACGTCATGCTGGATGGTCGGACCATTTATACCCGTGAGCAGATGTTCGGCGGCAATCAGCTGCTGGAAGATGTTGTCCGACGTTTCGGCCTGACCGCTATAGAGGCTGAAGTTGCTATCAAGCGGGGAGGATTGCCGGAAGAATTCGAGGTCGAGCTCCTGTTGCCGTTCAAGGATTCGGTAGTGCAGCAGATCAGTCAGACGCTGCAGTTTTTCTTTTCCTCCAGTCATTACAACGAAGTGGACCATATCGTGCTTGCCGGTGGAGTTGCCGCAATCCCCGGCCTCGCCGAGCTGGTCCAGGAGCATCTCTCCACACCCGTGGTCGTGGCCAATCCCTTCAAGGAAATGCAGATCGACTCCAAGGTAAATCAAACCCTGTTGCGCAATGATGCACCGGCATTACTGCTGGCAACCGGACTGGCAATGCGAGGCGCTAACTGATGGCCCAGATAAATTTACTGCCGTGGCGGGAAACGCTGCGGGAAGAACGCAAGCGCAAGTACCTGACGATCATCGCGATGGCGGTAGTGGCCAGCGGGGCGACGGTTTTTGCCGCCGACCGTTACGTGCGCGGTGCCGTTGCCAACCAGATTGCCCGCAATGAATTTCTCACCGCCGAGATCGCTGTCGTTGATGCCCAGGTTGCCGAAATCAGCAAGCTGCAGCAGCAGAAACGGGAAATACAGGAGCGCATGTCGGTGATTCAGAACCTGCAGGGTTCACGTCCGGTGATCGTTCGGGTTTTCGACGAACTGGTCAAGACGCTGCCTGACGGCGTCTACTTCGAAAGCCTGGAACGAAGTGGTGAATCCATGAGTATTGTTGGCGTGGCCGAGACGTACAGTCAGCTCACCACCCTGATGCGGAAGCTGGATGGTTCCGACTGGTTCACCGCGCCGAATCTCAGGATTATCTCTGCCGCCGACGATGAAGGCGCTTTCAGCGATACGGCAGCCAACCGCTTTAACCTGAACCTCACCCTGGTCGCGCCCGCCAAAGAGGGTGAGGAATCAACGCCACTTTAGGGTCCCAAGACTATGTCCTCCATGAAACAAGCTATCGATGAGCTGCGCAGTTTTGATATCGCCGACCTGTCCGATTTCGACAATATCGGTGTCTGGCCGGCGCCGGTAAAATTTGTCCTGACCCTGCTGGTGATTGCTTCCTGCCTGAGTGCCGGGTACTTCCTGCATATCAAGAATCTGCGCGAACAGTACGTGCGTCAACAGAGCGAGGAATCTGCGCTGCGACAGACTTTCGAGCAGAAAGCCTTCCTGGCAGCCAACCTTGAACAATACCGCGATCAGACCGTGGAAATGGAAGCAGCGTTTTCCAACCTGCTGCGTCAGCTGCCCAGCGAAACCGAGGTGCCGGGACTGGTTGACGATGTCACCAACACCGGTCTGGGCAGTGGCCTGGAATTCGCCAATATCGAGTTATCGGACGAGGTGACTCAGGAAATCTATATTGAATTGCCTATCGAGATTGATGTAGCCGGCAGCTACCACGACTTTGCCACGTTCGTCAGCGGTGTTGCCGCTCTGCCGCGAATCGTGACGCTCCACGATTTTGAAATAGTCCGGCAGGACAACGTTTTCCTGAATATGAACATCACCGCAAAAACCTATCGTTATAAAGAGGAAAGTCAGGATTTAACCAATCTCTGACATGGGCACCCTTATGAAACTGATCAGACTAATCAACATTGTCCTACTCCTGCTGCTGGTAGTCGCCTGTGCACCAGTCAATGATTTTTCCGACCTCCAGCGTTTTACCACTGAAGTCAGGGCCCGTCCTGGTGGCAATATCGAGCCGGTGCCGGAATTCAAGGAATACGAGGCTTTTACCTATACCGCTGCAGGTTTCCGCAGCCCGTTCGATATTCCAGTCAGAATTCAGTTGCAGGAAGGAATGAACTCGTCGAAAGACGTACAACCCGATTTGAATCGGGTTAAAGAGCCTCTTGAAAACTTCGCAATAGCCGAATTAGCTATGGTAGGGATGGTGGAAAGGAATGGTCACTACGTTGCCCTGGTGGAAAACAGCCTTGGTGAAGTACATCGGGTTCTGCGAGGCAATTACCTGGGTCGTAATCACGGGAAGGTGGTGTCGATATCGTCGTCACAGCTTGATCTCGTGGAGATCGTACCCAGTGGCACCGGGGGCTGGATGGAAAGACCCCAATCCCTGACTCTGGTCAGATAAGCAGGACAAGGAGGCAGGATGCTATGTCCGAGAACACTTTGCCAATACAGCACGCAACATGGGACGGATTGACTATGTGTATTAAGCGTATCGCTTTTCTTCTGGCAGCCTTGCTGGTAACTGGTGCCGCCAGCGCTCAGCAGACTGTAAGTCTGGAGAGCATTGGGTTTGCCAGCCTGGCGGGAGACAGTGTCGAAATACGTCTCGGTTTCGACGGCAGGCCGCCGGAGCCCGACGGGTTCGTGCTGGACAACCCGGCAAGGATTTCCCTGGATCTGAATGGAGTCGCCAGTGGCCTGTCCCAGCAGCGGTACAACGTCGATTCCAATAATGCGGACAGTGTTATCGTCCTGGATGACGGCACCCGGACCCGGCTGATAGTCAATCTCAACCGTCTTGTCGATTACGAATCAAGCATTGTCGGCAACAACATCGTACTGACTGTCGGCGGCTCCGGGCAGGTTGCCGCCAGTGTCCCGGCAGGAAGAATCCAGCAGACAGCGCCCGGTAACGCTGCCAGCGGTAATGCAGCCGCTTCCCAGGCAATTACCGATGTCAGCTTCCGCCGCGGTGAAGGTGATGAAGGTCAGGTCGTGGTAGAGCTGTCCAATGATCGTATTGTCGGCAGCGTGGAACAGATCGGGGCGCGGGTATTTGTGGAATTCACCAATACCGATGTACCTGAGCGACTGAACCGACGGTTTGATGTCACCGACTTTGCCACTCCGGTTTCCACGGTGGATGTCCTGGGCGAAGGCGGTAATGCCACGGTAATCGTTGATGTTGACGGCAATTATGAATACGTTGCCTACCAGACCGGCAACCAGTACACCATCAGTGTCCAGCCGCCTCCCGTCGTCACCACCGAAGACGATCCTACCGATGCGTACAACGGCGAGATAAGTTCGCTGAGCCTGCAGGACGTTGAAATCCACGCCGCTCTGCAGATTCTGGCCGACGAATATGATTTCAACCTGGTGGCCCCGGCCGTGGACGGTACCGTGACCCTGCAATTGAACAATGTTCCCTGGGACCAGGCACTGGACCTGGTGTTGCGGGCGGGCAACCTGGACAAGCGGCTGGTAGGCAACGTGCTGTACGTGGCCCCGGCAGAAGATATTGCCGCCCAGGAACAGGCGGAACTGGCTGCCAACCTGGCCGCCCAGGCGCTGGCACCACTCTACACCGAATTCGTGCAGATCAATTACGCCGACGCCAACGATATCCTGTCACTGCTGTTGGGTGGCGGCAACGGGGCCGGCGCGGGACCTGCCGGTCCGGCACTGGATGCACCGGCTGACGGTGGAACCACTACCCTGGAAGCAAACGGTAACGGTATCCTGTCCTCACGGGGCTCTGCCACGGTGGATTCCCGCACCAATATCATCATTGTCCGTGATGTCGAGGAAAAGCTGGAAGAAGTCCGGAACCTGGTGGCGCAGCTGGATGTGCCGGTTCGTCAGGTACTGATCGAGGCACGTATCGTCAACGTCTCCACTGACTTCGGTCGTGACCTGGGTGTTCGCTGGGGCGGCGCCGGGCGTACCGACAGCCATGACAATTTCCGCTATGGCGGCTCCCTTGATTCGACCATTGAGCAGAACAACAACCGGGTTGCCCGGGAGCTGGCAGTGCAGGAAGCGCTGCTGGCCGGCGAAGAGGCGAGACTTGATGCCCTGGAGACCGGTACCGATCCCAGCCTGATTCCGGCACTGATTCAGGCCGCCATCAACTCGGTACAGATACCCATTGGTACGACCACGTTCCCCGATGCGCTGGCCATCGACCTGGGTTCCCAGGAGGAAGAGGCGTCATCCTTTTCCATAGGTTTCACCGGCAACAGCGGATTGATCGAGCTGGAATTGTCGGCCCTGGAAAGCAGCGGTAACGGCGAAGTGATTGCCCGACCCAAAGTCACCACCCAGGATAAGGTTACCGCCATTATCCGTTCCGGTGTGCTGATTCCCTACCAGGCCCAGGCCGGGGGTACCGCCGGGGGTTCGACGGTGGAATTCCAGGAGGCCGTGCTGTCCCTGGAGGTTACGCCGCAGATCACTCCGGACGGACGTATTATCATGCAGCTGTTGATCAACCAGGATTCCGTTGCCCCCGGTTCCAGCCAGGTACCGGCAATCAATACGAACTCGGTGGAAACCAGCGTACTGGTGGACAACGGCGAAACCATTGTACTGGGTGGCGTGTTCCGTGAAGAGACCACGACTCTTGAAACCAAGACTCCGTTGCTGGGTGATGTTCCTTACCTGGGCAGATTGTTCAAGCGAACCGAGAATGAAAACCGTCGGACGGAACTGCTTATTTTCATCACGCCCAAGGTGATTTCCGAACTCAACGTACTCTGAGGCTGGGCCCCGGATTTATTCGGGGCTCGCCAGCTCAGGGTGAAGCCGGGCCCGCGTTGCACAGCAGCGCGGGCTTTTTCATGGCCGTGGCTTTGGTGATTGGGGCAGGGCTGCGCTGCAGATTTCAAACGGAGTACAATGTCGCCTTTGCAAAGAAGGCGCAAGCAGCAGCGATGAAGTTCACTGACAGGGTGTTCCTGATCGGACCGATGGGCGTAGGTAAAACTACCATCGGCAAGGTATTGGCCGATCAATTGAAGCTGGAGTTTCTGGATTCCGACCGGGAGATCGAGGCATCCACTGGTGCGGATATTCCGTGGATTTTCGACGTGGAGGGAGAGTCGGGATTTCGCCTGCGGGAATCCAGGATGATCGCCGACCTGTCTGCCCGCCGGGGCATTGTGCTGGCCACCGGTGGCGGCTCAGTGTTGGCTCGGGAAAACCGGGAGTTGCTGAAGACCAGGGGTTACGTGGTGTACCTGCGGGCCTCGCTGTCCCAGCAGCTGGAACGAACCAGTCGTGATCGCAACCGTCCACTCCTGCAAACCGCCGACCCGGCGGCGCGGATCGCTGAGCTGATGAAGATCCGGGAGCCCCTTTACCGAGAAACGGCGGACATCGTCGTGGATACCAATCGTCGCAGTCCGCGCATGGTGGGCCAGGACATTGTCAGGCGCCTGGAAAAATTCCAGGCCAGTGAACACGACGGCGACCGGTCAATTCCAGGAGAGGCGAACTGACATGCAGACAGTAACAGTGGATCTGGGAACCCGCAGTTATCCCATTTACATCGGCGCAGAACTGCTGGACAAGCCCGACCTTGTCTCCCCGTTTCTGCAGGACGGCAGATCGCTGGTCATCACCAATGAAACCCTGGCGCCCCTGTACCTGGAAAAGGTACGGCAGCTGGCGGGACCTTGTGATGCGCTGGTGCTGCCCGATGGTGAACGTTACAAGACCCTGGAGACTGTGAGCCGGATTTACGAGAAGCTGCTGGCGGACAAGTATGACCGCAGTTCCACGCTGATTGCCCTGGGCGGCGGCGTGATCGGGGATATCACCGGGTTTGCCGCGGCGACGTTCCTCCGTGGCGTCGATTTCATCCAGATTCCCACCACCCTGCTGGCCCAGGTGGATTCTTCCGTGGGGGGCAAAACCGGGGTAAACCATCCGCTGGGCAAGAACATGATCGGCGCTTTCCATCAGCCCCGGTGTGTGCTCGCCGACACCGCTGTGCTGCAGAGTTTGCCGGAGCGGGAGCTCAAGGCCGGGTTGGCGGAAGTGATCAAGTACGCGCTCATCAATCGTGCCGGTTTTCTCGACTGGCTGGAACAGCACCGGACACAGATCCTGGACCGTGATCCCGGGTTATTGGCGGAGGCCGTCAATGTCAGTTGTCGGGAGAAAGCGGAAATTGTCGGCCGGGACGAACGGGAAGGGGGAATCCGGGCATGGCTCAACCTGGGACATACTTTCGGCCATGCTATTGAGACGGCCGCCGGCTATGGCGTCTGGCTGCACGGCGAGGCCGTAGCAACGGGCATGGTCATGGCCGCAGACCTGTCACGACGTCTTGGCTGGCTGACCGCGAAGGATGCGTTACGCATTAAGAAAATTCTGGCAGATTATGGTCTGCCGGTAGAGCCTCCGGCCGATATAGAAGAACAGCAGTATCTCGATATCATGTTATCGGACAAAAAAGCCCGGGCCGGCAGAATTCATTTCATCCTGTTGCGTGACATTGGTAAAGCGGAACTGACCAGTGAAGTGGAGCCGGCGCTGTTACGACAGACGCTGCAGGCTGGCAGCCGTCTCTGCGAGTCCTGAGCATGCCGACCCCGGGATACTGGCGGAAAATATATGGCAACCGGAACCCCCGGGTGCCGGGGTGTGCCTTGCAGGCTGACGATACCGACTATGGTTGACTACACAGGACAGCTTGATCTCGAGATTGAACCCTTCAGCGAGGCGGGTCGCGCGGACCATTTCTTTCCGGGAGGCAATCGTCAGGCGGTGCTGGATCAGTTGCTGGAATTTTGCAGCGACAGCAGCGATCCGGTGATGGTCACCGGTCAGTCTGGTGCCGGTAAAACCACCCTTGCCCATTCCCTGGAACTGCATCTGGCAGAGGAGTTTGTACCTGTCCTCGTGCAGGCGGCGCTGTTCATGAGTCCTGGACAACTGCTGGAAGAAATCTGTGCGACATTGAACCTGGGGAATGCCGAAGCTGAAGATACAGCCCAGCTTGCCGGTCAGCTGGACAGCTACGTGGAAAGTCTCCGCGCCCGTTCCCGGACACTGGTACTGATCATTGACGATGCCCATGAACTGGGTACCGAGGCGCTGGAGATGGCGCTGGACCTGTTGCGCAGACATGCCGACAGCACCGAGCTGGGTGAAGACGGCGCCAGGGTTGTGCTGCTTGGCGAGGCGTCGCTGTCGGACAGCGTGCAGCAGCTGGCGACCTCGGCGCAGGTAACCCTGGACCTGGAGCCACTGGACCCCCGGGAAATGGTGGACTACATCGCATTCAAGCTGAAAGCTGCGGGGTACCGGGGCAAGCTGCCCCTGGGGAAAAATGAAATTGCTGCCATCCACCGACGATCCAATGGTCTTCCGGGGGCTGTCGATGTGCTTGCAGATGAAATGCTGCGGCAACGGGTGAACACCGGCCAGCTTACAGCGAAACTTGGCGTCGTGGAGCGAAACCTGCTGCCCATAAGCGGTGTATTCGGCGTGGTGGTGCTGGTTTTATTCTTTACCCTGGGCGGCGAGGAGGGAAACTCCGGAAATGCCGGCGGGGACCTTATTGCTGTCGGCGCCAATGCTGGCCAGGGCCGTATCGAGATTCCACTGGTACTTCCCGTCAATGAGGACGACAGCGGAGTTGCTTCGGCATCATCCGGCAGCACCGATGTCGCGTCGCCGGCACCGCAGTCGCCCCGGTCAGGTACCGGTGACGCCGAGGATGCCCGGTCCCCGACGGTGGATCCCGTTCCTGTCGCTGCCAATGCTGCGCAATCGTCAGCGCCGCAGGTGGACGGGGCCGAGCAGGACTCCGGGGTACGCCGGGTGAGCGGGGAAGACGCTGATCCTGTCGGGTCCGCAGGAGCCAGGGCATTGCTGGCGAGACCGCCGGAGCGCTACACGCTGCAATTGCTGGGTTCTCATTCAGAAGCCAATGTACGACGTTTTATCGAATCCCGTGACGGGACAGACAGGGACGCTATTCGCTACTTTGAAAGCCGCTACCAGGACAAGCCGTGGTTTGTGGTCGTGTATGGTGACTATGTCAGCCGGGAAGAAGCCCGGGATGCCCTGGGAGAATTACCCGCCGATATTCAGGAACTGCAGCCCTGGGCCCGGAACCTCGCCGATATTCAAGCGGACATCCGCCGCCACCGGTAAACCGGGCCGGGCCCCTGGAAAACTCCGGTGTCGACTGTTCCCGCCGGATTGTTACCGGCACTTCGGGCAGGTAGAATGAGCGCCCCGCCGGCTCGTTGTCGGCGGTTAACCCGCTCCCGCGACGACGTGTCGAACGCGGATTCCACTCGAGTAAGGCAGCCCATTGACTTCCCTTAAAAACGATCGATTTCTCAAAGCCCTGATGAAACAGCCGGTGGATCGCACCCCGGTGTGGATGATGCGCCAGGCCGGACGTTACCTCCCGGAATACCGGGCCACGCGGCAACAGGCCGGCAGCTTCATGGATCTTTGCCAGAATCCGGAGCTGGCCTGCGAGGTGACCCTGCAGCCCCTGCGCCGATTCGCATTCGATGCCGCGATCCTGTTTTCCGATATTCTCACCATCCCCGATGCAATGGGCCGTGGGCTTTATTTCGAGGAAGGAGAGGGGCCCAGGTTTCGCAAGGTGATCCGCAGTCCGTCCGATGTCGAAGCCCTTCCGGAACTCAATGTTGGCAGCGACCTGGCGTATGTAATGGACGCGGTTACGTTGATCCGCAGGGAACTCGCCGGCGCAGTGCCGCTGATCGGCTTTTCCGGCAGTCCCTGGACCCTCGCGACCTACATGATCGAGGGTGGAGGCAGCCGTGACTTTCGCCTGGCCAAGGCATTCCTCTATGACCATCCCGAAGCAATGCACCTGTTGCTCGACAAGCTGGCGACCGCGGTAACCGACTACCTGAATGCCCAGATCCGTGCCGGCGCCCAGGCGGTGCAGATTTTCGATACCTGGGGCGGAATCCTCACTACGCCGGCCTACCGTGAATTCTCCCTGTCCTACATGGATAAGATCGTAACCAACCTGATCGATGAGCACGAAGGTCGCCAGGTGCCGGTAATCCTGTTTACCAAGAACGGCGGTTTATGGCTGGAACACATAGCTGCCTGCGGCTGCCATTGCGTTGGTCTTGACTGGACCGTGGAGATTGGCGATGCGCGCAGAAGAATCGGTGCCGACGTGGCGCTGCAGGGGAATATGGACCCGTCGATTCTCTACGCCTCCCCGGAGCGGATCCGTCAAGAAGTAGCCCGGATTCTCGCGGATTTCGGCCACGGAGAAGGCCACGTTTTCAACCTGGGCCACGGCATTACCCCGGGAGTAGATCCTGACAACGTGGCTGTTTTCGTCGACTCGGTTCATGAATACTCCGGGAAATACCATTCCTGACAGTGGCCGGCAAGCGTCAACCTGGGCCTGGGTAAGCCTTGGTGCCAATCAGCCTTCCCCGGCGGGCAACCCCCGCCAGACCGTGCTTGCGGCCATGGAACATATTGCCGGCTGGTCCCGGCAGCCGGCCAGGCACTCCTCCCTGTGGCTCAGCGAGCCCGTGGACTGTCCGCCGGGTACCCTGGCGTTCATCAATGCTGCCCTGGCGATCGTCCCGGCACCGGGAGAGACGCCGGGGGAATTGCTGCGCCGCCTGCTGACCCTGGAGCTGGAATTTGGCAGGCAGCGGGACGGGACGGCGAACGCACCGCGCAGCCTGGATCTCGATCTTGTCAGTTTCGGTCAGGTTCGCAGCGAAGAGCCGGCGCTCCGTTTACCTCATCCCCGCGCCCACAGGCGGGCGTTTGTGCTGTTTCCGCTGGCGGAAATCGAGCCGGAATTGAGGCTTCCCGGCCAGGCGAAAACCGTCAGGGAGCTGTGTGCGGCGCCATGGATCCGTGACCAGCGTCTTACACGCCTGGGAAGTTGACCGTGGATTTTCTACAACTTGTCCGGTTCGCCCGGCAGCAGCCGGTGTCGGCCCCTGCAGCCCCCATAATCCGGGGCTTTGCGCCGTGCCGGCCGGATTCGATGGAAAAATGCAGAAGGGCTGCACAGTCCTCAACTTCGATGGTACACTTACAGAGGTCTGAGCATTGAATCGACAATGACCATCTGTAGCCAACCTGGCCAATCCAGAAGCTGAATAACAATGACCGCCGGCACCTGTCTCGATAACCACAAAGTCACCTGCTCCAGCCTGCTGCTGGTGTTGCTGGCACTGCCGGTGTCGACAGTAAATGCCCAGGTAAGCGCAGGCAGTGATGACACTGTCGGAAACGCCGGCAGCGTAGACAGGATCGACAGGATAGACAGGATAGACAGGATCGATACCATGATCCTGGAGGATCCCCGGTCTCCTGCACGAGCAGAGCAGCCTCTGATTCTGCCGGTAATCCGCATTGAGCGGGCCAACAACCAGCAGGAACTGCAGGGCCTGTACGGCGAGCCCACTACCGACGTCAACCTGGGCGTGGAATACAGCCCGGTCAAGGGTTTGAGTCTGAGGGCTGACGCCTGGTCGATTGAAGATCGGCAGGCGCCGCTGCAGAACAGCACCACCGGCATTGCCTGGCAGTCCGGCGTGTCCGGGTCGTTGCTCGAACAGGCCAGCGGCGGAAGCGTTGCCGGTCACAACAGTTTCAACCTTGATCAGCCCTACCTGGGCAGCGACCTGGAGAGCAGGGGTATCGATCTCGGTGCCTCCTACATCTGGGAAACCGACAAGGCCGGGCGATTTACCCTGAAGACCACGGCTACCTACATCCAGGAATTCGACCAGCGCAATGAACTGTCCGAAAACCTGGGATTTCTTGAAGAAGAGTCCAGGCTTCCCGGCAGCCCCGACCTGCAGGGCAGTCTCACGCTGACCTGGGAATTCGGTAACCACACCGCCAGTGCAGTGACCAATTACTTCGACTCGTTTAAGGATATCAGTGAACTTAATATCGACGAGATCAACGAGCTGGTGGAAGACATCACCACGGTGGACCTGCAGTACGGCTACAATGTAACCACCGGCAAGCAGGACCGCGCAGTCATTTCCTTCTCTTTCGGCATTCGAAATATTTTCGATCGTAAGACTACCCAGATTCTGAATCAGAACAGCCGGGTAGTGGACCAGAACGGCCGCGTGGCCTACGGGTCCATCAAATACCAGTTCTGACGGTCCCTGGCAGAGGATGGTTTCCTGCCAGGCTATGCCGTCGCCGTTTGACCGTTGATTCCGGTCAGGCAAAAAAAAGCCCCGCACAAGACGGGGCAAAGGGCTACACAATTCATTCCGTGAATTGTTCAAGGGAGGAAAAACCGAATAGATTTGCCTGGTGGTAAATCGATTCACCTCCCATGATAGACTCCTCCGCAAATACCGCCGTGTGCCATTTCACAGTTTTCGATCAGGCTCGGGCCACGGCCCAGACATCAATGCGCCTGCCAGCGCCCTGCTGGTCGAAGGACTCGCCTCGAAATCGCTGATGCCCCGATGTCAGTGGGGCCGAACCTCTATTGTTCCGCCGGTTTCGTTGCCGTCCCCCGGTAACAGTCCACCAGTCTGCGTCGGGACGCAGCGCCCGGCTTGCGGCGTCCACCGTGGCGGAAGTCGTCACTACGTCATCAATGATGGCCACGTGGTTGGGGTTGTGCCGAGTGAGGTCGACACCCGGGCGGAATGCGCAGCGCAGATTGGCTCGACGTCGTCTGGCATCCAGCTGGCTCTGGGACGGTGTGTCCCGTTCTCGACGCAGCAGGGTCGGAGCCACGGGAATGCCGGTGCGCCGGGAAATAACCCTGGCCAGCAGTAACGCCTGGTTGAAACCCCGCTGCTTCAGCCGGTTGGGATACAGGGGCACAGGCACCAGGGCATCGGGTAATTGCCTGGCCTGACCAGGGCGTTCCGTCCCGTGATAATGATTGACGATGGCATCGGCCAGCAACCAGGCAAGGGCCCGACCTGCGGCAAAATTGCCGCGAAACTTGAAGTCGGTGATCAGTTGCCTGACCGGAAAATCGTAGCGGAATACGCCGCGGCAAAGGTCGAATGGCGGGGGTTCGACGATGCAGCGCCCACAGGTAACTGCGCTACTGTCCGTGGCCAGCTCCACGCCGCAGCGGAAACAGCCGTTTCCCACCCGGGGCAGGTGTGCTCTGCAGTCATCGCACAGGCTGATCACACCCCGCACCGGGAATCCGCAGAGCACACAGCTGCCGGGCATGAGGCAACGCATGCCGTCCAGCAATCGGGCAGTGAGCGATCCCGACTCAACCGCGGCATGAAGAGCGATTCGGGACCTCAGGGCCAGTAGCCCATTGCTATTGGCAGGGTCCCTTGCCGGCGCGACGCGGATAGGTAATCGAGTCAGCACGTGGTTACTCCGGAACGGGAATCGTTGGCGCCATTGCACGCCCGGTTTCCCGGATCTTCAGGGAATCCTTACGGATCGGCCTTGCCGCTACCGACAGCGAACAGCCGCTTACAGTGCCCCTTTACCCTGGGGAACCTCTGATCAATCCGAGGTTCCCTGGAGATTAGTCTTTATCGAGAGATTCTGCGTAGTGACAGGCAGTATCAGACTGGTGATTTCTGAAAAGGTAAGCCGATGCCATGCTCACCCGGCTTTCGCCTATAATTACATCTCTGTCCAACGTTCTCCTTGTGGAGTCAGTCAATGCCGCACTACGCAGCGCCAATCCGGGACATGCGCTTTCTGTTGCATGAAGTATTCGGTGCCGAGGACTTCCTCGCGTCTCTCGAAATGCCCGAGGAATTATCTGCCGAGCTGATGGACGCCATCGTCGAGGAAGCGGCCAGGATCTGCGAAGATCTGCTGGCGCCGCTGAATCAGCCTGGTGATCAACAGGGCTGTCGATTCGATGACGGCAAGGTTCTGGCGCCGGAGGGTTTCCGGCAGGCCTACCGGACGTTTACCGACGGTGGTTGGGGGGCACTGACCGGTGATCCCGCCTACGGTGGTCAGGGCATGCCCAAGATGCTGGCGGTACTTTTTGAAGAAATGCTGTTCGCGTCCAATTCATCATTTGCCCTGTATCCCATTCTCACCAGCGGGGCAGCCATGGCGCTGGGGCTGCATGGCAGTGACGAGCTGAAAAAGCGCTTCCTGCCAAAGCTGTACTCCGGGCGCTGGTCCGGCACCATGTGTCTGACCGAGGCCCATGCGGGTACAGACCTCGGCATCATGAAGACCCGGGCTGTCGCCCGGGACGACCAGTCCTACAGCCTGACCGGCAGCAAGATTTTCATTACCGGCGGAGATCATGACCTGAGTGACAACATCATTCATTTCGTGCTGGCCAGGCTGCCGGACAGCCCGCCAGGAGCCCGTGGTATTTCGCTTTTCCTGGTACCCAGGCTGCAGGTGGACGAAGCCGGTGAAGTGCAGGGTGAAAATGGCGTGAGCTGTGGATCCATCGAGCACAAAATGGGGATCAGGGGTTCCGCCACCTGCGTGATCAATTTCGACAACGCAACCGGCTACCTGATCGGCGAGGAACACCAGGGCCTTGCCTGCATGTTCACCATGATGAACTACGAGCGGTTGTCCATGGGACTGCAGGGTATCGGACTGGCGGATCTCTCCTACCAGGTTGCCCGCGACTATGCCCTTGAACGAATTCAGGGTCGGTCACCGGCTGGTCCCGAGAATCCCGACCAGATTGCCGATGCCATTATCGTGCATCCGGACGTGAGGCGGATGTTGCTGACTATGCGTGCCAATATCCTGGCCGGCCGCGCCCTGGCCCTGTTCGCCGCAACCAGGCTGGATATCGCCAAGTTCGGCAGGGATGACGATGCCAGGCAGGAAGCTCAACAACTGGTGGAATTGCTTACGCCCATCGTCAAGGCATACTGCACGGATCGTGGTTTCGAGGACTGCGTCACCGGGCAACAGGTCCTTGGCGGGCATGGCTATATTCAGGAATGGGGGCAGGAGCAAGCGGTTCGCGACGCCCGGATAGCCCAGATATACGAGGGGACCAACGGTATCCAGGCCCTGGACCTGATGGGCCGGAAGACGGTCAGGTGTGATGGGGCTCACTTCAGGGTGCTGGCCGCGGAAGTGAGTTCTTTCCTGGAACGGCACCGGTCGATTGCAACGCTGCAGCCTCAGTTCAGCGCCATACAGCAGGCCTGTGATGACCTGGCAGCACTGACTGACCGGATAATCGAAAAGTCGCGGCACGATCCAGCGGAAGTAGGCGCTGCTTCATACGGTTACCTCGAAGCCATGGGGATCTTTCTGTACGGCTTCATGTGGGGACGGATCATGGTTACCGCCGTCACGGGACCGCAGCAAGCGGATAGTTTTGGCGGAGAGTACCGGGATGGCCTGTTGCAGGTGGGGCGTTTCTACTTCGCGCGTATCATGCCGCGCTATCGATCCGTGATCGAGGCGATCGACTCGGGAGCCGACTGCCTGATGGCGCTGAAGCCCGGACAGTTCTGAGGATCGCCGCTGACGGTGACTTCGCCGGACCGGACTGTTGACCGCTGTTGCTGTCGATTCCCAGCAGTTCCCTGACGCCGTCAGATTGTCCAGGCGACGTTGTCAGCGAGGAACTGCTGAATCTCGCGCAGAGGTTCGTCTTTTTCACCTATCAGGATCAGGTTTCCGGAGGTCAGCGGCACCACGGTTACTTCAAACCGCTCTTCAGAAAAACTGAACTGTTGTTGAACCGGGCTGTTGTTGACGAAGATGATGTTGACCGCGCCGCGATCGCCCTCCATCACCAGGTGTGCGCTGCTGTATTGCGGAATCACGATACAGGGCCTGGCAAAGGTAATCCGCCGGTTGTTCAGCGCCACTTCATCCGGCAGCCTGCCTCCCACCGAGGAAAAAACCTGGTTAACAACCTGGAAATTTGCCACGGGGCTGATATCGATTTCATCCAGCTCAGTATAGACGTGATTGACAACCTGCTGGCCGAATTCCAGTTCCGCCGCGGAAGGCTGATTGCCAAACAGCGACGAGTAGGTAACGCCCACGGCCACCACCACGGCAGCGGCCATGGCCACCAGTCGCGATGGTCGCCAGCGGCTGGGGAAAGTGAAAACGCCGGCAGTTGCGTTGCCGCCGTTCCCTTCGGACCGGGCCGCGGTTTCGGCTGCATCAACCCGGTTGTCGGTCAACTCTGCCTCGTGCTGAACCGCCGCGGCTTTCAACCGTCGGGCCAGTTCCTCCGGAGCGGCTATGGCGTTGGCAATTTTCTCAAGACGCCCATTGAAAGAGCGAATTTCGTCCACTAACGCCTGCCTGGCGGGGCTGGCTTGCAAGGCTTCCTGAAAGTCCTGGTCGCCATCGTCGGGGTAGGCAAAGGCCCGGGTTTCAAATTCAGAATTATCCATCTTCCCTTGACTCGTCTGGTTCGACTTTGTCGTCGTCATTATTGTCGTTTTTGAAATAATCTTTCAGTTTGCTTCTGGCCCGGAACAGTCGGGTCATCACCGTATTGCTGTTCAGGTCCAGGATGTCGGCAATTTCCTTGCCGCTGAATCCGCCCACCACCTGCAGCAGCAATGGCTCCCGGTAGTCGGGATCCAGCTGGTTGATGGCGTTGTGTAACAGTTCACGCTCCATGGCGTCATCCGGTTCATCGGTCACGGTTTCCGCCAGTGGCTGATCATCCACGTCCACCAGGTCGGGCCGGTAGCGCTCGTACAGCCTGGCATTTTCCCGGCGCAGAATGGTAAACAGCCAGGCCTTGGCGGCCTTGTCGTTCTGCAGACTATCCAGAGACCGCCAGGCGCGCAAAAACGTTTCCTGGACCAGGTCTTCCGCTAACGGCTTGTTCTTGCAGATCCAGTAGGCATAGCGGTAGACATCCTGGTAAAGGGCATCAACCAGCGATTCGTAACGTTGCTTCTTGGTTTTTCCGTCTAAGACCGGCGTCTCACTCATTTATTACAATGCTCAGCACTGGATTCGGTGTTTTTTGATGGAGAACAAAAATCTAAGGTATCCCCGGGGCCTGTTCACGCCTGGAACCACCAAGCCACGCACTTTGCGTCTGCGTTGGCGCTTGTCAGGCCACAAACGTGCCAGTCTGATCTGTGCGAACAGGCCCTGCCAAAAGCAACGAAAATCGATGTTGGATCATACTCGGCAAGCGTGGGGTCAGAGTTTGCCTAAATTATTGGTGCGCATCAAGTTTTTACGCAAAATGCCGGTTTGGGCCAGCCTCGTCCTGTGGCCGTGGGTAACGGTGTGGTTGTGGGTGTCGGAACCTGCTGCCGGGCTGTATACTCTGGCCCGACTATCAGGCCGTGATCAGGGGAGCGGAAATGAACAGGGTAGCAATCGTCGGTGCCGCCGGGCGCATGGGACGCGCACTGACAGAAGCAGTGCTGGTCAGTGAGCAGGACCTGCAGCTGGCTGCAGCCACCGTGCTGGAGGACGACCCCGCCCTGGGCTTGGACGTGGCGACCCTGATCGGGGTGCCACCGGTGGGGGTCATTGCCGAGGGTTCACTGCCCGGTGAGCTGAAGGGCATCGATGTGCTTATCGATTTCACTTCACCGGCGGCGAGCATGGAACATCTGGCACTTTGTCGGCGACACGGCAAAGCCATGGTCATCGGCACCACCGGGCTGACTGCGGAACAGAAAGGACAGGTCGAGGAGGCAGCCAGGGATATTCCCGTGGTCTTTGCCCCAAACATGAGCGTTGGGGTAAACGTCTGCCTGAAATTGCTCGAAATTGCCGCCGCCGCGCTGGGGGACGACGTGGATGTTGAGATCGTGGAAGCGCACCATCGTCACAAGAAGGATGCGCCTTCCGGTACCGCATTGCGCATGGGTGAAGTCGTTGCCGATACGCTGGGCCGAGACCTTGACAAAGTCGCAGTCTACGGTCGAGAAGGGATCACCGGCGAACGGGATAGAAAAACCATTGGGTTTGCCACGGTCAGGGCAGGGGACATCGTTGGCGATCATACCGTGGTATTCGCCGGTGCCGGCGAGCGCGTGGAGATTACCCATCGTGCCAGCAGTCGCATGACCTTCGCCCGCGGGGCCGTAAGGGCGGCAGCCTGGCTGGAGGGCAGGGCACCAGGATTGTACGGCATGAACGATGTTCTGGGGTGGGTGGACAATCAATAAAAGATTTCCTACAATCCGCGCTCAGAATGCTACAGGCAAATTTTCCTAGACAACCAGCAAAGCGGAGCAAGGTTTATTCCTTTCTCCGCTTTTTTTTGCGACGGAATCCGTCGTTGCGTTCCTTTCATCCCCCTACTTATCCCCTGACCCAGACAAGGAGTTGAAATTGGCAGTCACTGCAGTATTGGCGCTTGAAGATGGCACCGTGTTCAGAGGCCAGAGCATAGGTGCCGATGGCCTGTCCTCCGGTGAAGTGGTATTTAATACTTCCATGACCGGCTATCAGGAAATCCTCACCGATCCTTCCTATGCCAGGCAGATCGTAACCCTGACTTATCCCCATATCGGCAATACCGGCGCCAACGCGGAAGACAATGAATCTGATCGGGTCTGGGCCTCCGGTCTGGTGATCAGAAACCTGCCGTTACTCGCCAGCAACTGGCGCAGCGAGGAAACGCTCGCGGAATTTCTGGTGCGGCAGAACGTCGTGGCCATCGCCGACATCGATACCCGGGAACTGACTCGCGTGCTGCGGGACAGGGGTCCCCTGAATGGTTGCCTGCTGGCCGGTGCGGAGCTGGAGAAACAGGGTGTGGACGCGGCAGTGGCCGCCGCCCGTGATTTTCCCGGTCTCAAGGGCATGGACCTGGCCCGGGAGGTTTCCACCGACAAGTCCTACCATTGGGAAAGCGGCGAGTGGCAGCTGGAGTCCGGCTACGGAACCCCTGCGACCGGCAGCTACAAGGTGGTTGCCTACGATTTCGGCGTAAAGCGCAATATTCTCAGGATGCTTACCCAGCGTGGCTGCGATATCACTGTTGTGCCGGCACAGACGCCTGCCCACGAGGTGCTGGCCCTGAAACCGGATGGGGTGTTTCTGTCCAACGGACCGGGAGACCCGGAACCTTGTGACTATGCTATCACTGCCATCAGGCAGATTCTCGAGACCGACATCCCCCTGTTCGGAATCTGTCTCGGTCACCAGCTGCTGGCGCTGGCCTGCGAAGCCACGACGGTAAAGATGCGGCTGGGCCATCACGGTGCCAATCACCCCGTCCAGAACCTGGCCGATAGCACTGTCCTTATCAGCAGTCAGAACCACGGCTTCGCCGTCGATGAAAACAGCCTGCCGGACAACCTCAGGGCGACACACCGGTCGCTGTTCGATGGCACACTGCAGGGCATAGAACGCACCGACAGGCCGGCGTTCGGTTTTCAGGGGCACCCGGAAGCCAGCCCCGGCCCCCACGATTTGGCGCCGTTGTTCGATCATTTCATCGAGTTGATCAAAAACCAGGCCGGCGTCAGTTAACAGTATCCTGACGGGCACGGACTCAAGCATGTACATGAATACGTAATACCTAGAGACAGACGGGGTAGTAATGCCTAAACGCACAGACATTAAAAGCATCTTGATTATTGGTGCCGGCCCGATCGTCATCGGTCAGGCCTGCGAGTTCGATTACTCCGGTGCCCAGGCCTGTCAGGCCCTGCGGGAAGAGGGGTATCGGGTCATACTGGTGAACTCCAACCCGGCAACGATTATGACCGATCCGGCCATGGCCGATGCCACCTATATCGAGCCGGTACACTGGAAGGTCGTGGAAAAGATCATCAAGAAGGAGCGCCCCGATGCAATCCTGCCAACCATGGGTGGACAGACCGGGCTGAACTGCGCTCTCGACCTGAACAGGCACGGCGTTCTGGACAAGTACGATGTCGAGCTGATCGGCGCCAAGGTAGGGGCTATCGACAAGGCGGAAGACCGGGAGCTGTTCGACAATGCCATGAAAGCCATCGGTCTTGAAACACCCGCCCATGGCCTGGCGCACAACATGGAGCAGGCCTACGAAACCCTGGACCAGGTTGGCTTCCCCTGTATTATCAGACCTTCTTTCACCCTGGGTGGCAGTGGTGGTGGCATCGCCTACAACAAGGAGGAGTTTGAGGAAATCTGCACCCGGGGTCTCAAATTGTCACCGACCAGCGAATTATTAATCGATGAGTCATTAATAGGCTGGAAAGAATATGAACTGGAAGTGGTACGGGACAGAAAGGATAACTGCATCATTGTCTGTTCCATAGAAAACTTTGACGCCATGGGCGTGCATACCGGCGACTCGATTACCGTTGCTCCCTCGCAGACTCTCACTGACAAGGAATACCAGATAATGCGTGATGCCGCCATCAGGGTATTGCGCGAAATAGGCGTGGAAACCGGTGGGTCTAACGTGCAGTTTGCCGTTGATCCTGCAACCGGTCGGCTGGTGGTAATCGAGATGAATCCCAGGGTTTCCAGGTCCTCGGCCCTGGCCTCCAAGGCTACCGGATTCCCGATTGCCAGGGTGGCTGCCAAGCTGGCGGTGGGATATACCCTGGATGAATTGAAAAACGAGATTACCGGTGGCGCCACCCCGGCTTCCTTCGAGCCCACCATTGATTACGTGGTTACCAAGATTCCGCGCTTCACCTTCGAGAAGTTCCCCGAGGCCAATGATCGGATAACTACTCAGATGAAGTCTGTCGGCGAGGTAATGGCCATTGGCCGGACCTTTCAGGAATCAATGCAGAAAGCCCTCAGGGGCCTTGAAGTGGATGTCAGCGGATTTGATCCCATCGTCGACAGTAAACTCAGTGATGCCAAGGACACGCTGAAGCGGGAACTGATGGAACCCGGTGCTCAACGAATCTGGTACATCGGCGACGCATTCCGCATGGGCTGGTCGGTAGACACGGTTCATGAGTTGACCGGGGTCGACCCGTGGTACCTGGTGCAGATCGAAGAGCTCATCAGACTGGAGCAGGAAGTGGCGAAAATGTCCCTTGGCCAGATCGATAAGGACGCCATGTATCAGCTGAAACGAAAAGGGTTTTCCGACAGCCGGCTGGCTGCCCTGACCGGCGTTTCCGAGCTTGATGTCCAGACCGCCCGCCACGAAATGGGCGTCCGGCCGGTCTACAAGCGCGTAGATACCTGTGCTGCCGAGTTTGTATCCACCACGGACTACATGTACTCCAGCTATGAAGAAGTGTGTGAGGCGCAACCGTCTGACCGGCGCAAGATCATGGTACTGGGTGGTGGACCCAATCGGATCGGCCAGGGTATCGAATTCGATTATTGCTGTGTCCACGCCGCACTGGCCATGCGGGAGGATGGTTATGAAACCATCATGGTCAACTGTAATCCGGAAACCGTATCCACCGATTTCAACGTATCGGATCGACTGTTCTTCGAACCGGTCACCTTCGAGGACGTGCTTGAAATCTTCCACCTGGAAAAGCCGGAAGGCGTTATCGTTCAGTTTGGTGGGCAGACGCCTTTGAATATCGTCAGGCGCCTGGAGGATGCCGGAGTCCCGGTGATCGGCACCTCGCCGGATGCCATCGATCGAGCCGAGGACAGGGAGCGTTTTCAACAGCTGATTCAGAAACTCGGTCTCAAGCAGCCACCCAACTGCACGGTTCGAAGCGTCGAGGAAAGTATTGCCAGGGCGCGGGAATTGTCTTATCCCCTGGTAGTACGGCCCTCCTACGTTCTGGGTGGTCGTGCCATGGAAATCGTTTACAACGAGGAAGAGCTGAACCGCTACCTGCACTCGGCGGTGAAAGTCTCCAATGAAAGTCCGGTGCTGCTGGACTTTTTTCTCAGCTCCGCCATCGAGATCGATGTCGACGTGGTCTGCGATGGCCAGCAGGTGGTGGTCGGCGCCATCATGCAACACATCGAGCAGGCCGGGGTGCATTCCGGGGACTCCGCCTGTTCACTGCCGCCGTACAGTCTGCCTCAGGACGTGCAGGATGAAATCAGGAAGCAGATTTCCAGGCTGGCGCTTGAGCTCGGGGTGGTTGGCCTGATGAATACCCAGCTGGCCTACCAGGATGGGGAAATCTACATTATCGAGGTCAACCCCAGGGCTTCCCGCACGGTGCCCTTTGTGTCCAAGTGCATCGGCCAGTCACTGGCGAAAATTGCCGCTCGCTGCATGGTCGGCGTCTCCCTGGAGGAACAGGGTTTCACCAGGGAAGTGATTCCTGTCACTTACGCGGTCAAGGAAGCCGTCTTTCCGTTCAACAAGTTCCCCGGAGTCGATCCGATTCTTGGTCCGGAAATGAAGTCCACGGGTGAGGTCATGGGCGTTGGCCGGACTTTTGCCGAAGCGTTTTCCAAGTCCCAGCTGGCGGCCGGAGAGAATATTCGCGTCGGCGGCACCGCCTTCATCAGCGTCAAGGATGCCGACAAAGCCGATTGCCTGGAAGTCGCCCGCCGGCTTCACGACCTGGGATTTTCGCTGGTGGCCACCCGCGGCACCGCCAGGGTTATCGAGGACGCGGGCATAGCCGTGCGTGCCGTCAACAAGGTGGCTGAAGGCAGGCCCCATATCGTGGATATGATCAAGAACGACGAGATTCAGCTGATCGTCAACACCACGGAAGGCAAACAGGCGATTATCGATTCGTCGAATATCCGTCGCTCGGCGCTGCGCCATGACGTGTTCTGCACCACGACCCTGGCCGCCGGCCTGGCAGTCTGTGAAGCGCTGTCCTTCGGTGACGAAATGTCCGTGCACAATCTTCAGGACCTGCATGCTGCCCTGCCGGCAGCCTGAGGTGTTTCGCCAGGTTCCTGTTGTGGGAAGCAGCGGAATCCAGAACCCGCCATAACCCCGTTGACCGGTTTGCTATTGGGTCGCGGGCTGTTATGCTAATCCTCCT
>Ga0070727_10000977_pt1 | contig 31700 bp, 32 predicted proteins | sample tdAd472_FD_66722 | JGI IMG/M metagenome (GOLD analysis project Ga0070727, IMG submission 66722) | Marine sediment microbial communities from the Atlantic coast under amendment with organic carbon and nitrate - tdAd47.2 | ecosystem: Environmental > Aquatic > Marine > Coastal > Sediment | place... | reverse complement strand
ACAGAACTTCATCATTGACCCGGTCGAAGAAGTGCTCTGGGTCATGAAGCGCCAGTCGGCGGCGCTGGGCTTCCTTCTGCGCCCGACGTCCGAGGTCAGCGCGGCCAACCGCTAACCACCTGCTGAAAATGGCGCGCCAAGCCCGCTTGCCCCGCCCGCGGCCCTTCGCTATGGTCCGCGCCGCCTGAGGTGACCACAGCACTCAGTCAATTGCGGAGAGATGCCGGAGTGGTCGAACGGGGCGGTCTCGAAAACCGTTGTGCGCGCGAGCGTACCCAGGGTTCGAATCCCTGTCTCTCCGCCATGACACCTTGAAGTCGCTAGAATTTTTGGGCGAGTTGCTGGCCATCCGATTTTTGTTATGTCCCCCTTCAATACGCAAAATGACCTGCACCAATCAGATGCATCCGGTTCCCAGTGTTTAGGCATCTCCTATATGAAACTAGGAGGGGTTCCGCATGCTGCGCTATGTGTCCGTTATCGTGACAGTCTTGATGGCCGTGTCGCATGTTCGGGCCGCCGACCTTGAGGATCAGGTGAATGCTTGGCACGCCCGGACTGGCGTGCTTGGCCTCTCGGTTGCAGTTTGGGATGGCGAACGTCTGGAGACTGCTTTCGCTGGATTGCGGTATCTTGGAGGTGAACCGGTTACCGTGGAGGACCGGTTTGCTATCGCAAGCGTGACCAAAACATTCACTGCCGCCGCGATCCTAGCTTTGAGTGAGGACGGGGCGATCAGACTGGATACCCCCGTGTCAGTTGCTGCGGGGCTGGACTATGGTGCCGAGCTGACGGTTGCCTCGCTGCTCAATCATAATGCCGGTGTGCCAGAATACATAGGCGGCGCGCTGAGTTTCGATGCGTTTCTGAGTGAACACGCACGTGGGCGGTCCGCCTGGTCTAGCGATGAGATCGTAAGCTTTGCCACCGAAATGCCAGGCACGGCCGACACGGGTTTTGGGTATTCCAATTCCCACTATGCCATTTTGGGGCGCATCATAGAACACCAGACAGGTCTAACACTTGAGCAGGCGCTGGAGACACTTGTTTTCGCTCCTTTTGGTTTGGACAGCGCGGCGATCATTACAGCAACATCTGAAACACCGGATGCCCTTGGCTATTCGGCGATGCTTAGCGAGGCTGTTGGCTCGCCACAGTTTGACAGTCGGCTTGCCCGGGAACTGGGCAGCTTGGGATATGCTGCTGGAGGGGCAATGATAACCGCGGGCGACTTGGCAATATGGGGCCGCGTGTGGTTGTCAGGCGGTACGACCGTGAGCCAAGTTTACAATGGACCCGCAGGAGGGGCCGCCTTCGGTCTCAATGCTGAGCTCATCCAAGTGGGTGCCGGTGCATATGACGTGATCTATGGACATCGGCACTATCGGCTTCACGGCGGTGACGGCTTGGGCGTGACGGCTCTGGTGCTCTATGATCCAGAGACCAATGTCTCAATTGCCATTCTCCAGAATGACGATGCGGTTCGGGCGCTTGGTTTTGGGGCGAGTGGCTTTCTTGATGAACTTGCGCTTGAGATCCTGGCGGGCAGGGCCGATTAAGGGCACGCTGTCAAAGAACACAACTTTTCCTATTGAGTGTGCGTTGAGAGGAGACCGGTTCGCTCCTGCCGGCGCCCACCGCCACGCAGTCTCGTCTCCGAGACGCGGTCTCCACTTTCCCTGAAAACCCCCGGCTTTCCCGCGACTTTACGTGCCGTTCTTGGAGGCAACCGTACCGGCCATCGAGCCGCGCCCGCTCAAGACCGCTTATACCATCGGGCTCGAAACCGAACCCGAAGCCATGGCAGAAAAGACCCGCCTTGCCGCCCACTATCCCGTGCTCAAGATCAAACTCAACGCCGACCGGCCGGTGGAGCGCATGCTCCTGATCCGTGAGGCTTCGCCCCGCGCCGAGCTGGTGGTTGATGTGAACGAGGGCTGGAGTTTCGATCAGCTCAAGGACGTTGCGCCTGAGTTTGCGAAGCTTGGCGTCAAGATGATCGAGCAGCCCTTGCCGCGCGGCAGCGATGCAGCGCTCGAAGGCTACACGCCGCCGCTTCCACTCTGCGCCGATGAATCGTGTCTGCACACGGGCGAGCTTGAGGAGGCGAAGCGCCGCTATCAGATGATCAACGTCAAACTCGACAAGACCGGCGGCCTTACCGAAGCCCTGGCGCTTGCAAATGCGGCGCGGGCGGCGGAACTCGGCCTCATGTTCGGTAATATGATGGGAACGTCCCTCGCCATGGCACCGAGTTTCGTAGTGGGCCAGCTTTGCGACTTCGTCGATCTCGACGGGCCGCTGCTGCTCGCCCATGACCGCGGCCCGTGCATGAAATATCGCGACGGGATCGTGAGTCCGCCGGTGCCCGAACTCTGGGGCTAGGCGCATCTCTGTCTCGGGAGGCAAAACCGAGGCGAGATCTGTCTCGGGAGCCCCTCCCTGTGGAAGTATTTGTGTTAGACACTTCTGTGCATCTCCCTGCATCTCAGCGCACGAAATCGACATCCAAAGTGTCTAACGCCGTTGATTTCATTGGAATCTCTGAGAACTCTAAATCAGCGGGTCCGGGGTTCGATTCCGATCAGGTGCACTCTTTTTTGCCCGACTGATTCGGCCTAACATCCTCGGGGGGCCATTTGAGATTCCCCGGAATCGGATAGAGTGGCGGTTCCTGCTATTGAGGGGTGAGTGATGTCGGTTTGTTATGCAAACGGGCTTGCGCATGTCCAGGGCATAAACGCGGCGTACGCCCATAGTTGGTTTTATCGAGATCCGATTCGCGGCCTTGAGTATGTTCAAAGCAAATTTGGTAATGCTGTGCGCATTGAAGATGCGGTCCCTTGGGGTAAGGCGCCTCCTGCGTTCCTGTTGGTGGGAGCGGAAGCAAACAAAGCCGTTCTTTCCGACGTCGGAAGCATCAGGCCAACAGGGGTGTGGCCGGTCAGGGGCCCGCAGGACTCAGCCCAGGAAAACCTGCGCAGCAACAACCTGACAACGCACGGCGTAGACCGAATACCGATTGCCAAGGCGATTGCCAACCAAACCAATCAGCGACGCGTGTCGGATCGATTTGCGCAGGCGCGCGACATTGCCTTAGCCGAGGTTGAAACGTGGCCGTTGGATCAGCCAATTGATCTGTATGCGCGCGTGCGCCGGTTGAGTCAGCAACATTCATTTCAGATTCTATATGGGGAAAATCAGCCGAACCGTCTGGATCAGTTTGGCGAACTGATCGAACGTTACCATCAATCCAATTGGTCAATCGCGGCGCTGTTCATGCGGTTCGACTTTCCTGGCATGGCTTATAGGCAAGTGCTTAAGAACGCAGAAGAACTCGAAGCGTTCGTTTCCGGTTGGGCTTTGGAACAACAAGGGTGCCCCGCAACCGCAAACATGCGTTCGGCGATGGTCAATGCGCGCAATCAGGCTGGCGAAGTCATCAGCCTTCGCAAGAGTGTCGCAAATCTATCGGCTACGGCCCTCGCGTCCTACGAAACATCGTCATTGACGCTGACGTGGGCGCTCTATCTGCTCGCTCATCATCCTGAAGTTGCTGCCACGCTATTGGATGAAATCGCTTCAGCACCACCAATTTCCGATTGGAGCGATGTGCAATTTGAGCAAATGCCGTTTTTGAACGCGGTCGTGAAAGAAACGCTGCGATTGATCGCGCCTGTTCCTTTTCTTGGCTTTCGCAGCCTTGTCGATACGCAATACCTGGATCACGAGGTCCCAGCTCGATCCCTCATTCTGCTTAGCCCGCATTTGACTCACCGTGATCCGTCGATATTCAAAAGTCCGCGCCGGTTTCACCCGGCGAGGTGGTTTGACATCGATCCTACTGAATATGAGTATGTGCCTTTCAGCGGTGGGCCGCGCCAATGTCCGGGTCAAGGGTTTGCGATGAACAATTTGCGCGTTTCCCTGTCTGCAATCATGAGCCGGTTTGTGGTGGGGCTCATCCCGGGTCGGCGGATCGATCGCACCTATTGCGGGGTCACAAGACCTAAGTCAGAGGTCCCCGCAATGTTGCGTCGTCAAGACGGCAAGTTTGGATCCGCACGGGCAACGGGATCAGCGGCTGACCTGTTTGACCGCCCTGATGTGGCCTGACGCGAGCCGGGTTTCTACGTCAAATCATTGGGTTTGCGCGTCGGTACGCGGTCGCGCGTTAGGGGAGGAGGGCCGGCGGGCGAGAGGATATGCAGCACAGGCCGAACTGCACCACGAGTACGTCAGAATCTAGTTTTTGGTAGGGACAGGGACAACTATTCGAGCGAAGGATTAAAACCAAGGGCAGCATCAGCTCAATGTCTCACCTCGGCGGCCTGCACCACGAATATGCAAGAATCTAGTTTTTGGTAGGGACACGTCTACGAATCTGGGGGCTACTCAGTAGTCCAATTCGAATCACGAGCTCAAGCCGATTTCCTCTGACAACAACGCGAGTATGATTGAAAACTAGTTCGGTCCAAGTTGATAGGTCACATCCATAAACTGAACCCAACCATCGTCGCGCAGCGCCCAATCGATCACACGTAGACTGCCGTCATTGGCGAGCCGATACTCTGTTCGCCCTTGTGCCGAACCCGCGGTGCCCCAATGGGTGATGAGCGCGTCGCCGTCCCAACTCGCGCGAAGGGGGTGAATGGCGCCGCTACTGTCGGACCAATAACCTTCGAATCCGTATCCGGCAGGGCGATAGACGCCTGTTCCACGGAAAACATCCACCTCTTCTTCGGCATCAATGATTGCATAGCTGACGGTAAAGTGATCCGGATGAAGACCAAGGGCCCAGTCGAGCTCGCATAGCATCTCGGCTCCCCATGCGTCGCACTGGCCGCGCCATTCGCCAAACAACGCGTCCGGGCCGGGCGCTTCTTCGCCACGACCTTCGGCTACAGCTGGCAAAGTCGCACCAACAAGAAAGGAAAAAATGAGGGCAGCAATGGCTATCATGTGTCGCAAGGGTGCCTCCTGACTGCAAATGCGATTGGCGGTAATGCCCACCACTCGCAAGGTGCTATTGAGATTTACTTTCCAACTTGGCTGTCCCTACCAAAAGCTCTATCCATTCGTGCATTAGAGGAATCACGCAATACTTCTTCATCATGTTGAAGGTGATCAAAGAGGATCACCCTAGTTTTGGACCTCTTCCACGAATGCCGAGATGACGTCCGCCACTTGCTCCGGGTAGAGCATATGCAAATCGTGTCGCGAGCCCTCAATGATGTGGAGCCGCCCGTTCTGCAGTTTGTCCTGCACCACTTGCGCGGCCCAGAGCGGGATTTCCTCGTCATCGGTACCGTGGATTTGGAGCACCGGAACTTCGATGCCCGCATGTGCGCCGTCCATGAGTTCAAGCCCATCCACCGAGTATTGGCGGCGAACGAAGGTCATCATGGCGTGCCGCGTGCCGCGCATGCGGTAAGCTTGGGCCATTCGCGTGCGAAAGGACGGCGAATACTCAGGCACAAAGGGCATGGGGCCGGAAAAGACCAACTCGCCAACCCCGGGCAATAGCATGGGGATTTGGGGCGGGGCGATGGCAATGCCGTGGCTCATCAGGATGACGCCGTTCACTCGCTCGGGATAGCGCGCGGCAAATATTGTTGCGGTCGCCGCGCCCGAGGAATGGCCCGCAACAAAAATCGGCCCGTCGATGCCCAGCGCGTCCAGCACGTCCTGCCCCTGATCTGCCCAATGGCCAAGGCCATAGGCAAACCCGTGGCCACGATCGGAAAGCCCAAACCCGTAGTGATCGATGGCGATGACGCGGTAGTTCTCTGCGAGCAGTGGCCCCAATGCCTCTTGCACGTCGGCGAGACTGCGGCCCGAGCCGTGGAAAAAAAGAATGGGAACTCCCTCGCCTTGATCATAGATATGTGTGCGACCCGAGCGGGTTTCGACAAAGTGCGTCTCATCGGACCAGGGTTCTGCATCACCCACACGGTCGGGCTCATTGAGGCGAGAGCGCACCAGGCCGACCACCAAAAGCACCAGCAACAAGACCAAAACCCCAAGGGCGATCTGTCCGATCATTTTCATGCCCCTTCTCCTCTTGTGGTGCTGTCAGACAAAACGAAGCAGTTTCCGGAACCCCATGATTTCCCCGGCTTTCGCACGGTGAGAGGTCTTGGCAGGGACAACTGTTTGACCTCTTGAAGGATGCGCTGAAGCGCATTGCGGCTCCTTGTTTGCTGGAGCGTTCGCACCCTTTAACCCTTGCTCAAGGGGCACCACACTAATATGAATATATATTCTCGTTCATATATCTTTGATTTGTCAAACAAAAATTGCTTGGGAAAGAAGTCCGTGACTTCAATGCCCGAGGCACATTCACGGCAATCTTTGGGGCGGCGCTGCCTGCTCGACCTATCCCTCACGCCTAGTCACAAAAATGGCGCAGAGTTCTTAGGATAATCCACTTTCATCTGGCGCCACCGCTGGGAAGCATCAAGTCTGTATCGGACCTTGGTGGGCATTTTTATGACCCATGTCAGGATCGAGGTTTGGTGGGAGGGGATTTGGATATTGGGGTTGACGAGTTGAAAATATGAACTAAAATATGTATTCATATTATAGGGAATGATAGGCATGAGTGCGTCACAAAGACTACGGGCACCCCAGCAGGCAAGGAGCCGGGAATCGCTTGAGCGCATCTATCAGGCGGTCAATCTGATATCGGGCGAAAAGGCATTTGACCGCCTGACGGTGTCCGAAATCGCCAAGGCCGCGGATGTCGCCGTCGGAACGATCTATCAGAGGTTTGCCACCAAAGATGACCTCTTGCTGGAACTCTATGAGCACTACATTCGCGAGGCCGTGAGTGCAGTGGACAATCTGATCTTCAGTACTTCGACCGCCACGAGAAATGAGCGCGTGAAGAACATTATCCAGATTGTCAGCGACCTGTTTCTCTCACACCGCGGAATCGTCCGTTCCTTCGTTCTCAAATACCGCAGCGATCCAAATGAAGTACCGGATAACTACTACCGGGAAATCGATGCCGTAGTCGGCCGCGTCGACAAATATCTTCAGGCAGGTGAAATCTCCCAGCGACAGGCTGAGATCTGCCGATCATTCATCATTGCCAATTGTCGGGAACATGTGCTGTTCGAGAGTTTTCAGGGATTCGCCAAGGACAATCCAAACGCCGAGTTCCGCGGGATGCTGGAAACAGCTGCGATCGCAATTTTGGCAATGGATCGAGACGGGCAATGAACGACAACACAGAAGTCCAAAGCAGCGCGAACTGGCGCACTTCCACCATGACAGTGCTTGCGCTTGCAACTGTGCTGGTGGGTTACCCGGCATTCCGCATGATCGTGGCCTACTTCGACATGTTTCCAGAAAGGGGCGGCGTATCCAATTGGTGGGCGTTGTGGGGCGTCATGTTGGTTGGCCATTGGCTGTGCGTTGCCGTGGTGTTCTCGGCGATAGCGTCTGAGCGGGCCGGTCTGGAGAGTATTGGGCTCAAGTTTGGTGTGTTTGTCCGGGGACGCTTGCTCTTCCTTGCTCTGTTGCTCGCTGCCCTGGGCATCGCGATTTACGTGCCCGGGTACTTTTATGGCGATGCCCTTCCAGGGCAAATGGAAAGTCATCCGCTCGGCCCCGTCGATAGCGCGCAAAGAGTCTTTTGGATTCCTATGGCAATAACAGCAGGGTTTGCCGAAGAGGTCATCTTTCGGGGTTACGCGCTTACGAGATTGCGCCGATTTGTTGGCGCCCCTCTTGCCGTGGCTATTGGTGTTGCTTCCTTTGCATTGATGCATGGGCCAAGTGCATTTATTCCGCAATTCGCTGCTCTCTATATTGTTTCCGGGCTTCTTTTCTCAGCTGCTTTTCTCATTCTCAAGAGTCGGAGGCTGGAGATGCTGATAATCGCTCATGCTGCGCTTGATCTCGTTCTTATTGCGGCGCCGTGATCCAGGCAAATACAGATGTACATTCTTGGAGCAAGACAATGATAAACCGGAAATTCATACAGATACTGTCGTGCACGATCCTCTGTCTGTTCGCCGCGCCGGCCTTTGCCCAAGCGCCAACCATCTTGCAAGTGGCCGATAGAACTTCGGTAGATGGAGGGGCGACAAAGCATCAATCGCGATTGGCAAAGTCTGATGGGCAGGGTGACTACATGGAGGAAGCAAACATGAGTGCGTCAGAACAAACATCCGATTCAACGCCCCTGATCACTGGAATTGGAGGGCTCTTTTTCAGAAGCGAAAATCCGGAGGTGTTACGCGACTGGTACGCCGAGCTACTCGGCATTGCGCCGCCGCCAACATCCTATGATCAGGAACCTTGGATGCAATCGGCCGGGCCTACCGTATTTGCACCGTTCGAACACGATACAGATTATTTCGGTGATCCAAGCAACCAGTTCATGGTGAATTTCCGCGTGCGTGACCTTGATGCAATGGCCGAGGTGCTGCGTGCGCGGGGCGTCGAAGTCGCTATTGATCCGCAGCAGTATCCAAACGGCAGATTTGCGAGGATCTATGATCCGGAGGGCAATGCGATTGAGTTGTGGGAGCCAGCTTCCTCGTCGGACGAATGATGTGCCCGCCAAAATCTACCGGTGTGAGTGCGCTCGAAGACTGTGGTCTACGTCGTTCCTTGCGTTCCTGTTTCAATCCTGATTGTGGGTCGTTGATCCGCCCTCTTTGAGTGGGGCTCATGGGAGTATTTGTCAATGCCAACAGCCCTTAAGAAAACTGCCGGGCTCTTGTTCGCAGTGGTTGTATCCCTGGGGCTCTATGGGGCGATCAGTTTTATTCAGCCACTCCTGCCTGACTTTGCATTTACTGAGGGGCTCTACCCCCAGCCTCGCGGCACGATTGCTAACTCAGTGACGCAAACACTTATCGTTATGTTTGCCTACGTGGCTTTCCTTGCTTTGATATTGAGGTTGCCGGTTATAAGGCGCTCGATTAGCGAGATTTGGGAGCGTGTTCCAATCCAGGGGTGGATTGCAGCAGCGATCACGGTCGCTATTCAGGTGGGAATTATTCTGGCTTTTTTTATCGATGATCCGCACGTCATATTCGAGCCCTCACTTTTCAATCTTCACATGTCACTTGCGACGGCACTTGGTGGCGGCGTGGTGGAGGAAATTATATACCGGGGCTTCGCTATTCTTACCTTGTTGGCCTTCGGTTTCTCGCGTTTCACGGCAGTTGTTGTTTCAGCGCTCTTGTTTGCATTCAGTCATGTAGGCTGGATTTCGTTTCAGGATCTAAGCGTCGCCCAAGTGTTCATTCAATTGTCCCCTGTATGGGGGACGCTAATTCTTGGTCTGGCGCTGGGCCACACTTTTCTGGCCAGTAATTGCCGTCTTGGCCCCGTGATTGTCGCGCATGCCTTGATCAACATTATCATCGAACCGTGGTTGCTGCTGGCCCTGTTGGGGGGCTCTTTGTGATCGAAATCGCCCATCGGGTGGGAAGGCTCGCTTGCGGGTCAGTTCAAAAATTCTCCGCCTTTGATATCAATGATAGAGCCCATTTTGCGTTGGGCTTTACAGGTCCGAGCATCAGGTTTTCACGAGCCCGCAAAAAGAACCAACTCAGATTGTGGGGGCAAACATGAAGAAGCCGGCTTCAAGACGTTCCTCCAACTCGCCTGTTCACGGATATTCTGGAAAACCACTCTACGAAAAAATGGGGATCAAGCCGGATATGACATGTCTCGTCATCGGGGCACCCAGTCACTATCAAGAACTTATGGCCGGTGCTGATGCCGTTCAGTTTCGAGGGCGCGCAAGAGCAGCTGATCTCGTTCATCTGTTTTGTCCAGACCGCAGGACCTTAGAGAAGAAGCTAAAGAGTGCTCTTGAAAAAGTTGTGGTTGGTGGCGCCTTCTGGGTTTCCTGGCCCAAGAAATCCTCACCTTACTTTAAGGACCTGACAGAGGATGGTTTACGTGAAGTGATTCTGCCAACAGGCTGGGTTGACGTGAAAGTTTGCGCTGTCGATGAACACTGGTCCGGCCTAAAGTTTTTGAGGCGAAAACAGCAGTTGCAGAAGTAGGTGCTGTCCCCACCGAAACACGAACCGCGCGAAGGGCGGGGAAGTGAAGGAGGGTTTGAAGGCCAGGTCGCCGTGATCTGACAGCACCCGCGGAAGTGTTTGTTCAATTGTCCCCTGTATGGGGGAAACTAATTCTTGGTCTGGCGTTGGGTCAAACTCTTCTGGCCAGAAATTGCCGTCTTGGGCCCGTGATCATCGCGCATGCGCTGATCAACATCATCATCGAACCCTGGCTACTTCTTTCCTTCTATGGTGCTCCCTGATGATGGAGGTGGGCTCTGGTTCAGCTGTTCAATTTCTTTTCCTGCATCAGCTGGGCAAGGTTGCCTTCCGAATCACGGAACCCTGCCATCCATAGCTCGCCGTCTTCGGTTTTGTGAATGGCCCTGGGTGGGCTGAGGAATTCAACGCCAAGGCGCACCAGGTTTTGGTATGAATTGTCTATGTCGGCAACATTGTAATAGAGAAACGAATTGGAGGCATACTCAGGACTTGAAGGGATTGCGAGGTAGATGCGCACGCCGCCACAATCAAAAAAGGCCATGTTTTGATCTGGAACCTCGAACAGCATGGGAAGACCAAGTACATCTTTGTAGAATGCTTTTGCCCGTTCAAAGTCTTTCGCACTGATGTGGATCTGGCCTATTGCCGTTATCCCGCCGGGTGAAGAAATGTCTTGCATGACGTCATGTTCCCATGGTTATTATACTTAATACTGTTAAATAATAATAGGTGGGCTCACGATGTCAATCCCTCCGTTACCCAGCGGCGTCGAAGACAGTGAGGTGATGCAGACGGCCAATGCGTTGCATTCCCTCTGCATTCATATATTGCGGCGAGCCAGTCAGGCGGATCGGGAAAGTGGTCTAAGCGCGGAGCGTCTCTCTATTCTCTCCGTGCTCACATACGTCGGTCCGCAAAGCATTGGCGGCCTTGCCGAGATTGAGGGCGTTTCCGCCCCAGCCATTTCGCGGCATGTTTCTGAATTGGGTAAACTGGGGTTGACCAAATCAAATCGTGAAAAACGCGACGCCCGTTCCGTAAAGGTATCAATTACCCGAAAGGGCATGAAGCTGGTTGAAAAAGGCAGGCGCCGACGGCTCGAAATTGTTGCGGGAGAATTGTCAGGTCTCAATACGCGGGTGTTGAAGAAAGTACAGGAGGCGAGCCGCCTGCTGCGAGATATTGACGACCGGGCAAAATGATCTGCGGTTCTATTCGCATCGACGCAATCGTGAGCCGTCAGGCCGTCCTTTCAAAGCCTCGAAAGAGAACCACGAGCAATAGTCCAGCAATAGATGCAATCAAAATCGCGCCGCCGTAGATCATGAATTGCAGAGCCCAAACTTGACCGAGCATGTTGCCGAGGAATGCAGACCCAGCCATTCCATAAGCGCCCGCAATAAACCCAAGGCTGAGCAGTTGGCGAGCAATGGCGTGGACCGCCAATTTGCCAAGAAACAAGCCAACCAGGATATTCAACATACCTTGCAGATTCCCATGTGCATGAGTGAAAGTCACGTTGTCACGACGGAAGTTCGCAAATGTATAGTTCACATGGGCTCGGGTCGCCCGTGTTGCTGCGAGTGCCAGAGCCGAGACGTCTTGCAGTTTTGGCGCGCTTTGTTCCGAGATGTCATCGGCCTCACCACCGCCAGCATCGCGCATAGAAATCGCATTTTCAGAGGCTCGCAAGGCGGCGAATGACTGCATCAGCTCTGTTTGAGCGTCAACCAACGCTTCCTCATTTTTGAGACCGCGCATCATGTATGGGCCAAGGGAGATCGTAATCAAGAAGAGCAATAGACCCGCAATTATGTTCTGACGCATCATTGTCGAATTTCCCCACCAAGTTGACGTTCACCTGCGAACGGAGAGGCGTCAGGAAACAATGGGGGCATTCCTCGCCCGACGGCGAATGTATTCATCTGTATTTTTTCTAGACGACGTCTGAGCGACAATGATCGCGGTCGCCAGCACGGAATTTCAGTGTAGAGTTGGGTATGGAGAACGGTTCTCAGGATCGCAGATTTGGCAATTTTTCATTCGACATCGACCGCGCGGTGTTGCTGCGGGACGGCGCCCCAGTCCAATTGAAGCGCCAATCGGCGGAAGTGCTGGCGATGCTTCTAAGGGCAGAAGGCCGAATTGTTACGCGGGATGAGATCCGTCAAGAAATTTGGCCGGATCGAACGATTGAGTTCGATCACGGAATCAATACGGCAATCAAAGATATCCGAACTGCGCTGCACGATGACTCAAAGGCGCCGAATTATATCGAAACGCATCCTAAGATGGGCTACCGTTTTATCGCCCCATTGAAGCAAACAGATAGGTCTATTCCTTGGTTTCAGAGGAGGGCGATTGAGGCTCTTGGCCTGGTTGCTCTTGGCGTGGTGTTGTTGGCCGCAGGAACCATTTGGGGCGTGTATGCGGGGCGTTCAACGCCTTTGCCTCGACTTGCGGTCATGCCGGTACAAGTGGCTCCGGCGGATAGTTCCGAACTTTATCTAGCGGATCGACTAACCGCGCTGCTGGTGCGTGATCTCTCCGAGGGCCAAGACCAGGCGCTGATTATTTCGGCGGGCGAACTGTTCGGTGGGGACCGGCCAGATCCTTCCATGGCCGATATGTCACGATGGTTAGAGGCTGACTATCTGCTCGCCGGTACGCTGGCGCCAGTTGAGAATCGCCAAATTCTAAGTCTTCGTCTCATCCGCACGGATGGATACATTCATGTTTGGGCTCAGAGCGTTGATGTCACCGATCTTGACGAACATGCTTTTGCGTCGGTGGTTCGCGAGATCGTGTCTACTCTCAGTGTAACAACAAGCTAACGAGAGTCACAGCTTTTGACATCGCATGTGTATTTTGGACAATCACAAATGAAACCCTAGTGGTGAATAGGCCTTAGATTTGCAGACGCCGTCTCCTCCAATTTTGAGGCAAGGAGGCCATGATGGTCAAAGTCCAATACAGTGACGAGTTCAAACGGGATGCGGTGGCCAAGATCACCGAGCGGGGCTACCCGATTGCCGAGGTTTCGAAGCGCCTGGGGCCACGAAGCTTGGGGGGCAAAACCCCCGGAATTCTGGGGGAAAATTTCTAGATCTTGAAATTAGTAGTAGTAATAGCTACTACTATTGCATGACCCAAATGCTACCCATCGCTGCGCTCACTGCCTTTGGTTTCACCGAAACCGAGGCGCGCATCTATTGCTTCCTGCTTGAGGAGAGCCCCGCCACCGGCTATCGCATCAGTCATGCCATCGGAAAGGCAGCGGCCAATACCTACAAGGCGCTCGCGGTTCTGGAGCAGAAGGGCGCAATCGTTGTCGAAAGCGGCGAGAACCGCCTCTGTCGCGCGACGCCGCCGGATGAATTGCTCGCATCGCTGGGCCAAAGGTTCGATGCCCAGCGCGCCGAGGCGAAACAGGCGCTGGCATCCCTTTCCACGGCAAAGGCCGACACCCGCGTCTATCAGTTGACGAAAGTGGATCAGGTGTTGAACCGTGCCCGGGCAATGCTGGAGAATGCCGAAGAGATTGTTGCGTTCGACATTACGCCCGGGACGGCCAAATTGCTCGCTGCCGATGTCACGAAACTGGCGAAGCGCAAAGTCAAAATCGCCGCTGTTACCTACGCGCCTGAACCGGCATTCTCATCACCTTACTCAACGGTGACGCCGCATGCGGACCGGGTTCTGGACTCCTGGCCGGGTCAACAAATCAATATGGTGGTGGACGCGCGCGAAACGCTGCTTGCCTTTCTGTCACAAGACTGCAGCCGCGTTATCCAAGCCGTCTGGACCAACAGCCGCTACTTGTCGGTCATGCAATACAACTCCTTGACCGCCGAGCTGTTGTCCTATCGCTATCGCGAACTTGCGGGCGACCGCGCCCATGAGGCCGCCGAACTTGAATCCATTTCCCTGACGCAAGGTCGCCCCCTTGGCCTTGCCGAACTTTTTGAAGAGTCGGGCGAGGTTTGATCCGCCCGCAGTAGGAGACCTGCCATGCGTACATTGATCTCGACCTTCTTTGTCGCTCTGTTTGCCCTCATCACAGCGTCGTGTAGCGCCGCGACGGAAGCGGACCGTGACGAGCTGATTGCTGCCTACCTCAACTGGCGCGGCGGCGAGGCGTTTGAATCGGCGACCTCCATTGTGCAAGAAGGCACGGCCACCACCTCGGGCCTTACCGGTCCCATCCAGGTGATTGAAACGCGCGACGGTTACAGCCGCACCGATATCACACTCGACGTGTTCCATGTGCTTGAGGTGCTGACGCCGGACGGGGGTTGGCAGCTCAATCCCAATGGCCAAGCTGAGGATATGGGCGAGGCCACGGTGACTGATGCGCGGCGCGCGCTGGAACGCAGTTTTGCGCTGCCTCTAATTGCGGGCGGAGATGATGTTACGCGGCTCGCCGATGAAAACCATGATGGCACGACGTGGGGTGTTATCCGCATCGCATATGACAATGGGGATTATGTGGATCGTTTCATCGAACCCGAAACGGGGACACTCGGCTGGACGCGAAACCATCAAGACACGGATGACTTCTGGGTGCGCTACGACGATTGGCAAGAAGTTGACGGTGTCCGCCTTCCAGGCCACACGGAAACGCTTTTTGATGACCCCATCCAGAACGTGACCATTGATTGGGAAACTGCTTACGTGAATGCGCCGATCCCTCCTGCCGCCTTTGAATGGCTGGACGGCGCGGACCGAGTTGCTATCGCGGGCGGCGCGGCCTCGACGGGCTGGATACCCATCGACTATTTTCGTCAGCAACGGATATTCCTGCCTGCAACCCTCAATGGGTACGAGACACAAGTGATCCTCGATTCCGGTGCGGAAATGACCGTGGTTGATGCTGGCCTAGCGCGCGCGGCGGGGCTTGAAAGCGTGGGCAGCGTTCAGGCCCGAGGCACCGGCGGGACGCAGGAAGCAAGTTTTGCTTCTGGTGTTGACCTTATCGTTGGTGATTTGGAGCTTCATGATCTCACTGTTGCGATTGTCGATCTCTCTGCGCTCGCGCCGCGTTTGGGTCGCGCGCTTCCCATCATCTTGGGCAAGGAAGTGTTTAATGAAACCGTCGTCGATATCGACTATCCCAATCGACGCATCGCCTTCCACGATCCTGACCAATGGTCCTATGAAGGCGTCGGCGCGCGCGCGCGCTTACTGGAGGCCGAAGGCGGGCGAACCGTCAGCATCGCCGTTGAGGGCGGCGCGCCCATAACGGTTGCCTTTGACATCGGGCAGGGCGCAGCGCTGACGCTCTTTGAAAACTACATCGATGCAGCGGGTCTTGTTGATGGCCGTCCCATGAGTGATCACCTCGGCGGCGGCGTTGGCGGTGCGCGCGTCAGCCCTCTGGGCCGGGTAGCAAGCCTCACCTTTGGCGGGGTCACGTTCCACGATGTGCCCACGACCTTTGCCATCGACGCGGAAGGGGCATTCGATACAACACGCGAGGCGGGCAACCTCGGCACCGACATTTTCAACCGTTTCCATATGATCGTGAACTACAGCGCCGACGAACTGATCCTTGAATCGGACGCAGCAATGTTGGACACGCCGTTCGACACGAACACCGCGGGAGTGCAAGGCGCGGTGACGGATGAAGGGCTTTCGATCAGCCACGTCATGGCAAGCTCGCCCGCATTTGCCGCGGGGCTTACCGATGCGGACGTCATCACTGCCATCAATGGTGCGGCGGTAACGGCGGACTATTGGGAAGATGATCAGTGGCGCTGGGTCTATGGCGACCCGCACACGGAAGTGATGCTCTCTCTCGCCGACGGGCGGGACATGATCCTGACGCTCGTGCAGTTCTACTAGGTGTCCCTACCAAAAACTCTATCCGTGCGATGGTAGGGGGAATCGCGGCATGATGTTGCGCGATGAAGAACCTTTTCATGGTACTTTTCTACTACATCAGAGCTTGCTTCAAGTCGCAGCAAGAACTTGAGGCTGAGAATGTCGTGCTTCGGCAGCAGCTGGGTATTGCCCGCCTTAGGGCGCCAAAGCGAATCAGAGTGGGGTTCTGGGATCGGTTGATCCTGGTTTTGCTTTATCGGTTCAGCCCATCAGTTCTGGATGTGATCCATATTGTGACGCCGGAGACAGTGGTGCGCTGGCACCGGCAGGGGTTCAGGGCCTATTGGCGCTGGAAGTCCCGGCCGAAAGGTGGGCGACCAAAAGCAGACCCAGAACTACGTAATCTGATCCGCCGGATTAGTATTGAGAATCCGCTCTGGGGCGCCCCGAGGATCCATGGTGAGCTGCTCTTATTGGGATACAAAGTCTCACAGACAACCGTTGCCAAGTATATGTCGAGGCGGCGCGGCAATCCTGGCGGTCAGTCCTGGAAAACGTTTCTGGAGAATCATCGCGATGGCATCGTGTCGATGGATTTCATCATTGTACCGACCATCCGGTTTAAGCTTCTCTATTGTCTCGTGATCCTTGGTCATGCAAGGCGTAAGATCATCCACTACGCGGTAACTACAGTCCCCACTGCAGTATGGGCCGCGCGACAAATCTCGGAGGCATTCCCATGGGATGAGGCGCCTGACTATCTCATTCGGGACAACGACCCCGTTTTCAACGCTTTGGTTCAGCGAAAGCTAAGGCTTGTTGGCATCAGAGACCGACCAACCACGCCGCACTCTCCCTGGCAGAATGGCCATTCCGAAAGGTTGAACGGATCAATCCGACGGGAATGTCTCGATCACATCATTATCTTCGGCGAAGACCATCTTCGCCGGGTTATGAGAGCGTATGTCCACTACTACAATAATGTCCGCACACATCTCACATTGAGTAAGAATGCACCGTTAGAGCGAGAGATTCAGAGAAGAGGTTGCTTGAAATCAGTTCCCCACCTCGGCGGATTGCACCACGAGTACGCAAGAATCTAGTTTTTGGTAGGGACAGGGCGCCTTTATGGAATCGAAGAAGGCAACGAGACCGATGTGTACTGGACCTATGCAGAGTTCTGGCATCCTGGCACGAGGAAAGCGGTCTTGGAGCAATGGGGTGGCGATGGACGCTACGGGTTGGGTGAGACGACCTCGCCAGGTGAAAACTGCGGTCAGGTTGATCAGTTCTTTTGGCTCCCCGACGGCCGTAGCTGGCATGAAGGTCATCGTACCGTTGAAGACGGTGACATATACATAACTGACACGTTCGATATTGATGCCAATGATGTCTGGACCCAAAGCGGATCATTCACGTGGCACCGCGAAGGCGCGACAACGGTCGAATGAACAAGTCTTAGGTCTGGCCGATTCATGAACCCTATTGTTCAAGTGGCTCGTTCACATATGTCCGCGCCCTCTGCCATTGAAGTGATTCCGATATCTACCGCTCAATCTGCCCGTCCTGTTCAGCCGACAGTAGCTCCCGCCGCATTGGTACGCCCGCCAAGATGACCAGCTCGATCGTGTCATAGGCAGCAACGTCCTCGAGCGGATTGGCCCTCAGGATAAGCAAGTCTGCTCGCTTGCCTCTCTCGATTGTTCCGATCTCCCCATCAAGGCCAAAGGCGCGCGCATTATTGATCGTCAGGGAGCGAAAGAGGGTGGCAAGGGATATCCCCACGCGTTGCCAATCTTGCATTTCCCAATATTCCGCCAGCCCGGGCGGAGAGGCCCATCCGAAACCACCGACGGCAGTGTCGGACCCGAAGATAAAATGCGCGCCGTCGGTGTCCATTGTTCCAATTAGTTGCTCATAGCGGCTTGAATAGGCGGCCTGTGCCTGGGGCATGTCTGACATATCGAGGCCCTCTCCCAGGATGGCTTCTGCGAACATGTCGGTGAAGCGCTCGCGCTGCACCTGAGCGTCACCGCGCAGGTAATCAAGATACGCTGAAGGCACCACGTCGCGCCATCGGGGGTCTTCCAACACATCGGGCCGAAACAGACTGGCGGTGTTTTGTATTGTCTGAAATGTAGGTTGAACCGCGATATGAGACGCCGCAACTTGCCGGGCGATTTCCCGGATTGTGACTGAGGGTTGGGGGTCCGTAAAGGACTGGCCGGTCCATTCCCACATTCCATGGGCGAGCACATCGACCCCGGCGGCAAGGCCGACGGCGTGGCCTTCGGGGGTTGTCGCATGCAGTAGAACAGGTAACCCGCGGGCGTGAGCCTCGGCTACGACGTCGCGCAGAATCTCTACCGATGGAAGACGAAACGGCGGCGCGCCGCCGGGCCACCAGTTGGCCTCTTCGTAATAGAGTTTGATGCAGCTCCCACCCTCGGCAATGACGTGGTCCACAACTGCGCCGGGTGTGTGCCTGGTGGGATCGGCGCCTTCGGGGATGAACCCACCTGCATAGTGATCGATCAGGTATCCTGGATAGGCCTCGCCCACCGGTGTTCCGTCCAGTTCCAGCGCCATGAAGCCATCGGAAAGAACGATGCCCTGACCGCAATGAACAAGGTGGGGGTGGACCGGTGCGACTTCGAACCGCTGATTGGTTGCGGCATCTGCGTTGAGCTCAACGACAGTGGTGAACCCATAAAACAGGAAACTACGGGGCTGTTGCGCCATGTACCCCTGATAGAGAGAATCGTAGTCGGTCGTATATTGGTGCCGCAAACCCGTCGCATGATAGAGGTGAACATGGCTGTCGATCAGCCCGGGAATGACATAGGCATGGTCGGCATCGATGATGCGCGCCCCCGTCAGAACGGGCTCGCCTGTTCCGATCGCCGCGATACGGTCCCCGCCGATCCTGATCCAGGCATTGTCCAGGGGGCGGGATCTTTCCGCGCTGATCAAAGTGGCATTTACGATCAGCGTATCGGGTTGTGGCTGCGCCTGGGCACAAGATGCTCCCTCAAGTGAAAGCAAGACAAGGGTGGCAAGGATAAGCGCTTTGCGGATCGGGATTGGGATCATGGGTTTCTCCTGTTTGAGCACTTCAATGTCTCAGGTCGCGGAGAGACGTGTCCTCGAACACGATCCAGGACTTCGCAAATTGTGATTTTGGACATTGCCCGAAAGATGCCTATCGTCGCGTGATGACAGTCTTTCTGCCGATATCGGCGACGCTTTCAGCGATCATTGCGGTCTATCTTGCTGGCTTGCCCGCGCAATCGCGTTTGGGCCACCGGTTGCTCGCCGTGGTGTTCGGCCTTTTCGCCGCCCAGCAGATTCTGACGTCGATGGCGATTGGCGGGACATTTCCCTTTCTGTCTTGGTGGCGCCCAGTTCTGGCCGTCTGCATTCCGCCGCTCCTGTACCTGCATTTGCGGTTTCTTGTGCAGACCGACGCCCGGCTTCGAATTTACGATCTGGCCCATCTCCTTGCACCGATCTTTTTGGCGGGCTCTCGTCTTGTGATTGGTGGCGGCTCCTATATCGACGGGGTCATCATGCTTAGCCAGCTTGCCTATGCGGGCACGATCCTTTGGCATTTGTCCCCTGAACCCATTGGATTGCGTCGCTGGAAAATGGCACTGGTTCTCTGGTTGCTTGCGATGGCCTTGGCCGACTTTTTGATAGGGATAGAGGTAGTTGGGGCTGCCGATCTTGCCGACTCGCGAATATTATTCACCAGCGTTAATGGCATGGTCGGAGCACTGGCCTACATTCTGATCACAAGTCTTCACCAAAGCGGACCATTGGTGTGGATGTCCGCCCGTTTGAACCGGTCCGCGCCGCCGCCGGCCGATGTTCAGGACCGGTTGGTGGCCCATATGAACTCAGCCCGCCCGTGGCTTGATCCGGAGCTGACGGTCGGGCGTTTGGCGCGGCAACTTGGTGTCCCGCAGCGTCATGTTTCCAATGTTGTGAATGGCGCCTTCGGTATGAGCGTCAGCCGGTGGGTCAATACGTATCGAATCGTCGAAGCCAAACGCCTGATCGAGGAAAATCCGGATCAACCGCTTATTGACCTGATGTTAGATTGTGGTTTTCAGACACGATCAAACTTCAATAAGGCGTTTCGGGAAATCGCCGGTGTCCCGCCGGGGGAATGGCGCACAAAGCATTTGGCAACCAGGAAGGGGGCGTAGCGCGAAACCGGTTCGCAACTGGCTGCACCCGCCGCCATAATCTGTTGTTCCACTATATCTGTTGTTTCACTATTCGCACTGGCCGAGTACTCCAACCGAGCGCATCAACAAATCCACCCGGCCAATTTGTCTTGTTCACGCTACCGTACTCAGTGAGATTGATCTTCGTCATGTGATGAGGACGTGTGTTCCCCACCACAGCGATGTTCGGACACAATTCGTATTGATTGAATGCGCGTCAGACAGGCAGTTCTCTCAATTCTGCGATGAGATCGCATCGGAGCCGCCGTTTGGCGCGACCTAATATGTGCACGCAGCGTTCATGTTTTTCGCCCTAACAATTTGAGTTGAGTTATGAAGTTAATCAATATGCTCCGCGTCGGTTTGGTTTTGGTCTCTGGCCTTGCGGTGCTTTGGACCGCGCGTGATCTTCGCCAATTTGCGCGGCTCGACCAAAATGCTTCGACGGCAGAGATCAGCGCAAGGCTTGATGATGTTCTGGGCCGCGCCATGGAAAAGTACTCAATTACCGGAGTGGCCGCGGGGGCGATCCGCGATGGTGAGATCATCTGGTCGGCCCGGATAGGCCGTGCCTCTACAGGGGGTGATCCCGTTACGGGTTCAACGGCGTTTAACGTGGGTTCGGTTTCCAAGCCATTGACGGTTTGGGCGGTGCTCGCTCTCGTTCGGGATGGATTGATCGATCTGGATGCCCCGATCGGTCGCTACCTTAGACAATTCGCGTTGCCCACTAGTGAGTATGACCTTGAGGAGGTCACGATCCGGCGATTGCTCCGCCACACTGCCGGTATAAATATGCATGGCTATGGCGGCTACGGTGCACATGAAGATCAACCTGCCGATGCCGTTGAACTTTCAACAGCGTTTGAACCTCTCGCCGTTGTAGCGCCGCCTGGCGCGCAGAGGATGTACTCAGGGGGCGGATATGTGCTTCTTCAGATGATGATTGAGGACGTGACCGGACAGAGCTTCGAAGCAGCGGTGCGGGATCTGATATTTGGACCCCTTGAGATGACGGATAGTGGATTTACCGTCGCGCAATTGCCAAATCCTTCCGAAGCATTTTCCTATTTCGGCAGGGATATTGAAGACCTTCGAGATGTCGCTTTGGCGGCGGCGGGGGCTTATATATCTGGCGACGATATGGCTCGTTTTCTGCTCGCCCACAATACGGGCGGCGGTGTATTGGATGCATCAGTGCTTGAAGCCGCCTTTGCCCCGACAGAGCTAAATGCCGGTTTTGCCATGAGTTACTCACGCTGGGAGACACCTTTGGGTCTGCTTATGGGGCATGGCGGAAACAACTCTTCCTGGAACACGCAGATATATGTGCGGCCTGAAACGCAAGATGGATTTTACTTCCTCACAAATTCGACCAGCGGCGCCCAGCTGGACTTTGAGCTCAGTTGCGCCTGGCTTTCGATGATCAATGTTCAGGAAGGACGGGACCGCTGCGCCGAGGCGATCACCCTCACCCACAAAATCAGTTGGATAGCTTGCGGGGTCGGCCTGTTGAGCGTGGTGGTGTTATATTGGCTGCTTGCGGGGATGATCCTTGGCAAGCGCTCGCTTTCGATTCGTCCGCGCAGTTTCGGCCCGCTCCGTTTGGCGCTTCGTATGATCATCTTTGTTTGTGTAACGGGTTTGTTTGGGGTTGCCATTACCATTTTCTACACTGATTTATTGATGTGGCGCACCGAAGTGACCTTGATCGATGAGATGCCAGTGAATGAAATTGGAAGACTGCTTATCAGCACGACGATTTTTCTAGTGTTGCTCGGTGCGGCTCTGTGGTCGAGCCCCATAAAACCGTCGCTCAAAGGGAATGGGCCGGTTTCTACTTGAGCCCGGCAGTTCAGGAGACCGGTTCGCTACTGACTGCTTCCACCGCCATCATCTATTTCACGCCCGTTCGCGTCGCTCATGGCGCGCACCGGGCGGCGGCATGTGATGTTTGCAACGCCCTCAGTCAAGGGTAGTGTGAGCGAATGCCAACAATACCTGTCGTTGATGACCTCCATGAGATACCCAGGTCCGAACGCATCCGGATCAGGTCGATCCAGATGTTGCTCGACACGGGGCTGTTCCCCGCCGTCATGCACATCGCCATTACGGTGGTCGTGGGCTTTGTCCTTTGGGACGTCAATACGCCCGCCGAGGTGATTGGCTGGTGCGTCGCGCTCTCGTCCTTCGTGCTGTTTCAGGCGGTGCTGGTTGCCAGATGTGGTGGGCAGCGGTTTCGTGCCGACCAAGCCCAAAAATTGCTGCGGCTGTTCGCAACGGCGGCCCTGGGTGTGGGGCTTTCCTGGGGATTTGCGGGCTGGTTTCTGTTTCCCGAGGGCGAACCCGGACGTCAGATCTTTCTGACCTTTGTGATGGGCGGCATGGCCATGAGCGCCGTCAGTACGCAGCATGTGCACATTCTCACATGCCTGTTTTCTGTTGTGCCGGGGATGGTGCCCCTTGCCCTCCGGTATATGACGGCGCCGGTTGAGCAGCACTATGTCTTCGGTGGGTTGTTGCTTGTCTACACGCTGGTCTTGATTGGGATGATGCGACGGCAATGGCGCTTCGCCATGATGGCGTTCCGCTTGCAGATGGAAAACGAAGAACTGCTTGAGGAAGCCTCGCGCCAGGCCATTGAGCTTGATGTGGCGCGCCAGACAGCCGAGGCGGCCAATGCCGCCAAGTCGCGATTTCTTGCGCAGGCAAGCCACGACCTGCGCCAACCGCTCCACGCCATCAGTCTTTATGTGGAGGCGCTTCCGGTCGATGGAAAGGACCGCACCGCGATGCGTATCATGGGCCGCGTGCGGCAATCGCTCGACGTGCTTTCGCGCCTGTTCAATTCCTTGCTGGATGTCACGCTGCTCGACACCGGGCAGATCGAAGTTCGCCCGATTGTCTTCCGCCCGCGCGACTTGCTGGGCCAAATTCGTAACGAGTTTTCCGGCATTGCGGAAACCGCGCACGTGGAGATCCGTATCCATGCGCCGGATCTGGCGGTGCGGGCCGATCCGGTGCTGCTCAGGCGCATGCTGCAGAACCTCTGCTCCAACGCTTTGCGCCACGCGGAAGGCGGCGCCATCCTGCTTGCGGTGCGTCGTGCGCAAGGGGCTGCTGTCATAGAGGTCTATGATACGGGCGACGGCATTCCGAAAAAGGATCAGGGGCGGGTCTTTGAAGAATTCACGCGGCTTGATCCGGCGCGCATGGGCGGTTCGGCAGCGCCGGGGCTGGGTCTTGGTCTTGCCATCGTTCAGCGGCTCGCCGGCGTGTTGGGCCTGATGGTCACCATAACGTCAGAGGAAGACCGCGGCACGCGTTTCCGTATTGCGGGCCTTCCTGTTGCGCGGCTTGAAGATGCGGTGCCGTTGCAGGAAGAGCATTCGAGTGATGGAAAAGATGTTCTGGCCGGGCTCCGTGTGCTCTTCATCGATGATGATCAGGAAACATTGGATGCGGGAACGGCGCTGCTTGCCCGCTGGGGGTGCCACGTGGAACCCAGACTGGATTGGACCGGCGCGCTTGAAGCGATGCCGGACATTGTCATTTGCGACTATGAGCTCAGCCCGGGATTCACGGGCTTTGACGCCTTGGATGACCTGTATGACAAGGCGGGGCGAAAAATTCCTACGGTAATGATCTCAGGCAATTCATCGCCGGACTTGCGCGCAAAAGCGAAGGATGCGGGTCTTCCCCTGATCAACAAACCGGTTCGACCGGGCCAATTGCGTTCGGCGCTACTTCACGTGGCGACGGCGTCAGGAAATACCGCGTGAGGAGCCAAACGCCGCCGCGGCTGAGCGGCTGCTCACCTTCAGTGCGGCCATCATGGCCGATACGTGCAGCCGCACCGTGTAAGGCGAAATGTCGAGCTCGCGTGCGATCTCTTTGTTCGACAGCCCGCGGCACACAAGGGTCAGAACATCCATTTGGCGGGGCGACAGCGCGGTGAACGGATCGGCGTCTGCGGCTTCATTAATTTGCGGCCCTATGGATTGGCGCACCAACACTTCGCCATCGGCAATGGCTCTCAATGCTTCGGCCATGGCGTCGGGGGGAACGGACTTTGAAACAAATCCGTTGATCCCCATGGCCATGATGCGCTTCACCATTTCCCGGTCGCTCAGCATCGACACGATGGCAATAGGTGTTAGCGCAAGTTCCTGACGCAATTTGGGTAAGTCCCGTTCGACTTCGAATCCCGGAAAGTAAACGTCGAGGACAAGCATGTCGGGCGGCGCGCCATCGTCAAGCGCTCGGCGAACGCCTGCCATGTCACCCGCTTCAACAATCTCCGGCCGGTCGAAAACCTTGTCGATGATGCTGCGCAACCCGCCCCGAAAAACCGGGTGATCATCCGCGACCAGCACCATGAATGATGTTTGCGTCATTCAAAGAGGGGCCTCCCGCGCCAAGCATACCGCCAAGCGCGCGAAGTTGGAACTAGTCCATTTGTACTAGTTGTATCCGAACGGCCCGGGCCGCACGCTGCCTGCTCAAAGAAGGGGTGGCGAAAGCCCCGATCAGGGAGGGAAATCCATGCGCAGCATCGGATCAATCAAAGTCGCGGCCGGGGTTATCGTGGTCGCGGGCCTGTTGGGCGCGGCGTCGGCTTCTGCTGACTATATGTCGGAATGTGACGCATTAATCGGGGCATGGAATGCCTGCCGCGCAGCGGGCGCGGATTGCGCCGCCGCGGAACAAGCCATCGTGGACCGATGCCGCTGTCATGAACGCCGCGGGGATCGTTGGGTTTTCAATGAAGGCAGCCTCGATTCAGGTGTTTGCAACGCACCCACGTCGACCACGATCATTATTCCGCCGCCTCCGCCCCCGCCGCCGACGAATATCAGGGAAGCCGATCCGCGAGGTGGTGATGGCGGCCCCAGGCGGCATGATCAGGGGCGCAACGGCGGTGATGACGGCAGTGACGGCGACGGAGATGGCCAGGGCCGCGGTGATGACGGGGGCAGCGCCATGCGGTCGGACAACGGCGGTGCCGGCGCATCGGTTTCTTCATCCGCAGCTGCGCGGCCGGCGACGGCGGAAGTGCGACCCGCAACGGCTGATTGATGTCGATGAAGCATCTGCCCGTTCTTGTCTGGTTGGCGGCGTTGTTCGCCATTGCGCCCGCTGTGTATGCGTCTGACGAAGCTCCTGGGCTCTACGTCATTTACGACAGCTCAAACTCCATGTGGGGGGAGCTCGCGGACGGCACACGAAAATACGAAGCGGCGCGGGAGGCGATTGGCAGCTTCCTTGAAAGCGACTTCGGCGATCAAGAATTAGCCTTGCGGGTCTATGGCGCCGCGCGGGCAGGGGACTGTACCGACAGCGCGTTGGCGGTGCCCTTTCAGCCGTCGGCCTCGGCGGCTTCGCTGATCGGTGATGCGGTCTCGACTTCGCGGCCCACCGGCCGCACGCCAATCCATCTGTCACTCATTCAAGCACTTGAAGATTTCGGCGATCGTCCGGGGCGCATTCTGCTGATAAGCGACGGTATTGAAAGCTGCGGTGCCGATCCTTGCGAGCTCTTAAGGGAGTGGCGAGACCGGAACGTCAATATCGATGTGCATATCGTCGGATTTGGATTGCGGGAACAAGAACGACCGGCTCTGGTTTGCATGGCGGATGCGGCGGGCACGCCGTTCGTGGAAGCGGACTCGGCCGGCGAACTGGCGATGGCGCTGCGAGATGCAGAGCATGCCGAGGTTGCGGGCACTGCCGATGAGCCGGTAGCGAGTGAGCCTTCGTCCGCTGGCTCTGCCGCGCCGCCCGCGCTGATCCTCCGCTTGCGGAATGCTGACGGCGAATCTGTGAGGGGGCAGGGCGTCGCATTCCTGATCGACAATGCGGGTGAACAGATTGAGTTTTCCGAAACACAGGACATCGAGACCCATAGCCGGAATGCCATCATTCCGGGGCGAAATCTGGTTCATGTCGGGATCGTCACGCGCAATGGCGACATTCCCCACCCGGTCGAACGCGCCGTTGACGTTGCCGCGACTGGGGAAACAATCGTCGAGTTCGAAGTGGTGGAGCCGCCGCAAGTCCGAGTGATCTTGCGGCAGAACGGCATAGATCAGCATCCCATAGGTACTGTCGATGCGTTGATAGACGGCGATCCGGCATTCAGCTTTCGCACCCAGGATACGGTTTATGTGAACGCGGGGACCTATGTGTTCCGCACCTCGCCCAATGACTTCAATCAGAATGCTGAAGTTGAGATGGTCGTTCCGGCGAGCGGTGTTACGGATGTGATTTTCGATCTTACCGATACGGTTCGCACCACGCTCCGCTTCTTTGCGGCGCCATGGGGTGAGCGTGTAACGGGCGCGATCCGGTTTTATCGCGACGGAGAAGACATTGCAGGCGCCAATTCGACAAATGCTGTCACGCTCGCGCCGGGCAGTTACGCCTATGCGATGGACTATCGTTTCGGCGCAATCGAAGGAGATGTCGAAATCACTTCGGACGTTGCCGATACGATCGACATCCAGGTTCCCATGACCCGCGTCGTGCTCCGCTATCAAGACGTCTCCGGCGTGGCCGAAAGTGACAAGCGGTCCTTTATCACTGCCGAGAGCAGTGGGCGTCGACGGACACAACAGTCTGGAACGACATTATACCTCGCACCGGGGGCCTATGTAGTGGAAGGCTGGGGTGGCACCTATGAGCCGCTGCAGATCGAGGTGTCGGCTGGGGAAGATCTCGATCTGGTGCTCCGCGCAACCGAATAGACTGAACAGCAAAGGGGAAGAGAATGAAAAGCGTTCAAGCGATCATCGGTGGGGCGTTGTTGTTCGCTGCCGGGTGCTCTCAACAGGCGGTCGCCGACAACAAGCTCCATCCGGTCCAAGCGGTTTGCGTGGATTATGAACAGACGGGCTCCATGGCGGGTACCACAACTGAATGCCATCGCGACTGGGGGCATCAACGATACACGATCGAAGATCTGTCCATGAGCATGATGGGCATTCAACAGACGCACAACCGTCATACGATCACCACCGACGATCAGATCACATCATGGGACCGCGGCACTTTGCAGGGCACGGTGACAACCAACCCCAACTACGATGCTTGGGCCAATGCGTCATCGGACGATGTTGAAACGTTTACTGACAATATGCTCTCGGGCATGGGCTTCAGCCCGACCGGCCAAACCAAGACCATCGCGGGCGAAGATTGTAGTGTCTGGAGCAGCGCGCAAATGGGGCAAATGTGCTTCACCCACGACGCGATTGTTTTGGAGCAGGTCATGGACATGGGAATTGTCAGCTTTTCGCGCCGCGCCGCCAGCGTACGCCGGGGCGATTCCGGCGATGCCTCGAACTATGAAGTACCGGCCAATGTGACAATCTCGGACGGCCCCAATCTCGACGCCATCCTGGGCGGCCTTGGAAATTGAACCGATTGAAATCGCAGGAGATCAGAACATGAAAATTCACACAGGACTTTCCATCACCGCCCTGGCCCTCTCAGCGGCGCTCCTTGCCGGATGCGGCCAGTCGGGCGGCGTGTCGGGGCGGGACCAAAACCGTTTTGTGCAGGCCTGTCTGGAGCAGACGAATATGGAACGGCCGCTTTGCGAATGCATAGCGAACCTTGCCGCGGATGAGCTCACGCCCGGTGGATTTGCCATGCTGCTCGCCAGCATCGAAGAAAATGATGCACGGTCGGCGCAGCTGCGCTCGCAGCTGACAATGGAAGAGCTGACCCAATCGGGAATGTTCATGGTAAGCGCACCTGGCCGGTGCGCCAGCAATACGAACTAGCGGTTTCAGGTCGATATCAATGGCAGCCTTGTAGGTGGTTCCGACAACTGATCGGATAAGTCCGCTGTAATGGCTGGCGTACCTACCCGCACTATCTGGCCTTGTTGACCGTGCGATCCAATGCGGAGAGAAAATTGGATCGATCCTTTTTGGAGAACGCAGCGCCCCCGCCTTTGATCTCACCGGCCTCGCGCAGATGTGCGTTGAAATTGCGCATGGCCAGATCCATGCCGATGGACGCATCGGAAAAATCTTTCCCCGTTGGTCCAATGACAAAGGCCCCGGCCTTCACGCAGCGGGCGGCAAGGGGAACATCGGCAGTGACGGCAATGTCTTTGGCTTTGATGTTCTCGGCAATCCAGTCATCCGCCGCGTCAAATCCGTCCGACACAATAACTTGGTTCACGGATTTGCCGGGCGGCAACCGCATAAATGTATTTGAGACCATATGAACGGTGAGGCCGTATCGATCAGCCACGCGCACGACTTCTTCCTTCACCGGACAAGCGTCTGCATCCACATATATCTCGACCATGGCTTACTCCTGCGTTGTCGCCGGGGAAATGAAATCTGCCAGCAACCCTCGATCCCGATAAGACACCATGCTACCAACATAGGTAATGACTTCCTATGACTACATAATTGTCGGCGCAGGCTCGGCGGGGTGCGTGCTCGCAAATCGCCTATCGGCTGACGGGACACATCGCGTCTTGCTCCTTGAAGCGGGCGGGCGCAACCGCGACATTCTGATCGATATGCCGACGGCCTTGTCCTACCCAATGGCAAGCGAGAAGTACAATTGGGGCTACGAGACGCAGCCGGAGCCCGGCGCGCTCGATCGGCGGATCACCTGCCCACGGGGGAAGGGGCTGGGTGGCTCATCTTCGATCAACGGCATGGTTTACGTTCGTGGTCACGCCTGTGACTTTGACGAATGGGTGGAAGCGGGTGCCAAAGGCTGGGCCTACGCCGACTGCCTGCCGTATTTCAAACGAGCCGAGTCCTGGCAAGGCGGGGCGGATGAATTTCGCGGCGGTGACGGCCCCATGGGCGTCACTGGCGGCAATAACATGAAAGGCAATCCACTTTATCAGGCTTTCATCGATGCCGGCGTCGAAGCGGGATACCCGCATACGGACGATTACAACGGATATCGTCAGGAAGGGTTCGGCCCCATGCATATGACGGTGCGGGGTGGTGTGCGCGAGTCGACGGCGCGTGCTTACCTCGACCCGACGCGGCGGCGGCCCAACCTCACCATTTTGACCCATGTGCTTGTGGACAAGCTGGTGTTCGATGGAAAGAAGGCGATTGGGGTTGCCGCCCGGCGCAAGGGGCAGGATATTGTTCTAAAGGCGGATAAAGAGGTCATTCTTTCGGCGGGCGCGATTGCCTCGCCAATGATTCTGCAACGATCAGGCATCGGGCCGGAACCTGTCCTGAAGCAAGCTGGCGCTTCCCTCTTTCATCAGCTTTCCGGCGTGGGGCAAAACCTGCAAGACCATCTTGAGGTCTACTTCCAATACCATTGCAAACAGCCGATCAGCCTCAACAACAAGCTCGACCTGTTCAGCAAGTTCCTGATTGGCGCGCGCTGGTTCTTCTTTAAAGATGGCTTGGGCGCGACAAACCACTTTGAATCCTGCGCCTTCATTCGATCTCGAGCGGGGCTGAAATCTCCCGACATCCAATATCATTTTCTGCCCGCCGCGATGCGCTATGACGGAACTCCCTCTCTCAAGGGGCACGGGTTCCAGGTTCATGTGGGGCCGAACAAACCAAAGAGCCGCGGCGAGGTTTCAATCGTGTCCACCAATCCGGAAGAAGACCCGGAAATCATCTACAACTATCTTCAGCATGAAGATGACATTGCCGCGTGGCGGCGCTGCATCCGGCTCACGCGCGAGATTATCGCGCAACCAGCAATGGACCCATTTCGCGGCGAGGAACTTCAGCCGGGGGCTGCTGTTATGAGTGATGCAGAGATCGACGAATGGGTTCGGGAAAATATCGAGAGCGCCTATCACCCTTGTGGGACGTGCCGGATGGGTCCTGCGGAATCGGATACGAGTGTCGTGGACGAGGCTTGCCGCGTTATTGGTCTTGACAGTCTTCGCGTCGTTGATGCCTCGGTCTTTCCAACGATTCCGTACGGCAATATCAATGCGCCCACGATTATGGTTGCCGAGAAAGCATCGGACTTGATTCTTGGCCACCCGCCGTTGCCGCGCGAAACAACTGCGACTTGGCTGCCTGCGGACTGGGAAACGAAACAGCGGGAGCGGTCCCCAATAAGAAATCACGCCCAACGTCCTTGATGCCTATAAGCCGGGGAGCCCGCCTGCTCCTGGCGGCGGTATTGGCCATAATGGTCAAACCGGCTATTCCTGAGTGCAGATATTTCGTATCGGAGACGGGCCCAGTGTTCCAATGTATTTCCCCGCGAGATGGCGCGGTTCTCTATGAACGCCGGTTTCCCAGCGCGGGCGAAATTGAATCCTCTGTTGCTCGGGCCCGCGCTGCGCAGGCGAGTTGGGCGGCGACTGACCCGACGGTCCGTCAAGAAGCATGCCGAAAATTCGTCGCTGCTTTCGTGAAAGATGCCAGCACCCATGCGGAGGATATCGCGGCGCAAATGGGCCGCCCCATCCGCTTTGGCAAAGGCGAGGTTGCGGGATTTGAAGAACGCGCTGCGCGCATGATTGATCTCGCGCCGGATGCGCTTGCGAACCTTCCCGCGCCTGCCAAACCAGGCTTCACGCGGTTTATACAAAAGCGCCCCCTGGGGCTGATCCTGATTATCGCGCCTTGGAACTATCCTTATCTGACGGCGGTGAATTCGATTGTTCCCGCGCTTCTCGCCGGGAACGCCGTGATCCTGAAACACTCGCATCAGACCGCCCTCTGCGCAGAACGGCTTGTTGCGGCGGCGGCGGAAGCGGACTTGCCGGATGGGCTTTTCCAGTATTTGCACATGAGCCGGGAACAAACGGCTGCGTTCATTGCGGGCGGACATGCCGACGGCGCCGTGTTCACAGGCTCGGTTCAAGGCGGCGCTCAGATCGAAACGGCCGCCAAGGGGCAATTCATTCCCGTAGGGTTGGAGCTGGGCGGGAAAGACCCGGCCTATGTCCGCGCCGATGCAGAGATAGCCTCTGCGGCGGCGCAAGTCGCGGACGGCGCGTTCTTTAATTCAGGGCAAAGTTGTTGCGGCGTTGAGCGGGTTTACGTCCATGCCGATATCTACGACGACTTCGTCGACGCGCTTGTTGCTGAGGCGAACCAGCTCAAGCTGGGCGACCCTTTCGACCCGGCGACCACTTTGGGGCCGATGGTGCGATCGGCGGCCGCTGATTTCGTGCGCGCGCAGGTTTCAGACGCATGTGGCGCAGGTGCCCGCTGCCTGATTGACGAAACGAAGTTCTCGGCGAGCGCCCCGGGCACGCCCTATCTCGCGCCGCAAGTGCTGGTGGATGTCGATCACAACATGGGTCTTATGCGCGATGAAACCTTTGGTCCCGCGATCGGCGTGATGAAGGTAGAAAACGATGAAGAAGCCATCGCCCTGATGAATGACAGTGACTTCGGGTTGACGGCCAGCATTTGGTCGGCTGACGTTGAACGCGCCCTTGATCTTGCCGGCACGATCAATACGGGAACGGTGTTTCTTAATCGATGTGACTATCTGGATCCTGACCTCGCGTGGACGGGGGTAAAGCAATCCGGGCGCGGCGTCTCGCTCTCCCCCCTTGGCTTTGATCAATTGACGCGGGTAAGATCAATTCACTTCCGCCACCTTCAGGAATGAGGCCGCCCATGGA